>OIEP01000043.1_pt1 | contig 130478 bp, 125 predicted proteins | sample 1581861 | NCBI WGS metagenome assembly OIEP01 (sample SAMN03281009, study PRJEB24777) | human gut metagenome | isolation source: fecal sample PR192 from 1 month old female Indian infant, vaginally...
AACTTCGTAATGAATTACGTGTTCACTCTTGAGACTTGGTATTCATTTTTCGTCCGAGGACGTTAAGAATCCATGTCACTTTGAGTGCCCACACAGATTGTCTGATAAATTGTTAAAGAGCAGTTGCAACGCGGCTTTCAGCTCACCGTTGCGAGGTCCCGTATAATACGTTTTCCTCATTCAGAGTCAAGCCCTTATTTTGCTTTTCTCTGTCAGTTTTTAGCGCTGAACTTCACCGCTAAAATCCTGCTGACCCGGCGGCTTGCTTGCCGTTGTTCCGTGTCAGTGGAGGCGCATTATAGGGAGTTCTGAGACGTTGACAAGCCCTGTTTTCAAAAAATTATTCAACCGTCTCTTTTTTGTGCAAAACGCCCTTAGAGCGGTAATTTTTCCAGCGTCGAGAAGCCATAGCGACGCAGAACGGGTAAAAGCTGTTCTGTTTCTGCCGTCAGCGCCATGCAGAATGCTTTATTCTCGTCGCTGGACTTCGCATCCGGCGCTTCATGCTCTAACAGCCAGGCGGTGCGACGGGCAATCGCCGCGCCGGAATCGATCAGCCGTGTGCCTTCCGGCAGAACGCGCTGCAGCTCCTCCTGTAAAAGAGGAAAGTGGGTGCAGCCCAGCACCACCGTATCCGGCGGCTCCTGCATCCGCAGCCACGGGCGCAGGATACGGCGCAGCTCTTCTAACGGCACAGGCTCGCCGTGCAGCTTCGCTTCCGCCAGCTCCACCAGCTCCGCCGACCCCAGCATTTCAATCCGACATTCATTGGCAAAGCGGTCGATCAGCTCACGGGTATAAGGACGCTTTACGGTACCGCGCGTCGCCAGCAGGCCAACAATGCCGTTCGCCGTTAAACGGGCGGCGGGCTTGATCGCCGGCACCACGCCAACGACGGGGAAAGCGAACTTTTCACGCAGGGCAGGCAGGGAGACGGTACTGGCGGTATTGCAGGCGATCACCGCCAGCGCCAGGGGATAACGCTGCTGGACAGCGGTGACGATTTCCACAACGCGCTCAACGATAAACTCCTCGCTCTTCTCGCCATAGGGGAAGGCAACGTTATCGAAAGCATAGATGTAATGCAGATTCGGCAGCAGCTGCCGAATCTCATTATAAACCGACAACCCACCGACGCCGGAATCAAACACCAGCACGGTGGGACGTGGATCAGAAGGTGTAGCTGCCAGACAAGGTGTATTCCCGTCCTGCAGATTGGTAGCCATAAACTGTCTCGTAATCTTTATCGAACAGGTTGGCTATTTTACCACGAACTGTCAGGTGTGAGGTGACGGGATACGATAAACCGACATCCCAGAGGCTCAACCCACCCATATTGACGGTACGCGAGTTGTCGTAGTCATAATCGTAACGCTTGCCGATGTAGTGATACGTCACATCCCACCCCAGATCGTAGACCTGGCCGTTCAGCTCGTATTTCACCTGCTGCTTCGCCCGGCGATAGAGGATCTTATTGGTTTCATCATCGCGAGGGTCAACATACTGCAGCGTCAGATGGTGCTCCACCGGCCCGGTGGTTATATTCCCCGTCCACTCCAGCCCCTTAATCGTCGCCGACTTGACGTTGTAATAGGCGTTGTTGTCGTAATCGATGAGGTTTTGAATCTCATAGCGATACGCGGAGAGGCGCCAGTCGACCGGCCCCGTTAACCCTTCAAGGCCCGCTTCCCATTGCTTCGACTCCTCTGGCTTCAGATTCGGGTTAGAGGCGATGCCAAAGCGTTCTGCGCCGTACTGCTGCCCGAGGGAGGGGGCGAGGAATCCTGTGCCGTACGAGAGCGTTGTCCGATAACCGTCGATAAATTCCCAGCCTGCGGCCGTCTGCCAGGTACCGTGCCAGCCAAACTGCTCGTCATGATCCTCACGGCCGGAAGCTTCCAGCGTCACGCTGTCAATCTGCTGCTGTCCCGTCAGATAAAGACCGGTGGTGTCACGCTTATACACGTCGGTACTGGTCGTTCCGCTGGATTTCAGCTTCTCTTGTTTCCAGTCAACGCCGCCGCTCACTGCCCCATGGCCTACCACAACATTATTTCCCCACTGGATATAGCGCTGTTCCATATCATCCAGGGTGGTGCCCGCGGCATAGCGGCCAGCGTCGCTGCTGTAGTTGTAATCTTTGATGCGCTGATAGTTAGCAATCAGCTGGGAGGAGTAAATTCCGGAGTGGTAGTGCAGACCGGTATCCCAGGATTGGGTATAGGATTGATCTTCATCGTTTCCACCTGCGTAGCCCCAGTTACCCTGGTCATAGTCAGCGTTGGCGGAATAACCATAGCCGCGGAAGAACCCCGAGAAGTTGTCATCGAACTGATGCTGTACCCCGCCCCACAGCATTTTATTGCGGTAGCCGTCGCGATCGCTGTCGCCGCTGTAAGAGGAATTCGGCTGGACGTTAAACCCTTTGGTGGTCTGATAGGCGCCAGCAGCGGTAACCAACGTATCGCCAAACCGCTTGTTAAAGGCGCCGTCATAGGACTGATAGCCGTTCGTACCCGCGCCGGCGTTGATCTGCGAACGCTCAGCGTCGGTCATGGTGATGATGTTCACCACCCCGCCGATCGCTCCGGAGCCGTACACCGCGGAGCGCGGGCCGCGGATGTATTCCACCCGCTGGACCAGTGAGATAGGGATCTGACTGATATCTACGCCGTTGGAGATCCCCGGACGCGCCATCGGCACACCGTCGATCAGCACCAGCACGTGACGAGCCTCCGTCCCCCGAACATACAGCGAAGCGCTCTGCCCCATGCCGCCGTTGCGGGCAATATCGACCCCGGGAAGACGACGCATGACATCGTTTAAATCTTTGGACTGCCAGCGGTCGATGTCATCGCGCGTCACAATGTCGGTCGGCGCCAGCACGGTATTGACCGGCTGTTGAAAACGGTTTGCTGTCACCACCAACGTATCTGAATTGCTATCCTGCGCCCAGCCGGAAAATGCCGTGACGGATAAGGCCGTCATCAGCGAAGCTTTTTTAATCATTGTAAAAGCATCCGAAACAGAAAAAGGATGCCGCAGGTTTTATCAGTTGCTCGCGACGATAAAACCCAGTGCGACGTATTCCGGCAGGTCTTCGGGCTTGGAGGCTGTTTCAAGAAATAATGACTTCCCACGGCTAGCCGCAGTGTCTGCACCGAGTGCGCTCATTTCTCACCTTCCTTACCGCTGCGCGTCAGCCCCAGATTTCCACTGGGTTCCCTTTTAACTCACAGGACCGGTAGGCGAATGCTACAATCAGAACCATATAGATGTCCAGACTGCTAATTATATTTCCCGCGGCATTCGAGGCTGGACATCCCCGGCGCTTTCCCTACAATCCCCGCGTACTTATTTTATTCAGGATACATCATGACCCCCGAACACCTTCCTACCGAACAATACGAAGCGCAGCTGGCAGAAAAAGTCGTCCGTTTGCAAACCATGATGGCGCCTTTTGCCGCGCCGGTTCCGGAAGTGTTTCGTTCGCCGGTCAGCCACTACCGTATGCGCGCCGAGTTCCGTCTGTGGCACGATGGCGACGATCTGTACCATATTATTTTCGATCAGCAGACCCGGTCGCGGATTCGCGTTGACAGCTTCCCGGCCGCCAGCGCGCTGATCAATCAGCTGATGACCGCCATGCTGGAGGGCGTACGCAACAATCCCGTGCTACGCCAGAAGCTGTTCCAGATTGACTATCTGACCACCCTCAGCAACCAGGCGGTCGTTTCGCTGCTGTATCATAAAAAGCTGGACGATGCCTGGCGAGAGCAAGCGGAGGCGCTGCGTGACACCCTGCGAGCCCAGGGGCTCAATGTGCATCTGATTGGGCGGGCGACCAAAACTAAAATCGAGCTCGATCAGGATTATATAGATGAACGCCTGCCGGTTGGCGGGCGGGAGATGATCTACCGTCAGGTGGAAAACAGCTTTACCCAACCGAACGCGGCCATGAACATTCAGATGCTGGAGTGGGCACTGGATGTCACCAAAGGGGCGACTGGCGACCTGCTGGAATTGTACTGCGGCAACGGTAACTTCTCGCTGGCGCTGGCACGTAATTTCGATCGCGTATTGGCCACCGAAATCGCCAAACCGTCGGTGGCGGCGGCGCAGTACAACATCGCCGCTAACCATATCGACAACGTGCAGATTATCCGCATGGCGGCGGAAGAGTTTACTCAGGCGATGAACGGGGTGCGGCAGTTCAACCGGCTGCAGGGTATCGATCTGCATAGCTATCAGTGCGAAACCATCTTCGTCGATCCACCGCGCAGCGGGCTGGACAGCGAGACGGAAAAAATGGTGCAGGCCTATCCGCGTATTTTGTATATTTCGTGCAACCCGGAAACGCTGTGTCGCAATCTGGAAACGCTAAGCCAGACGCACAACGTTACCCGGCTGGCGCTGTTCGACCAGTTCCCGTATACCCATCACATGGAGTGCGGCGTCCTGCTGACCTGCAAATAGGCCCAAAAAAACCGGCAACGTCATATTGCCGGTTTTTTTACCGCTGGCGGCTTACTCGGCTGCGGTATCTTTGCGGTTACGCATCTTGTAGCCGATCCAGAAGACCATCGCGACGGACAGAACGGCCGGGAAGAAGTTAGAACCGATATCCGGGTACTCCGCACGCACGACGGTGCTGTACAACAGCACCCCGAGAATAAAAAAGGCGGCGGCCAGGCCCGGTAGCCCAACGGGCATACTGCGATTCTGATAGCGCTGATGCAGACAGTAGACCGTCAGCAGCAGGGATAAAATGGGGAAGACGGAAAACGGAACTATCGAACTGAACAGCGCCGCAAAGGCGCCATTAATGGATAACCCGGCAATCAGCGCCAGCAGCAGCGTACCTTTATCTTGAACTGAGTGTTTCATTGCTCGTCCTTCACGTTATTCGGAATGATGTGACATTTTTTCTTGTTCACGGCGATACCAGTAATACGCGCCTTTCGAGATCATTCGAAGCTGCAGTACCAACCGTTCCTCCAGCTGCCGGCGCTGCTCAGGGCCGACATCCAGCGCTTCCGCGCCAGCGCTAAAAACGATGGTGACCATAGCTTCAGCCTGCGCTTCGGTAAAGGCGCGCGGCATATGGTTTTCGAGTTCTAAATAGTCGGCGAGTTCCGCAATAAAGTGCTGGATCTCGCGTGCGACGGCGGCGCGAAACGCCGCAGAAGTTCCCGAGCGCTCGCGCAGCAGCAGGCGGAAGGCGTTCGGGTTGTTACCGATAAATTCCATAAAGGTGGAGACCGAGGTGCGGATCACGCTGCCGCCTTTGGCTATCCGCTGGCGCGCCTGGCGCATCAGCTGGCGCAGCATCAGTCCGCTCTCATCGACCATCGTCAGGCCCAGCTCATCGACGTCGCGAAAATGACGATAAAAGGACGTCGGCGCGATCCCTGCTTCCCGGGCCACTTCACGCAAGCTCAGGCTGGCGAAACTCCGCTCAGCGCTAAGTTGGCTGAATGCCGCTTCCACCAGCGAACGGCGGGTTTTTTCTTTTTGTTGTGCTCTTACGCCCATCACGATGTATGAATCCTTCCAATAGCCCTGCTGGCACTATACCAGAGATTAAAACTAATCGGTTTGCCCTGGATTGTGAATGATTGTTTACGAGCCGTTTCTGCTTTTATGCTGCAAAAAAGCACAACGATAATTGGGTTAAAGCGCAGCGAATGTTATCATCGTGTTTATTTTATGTATAAAACAGGTGAGTAATGCCATGTCACACTCTTGGGATTATGATGCAATAGTGATTGGTTCCGGTCCTGGCGGGGAAGGCGCCGCCATGGGACTGGTGAAACAGGGAGCACGCGTTGCCGTCATCGAGCGCTACCATAATGTCGGCGGCGGTTGCACCCACTGGGGCACCATCCCGTCGAAAGCCCTCCGCCATGCCGTCAGCCGTATTATCGAGTTTAACCAAAACCCCCTCTACAGCGACCACTCCCGCCTTCTTCGCTCTTCTTTCGCCGACATCCTTAACCATGCCGACAGCGTCATCAACCAGCAGACTCATATGCGCCAGGGATTCTATGAGCGCAACCACTGTGAAATTCTGCAGGGCAATGCCCACTTCGTGGATGAGCATACTCTGGCGCTGGAGTGCCATGACGGCACGGTCGAGACTGTGACCGCGGAGAAATTCGTTATCGCCTGCGGATCGCGCCCCTACCATCCGGCGGATGTCGATTTCCACCACCCGCGCATCTATGACAGCGATTCGATTCTCAGCCTGCAGCATGAGCCGCGCCATGTGATCATTTACGGCGCCGGGGTGATCGGTTGTGAATATGCGTCGATCTTCCGCGGCATGGAGGTGAAGGTCGATCTGATCAACACCCGCGATCGTCTGCTGGCCTTCCTCGATCAGGAGATGTCAGACTCGCTCTCTTATCACTTCTGGAACAGCGGCGTGGTTATTCGCCACAACGAGGAGTATGAGAAAATTGAAGGGGTGGATGACGGGGTGATCATGCACCTGAAGTCCGGCAAAAAGCTGAAGGCCGATTGCCTGCTGTACGCTAACGGCCGCACCGGCAACACCGACACCCTGGCGCTGGAAAATATCGGTCTGCAGACCGACAGCCGCGGTCAGCTGAAGGTCAACAGCATGTATCAGACCGCCCTCCCGCACATCTATGCGGTTGGCGATGTCATCGGCTATCCAAGCCTGGCTTCTGCCGCTTACGATCAAGGACGCATTGCCGCCCAGGCGCTGGTGAAAGGCGAAGCCTCAGCGCATCTGATTGAAGATATCCCGACCGGGATCTATACCATTCCGGAAATCAGCTCCGTCGGGAAAACCGAGCAGCAGCTGACGGCGATGAAAGTGCCGTATGAGGTGGGCCGCGCCCAGTTTAAACACCTGGCGCGGGCGCAAATCGTCGGTATGAGCGTTGGTACGCTGAAGATCCTGTTCCATCGTGAAACCAAGGAGATCCTTGGCATTCACTGCTTTGGCGAGCGCGCGGCCGAAATTATTCATATCGGCCAGGCGATCATGGAGCAGAAAGGCGGTGGCAACACCATTGAGTACTTCGTCAACACCACCTTTAACTACCCGACCATGGCGGAAGCGTACCGGGTTGCCGCGCTGAACGGCTTAAACCGCCTGTTTTAACGCCTTGTCGAAATGGCCATCCATCGTGCCGCGGATGGCCTCCGCCAGATGTTCATAGCGGCTGCGCAGCGGGGAGCCCGGACGATAAACCAGACCGATGGTGCGTCTTGGCTCTGGCTTAATGCACGGCAGGTAGACTACGCCATCGCGTTTTCTCTCCTGCGGCACCGCCAGCGCCGGCAGCAGGGTAATGCCGCTGCCTGCCGCCACCATATTGCGCAGCGTTTCCAGGCTGGTCGCGCGGAAGTGGGTATCCTCATCCGCCCCCGCTTCAAAGCAGAAGCCCATCGCCTGATCGCGCAGACAGTGGCCATCCTCCAGCATCAGCAGCTTTTCACCGGCCAGATCCGACATCGGCACCCGATCGCGGTTCGCCCACGGATGATCTTCATAGATAGCCAGCATCATCGGCTCATCGAACAGCGGCACCTCGATAAAGGCCTCGCTCTCTTTGACCAGCGCCAGGATGGCGCAGTCGAGCTTACCGCTGTCGAGCTGAGCCAGCAGCTGATGGGTCTGCGCTTCGTGCAGATACATTTCCAGCTTCGGGAAGGTCTGATGCAGCATCGGAATGATGTGCGGCAGCAGGTACGGGCCAATTGTCGGGATCAGGCCGATATGCAGCGGCCCGGACATGGTTTCCCCTTGTTGGCTTGCCATTTCCTTGAGCACTTTTACTTCGCGTAACACGGTACGCGCCTGATCCACCAGCAACAGCCCCGCCTGGGTAAACAGAACCTTACGGCTGGTGCGCTCCAGCAGCATGACGCCAAGCTCATCCTCCAGCTTGCGGATCTGTCCGCTGAGCGTCGGTTGGCTCACATGGCATGAGTCAGCCGCCCGCCGGAAGTGGCGGTGTTCGGCGAGCGCTACCAGGTATTCAAGATCGCGAATATTCATTATTCATCCTCCATCGCCACGATAGTCCATGGCGATAGATAGCATAGCAACGAACGATTATCCCTATCAAGTTTTCTGTTCAATAATACGCCCATAAAGACGGTCTACCTGTGAAAATCACTGACCCGTCACACTGTTTCTCTACCCGAACAACTAAAGCCAACGTGAACTTTTGCGGACCTTGCGTCCGCTTTTTTTTGCATAAAAAACCCGGCGTCGCTGGGCTTGGCCGGGTCAGGGAGGGCAGATATCTAAGGATTAGCTTAAACGAGCCTTCGCCTCGTTGATAGCCTGGGCTACCTGCTGCGGCGAGACGCCGCCTTTCGCTGCGCGTTTCTCGAGGCAAGACTGCAGCGACAGGATCGGATACACATCGTCCGCAATCACCGGGCTGAATTTCTGCAGATCGGCCAGGGTCAGCGCTTCCAGCGGTTTCCCTTGCGCAATGGCTTCCACTACCGCTTCACCGACAATATGGTGCGCCTCGCGGAACGGTACGCCTTTCGCCACCAGATAATCCGCCAGCTCAGTGGCGTTGGCATAGCCCTGCTGCGCCGCTTCCGCACAGCGCGGGCGTTTTACCTGAATGCCGTCCAGCACCAGGGCCGCCATATGCAGGCAGTCGAGCCAGGTATCCAGGGCGTCGAAAAGCCCCTCTTTATCTTCCTGCATGTCTTTGTTGTAGGCCAGCGGCAGTCCTTTCAGCGTCATCATCATGCCGGTCAGGGCACCCTGCACGCGGCCGCATTTGCCACGGATAAGCTCCAGGGCGTCCGGGTTTTTCTTCTGCGGCATCAGCGAGGAGCCGGAGGTCACGCGGTCGGAAAGCTCGACGAAGTTCGCCTCGCCGGAGTTAAAGAAAATCAGATCTTCCGCAAAGCGCGACAGATGCACCATACCGATAGCCGCATCGGAAAGCAGCTCCAGCACATGATCGCGATCGGACACGCTGTCGAGGCTGTTGCGGGTGGCGGAGGCAAAGCCCAGCCAGCCGGCCAGCTGCTCGCGGTCGATCTCATACGCCGTCCCCGCCAGCGCGCCGCAGCCCAGCGGGCTGACATCGAGGCGCTTCAGCGCGTCCTGCAGACGGCTTTCGTCACGCGCCAGCATTTCAACGTAGGCCAGACACCAGTGCGCGAACGTCACCGGCTGGGCGCGCTGCAGGTGGGTGTACCCCGGCATTACCGCGTCCTGATTCTGCTGGGCGGTCTCCACCAGCGCGCTCTGCAGCTGGCGGTTCGCTGAGAGCAGTTCGACAACGGTATCTTTGCACCACAGTTTAAGATCGGTGGCGACCTGGTCGTTACGGCTGCGCCCGGTGTGCAGTTTCTTGCCCAGCTGGCCCACTTTATCGATCAGCTTGCCTTCCACCCAGCTGTGAATATCTTCGGCATCGCTGGCGAGGATTTGCTGCGGATTGGCGCGCACCTCTTCCAGCAGCACGTTCAGCGCTTCTTCAAGCTGCTGCTGTTCAGCGGCACTCAGAACGCCGACCGTTACCAGCGCTTTCGACCAGGCGACAGAGCCAACGATATCCTGCTCCGCCAGACGATAGTCGAAGCGCAACGAGTCGTTGAACTGTTTGAACCGTTGATCTGCTGCCTGTGTAAAACGCCCGCCCCAAAGTGCCATAACATGCTTCCTTTATTCGTTAGTTCCGCCGGCGGCATTGTGCCGCCCGGCCTACGGTCTTGTAAGCCCGGCAGACGACGCGCCGCCGGGCATGAAATCTTAAGCCAGAATACGTGTGCCGATCGGCGTGCCGTTAAATAACGCCGGCAGCTGCTCGGCGTGACGCCAGGAGGCGATATCCACCGGACGGCCCAGGGCACGTGCGGCGTCAAGGGCCGCATTCACTTTAACAATCATGCCGTCGGTGATAATCCCCTGCTCGATCAGCTGCTCCGCTTTCTCGGCGGTCATCTCGGCAATGCGCTGCCCTTTACCGTCGAGGATACCGCTAACGTCAGACAACAGGATCAGATCCGCCCCCAGGGTGGCCGCCAGCGCTGTCGCCGCCTGGTCAGCGTTGACGTTCATCAGCTGGCCTTCATCGGTCACCCCGATAGAGCTCACCACCGGCAGGTAACCGCCGGCCAACAGGGTGTTGATCAGCGTCGGGGAGCCCGGCTGCGCCAGCCCGACATGGCCCAGCTCAGCATCCAGCTGCGTCACCTTCACGCTATCGCCATCGCCGAGGAACAGGCCTACCGAGGAAATACCATGTTTTTTCGCCCACGCCAGCAGCGTCTTGTTGGCGGTTCCCGCCAGCGCGCCGGTGATGATGTCGATTTGCTCAGCCGGCGTAACGCGCAGGCCATTTTTCTTCTGCACCGGCAGGTTGAGCTGCTTCATCAGCTCATCCACCACGCAGCCGCCGCCGTGGACGATAATCAGCGGACGCTGGTGCGCTTCACGGTAGTTAACCAGCGCGGTAAACAGGCGCTCCAGCGCTTCTTCGCTATCGAGTAATACGCCGCCAAGTTTGATAATTAATGGGTTCATCATCACACCTTAAATAAGAGACTGCGTCTCAGCGAAGCCGAAACGAATATTCGCGCACTGCACCGCCTGCGCTGCGGCGCCTTTCAGCAGGTTATCCTCTGCCGCGACGACGATGAGATGATCGTCCTGCACGGCAAAACCGATATCACAGAATGGCAGGCCTTCGACGCTTTTCAAAGCGGGCACGCCTTTATCATATAAACGTACCAGTGGTTTATCGACGTAAGCCTGCTGGTAAACCGCCGCGATCTGCGTATGGCCGACGCCCGGTTTCAGGCGGCAGGTAATGGTTTCCAGGATGCCGCGCTTAAAATTACCCAGGTGCGGGGTAAAAATTACCTTTGCCCCGAGGTGGCTGGCAATCTCCGGCTGATGGCGATGGTTAAATATGCCGTACGGCTGCAGGCTAACTTCACAGAAGCTGTTGCCGATCGCGGCCTTACGACCCGCGCCGCTCACCCCGCTGGTAGCGTTGATTACCGGCCACTGGTTGAGATCCAGCAGATTGGCCTCAATCAGCGGCTTCAGCGACAGCTGCGCCGCCGTCGGATAGCAGCCTGGCACTGCGATTAACTGCGCGTCTTTAAGCGCATCCGCGCTCCACTCCGCCAGACCATACACCGCCTGTTTGAGCAGGTCGGGATGCCGATGAGTGAAACCGTAATATTTTTCGTAGAACGCCCCATCGTTAACGCGGAAGGCACCGGAGAGATCGAACACCACGCAGCCAGCGGCAAGGAACTGCGGCGCCAGATCGTGACTCACTTCGTGCGCGGTGGCGAGAAACACCACGTCCACGCCAGCGCTGAATTCGCTGATATCGGACATCGGCTGCAGCGGCATATCGACAATGCCTTTGAGCTGCGGATGCAGGTCGGAAATTAATTTTCCCGCATCATTGCTTTGCGCGGAGACCGTCAAAGCGGTTATGTTCATATGCGGATGACGATTGATATAGGTCACCAGCTCTGCGCCGGCATAACCACTGGCACCCACAATCAGCGTATTTAACATTGGAAGCGCATCTCCTTACATTCGATGGGTTTTCTTACGCTCAACGATATTGTATTTTTATTCACAATAAATGCATGAATATTGATACTATCACGACCCAAGGTGTGTCAACAATGAAAAACAATTTACCGCCCTTTATCGAGATTTACCGCGCGTTGATCGCCACACCATCCATCAGCGCGACCGAAGAGGCTCTCGATCAAAGCAATGAGTCTTTAATCAATTTACTGGCAGGCTGGTTCCGCGATCTCGGCTTCAATGTTGAGATACAGCCGGTGCCGGATACGCGCCATAAATTCAACCTGCTGGCCAGCACCGGACACGGCGCCGGCGGCCTGCTGCTCGCCGGGCATACCGATACCGTGCCGTTCGATGATGGCCGCTGGACGCGCGACCCGTTCACCCTCACCGAACACGATAACAAGCTCTACGGTCTCGGCACGGCCGATATGAAAGGCTTCTTCGCCTTTATTCTCGACGCCCTGCGCGATGTCGACGTCACCACGCTGAAAAAGCCGCTGTATATTCTGGCCACTGCCGACGAAGAGACCAGCATGGCCGGCGCGCGCTACTTTGCCGAAACCACCCGGCTGCGCCCGGACTGCGCCATCATCGGCGAGCCCACCTCCCTGCAGCCGATCCGCGCCCATAAAGGCCATATGTCCAACGCGATCCGTATTCAGGGCCAGTCCGGCCACTCCAGCGATCCGGCGCGCGGGGTCAACGCGATTGAGCTGATGCACGACGCCATCGGCCGGATTATGCAGTTGCGCGATCTGCTAAAAGAGCGCTATCACTTCGAGGCGTTTACGGTCCCTTACCCAACCCTCAACCTGGGCGCTATCCATGGCGGCGATGCCTCAAACCGTATCTGCGCCTGCTGTGAACTGCATATGGATATCCGCCCGCTGCCGGGGATGACCCTAAACGATCTTAATGGTCTGTTGGGCGAGGCGCTGGCCCCGGTTAGCGAACGCTGGCCGGGCCGCCTGACGGTCTCTGAGCTGCATCCGCCGATCCCCGGCTACGAGTGCCCGCCGGACCATAAGCTGGTGCAGGTGGTCGAGAAACTGCTTGGCGCGCAGACCGACGTGGTGAACTACTGCACCGAAGCGCCGTTTATCCAGACGCTGTGTCCGACGCTGGTTCTCGGCCCGGGCTCCATCAATCAGGCCCATCAGCCTGACGAGTATCTGGAGACGCGCTTTATCAAGCCGACCCGGGAGCTGATTAGCCAGGTGGTTCATCACTTCTGCTGGCACTAAAATCGCCCTCTTTTTCCGCCCCGTTCTCCCGGGGCGGAACGGTGACGATCGTCACATTTCCATAAGCGATGCTTATCCAGCGCCCCCTGAATTAAATTTCGCAAATTACGGCGATTTACTCGTTTGCTGAAGCGATTTCGCAGTAATTGACGTGGGGGTATTTACGTGGCTTTATAAAAGACGGGTTGCTTATCCGTTGCTCACGTTCCAGCGCAGCGGATATAACAAAATAAAATGAGATGGGGTGTCTGGGGTAACATGAACGAACAATATTCCGCATTGCGTAGTAATGTCAGTATGCTCGGCAAGGTGCTGGGCGATACCATCAAGGATGCATTGGGAGAAAATATTCTTGATCGTGTCGAAACTATCCGTAAGTTGTCCAAATCTTCACGCGCCGGCAACGAAGCTAACCGCCAGGAGCTGCTGACCACGCTGCAGAATTTGTCAAACGACGAACTGCTGCCGGTGGCCCGTGCCTTCAGCCAGTTTCTGAATCTGGCCAACACCGCTGAGCAGTACCACAGCATTTCGGCGAATGGCGAAGCGGCCAGCAATCCGGAAGTCATTGCGCGTACCCTGAGAAAGCTCAAAGACCAACCCAATCTCAACGAAGAGACCATCAAACAAGCGGTGGAATCGCTGTCTCTGGAGCTGGTGTTAACCGCCCACCCGACCGAGATCACCCGCCGGACGCTGATCCATAAAATGGTGGAAGTGAACAACTGCCTTAAGCAGTTGGACAACAAAGATATCGCTGACTACGAGCACCATCAGCTAATGCGCCGTCTGCGCCAGCTGATCGCCCAGTCGTGGCATACCGATGAAATTCGTAAGCACCGCCCTTCCCCGGTCGATGAAGCCAAATGGGGCTTCGCGGTGGTGGAAAACAGCCTGTGGGAAGGGGTGCCTAACTATCTGCGCGAGCTGAACGAACAGCTGGAAGCCAACCTTGGCTATCAGCTGCCGGTAGACTTCGTCCCGGTGCGTTTCACCTCGTGGATGGGCGGCGACCGCGACGGCAACCCGAACGTGACTGCCGACATCACCCGCCACGTGCTGCTGCTCAGCCGCTGGAAAGCGACCGACCTGTTCCTCAAAGACGTGCAGGTGCTGATCTCTGAGCTGTCGATGGTGGAGTGTACCGACGAGCTGCGCGCCCTGGCTGGCGCCGAGGGCGCTCAGGAACCTTACCGTTATCTGATGAAAAAACTGCGCTCTCAACTGATGGAGACCCAGGCCTGGCTGGAAGCGCGTCTGAAAGGTCAGAAGCTGCCGAAACCGGCGGGACTAATCACTCAGAACGAGCAGCTGTGGGAGCCGCTGTACGCCTGCTATAAATCGCTGCAGGCCTGCGGCATGGGCATTATCGCCAACGGCGAGCTGCTCGACACCCTGCGCCGCGTGAAGTCTTTCGGCGTACCGCTGGTGCGTATTGATATTCGTCAGGAAAGCACCCGCCATACCGAAGCGCTGGGTGAAATGACCCGTTACCTCGGGATCGGCGACTACGAAAGCTGGTCGGAAGCCGACAAACAGGCTTTCCTGATCCGCGAACTGAATTCCAAACGTCCGCTGCTGCCGCGCCAGTGGGAGCCAAGCGAAGAGACGCGTGAAGTTCTCGACACCTGCAAGGTGATCGCCGAGGCGCCGCGCGGATCGATCGCCGCCTACGTGATCTCGATGGCGAAAACGCCGTCCGATGTGCTGGCGGTTCATCTCCTGCTGAAAGAAGCCGGGATTGGCTTTGCTCTGCCGGTGGCCCCGCTGTTCGAAACGCTGGATGACCTCAACAACGCCAACGACGTCATGACCCAGCTGCTGAATATCGACTGGTACCGCGGCTTTATCCAGGGCAAGCAGATGGTCATGATCGGCTACTCTGACTCCGCTAAAGATGCCGGCGTGATGGCCGCCTCCTGGGCGCAATACCAGGCGCAGGACGCGCTGATCAAAACCTGCGAAAAAGCCGGTATTGAACTGACGCTGTTCCACGGTCGCGGCGGCTCTATCGGCCGCGGCGGCGCGCCGGCCCACGCCGCGCTGCTCTCGCAGCCGCCGGGAAGCCTGAAAGGCGGCCTGCGCGTTACCGAGCAGGGCGAGATGATCCGCTTTAAGTACGGCCTGCCGGAAGTCACCATCAGCAGCCTGTCGCTGTATACCAGCGCCATTCTGGAAGCCAACCTGCTGCCGCCGCCGGAGCCGAAAGCAGAATGGCGCGACATCATGGCCGAGCTGTCCGACGTGTCGTGCAAGATGTATCGCGGCTACGTGCGTGAAAACAAAGATTTCGTCCCTTACTTCCGCTCTGCGACCCCGGAGCAGGAGCTGGGCAAACTGCCGCTGGGTTCGCGTCCGGCAAAACGTCGTCCAACCGGCGGCGTCGAGTCGCTGCGCGCCATTCCGTGGATCTTCGCCTGGACCCAGAACCGCCTGATGCTGCCGGCCTGGCTGGGCGCTGGCGCTGCGCTGCAGAAGGTGGTCGAAGGTGGAAAACAGAGTGAACTGGAAGCCATGTGTCGCGACTGGCCGTTCTTCTCTACCCGCCTCGGCATGCTGGAGATGGTTTACTCGAAGGCCGACCTGTGGCTGGCGGAGTACTACGATCAGCGCCTGGTGAAGCCGGAGCTGTGGGCGCTGGGTTCCGAGCTGCGCAAGCTGCTGGCTGCCGATATCAACGTCGTGCTGGCCATCGCCAACGACTCCCATCTGATGGCCGACCTGCCGTGGATCGCCGAGTCTATCCAGCTGCGTAATATCTATACCGACCCGCTGAACGTCCTGCAGGCGGAACTGCTGCACCGTTCACGCCAGGCTGAAGAAGAGGGCAAGGACCCGGATCCGCGCGTTGAACAAGCGCTGATGGTCACCATCGCCGGCGTCGCCGCAGGTATGCGTAACACCGGTTAATCTATCTCTCCCCGGCCGCCCGGCCGGGGGTTTTCCGCCCGTTCTAGTGGTGCAGCATCTCATCAACGATCTGTTCTTTATGCAGCGCATACGGATAATAGGTCGGCCAGTTATCCATCTCTTTCAGCAACGCCTCCTGTGATTCATTGCCCATGAAAATATGGAAATGCTGCGATTTACGCGGGCCAATGATATGGTCGCTGAATTGCACAAATTTCGGCGCGTTGGCATCGCCCTGCTGGCACTCGAACAGATAACGCACGCCCTTCTTACCGGAGGCGTAATGCAGAATTTTATAGCCTGAATAGCGGTATTTGCAGCTATTGACGGTCTGGCCAACGTGGAACTCAATCACGTCATCTTCAATGCCAATCTGCTCCACATCGGTGGCGTAGCCCTTCTTATAATAGGCGCGATACTCCTCCACGCTCTTGCCGCCGGGCTTTTTCGCCTTCTGCTCCAGCACCGGATCGAGATCGCCGTTGAGCAGATACGGGTTCACCGACTGCCAGACGCCCTCCCAGTCGCTCAGCGCGCGGTCCTGCACATCTTTATCCGCAAAAATGCCTTCGCTGGCCTGACGCTCTACTTCGGTTAACGCCGGGCCATGGCTATGGTTGCCGTGGGCGAACGCCTGGGCGCTGGCTAAAGCCATGCCGAATCCTAAGGCCAGCAGGGGGATCTTTCTGGTCATTACTCTCTCCTGAGTTTGCTATCAATGGCGACAAATTGTTACGATATAACATATCTTATCCGGGAGGCAAGAGCGACAGGCAAGCGCTTTTACCGCTGGAATAATGTCCGGTATGATGAAAAGGGTGATGCGCTGAACGGAAGAATGATGGACAACGATATCAATCAACTTATTGATGCATTGCTAAAAAAGCAGACCAGCCTCGGCCGGGTTTATTTCGCCGGCGAGACGCGCTCGCCTGCTGAGCCGGTGGTGCAGGTGGATTTTCCCCGTCTGAATATTCTCCTTGATGGGCAGTTGCCCGACCAGGCGCTCGGCGATAACGCCCCGCTCCTTGAGGCCCATGACGTGCTCTATATCCCTGGCGATAGCTGGAACTGCCCGCAGTGGCAAGCGCCCTGCCTGCTGTTAAGCATCCTGTTCGCTAAGCAGCAGCTGGAGTGCTCGCTGCAGCACTGGAATGGCAAGGCGATAACTGTTGTCGACAAGCGGCAGGCGCTGCGCCGCGGGCCGCGCGTCGGATCATTTCTGCTGCAGGCGCTCAATGAACTCCGGATGCAACCGCAGGAGCAGCAAACCGCCCGCAGCATCGTCGTCAGCCTGCTCAGCCACTGCCATGATCTTCTCGGCAGCCAGGCGCAAACCTCCTCGCGCAGCCAGGCGTTGTTCGAAGCGATCCGCCAATATATGGACATCCATTATGCGGAACCGCTGAGCCGGGAATCGGTGGCCCAGGCGTTCTACCTCTCTCCCAACTATCTTTCCCATCTGTTCCAGAAATGTGGGCCAATGGGCTTCAATGAATATCTAAACCATATTCGTCTCGAACAGGCCCGTATGCTGCTGAAGGGCCACGATATGAAAGTGAAAGACATCGCCCACGCCTGCGGCTTCGCCGACAGCAACTACTTCTGCCGCCTGTTCCGCAAAACTACGGAACGCTCGCCGTCTGAATACCGCCGCCAGTACCATAGCCAGCTGACGGAAAAAGCATCCCCGGTAAAAAACTAGATTTTTGTGTGTTAAACCTGACTTTTGTGCGCGCTATAGTTACCTCCCATCCCAGCCAGCGCCGATAAATGTGATCTAAATCATCCTTAATCACGATGCGTACATTTATCCAGTTTTTGGCAAATTTGTCATCTGGCGATCCTTCGAACGAAAGCCGTATGCTTACCTCAACGACAGCACCGAATTAAGCATTGAGGAAAACACAATGGAACTCTATCTGGATACCGCCAACGTCGCCGAAGTGGAACGCCTGGCCCGCATCTTCCCGCTGGCCGGGGTAACCACCAACCCGAGCATTATCGCCGCCGGTAAAGTCCCGGTCTGGGATGTGCTGCCGCGCCTGCAAAAAGCCGTCGGTCCGGAGGGCACCCTCTTCGCGCAGACCATGAGCCGCGACGCGCAGGGCATGGTGGAAGAGGCCAAACGTCTGAGCAATGCCGTGCCGGGCATTGTGGTCAAAATCCCGGTCACCGCCGAAGGGCTCGCCGCTATCAAACTGCTGAAGAAAGAAGGCATCCCGACCCTTGGCACCGCCGTCTACAGCGCTTCGCAAGGCCTGCTGGCCGCGCTGGCCGGCGCAAAGTACGTCGCGCCTTACGTTAACCGCGTCGACGCCCAGGGCGGGGACGGCATCCGCATGGTGCAGGAGCTGCAATCCCTGCTGGAAATGCATGCGCCCGAGAGCAAAGTTCTGGCGGCAAGCTTCAAAACGCCACGCCAGGCGCTGGATTGTCTGCTGGCTGGCTGCGAAGCAATCACCCTTCCACTAGATGTAGCGCAACAAATGCTCGGCACCCCTGCGGTAGAGTCAGCCATAGAGAAGTTTGAACAGGACTGGAATAACGCCTTTGGCACGCTGAATCTGTAACCGGATCCGCGAGCCGCCTGCGGGCGGCGTCACGGTCATCGAGGAGGAATCGAAATGGATCGCATTATTCAATCACCAGGCAAATATATCCAGGGCGCAGGCGCCATCAAGCGCCTCGGCGACTATCTGAAACCGCTGGCCGAGCGCTGGCTGGTGGTCGGTGATAAGTTCGTCCTGGGGTTTGCGGAAGAGATGCTGCGTAAAAGCCTGGCCGACGCTGGCCTGGCGGCTGAAATCGCGCCGTTTGGCGGTGAGTGTTCGCATAATGAAATCAACCGTCTACGCGATATCGCCGGCAACGCGAAGTGCACCGCCGTGCTGGGGATCGGCGGTGGCAAAACCCTGGATACCGCGAAAGCGCTGGCCCACTTTATGAATGTGCCGGTGGCGATCGCCCCCACCATCGCCTCCACCGATGCACCGTGCAGCGCGCTGTCGGTGATATACACCGACGAAGGGGAATTCGACAGCTACCTGATGCTGCCGCGCAACCCCAACATGGTCATTGTCGATACGCAGATCGTTGCCGGCGCGCCGGCCCGCCTGCTGGCCGCCGGGATTGGCGATGCGCTGGCCACCTGGTTCGAAGCCCGCGCCTGCTCCCGTAGCGGCGCCACCACCATGGCGGGCGGGAAGTGCACCCAGGCGGCGCTGGCGCTGGCCGAGCTATGCTACAACACCTTACTCGAAGAGGGTGAAAAAGCGATGCTGGCCGCCGAACAGCACGTGGTCACCCCGGCGCTGGAGCGGGTGGTGGAAGCCAACACCTATCTGAGCGGCGTGGGTTTCGAAAGCGGTGGTCTCGCGGCGGCGCACGCGATTCATAACGGCATGACGGCCATCCCTGACGCCCATCACTATTATCACGGGGAAAAAGTGGCGTTCGGAACCCTGACGCAGCTGGTGCTGGAAAATGCGCCGGTGGACGAAATAGAGACCGTCGCCGCGCTGTGCCACAGCGTTGGGCTGCCGATCACCCTGGCGCAGCTGGATATCAAAGGTGATATCCCGACCAAAATGCGTCTGGTGGCGGAAGCCGCCTGCGCTGAAGGCGAAACCATTCACAATATGCCGGGCGGTGTTGATTCCGACCAGGTCTACGCCGCGCTGCTGGTGGCCGACCAGTATGGTCAGCGCTTCCTGCAGGAATGGGAATAAACCAGAGCAAAACACCCGGCGTCAGCCGGGTGTTTTTTATGCATCTCTGCAGGCCGGAGCAGGCTATGCCCCTCGTCTCTTGATACTGATCATCGCCAACGCCAGTACTATCAACGCAATGCCACAACCTTCCACCTTTCCTGGATTTTCATGTAGTAGACACCAGGAAAATAGCACGCCACAGACCGGTACGGCCAGCGTACTCAGACCGGCTATACTTGCCGGTAAATTACGCAGTACAAAAAGCCACAGACTCCAGGCCAGCGCCGTTGCAAGGATTGCGCTGTAAGCCAGGGCCCAGAAAACGTCGGGCTGCCAGTCTACCGCCCGTTGCGGGACGAGCCAGGCCACTACGCTCATTACTACGGCGGCATATAGCATCTGCCATGTCGTTAGCGCCAGCAAATCAACCTGCGGATACCGGGTATACATACGCTTCGCGACGATCGCACCTGCCCCCCAGCTCACGCCGGAGAGGATCGCCAGCAAGGCGCTTTTCAGGGAGGTAAAGTCGAGTTGCCAAGGCTGAAGTACGAGTATCAGGCCCACGCATGCCACCCCGATGGCGATATACTGCCATCGCCGCATGCGCTCACCTAAGAATAACGCGGCCATCACCACTACCCAGAATGGCATGGTATAACTCAGGATCGCCACTTTACCGGCGCCACCGCTCATTAGCGCCCACTGTGCCAGACCGACCATGCCACAGGTTTGCAATAACGCGATCGCCAGGGTGTAGCCGAAAGGCGTCGGCTTGAGCGCTTTACCGCGGATCAACATCACTATCCATAGCACCACGGCGCCAAAAATACAGCGCAGCGCCGTGAAGTCAAAAGCGCCGATATAGCTCGTCACTTGCTTCATCGCGATCCAGCTAAAGCTCCAGATCAGCGTTAATAACGCCAAACCGCCAAACGCCAGTGGATCGCTCTTCCTTGCCATTGCATAACCCATCCCTGTCAATTATCAGGCTGGCACTATACGCGCTTTATCTTCTGCTCTCCCCTGACCTGTATCAGCGTTTTGGGCAAAAAAAAGCGATGGCGAATACCGGCTTCGCCATCGCACCAAACGTTAATGAAAACTCAGGCCGGGCGTACGCCCAGCGTATGGCAGATGGCGTAGCTCATCTCGGCGCGGTTCAGGGTGTAGAAGTGGAAATCCTTGACCCCTTCCCGGCTTAAGATCTTCACCATGTCCATGGCGATATTCGCCCCCACCAGTTGACGGGTTTCGGCGTCGTTATCCAGCCCTTCGAACATTTTTGACATCCACACCGGGATACGGACGTTGGTCATATCCGCAAACTTTTTCGCCTGTTTAAAGTTGGAGACCGGCAGGATACCGGGAATGATTTCCACGTCGATGCCTGCCGAGACGCAGCGATCGCGAAAACGCAGGTAGCTTTCCACATCGAAGAAGAACTGGGTGATCGCGCGGTTGGCCCCTGCTTCTACTTTGCGTTTCAGGTTCAGTAAATCCGCCTGCGCGCTTTTCGCCTCCGGATGCACTTCCGGATACGCGGCGACAGAGATATCAAAATCGCCTACCTCTTTCAGCAACGTCACCAGATCGGCGGCGTACATATCCGGTTTACCGCTGCCCGGCGGCAGGTCGCCGCGCAGGGCGACGATATGGCGGATACCGTTGTTCCAGTAATCCTGAGCGATAGTGCGCAACTCATCGCGGCTGGCATCGATACAGGTCAGGTGCGGCGCTGCTTCCAAACCGGTTCGCTCTTTAATGCCTTTGATGATGCTGTGGGTGCGATCGCGCTCGCCAGAGTTCGCGCCATAGGTTACCGAAACAAACTTCGGTTTCAGACTGCTCAGGCGATCGATGGATTTCCACAGGGTTTGCTCCATTTCACTGGTGCGCGGCGGAAAGAATTCAAAAGACACATTAATCTGGCCCTGGACTTCCGCCAGGCTCTGATTCAGGGCTTCCCGCTGATTGGCGTGAAAAAAGCTCATACCTTACCTCATCAATCGCATGTAATGGCTGTTATATTGCGAACTTCTATACGTTTAGACGTCCAGATGTAAAAATGACGGAAAAGCGCGCGGGCGTCAATAGAAAAATCTGCGTAAAGAGTGAGGAATAGGTCACCTACTTGAAAAAAGTTCATCTTCCGATCACCTGACCACGCACAGGAAGCGGCTCGGTGGGCAATATAAGGTGGCTCGCGAGTCAGCCTGAGACTAGCCAGTCGCCAGAATGCCATCCAGCAGAGAAAGCCATTGCTGCACGGACTCTGCCTGGTGAGGCGGATAAATCACCCCAAGGCTTAACGGCATCGCGTCGCCCTCAGCCACCGGGCAGAACGCCACCCCCTGACGCTGAATCGCGGAAAAGGACGCCGGCAGCAGGATCATGCCTTCCCCGCGCGCAATACGCGCCAGCAGCACATCATGCTCGGCCGGTTCTTCCACATACGTCGGGGCATAGCCAGCCCGGTCGAAAATGCGGCGCGTGTAGTCAAAGAAACCAGGATTACGCTCGCGTTTAAACCAGAACAGCGGCCGATGATTGAGCGCGCTTAACGTCAGCCCTGGCCTGGCGGCTTCCGGCCAGGAGGCCGGTAATGCCGCAATGAGCGGCTCATGATACGGCAATGGGTGCAGGTGCAGCCCTTCAGTATTGAGCGGCAACGCGACCAGCGCCGCATCGAGTTTGCCTTTGCGTACCTGCTGAGCCAGCGCCGGTGAGGCGTGGCGGGTGATATGCAACGCGCGGGTATGTTCGCTCAGCGCAGCCTCAACGGCGGCGAAAATGCCCTGTTCGAAGGCCGTCGTCACGCCCAGACGTAGAGCCTGCGGCGAGTGGGCCGCGAGCTCACTCAATGCCGCCAGCGTGCGTTCCTGGAGCGCCAGCAGAGGCTGAATCATCTCCAGCACCTCTCTACCCGCGTCGGTCAGGATCAGGCCTTTGCTATGGCGCTGAAACAGCGTCACCCCCAGCTGCGCTTCCAGATGGCGGATATGGCGGGTCAGCGGCGGCTGCGAGATAAATAACCGCTGCGCCGCCCGGCTGATGTTATTTTCCTCCGCTACCACGGCAAAGGCGCGCAGCAGGCGAATATCCAGGGAATGTAATCGCGAAGTTGTCATACTGAAAAGGTATCACGAAAAGGGTATTACTCAAGTCCGGCACACTTCCCTACCCTTCCTCTTAACGCACCATCACAGAGAGGAAAAAACGATGTCCAGCGAACGTTATATCATCGGTCAGGAAATGCTTCAGCGGGTGGATGGTAAGGGCGGGGAAGCCGTCGTCGACAGCCTGCGGGATATCGCCCCCGATTTCGCCCGCTATCTGATTGAGTTCCCCTTCGGCGATATTTACGCCAGGCCAGGGCTCGATTTACGCAGCCGGGAAATCGCCACCATCGCCGCGCTCACGGCGTTGGGTAACGCCGAGCCACAGCTGAAAGTACACATTGCCGCGGGATTAAACGTCGGCCTGACGCAAGAGGAGATTACGGAAGCGATCATGCAGATGGCAGTCTATGCCGGATTCCCGGCGGCCCTCAACGGCCTGTTTGCCGCCAGGGCGGTATTTGCGGCCCACTGATCGCTTAAGGCCGGGCTGACTGCCCGGCCTTAAAAACTTATTTCTTCACATCGACAACGCGCTGCCCGTTAAGCTGCTCATCCGTTATCTTTTGCCCGGCTTTGAAATAGTCTACGACCGCATTTGAAACGTAATAGCCGCCGGAGGTATTACGCGCCTGCCCCTCGGTAAACGCGACAAAACCATCGCCGCCATCTGCAAGGAAGCTGTTGGTGGCAATATGGTAAACCGTCGTATCGTCAATCGGTTTACCGTTTAGCCTGAATAACACAACGCGCTGGCCCACAGGTTTGCTGCTGTCATACTTCATTTCCAGTCCCCGGGAGACCTGCAGCATGCCGTTACTCAACCCGGCGCCATGCTCCATCAGGCTACGCAACTGCTTCCCGGTTAGATCCATGGTGACCAGCTCGTTGGGAAACGGGAAGGTACTGATAACGGCGCCCATGCTCACCGCCCCGGCGGGGATCTCATTCCGGATCCCGCCCGAGTTGGTTAACGCCATCTGCGTACTCCTACCTGCGGCCAGCAGCAAGGCGTCAGCGGCAAGATTGCCCAACGGCGAAGAGATGCCATACGCACGGGTCAGTTCAACGGGCGATTGTGTAATGACCTGCTGCACCAGTTGATCAAGTTGCTTATTCCAGCCGTCGATGACCTGTTTTGTCTGCGGATCAGGCTTCCACTCATCGGCATAAAGCGTCTTCAGCTCAAAGTGCTTCACCGTGAATTGGTGCGGTTTCTCCTGATAATCCAGCACCAGTTTACCCACATCGATGCCGCCGCTATCGGTAGAAAGAATCAACGTATTACCCACTTTAATGGGCTCCGGTGTGCCAACGTGAGCATGGCCGGTAATTAAAACGTCCAGGCCTTTCACCTGACCCGCAGTCTGAATATCTTTATCCAGCGCACGACGCACATCGGTTCCCCCCTGGCTCGACTGACGCGCCGGGACGCCTTCATGGATCAGGGCCACGGTCAGATCCACTTTACCGTTAAGTTCATCGATATAATGCTGTAGCCATTTCACCTCATCGCGCGCTTCGATACCCACTCGCGTCGCGGCAGAAACGGTGTCATTAAAAGCAAACACGCCGTGCAGGCCAATCACGCCAATTTTCACGCCATCTTTTTCGATAATGGTATAGGGCTTATCCCAGAACGATTTATCGCTGTTCTGATAAAAAATATTGCCCTGAACAATCGGGAATGTCGCCTGGCTAAGCTGAAGCAACGTATTATCCCAGCCGTGATCGAACTCATGATTACCGATAGTCACCGCATCGTAGGACATCGTATTCATAATATCGATTATCGCTTTGCCCTTCGTCAGGCTACTGATGTAAGGCCCGGTAAAATAATCTCCGGCATCAAAAAACCAGGTCGCGTTATTTTTCGCTTTTTCCTGTTTCACCATCGTCGTGATATTCGCCCAACCGCCAATATCTCGTTTACCATCCGCTATCCATGGCACTTTATAAGGTTCGACATGGGCATGAAGATCGTTGGTATAAATGATGGTGACATCTTTGGCGCAGGCCCAGAAAGGCAAAGTCAACAGAAGTGCTGCGCTCATTGTTTTTAGTTTCATCGGAGTTCCTTTCAGAGTGATAAAGAACCGCTAAGTTACGTTCTGAAAGACTTTTTTATGTGAGAGCATTCACAGTTGTATGCAACCTGAGCAGGACAAAATTAACGACCTGTAAAAATCGTTGGTATTGACCTGCCAGTGGATACTCTCTTTACCATTAACGCCTGTAAAACCTTTGGCTGCCGCAATTTAGGTTTACCGTCTGCGGCTGAGTATCATTTCCCGAATTTTCGACTGGGCTACCCGGCGCTCTACTGCGCAGCCTGCGGCAGCTATCCCCCCCTGTTTAACGAACGGGAATTCCGCCCCTGGCTGGCGGCTTATCTGGCGGATCATGCCCGCCGCTACGGCTATTTTTGCCCGGTATGCTATCAGCGGGATATTATTCGCTACGGCCGCAATCCGCAGGGTACGCAACGCCTTCAGTGCCGCCACTGTAAAAAGGTCTGGACGCCAAAATTCCCACACATCGCCCCAATTGAAGCCCCACGACGTATTTGCAGCGTACCGTTGATAGCGCCATTCCAGGGTAATGCCGCCGGGCAAAAGCTCTATTTTTTATTAAGCTTTGATGCCGTGCGCGGTAATGTTATTCATCTTACCTCTAATTTCACTCCTTTCGCGGTAGGCGAATCATTACGCTATCGCTGGCGCGGCGGACAAGCCGACAGGGAGGAGACTGACGATATTATTCAACGTATTTCTCTCACTGAAATGCGCTTTTTACAACGCAGTCAGTTCGATGAAATCCAGTACGGCAGCGCAATGCAAAAGCGCCATGCCCGCGGCAATATATTGCGCCCGGTTATCGCCGCGCACGGTCATTTCAAACTGCTCAGCCAGCGGTTTCCAGAGGTGAAAACGCACGTTATTGCGCATGAATGCTTTTTACGCGGCGCGGCGATCGTTGCCTGGGCGCCGCTTTTTCGTCAGCGGCAAAGCGATCTATGGTATGTGGAAGAAGAGATAAGGAACCCAGCCAGCCCGGCTCCGTGGCAGCTACAGGGGAAAACCCATCATGGCTGGTGGCAAAATTCATGGCAGCGTTGGACGCAGGAAGAGAATCAGAAAATGGTCTGCCGGCTTGCCGGCACTGCAGAAGAGAACGCCTTTCTACCAGACCTTGCGGCCAGCCGACGGTTTACAATATGGCTGGAAAACAGACCCGCGTTTGCGCAGAGCGCCCTGTATTCCGCAGGGCGCGTAACGCAAATAGTGGCCTCACTGGTTCAAGAGTATAACGCGACGCTTACAGCAGCTGCGCCAGGCGGTTAATATCCGACTGGATCGCCCCGGCGGTCACATCGCGCCCGGCGCCGGGCCCGCGGATCACCAGCGGGTTATCGCGATACCAGCGGCTTTCGATGGCAAACACGTTATCGCACGGCAGCAGCGCCGCCAGCGGGTGCTCTTCGCGTACCGCTTCCACACCGACGCGTGCTTTGCCGTTGGCATCAAAGCGCGCCACGTAGCGGAGCACCAGCCCCATCTCGCGGGCCGCTTCCAGACGCTGCAGCATCTGCTCGTTCAACTCTTCGCCATTCTCAAAGAAGTGATCGACCGACCCCTCTTCACAGTGCGCCGGCACCAGTGATTCCACACGCACCTGATCCGGTTCGATGTCATAGCCCGCTTCCCGCGCGAGGATCACCAGCTTACGCATCACATCCTTACCGGACAGATCGACGCGCGGATCCGGCTCGGTCAGCCCCTGCTGCCACGCCTGATCCACCAGGTCGGTGAACGGCACGGTGCCATCAAACTGCAGGAACAGCCAGGAGAGCGTTCCCGAGAAGATACCGCTCAGGCCGAGAATAGTATCGCCGCTGTCAATCAGGTCGCGCACCGTATGGTTCACCGGCAAGCCGGCGCCCACGGTGGCGTTATATAGCCAGTGGCGCCCCGTCTTCTCAAACGCGTCGTGGATCTGACGATATTTATCACTGCTGCTGGCGCCCGCCAGCTTGTTGGCGCTAATGACGTGGAAGCCATGGCTGGCGAAATCAAGATACTGGTCGGCCAGCTGTTCGCTGGCGGTGACGTCCAGCACCACTAAATCATCATACGGGTGCGCGCGCATCCACAGGAACAGCGACTCTTCATCCTGCTCCACCGCTTCATCGTTGAAGAAAGCCAGCGCCCGGCTGGCATCCAGCCCGTCGTAATTCAGCAGGCTGCGTTTACTGTCGACTACGCCGGCGAGAATAAACTCGAAACCGGTACGCGCCGAGAGCGTAGTTTGTTCACGGGCGAAAAGCTCCAGCCAGCGGGAACCAATGTTCCCTTTGCCGAACAGCATCAGGCCAATACGCTTTTCGGCGCGAAACAAGGACTGATGCAGCCCCTGGATCAGGCTTTCCGTCGGCCCGGCGCGTAGCACCGCCACCAGGCTGATCCCCTCTTCAGACTGCCAGGTGAACTCCACCGGCTGCCCTTTGAGCTGCTGCCAGAAACGGTGGCAGTGCAGCGGGTTACGGGTGACTCCCGCGCCCACCATCGCCACCAGCGCCAGCTTCTGACGCAGACGCAGCTCGCCCGGCAGACCGGCTTCATCGAGCAATTTCAGCGCGCTGTCGGCCACCTCGGAGGTATAGCAGAACTGCAGCAGCTTACGGTCGGCATGGACGCCAACGGCTAACGGGCGCAGCTGGGCGCGTTTGAGCAGAGCGTCCAGCTCTTTATGCGCCAGTTTGAAATCGTGACCGGCCGGCACCTGGAACTCCACCAGGCAGACGTCGTCATGGCTGGTGACAATCCGTGCGCCGGTACCGGAGGCCAGCACACGCTCAATGCGCGTGGAACCCTGTTCCGGCGTGTAGCTGCAGCGTAACTGCAGATCGATATCACTGGCGGAAACCGGCTGTAGCGTGCGGGCATGGAGCACCGGCGCGGCCAAGCGCGCCAGCTCGCTGGCTTCGTCCAGACGCAGCAGCGGCAGCAGGCAGGCGTCTTTCACCTTGCGCGGATCCGCGCTGTACACCCCGGCAACGTCGCTCCAGATAGTGACCCGGGAGGCGCCCGCCAGCGCGCCGATCTGGGTGGCAGAGTAGTCAGACCCGTTACGGCCCAGCAGGACGGTTTCGCCGGCCTGGTTGCGGGAGATAAAGCCGGTCACCACCAGACGTTTGTTAGGATGCTGCGCCATCAGCTGCTGCAGCAGCGGATAGGATAATCCTTCATCCACCTGCGGCTGCGCGGCGCGTTCCGCGCGCAGGAACGCGCGCGCGTCCAGCCAGGCGGCTTCCATACCCAGCTGGTTGAGGACCGCCGCCATCAGGCGCGCGGACCACACTTCCCCATGGCCGACCACTTCCGCATAGACCGCTTCGGAAACCCCGCCGTCCAGCAGACCAGCCAGACGCTCAAGGTCGTGGATAAAGGCGGCTATCAACGTATCCGCCGCCGCAGGCTCCAGCAGACCGCCAATCAGCTCGGTGTGATAGCGGCGAAGCGACTGCTGAACCTGATGCGCAGCAAGGCGATCGCTCTGGCTAAGCTTAAGCCAGCTGATCAGCTGGTTGGTGGTGCTGCCAGCGGCGGAGACGACCATCATATCCCCCGCCTGCGAATACTCCTTCATGATCCCCGCGACGCGCAGGTAACATTTCGCATCCGCTAAACTACTCCCACCAAATTTGTGCAGCTGACGACCCTTCGCCCCTGCCTGCGCAATCACACTCATCTTTATTCCTCGTTTGCTGCCCGGAAGCCATTTTCCAGGTCGGCAATTAAATCTTCACCATCTTCAATACCGGTCGATATACGCAGGAGCGTTTCTGAAATTCCGGCGGCGGCACGCGCTTCAGGCGCCATGCCGGCATGCGTCATCGTTGCCGCATGGGAAATCAGGCTTTCAACGCCCCCCAGCGATTCCGCCAGTGTAAACAGCGACAGCCCGCTCAGAAAACGGCGCAGCGTCTGCTCGTCACCGTCAAGCTCGAAGCTTAACATTGCGCCAAAACCTTTTTGCTGACGCGCCGCAATTTCATGCCCCTGGTTTTCCGGCAGCGATGGATGATACAGCTTTTTCACCAGCGGCTGGGTTTTCAGATACTCAACGATCGCCAGGGCATTTCGCTGCGCCACTTCCATCCGTGGAGACAGCGTCCGCAGCCCGCGCAACAGCAGATAGCTGTCGAAGGCGCTGCCGGTGACGCCAATATTATTCGCCCACCATGCCAGTTCGGTGACAGTTGCCGGATCTTTGGCAATCACCACCCCGGCCACCACATCGGAGTGACCATTGAGGTATTTGGTACAGGAATGCAGCACCAGATCGGCGCCCAGCGCCAGCGGGTTTTGCAACGCCGGGCTCAGGAAGGTGTTGTCCACCACGCTAATTGCCCCGGCCTCACGCGCCAGACCACAGATTTTCGCAATATCCACCACCCGCAGCAATGGATTACTTGGGCTTTCCACCAACACCAGCTTCGGTTTTTCCGCCAGCGCCGCCCGCAGCGCCTGCTCATCGCTTTGATCGACAAACTGGACGCGATAGCAGCCGCGCTTCGCCAGGCTGTCGAACAGACGGTAGCTGCCGCCGTAGCAGTCGTGCGGCGCCACCAGCAGATCGCCCGGTTTAAGGAACACTGTCGTCACCAGCAGGATCGCCGACATTCCGGTATTGGTCAGCACCGCGCCGGCGCCGCCCTCCAGCTCCGCTAAGGCGCGCTGCACCACATCGCGCGTCGGATTGCCACGACGGGAGTAGTCGTGGGCGCGCGGTTCATTAAAGCCGGTGAAGTTATAGGTACTGGAGAGGTGAATCGGCGGGACAACGCAACCGTACTGCTCGTCGTCATTTAAACCGCTACGCACTGCGATGGTGGCCTGTTTACGCGTCATGTTGGGAAGTTCCTGGGCTGAATCGGTGAAAAGTCAGGCTCCAGAGTAATCATTGTCACAATAGACGTCAATACATCTGGACATCTAAACTTCTTTGCGTATAGATTGAGCAAAGTGCAAATAGCCGTTAAAATTATATGCATTAGCGCACGTCGTCGGCGGCTTATCTCATGTCAGAAAGCCCGCGCATACGGTAAACTACGCGCAATTATAGCCCGGGCGGAATATTCTGGCCCTTTACTAATAAACAGAGGATTAAGGTATCTCATGGCTGAATGGAGCGGCGAATATATCAGCCCATACGCTGAGCACGGTAAGAAGAGTGAACAAGTAAAGAAAATTACGGTTTCCATTCCTCTGAAGGTGTTAAAAATCCTCACCGATGAACGCACGCGTCGTCAGGTGAATAACCTGCGTCACGCGACCAACAGCGAGCTGCTGTGCGAAGCGTTTCTGCATGCCTTTACCGGACAACCGTTGCCTAACGATGAAGACCTGCGTAAAGAGCGCAGCGATGAGATCCCGGAAGCGGCGAAAGCGATTATGCGTGAACTGGGAATCGACCCGGATACGTGGGAATACTGAGACGATAAAAAGGGCGGAATAATCTTCCGCCCTTTTTTCTTTCCCGCCCAGGCAGGCGGAAGAGACAAAAAAGCCGCCCTGAGGCGGCTTCTTCTGGCAACTTACTTGCTGCCCGGGATGCTGAAGCGCTTGTTGAAGCGGTCAACACGGCCACCGGTAGCAACATCACGCTGTTTGCCGGTGAAGAACGGGTGGCATTTGCCGCACACGTCGAGGTTCAGGTCGTGACCAACGGTGGAGCGGATTTTCATGACATTACCGCAAGAACAGGTAGCAGTAATTTCGTCGTAATTTGGGTGAATACCTTTTTTCATGGGAGAACCTCAGTTAAGGCCGCGTCGCTCTTCCAGCCCTAACGCCAGACACCACGCGATATTAGTAATTTCCCGTCGCCTTCTACGCTGCTGACAGCGTGAAGCACGCGGTAATGGTCAATCTTCAATGCGATATAAAGCGCATCAAAGGCGGCGAATCATACAGAATTTGACCAGCATATGCAAACTGATCCGCGCCGCCTTATCGTAATGTGTATACTATCCCGCCAGATTTCAAGTCAGGAAGATGACATGTCCGTCGCCCACGTTGCCCTACCCGTTCCGCTACCGCGCACTTTTGACTACCTGCTGCCTGAAGGCATGGCGGTCAAAGCGGGCTGTCGGGTGCGGGTGCCGTTCGGCAAACAGGAGCGGATCGGCATTGTCGCGGCGGTGAGCGAGCGCAGCGAACTGCCGCTGGATGAGCTAAAACCGGTCGCCGAAGCGCTGGACGACGAGCCGGTCTTCTCCACGACTGTCTGGCGACTGCTGATGTGGGCGGCTGAGTATTACCATCACCCGATCGGCGATGTGCTGTTCCATGCATTACCCGTTATGCTGCGCCAGGGCAAACCCGCCAGCGCCACGCCGCTGTGGTACTGGTTCGCCACCGAGCAGGGGCAGGTTGTCGACCTTAACGGCCTGAAACGCTCCCGGAAGCAGCAGCAGGCGCTGGCGGCGCTGCGCCAGGGTAAAATCTGGCGTCATCAGGTTGGCGAACTGGAATTCAATGAAGCGGCGCTGCAGGCGCTGCGCGGTAAAGGGCTGGCGGAGCTGGCCTGCGAAGCGCCCGCCCTCACCGACTGGCGTAGCGCGTATTCGGTTGCCGGCGAACGCCTGCGCCTGAATACCGAGCAGGCCACCGCCGTCGGGGCGATCCACAGCGCCGCCGATCGTTTCTCCGCCTGGCTGCTGGCGGGTATTACCGGCTCCGGGAAAACGGAAGTCTATTTGAGCGTGCTGGAGAATGTGCTGGCGCAGGGGCGCCAGGCGCTGGTGATGGTGCCGGAGATCGGCCTGACGCCGCAAACCATCGCCCGATTTCGCCAGCGCTTTAACGCGCCGGTGGAAGTTCTGCACTCCGGGCTCAATGACAGCGAACGTCTCTCGGCCTGGCTGAAGGCGAAAAATGGCGAAGCGGCCATTGTGATCGGCACCCGCTCCTCGCTGTTTACCCCATTTAAAGATCTCGGCGTCATCGTCATCGACGAAGAGCATGATAGCTCCTACAAGCAGCAGGAAGGCTGGCGCTACCATGCCCGCGACCTGGCGGTATGGCGCGCCCACAGCGAGCAGATCCCGATAATTCTCGGCTCGGCGACGCCGGCGCTGGAGACTCTGCATAACGTCCGCCAGGGTAAATACCGCCAGTTAACCTTAAGCAAACGCGCGGGCAATGCGCGCCCGGCCCAGCAGCACGTGCTCGATCTCAAAGGGCAACCGCTGCAGGCGGGCCTGTCTCCCGCGCTGATTAGCCGTATGCGCCAGCACCTGCAAGCGGATAACCAGGTGATCCTGTTTCTTAACCGCCGCGGCTTTGCGCCAGCGCTGCTGTGCCACGATTGCGGCTGGATAGCGGAATGCCCGCGCTGCGACAGCTACTATACGTTGCACCAGGCGCAGCACCATCTGCGCTGCCACCATTGCGACAGCCAGCGCCCAATCCCGCGCCAGTGTCCTTCCTGCGGCTCCACGCATCTGGTGCCGGTAGGGATCGGCACCGAGCAGCTGGAGCAGGCCCTGGCGCCGCTGTTCCCTGAGGTGCCTATCTCGCGTATCGACCGCGATACCACCAGCCGCAAAGGAGCGCTGGAGGAGCATCTCGCCGCCGTCCATCGCGGCGGGGCGCGTATTCTGATTGGCACCCAAATGCTGGCCAAAGGGCACCACTTCCCGGACGTCACCCTCGTCTCCCTGCTGGATGTCGACGGGGCGCTGTTTTCCGCTGATTTCCGCTCCGCAGAGCGTTTCGCTCAGCTTTATACCCAGGTCTCCGGACGAGCGGGCCGGGCAGGAAAACAGGGCGAGGTCATTCTTCAAACCCACCATCCGGAACACCCTCTACTGCAGACCCTGCTGTATAAAGGCTACGACGCCTTTGCCGAACAGGCGCTGGCAGAGCGGCAGACGATGCAGCTGCCGCCGTGGACCAGCCATGTGCTGATTCGTGCGGAAGACCATAACAACCAGCAGGCGCCGCTGTTTTTACAACAGCTGCGCAATCTGCTGCAGGCCAGCCCGCTGGCCGACGAAAAGCTATGGGTGCTCGGTCCGGTTCCGGCGCTGGCGCCAAAGCGCGGCGGCCGCTGGCGCTGGCAAATATTGCTGCAGCATCCTTCGCGGGTGCGTCTGCAACATATCGTTAGCGGTACGCTGGCGCTGATCAATACGCTTCCGGAGGCGAGAAAAGTGAAGTGGGTGCTGGATGTCGATCCGATTGAAGGATAAGCCTTCTCTTGCGAGCCGGATCGAAAAATTTAACAAGCATCACGTTTTTCATGAAAATTCTGTAACTCACTGCCGCGACTATCTGATAAAAATGATGCAGCAGTTAGCGCCCAAGGGAAATGCCAGCGCCATTCAGCGAGGAGAAACCAGGTGAAGCCCAAAAAACAAGTGGTTGCCGCCACCATGAAAGACGTCGCCCTCAAGGCAAACGTTTCCACGGCAACCGTGTCCCGAGCGTTGATGAACCCTGATAAGGTGTCGCAAGCCACCCGTAACCGGGTCGAGCAGGCGGCGCTGGAAGTCGGCTATTTACCGCAGTCGCTCGGACGCAATATGAAGCGCAACGAATCGCGAACGATCCTCGTGATCGTCCCGGATATCTGCGATCCCTTCTTTAGTGAAGTGATCCGCGGTATTGAAGTCACTGCCGCCGAGCACGGCTATCTGGTGTTAATCGGCGATTGCGCCCACCAGAATCAGAAAGAAAAAACCTTTATCGACCTTATCATCACCAAGCAGATCGACGGCATGGTGCTGCTCAGCTCGCGCCTGCCGTTTGACGCCAGCGTGGAAGAGCAGCGCAATTTGCCGCCAATGGTCATGTCGAATGAGTTTGCGCCGGAGCTGGAGCTGCCCACCGTCCATATCGATAACCTGACGGCGGCCTTTAACGCGGTAAATTATCTCCACGAGCTGGGACATCAGCGTATCGGCTGTATCGCCGGCCCGGAAGATATGCCGTTGTGCCATTATCGCCTGCAGGGTTATGTGCAGGCGCTGCGCCGCAGCGGTATCACCGTCGATCCGCACTATATTGCTCGCGGCAACTTTACCTTCGAAGCCGGCGCCAATGCGCTGGAGCAGCTGCTGGCGCAGCCGGTGCCGCCGACCGCCGTCTTCTGCCATAGCGATGTGATGGCGCTGGGCGCTTTGTCGCTGGCAAAACGTCGCGGTCTGAAAGTGCCGGACGACCTGTCAATTGTCGGCTTCGATAACATCGCGTTGTCTGAATTTTGCGATCCGCCGTTGACCACGGTTTCACAGCCACGGTTTGATATCGGCCGTGAAGGAATGCTGCTATTACTGGAGCAAATGCAGGGGCATAACGTGAACAGCGGCTCGCGTCTGCTCGATTGCGAACTGATTGTTCGCGGCAGTACGCAAAAAATCAGACGATAACCATCAGGCTTTCGGGCCTGCTCTTCTGGTCAAAGGCCCGCCGCTTAAGTAACATGGCGGGCTGACGAACGAATATAAGACAGCGAAACGATAGTGGCACAACGAGATTATGTACGCCGCAGCCAACCGGCTTCTTCGCGGCGCAAAAAGAGCACGACCCGAAGCTCAAGGAATAAGCAAAGCAGCCTTCCGGCGATTTCACCGGCGATGGTGGCGATCGCGGCGGCTGTGCTGGTGGCCTTTATCGGTGGCCTCTATTTCATTACGCATCATAAGAAAGAAGAAGCGGAAGCGATGCAAAATCGCCAGGCCGCCGGCAACGGCTTGCCGCCCAAACCGGAAGAGCGCTGGCGCTATATTAAAGAGCTGGAAAGCCGCCAGCCTGGCGTCCGCGCGCCGACCGAACCGACCGCCGGTGGCGAAGTCATGAAACCTGAACAGCTGACCGACGAGCAGCGCCAGCTGCTCGCCCAGATGCAGGCCGATATGCGCCAGCAGCCGACCCAGCTGACCGAAGTGCCGTGGAACGAACAAACGCCGGCGCAGCGCCAGCAGACGCTTCAGCGTCAGCGTTTAGCGCAGCAACAGCAGCAGGCGCAGCAGCAACAATGGGCGCAGACTCAGGCGCAGACCGTCCAACAGCAGCCGCCGCGCGTTCAGCAGCCGAAGCCGGTTCAGCAGCAACAGCCGAAGCAGACCGTGTCAAACCAGCAGCCGTACCAGGATCTGCTGCAGACGCCAGCGCATACCAATACCACGCAGCCGCGTACCCAGGCCGCGGCGCCGGTAACTCGGGTGGAAGAAGCGCCGAAAACCACCGCCGAGAAGAAAGACGATCGTAGCTGGATGATCCAGTGCGGCTCTTTTAAAGGCGCCGAGCAGGCCGAAACCGTCCGCGCTCAGCTGGCTTTCGAAGGGTTTGCTTCGCACATTACCACTAACAACGGCTGGAACCGCGTGGTTATTGGCCCGTTGAAAGGCAAAGAAAGCGCCAACGAGATGATCACCCGCCTGAAGATGGCTGGACACGCGAACTGCATTCGTCTCGCCGCCAGGGGTTGAAACCCTCAAAATCCCCCCCATCTATAATTGCATTCGGCCCCGCGGACAGCGCGGGGCCCCTGTTCCGCTTTTGCAACCAAGGGGTCTGCTCGTGACTACAATTGTAAGTGTTCGCCGTAACGGCCATGTTGTTATTGCCGGTGATGGCCAGGCCACGCTGGGCAACACCGTGATGAAGGGCAATGTGAAGAAAGTGCGTCGTCTGTACAACGACAAAGTGATTGCCGGTTTCGCTGGCGGCACCGCCGACGCCTTCACGCTGTTCGAACTGTTTGAACGTAAACTGGAAATGCACCAGGGCCATCTGGTGAAGGCCGCCGTTGAGCTGGCCAAAGACTGGCGAACTGACCGGATGTTGCGCAAACTGGAAGCGCTGCTGGCCGTCGCGGACGAAAACGCGTCGCTTATCATCACCGGTAACGGTGACGTAGTACAGCCGGAAAACGATTTGATTGCTATCGGCTCCGGCGGTCCTTACGCCCAGGCCGCGGCCCGCGCGCTGTTGGAAAATACCGATATGGGCGCGCGCGACATCGCCGAGAAAGCGTTGGATATTGCAGGTGATATCTGCATCTATACCAACCATTTCCACACCATCGAAGAATTACCTTCTAAAGCGTAAGGATCTCCCATGTCTGAAATGACCCCACGCGAAATTGTCAGCGAACTGGACAAACACATTATCGGTCAGGACGCCGCCAAGCGTTCTGTTGCTATCGCCCTGCGTAACCGCTGGCGTCGGATGCAGCTTAACGAAGAGCTGCGTCATGAAGTCACGCCGAAAAACATTCTGATGATCGGCCCAACCGGCGTCGGTAAAACCGAAATCGCCCGTCGTCTGGCAAAACTGGCTAACGCGCCGTTTATCAAAGTTGAAGCGACGAAGTTCACCGAAGTGGGCTATGTCGGTAAAGAAGTGGACTCCATCATCCGCGATTTGACCGATGCGGCGATCAAAATGGTTCGCATGCAGTCCATCGATAAGAACCGTTACCGCGCGGAAGAGCTGGCGGAAGAGCGCGTGCTCGACGTGCTGATCCCACCGGCGAAGAACAACTGGGGCCAGACTGAGCCGTCGCAGGAACCGTCTGCAGCGCGCCAGGCGTTCCGTAAAAAACTGCGTGAAGGCCAGCTGGACGATAAAGAGATTGAAATCGATCTCGCTGCGGCGCCGATGGGCGTTGAAATCATGTCCCCTCCGGGCATGGAAGAGATGACCAGCCAGTTGCAGTCTATGTTCCAGAACCTCGGCGGCCAGAAGCAGAAACCGCGTAAGCTGAAAATCAAAGACGCGATGAAGCTGCTGATTGAAGAAGAAGCGGCCAAACTGGTCAATCCGGAAGAGCTGAAGCAGGAAGCCATCGACGCTGTAGAGCAGCACGGTATCGTCTTTATCGACGAAATCGACAAAATCTGTAAGCGCGGCGGCAACACCTCCGGCCCGGACGTCTCCCGCGAAGGCGTACAGCGCGACCTGCTGCCGCTGGTGGAAGGCTGCACCGTCTCCACCAAACATGGGATGGTCAAGACCGACCACATCCTGTTTATCGCCTCCGGCGCATTCCAGGTGGCCAGCCCATCCGATCTGATCCCGGAACTGCAGGGGCGTCTGCCGATCCGCGTTGAGCTGAAGGCGCTGACCACCCACGACTTCGAGCGCATCCTGACCGAGCCGAATGCCTCCATCACCGTGCAGTACAAGGCGCTGATGGCGACCGAAGGGGTGAACATCGAATTCACCGAAGACGGCATCAAGCGCATCGCCCAGGCCGCATGGCAGGTAAACGAAACCACCGAGAACATCGGTGCGCGTCGCCTGCACACCGTGCTGGAGCGCCTGGTGGAAGATATCTCCTATGATGCCAGCGAGATGAACGGCCAGACCGTCACTATTGATGCCGAATATGTGAGTAAACACCTGGATGTTCTGGTGGCAGATGAAGATCTGAGCCGTTTTATCCTATAATCCGGTGCAATGCATTTTCATCACTGTTGATGGGGGCTATCGCCCCCATTTTTATTGGCTAAAATAACTATGACTGATATCAGCCGTTCACAGGCGTGGCTGGAAAGCCTGCGTCCTAAAACGTTACCGCTGGCATTTGCCGCGATTATTGTTGGCACCGTCCTTGCCTGGGAGCAGGGCCATTTTGATCCCTGGGTTGCCCTGCTGGCGCTGATCACCGCCGGCTTGCTGCAAATTCTTTCCAACCTCGCCAATGACTACGGCGACGCGGTTAAGGGGAGCGATAAACCGGATCGCATCGGGCCGCTGCGCGGGATGCAGAAAGGGGTGATTACCCCCCAGCAGATGAAGCGCGCTCTGATCGTCACCGTCGTACTCATCTGCCTGTTTGGTCTGGCGCTGCTGTGCGCCGCCTGGCAGAGCGTCGGCGATTTCATCGGCTTCCTCGCCCTGGGAGGCCTGTCTATCGTGGCCGCCATCACCTACACGGTGGGCACCCGTCCGTATGGATATATTGGTCTGGGTGATATCTCAGTACTCGTTTTCTTCGGCTGGCTGAGCGTCCTCGGCAGCTGGTATCTGCAAGCCCATAATGTGGAAGCGGCCATTTTTCTGCCGGCGACAGCCTGCGGTCTGCTGGCGACAGCCGTGCTGAACATCAATAATCTGCGCGATATCGACAGCGACCGGCAGAACGGGAAGAACACCCTCGCCGTGCGCCTGGGCCCGGTCAATGCCCGCCGCTATCATGCCTGCCTGCTGCTCGGCGCCCTGCTGTGTCTGGCGCTATTTAACCTGCTGACGCTGCATTCAGCCTGGGGCTGGCTGTTTATTCTCGCCACGCCGCTGCTGGTGAAACAGGCGCGCTACGTCCTGCGCGAATCCGATCCGCTGGCGATGCGGCCAATGCTCGAAAAGACGGTCAAAGGGGCCTTACTGACCAACCTGCTGTTTGTTATCGGAATTATTGCCAGTAAGCTGATGGCTTAACTGACAAATATCAATTAACAATTGATGATTTTGCCAACAATGCGATTCGCGGGATATACTAAAAACTCTCGCAGCAACTGAACGTTAAGCCTATGAAATACGATACTTCCGAGCTTTGTGACATCTACCAGGAAGATGTCAACGTCGTGGAACCGCTGTTCTCTAACTTTGGAGGACGGTCGTCGTTTGGTGGACAGATCATTACGGTTAAATGTTTCGAGGATAACGGGTTGCTCTACGATCTGCTCGAGCAGAATGGCCGTGGTCATATTCTCCTGATCGACGGCGGCGGCTCAGTACGACGCGCGTTAATTGACGCTGACCTGGCGCGTCTGGCCGTCCAGAATGAATGGGAAGGGTTGGTGGTCTATGGCGCGGTGCGCCAGGTTGACGACCTTGAGGAACTGGACATTGGTATTCAGGCGCTGGCGGCGATTCCGGTCGGCGCGGCTGGCGAAGGCATCGGCGAAAGCGACGTGCGCGTCAATTTCGGCGGGGTGACTTTCTTCTCCGGCGACCATCTGTATGCCGATAACACCGGGATGATCCTGTCGGAAGACCCGCTGGATATCGAATAAACCTTCCGCCATAAAAAAGGCCTTCTCCATGAGAAGGCCTTTTGTTTATCCGGCGCGTAACTTAGTACAGTTTCTTCGCGCAATCCAGCCAGTCGTTCTTGAACGGACGCTTCATGTTCTCGATGGCATCGATGATGTCGTGGTGCACCAGCTTCTCGTTCTGGATGCCGACGCAACGGCCGCCATGGCCCTGCAGCAGCAGCTCAATCGCATAGGCGCCCATGCGGGAAGCCAGGATGCGGTCGTAAGGAACCGGGGAACCGCCGCGCTGAATGTGGCCGAGGACGGTGGCGCGAGTTTCACGGCCAGTCTCTTTCTCGATGTAGCTTGCCAGCTCGTCAACGTCGCACATGTGCTCGGTGATGGCCACGATAGCGTGTTTTTTCCCTTTCGCGATACCGGCTTTGATTTCTGCCACCAGATCGTCACGGGTATATTCCACTTCAGGCACCATGATGAACTCACAGCCGCCGGCAATCGCCGCCGCCAGGGTCAGGTCGCCACAGTAACGGCCCATCACTTCCACCACGGAGATACGCTGGTGCGAAGAGGAGGTGTCGCGCAAACGGTCAATCGCTTCCACCACGGTGCTCAGGGCAGTAAAGAAGCCGATGGTGTAGTCAGTGCCTTTGATATCGTTGTCGATGGTGCCCGGCAGGCCGATGCATGGGAAGCCCATCTCGGTCAGGCGCATCGCCCCCATATAGGAACCGTCACCGCCGATAACCACCAGCGCGTCCAGGCCGCGCTTCTTCATGTTTTCGATAGCCACAGCGCGGATGTGTTCTTCGCGGAATTCCGGGAAGCGAGCGGAGCCCAGGAAGGTACCGCCGCGGTTGATCATGTCGGAAACGCTGTAACGGTCGAGCTGAACCATACGGTCTTCATACAATCCGAGGTAACCGTCATAGATTCCAAAAACTTCCAGACCTTCCGTTAATGCCGCGCGCACAACGCCACGAATTGCTGCGTTCATGCCCGGCGCATCACCGCCACTTGTCAACACACCGATTTTCTTAATCATGACTACCTCTGAACTTAGGAAGCAAAAAATAATTCTGTTGCCTGAAGCGCTCCCTCACCAGGAGTGCACGACGCTAATGACAATAGTATATCAAACGCCTCAAGCTGAATTGATTCAGGTCAGACCAAACGGCGGTAATTTATACAAAAAATGCCGATCTGCCCCACATTTTTACATCGAGTTTACAGACTATAACCTAACGCTCAAAAAAGCCCTGCTGCGCCGCTGGCACCACAGAGCTGGGATCCTGATGGATAATGACATCGGACCCCGGGAAACGGCGCAGAATCGCCTGCTCCACCTGGTCTGCAATCACGTGAGCTTGCACCAGCGGGAGGTTATCTTCCATTTCCAAATGAATCTGAATAAAGCGGGTCGGCCCTGACTGCCGCGTTCGTAGATCGTGCGCCCCGCGGATGCCGGGCCATGCGGTCACGATGGTGATAATGTCCTGACGCTCCTCGTCAGGCAAGGCGCGGTCGAGTAGTGACTGAACCGCCTCATAGCCCATCCGCAGCGCGCTATATAAAATATAGATGCCAATCCCCAGGGCAAACAACGCGTCGGCGCGATGCCAGCCGTACCAGGAGAGGCCCAGCGCCACCAGAATGGCGCCGTTCATCATAACATCAGACTGATAATGAAGCATATCCGCCCGCACCGCCTGGCTCTGGGTTTTTCGCACCACCCAGCGCTGGAAAGTCACCAGCGCCAGCGTACTAACGAGGGCGATCAATGTGACGACGACCCCGACGCCGGCGGCCTGCAGCGGCTCCGGACGCACCAGGTGCTGAATGCCGGTGAGAAACAGGAACAGCGCCGAGCCGGAGATAAACATGCTTTGCGCCAGCGCCGCCAGCGACTCCGCTTTGCCATGACCAAAGGTATGTTCTTCATCAGCAGGCTGTAGCGAATAGCGAACCACCAGCAGGTTGGTCAGCGAGGCGGCAATGTCCACCAGCGAATCCACCAGCGCAGCCAGAATACTGACAGAACCGGTATACCACCACGCAAAAATTTTGATCAAAAGTAACGCGGAGGCCATAGCCGTCGCGGCGATAGCGGCGCGACTGACCAACCGGCCATAAGATTGATTCATATAGGCTCCTTCTCCTGCAATGCGCTTAGTATAACCCGAACTTGTGACGCTCACGGGATAGGCGAAGGAGTTGATTTACCGTAAAAAGGGCAAAAAAAACCCCCACATCATGTGGGGGAAGACAGGGATGGTGCGCTAAGGAAGCCATCAGCCCTCTGATAGAAAAGGATTTTTATCAAACAGTGTCCACACTGTGACCACATCGACAAAAAGCCACGGGCGACCGTGGCTTTCACTTTGAACAAAGCTTTAACTCATGAACTAAACACTGCAAAACAATATGTGTACTATTTTCAATCGGAACGCTCTGTTTCTGCCCCATTCTAAATCAGCTACCACACACCTACATGGAGGCTTTATGTATAAATATAAAATGGTTCAAATCCCACCGAACGTCATCGTTAATGCAAAGAAGGTAAGCAAGGACAGTGCTGCTGCTGTATACCTCGAAAACGTTGTTAATGAGATGGCTCAGGATGGTTGGGAGTTTCAACGTATTGACAGCATTGGCGTACAAGAACAACCTGGATGCGGCAGTCTATTTGGAGGGAAGCAGATTGGTCCAGTCAATTACTATGTGATTACATTCCGCCAAGAGGTGTAAATGCTTGCGTGGTTAAGCATTCGAGTGATTTATGTTTATCGTGCGATGGCGCCTGACTCAATAAGACAACGATGCCGGTATCACCCCTCTTGCTCATCCTATGCCATTTCTTGCTTACGTAGGCATGGTTTTATTCGGGGTTGGAGGTTGGCAATCTCTCGAATTAAGCGATGCAAGCCCCCATACGGTGGCAGAGATCTACCTCCCAAAAAATAAAATATTCTGCCCCTCATTGAGGGGCTATTTTATATGGCAAGGCTGAGCTGATCGTTGCCGTAATGCGAGGCTGGAAATGCATCTGAGGGGATAAAGCCAGGCGGCAACTTTTCGCGATGGCCGCGCTTTGTTACCAGCTTTTCAACGCTGTTCAGCGTGGTAAAAGTGATGCTGCACTCAAAGTTTTGGCACTGGTGATAATGGCGAACGGTGGTATTACTCAATGGGCGACTGGTGCGCGTTTTGGCAACGGCACCGCAAATGGGACACTTGAACATGATGGCCTCCCGTGCGGGAGTTGAACTCGCTCATATTATGGCCGTTAACTCTCACTTTCTGCAATCCATTCAGGTATTTTCGCTTCAAGCTCCAGCTGCGTTTTAAATCCACCCTCATCGATCGTGTGCGTGGCCTTCGCTATTATCCAGTCCTGATTATTCATATCCGTCTTGAATCCCGATACCGTGCCGTGCATCTCCGGGTACAGATCTGCGCGGCCGTAGGCCAGCGTCATATTAAATTCGGCAGCGCCGCGTTTGAGCTGTTGCCATTTTGCCGCAGCGGCCCGCTGGGCGGCCGTCTCGTTGTTGAACGTCGTACGCAACACAAATACGTTGCCGTCTTCACCGGCGATATAATCCCCTTCCCTTTTGCTGCTTCGCGGCTTGTTCTCGGTCTTTTTCTTGCGTTCCTTGACGGTGACTTTCTTCTTTTTGCCGAACTCCAGATCCAGCCAGTACGCCTGCACGCCGGTGTAAGCGTCACGGTCGGCGATGCGGAAGGAATGCCGGTCGCCACTGGAGCGGGTGATCGCAAACTCCTGCAGAGCTTTGCCGTTCGCGCTGACGCCACCACCCGGCAGGATAAACAGGAGACTGCCGTTTTTAATGGTGGCAATAGCCCCCAGCAGGTCGGCCATCCTCGTCAGAAATGACATGTCGCTTTCCTGGGTCTGGTCGGCGTGATCAATCTCGGCGCTCATCAGCTGCCCGGAAATCACCGGCGTCAGTTTGTAACGCCTGGCGATGGCTGACACGATGCGCTCAACCGTCACGTCATGCCATGACACCTCGCGCTTGACGTTAAACTCATCCCAAAAATCTGCACTGCGGGCGGTGATTTCCAGCCTGTCCGGCGGCCCCGAATGGGCGACCTCGTCAACGGTATAAACCCCTTTGTAAACCAGCGGCTCGCCCTGCCACCCCAGCGATACCGACAGCTCAGCACCACGCGGCGGCAGTTCGATCAATCCGTCGCTGTCGTCGATAGCAATAGTCAGCTCGTCGGCCTCAAATCCGCGATTGTCGGTCAGCTCCAGCGAAATAATGCGCGGATCCAGCTGCGTCAGTGCTTTGCCGCCCATCAGGATACTGAACGCCGGCACGCGCGAAAGCTCGGACTGATAGTCCTGGAATCGCTGCGCCCCTTCGTCCAGTAGTGCTTTTGCTTTGTCGATAGTGTCTGTCGTCAGTGCCATATGCATTCCCCCGCCGTTGATGGTTTCATGCGCGCGCGATACTGGCGATGACTTTTTGTTGTGACAGACCGGTCACAACCCTGATGGCACGACAGCGGCCCGCCATCCCGGCGATGATGACCGCGAACTCACTCAACATGATGGCGGTAGAGTATGACCGACAACTTTTTTCACGGGGCGCGCGTCAAGGAAAATACCGACCTCCAGACCGCGATCAATGACATTGATTCAACGGTCATTGGTCTGGTCGCGGTAGCCGAAGACGCCGACCCTGCCACCTTTCCACTTAACACTCCGGTGCTTGTAACGCGGGTTATCAGCGTGCTCGGCAAAGCAGGTAAAACCGGTTCACTCTACAAATCGCTGAAAGCTATTTCCGACCAGGTCAGCACCCGCGTGATTGTCGTGCGCGTGGCGAAGGCCGGAACCGGCGAGAACGACCCGACACAGTCACAGCTGATTATCGGCGGCACGCAGGCAGACGGCAGCTACACCGGTATGTTTGCCTTTCTGACGGCGGAGCAGAAAACCGGCTATCGCCCTCGCATTCTCGGCATTCCGGAGTACGACACCGCCGAAGTGACCGCGCAGCTGCGGGTTATCGCGAAGCAGCTGCGGGCGTTCTCATACAGCTATTGCGACGGCTGCGACACCATTGCGGAGGCAAAAATCTACCGCGAGACGTTTGCAGAGCGTGAAGGCATGCTGATCTGGCCGAACTTCATCGCCTATAACCCGCTGACCGGTGTGAATGAAGAATTCCCGGCCGTGGCTTATGCGCTGGGTCTGCGGGCGCTGATCGACAACGAGCAGGGCTGGCATAAATCACTGTCTAACGTGCCGGTCAAGAACGTGCTGGGGATTGCGAAGGACGTGTTCTGGGCGCTGCAGGCGGAAGACTCCGACGCCAACGAGCTGAACGCCAACGAGATCACCACGCTGATTAAGCGCGACGGCTTCCGATTCTGGGGCAACCGCACCACCGACACCGAAGAATTCATTTTCGAGGTGTACACGCGAACCGCGCAGATCCTGGCGGACAGTATCGCAGAAGCGCAGTTCACCACCGTAGATACCCCGCTGACGCCTGCGAACGTGAAAGACGTGGTGAGCGGGATTAACGCCAAACTTCAGGCGCTGGTCACGGCGGGCAAGCTGATTGGTGCGGCGTGCTGGTTTGATATCGTCGATAACCCAACCGTTGGCCTGCGGCAGGGTAAAGCCATCGTGCGCTACAACTACAGCCCGGTACCGCCGCTGGAAGACCTGACGATGATCCAGACGTTCACGGATCAGTATTACGAATCGGCGTTTGCATCGCTGGGAGGTGAATAGTGGCTATTCCTAAAAAACTCCGGTTGTTCACCGTCTTTGTGGACGGCGTGAACCATATCGGCAAAGTCCCCAGCGTGACGTTGCCGAAAGTGACCCGCAAGACCGAAGATTACCAGGGTGGCGGTATGCTCGGTTCGGTGGCCGTCGATCTGGGGCTGGATTCCGGCGCGCTGGATGCGTCGATGATTGTCGGCGGTGTGGTCGAAGAGCTGATCCTGAAATATGGCGGCGATATCGACGAAATGCGCCTGCGCTTTGTCGGCGAGTTTTACAGTGGCGGTACCAGCTCGCTACTGGAAGTTGAGATGCGCGGACGTATCACCGAAATCGATCCGGGTGATGCGAAACAGGGTGATGATACCAACCACACCTACGCCATCAAAAACACCTACTACAAGCTGTCAGTGGACGATAAGGCGCTGCTGGAGATCGACCTGCTGAACTTTATCTACAAGCGCAACGGGGAGAATCTCTATCCGGATCGCATTATGTCGGCGCTGGGCCTCGGCAGCTGATAACCCTTTTTACTCACCTTTAAGGCGGCCTGCTGGCCGCCCGGAGAAAATGCTATGTCCGTTATTCTCAGTAAGCCGGTTAAGCGCGGCGATCAGGAAATTATCACCATCACTATCACCGACACCATCAAACAGGCAGGATCGCTGCGTGGTCTGCGTCTGGTTGACGTGCTGAACTTCGATTTTGATGCGGTCTCCACCCTGCTGACGCGCACCACCAGTCCGCAGCTGACCAGCACCGAAATTGCCGCGCTGGCAACCGGTGACTTCACCGCGCTCTGTGAAGAGATCACGCCTTTTTTGACGAAACCGGCGCCGTCCGCACCGAACGCGGCGGAGACGGGGAGCGAATAAGAGAGGCGGTATTTTCTGACGTCGACGATTTGATCGCCGACATTGCAGTTATTTTTCACTGGCCGCCCTCCGAGATGTACGGCATGGAGCTGCGCGAGCTGATGGCCTGGCGCGAGAAGGCGGCCATCAGAAGCGGTAACCATGAACAGGAGGATGACGACGATGGATCTTAGTATTCGCGTTGCGTTCAGTGCCATTGATAAGCTCACCCGTCCGGTCAGTGCCGCCAGTAAAGCTATTGGCGGCCTTTCGGACTCCCTCAAGCAAACGCAGGGCTCAATCAAAGAGGTTGAGCGACAATCTGCCGCCTTCAATCGTCTACGCGACAGCGTTAAAAAAACCTCCCGCACTATCGACGACACCGCCCGCACGCTGGAAGGACTGAAGCAGGCACAGCGGTCAGGTGCGACGCTGACGGACAAGCAACGCCAGCAGATGACCGATCTCGCGGCGAAGCTGGATCGTCTCAAAGTCCGACGAGATAAAGAGACCGAGAGTCTCCGGGGGGCCTCCGAGGCGCTCCGTCGTCACGGCGTCTCCCTTGCAGGCGGCAGTCAGACCATTGCCAGCGCCATTCGCCGAACCGAGCAATATAACCAGACCCTTGAGCGCGAACGCCGCCAGCTCGCCGCTGCCACACAAGCGCGCATGCAGTATGACCGGGCAAAAGAGATCGCCGGCAAGATGCGCGGTGCCGGGCTGGCGATGACGGCGGCCAGTGCCGGGGGGTTCTATCTGGGTTCGCGACTGATGGCGCCACAAATTCAGACTCAGGAGCACGCCTCTGTTATTGCCGCTCAGAATGGCGAGGGCGCAGCATCCGGCGGCCGCTACTCCCGCATCATTCAGGACATTAACGCCGCTGGCGTCAGTCGCGATCTGGCCCGTATATCCGAGGCGGTGGCGGGTGTTCGCAGTACGCTGGGCGCGCTCGGCACGGTGGGTGACGAGGAACTCACGCGTATTTCCCGCAAGGCACTGGATCTGCAAACTGCGCTGGGTGGGGATATGACGGAACATATCCAGATGGCGGCGATCATGATGAAAAACGGGCTCGCCCGCAGCAGTGATGAGGCATTCGACCTTATCACGTCGGGCATGCAGCGCGTTTCCACGCAGATGCGCGGCGAGATGCCGGAAATCCTTCATGAGTATTCTACCCACTTCCGCAATATGGGCTTTACCGGCGCGGAAACCATGTCGCTGCTGGTCAATATGGCTCAGCAGGGTAAGTTCGCGCTGGATAAAACCGGGGATGCCATCAAGGAATTCAGTATCCGCGGCTCTGACATGTCAAAAAACAGCGTCAGTGCCTACAAGGCGATCGGCCTCGACGCGGCGGCCATGTCATCGGCGATAGCTACGGGCGGCGAAAGTGCGCGCAAGGCGATGGAGAAGACCGCAAAAGGGCTGCTGTCCATTCAGGATCCGGCGACGCGGGCTAATGCTGCGATTTCTCTTTTCGGCACCCCGATTGAAGACCTGTCTATAGACCAGATCCCGGCGTTTCTTTCGGCGCTGGCGAACGTTTCTAATCGCCTCGGCGATACCAGGGGAAGCGCCGACAGGCTGGGCGACACCCTGCGCGATAACCTGCCCGGTGATATCAGTAAGCTGGGCGGGGCATTTGACGGGCTGCGCACGGAGGTGCTGACGGGGATGGATAAAAGCCTCCGCTCTCTTGTGCAGGCGATTACGGCCAGCGTTAACAGCCTGCAGGCATGGGTCAAAGAAAACCCCGGACTCACAAAGACGCTTGTGCTTGTCACGGCCTCGCTGGTATCGCTGGTTGGCGTGATTGGCGTGGCGAGCCTGGTTGCCAGCTTTATACTTGGCCCGTTCGCTAAGCTCAAGCTTGCTATCAGCATGATCGGCCTTTCTTCAGTCACAGCAACCTCCAGCATTGCCGCCCTTAATCTCGTCCTTTCCGGGACGCGCGTCATTCTTGCTACGCTACTCGGCCTCCCGGGAGTGATTGCGCTGGGGTTTATCGCGGCGGGCCTGATTATCTGGAAGTTCTGGGAGCCGATAAAGGCGTTTTTTGGCGGGTTTCTTAGCGGGATCTGGCAGGGGTTGATCCCTCTCAGGGCTGCGTTTTCGGCAATGGCGCCGGTGTTTTCTGCGCTGGGTAACGGCATTAAAACGGTGTGGGAGTGGTTCAAAGACCTGCTTAGTCCAATGCAAACCAGCAAGGATACGCTGGATAAATGCGCCTCCGCAGGGGAAACCTTCGGGCGGGTTATGGGTACCGCGCTTAGCATTCTGCTGTGGCCGCTTCAGCAACTCATGAACGGCGTGGACTGGCTGCTTAAGAAGCTGGATCTCATCCCTGACGGGATCGACAAGGCCAGGCAGCAGGCTGACAAGGCACAAAGAGAGCTTGAGGCCTCTGCGGTGGCGCTGGCCGGGCATCAGCTCCCATTAGCGAAGGCGGATGTGTACAAGCCCGCGGGCGGCGATAAGCCGCCGGTTATTACCGGCGTTCAGGGCCACCTGAAAAATATCGACACGAATACCAAAGCAACGGCCAACAACACGAAGAAAGTCGGCCCCGGTGACATTGTTTTTAAAAACCTGCCGCGTGCTTTGGCGCTGCGTGGTGCGTATCAGGAGGCTCGGGTTATTCCGCAACCGGTGCCGCGCGTGTCTGCGGCTGCGGCCGGCGGCGTTCTGTCGGTACCGACGGCAACGCAGGGGGCGACGTCTGCGCCGGTCGCCGCCTCGTCGGGTGCTGCGCCGTTCTTCCAGTTGGTTTTTAACGACGTCGGCAAGCGCTCGGATCAGGAGCTTGAAAAAATGGTTCGCAGCGCGGTGCGCGATCTGATGGCCAGCACCCGCAAAACTAACCGTGGTTCATTCCGCGATCGGGAGTAAGGAGGTTTTTATGATGATGGTATTCGGGATGTTTGTTTTTACGCTGCGCACTGTCCCGTATCAGCAGCTGCGCCACTCGCAGGAGTGGCGTCACGTTAAGAATGACCGGGTCAATCAGTCGGCGGGATGGCAGTACATCGGGCCCGGTGACGATACGATCACCCTTGACGGTGTGCTCTACCCGGAAATCACCGGCGGGCGGTGGTCGCTGTCGGCGCTGGAGACCATCGGCTTTGCCGGTCGCCCCTGGCCACTGATTGAAGGTGACGGGCAGATTTACGGGATGTACGTTATGACGCGGCTGGAGCGAGGAAAAACGGAGTTTGACCGCTATGGCAACCCCAAAAAGATCGAGTTCACGATTAGCCTCAGTCGGGCCGATGCGGATTTTCGCGAGAAGCTACAGACGTCTTCGGTCAGTGATGTGCTGGATGATCTGAAGACCAGCGCAACCAAAGCCGTTAACTCCGTTTCAAACTCCCTCAATAGCCTGTTTTAGCCTACAAAAAAGCCCCTCACCTGAGGGGCTTTCACTACCGGCAAGCATCGCCATTCCTGACTATGGTGGTACCGCACCGCCACTTCTGACAACCTGCAGCACTGTCAATTTTGACGGTACTCGATACTACGCCACCCGCGCCCAGCACATCAGCAGGGTGTGGGCCTCGACCACACTGAGCGCCTGACCACTCCCGAGATTCTCTGTATTACCTGACACGGTATGATTGTGCGCAGGGACGGTCACTGTATGGTTATGGTTTCCCGCTGCGTCGGTTTCGCCCAGGTTCGCCGGGTTGAACTGCTGTCTGATATCGCCACCAATCTCCCACGGGTTCACCCTGCTTGGCACGCCACCATGTGTGTGATTGCCGCTCTCTGAGGTTGTCAGTTCCTGTGCCGCTTCATCACTGGTTGCCCCGCTGATACCGATTTGCTCTGCGGGCAGGTTAGCGCGCTGAATTGTGACAGTGTCGCTGCCGCCAGCAGTACCTACGTTTGAGCCGTCTGCTTTTCCGACGCGGATCGTTTTGTTTTCGCCGGTGTACACCCATTGCGACCACGGATAGCGATCGTTCGGATTGACGTTTTGCGCGTAAAACTTCACCGTGCCAACGGGATTGTCGTCTTCCCAGAAATCGCGCTTTGCTGCCTCGATAGCGGCTTTGATGGCCTGCTGTGTATCGATATTGATCGAACCCGCCACCTCATCGGTATAATCTTTCAGCTCAGATTTAACCCGGTCAACTTCCTCAATGCTCGCCAGTATTGCCGACGCGTCTGTTGTGATTTTTACTGCGGCGGTGCTGCTGACCGCTATCCACAGATTGACCGACTGATAACGACCTGATCCCTCGGCTAACTGCGGTTTGTAGGATTCAGGCATATTGCCGATCGCCAGGCAGAGGCCATTGTCATCATAAAGTGCCGCCTCGCGCAGCCAGAATCCGCCAGCCTGAGGCAGGATGATAAGCTCGGTACGGATAACATTCTCGGCATCGTCAACAATAACCACTCTGTTGACGCGGGCGCGATAGACTTCATTGACCAGCCCGGTTTTTGTTTTATCAAATTCAGGCAGAGCGCCCCCGCCGTCTCCGACGGCCATTTCGGTAATATTGACAGGTACGCCTGTCACAATGGCCTGAGCGAACGCAGCTTCACCATGCTCAGTCAGGACTGTGTAAAATTTCTCGCTCACCGCACCCTCTCTTTTCGTTGTTCTGCTTCCGGAAAACCGGCGCAACTGAATCGCGCCGGTGCAGGTATCCCTGTGCCGTCAGTCTCAGACGGCAAACTGCTCAAGGGAATTAAGACGGTCAATAACCAGCGCCGATATTCGTGCCGGCCCCGCACCTGCATTGAGGTGGATTCGGGACAGGTTTGAATCCCCTTCCGTCAGCAAAAAACTGGTACTGTTGAACTTCGTCCAGCCGCAATCGGCGTTCAAATCTATCAACGGGAAACCGTATCGCAATGCCACGGCGCGAATAGCTGCAGCATAGTCAGAAACCCGCCCATATCCGTTTGTTTCACCGTCAACCCATGCCGCTGAGCGTGGCGAATCATAGTCGCCATTGAACGGCGTGGCCCACAGGATAGGTTTTGTTGGGGCACGCGCCCGCAGCTTCTGAGCGATGATATTCAGCGCACCGTAAACGGTGGTGTTCACTGTGTCGGTGATACTCCCAATCGGGATATTCTGCGCCCAGTCATTTGTCCCCCAGGGGCCACAAATCCAGGCTGCCGCCGATGTGTCCAGGGCATTAATTCGCGCATCATCACACATGCTTATTTGCGTTGATGAGCTGTCCGGTTTGGCGATTTTCGAACCACCGATACCATGATTCAGGAATGAACATCCCAGCTCAGCAGCAACCAGAGGTTGCCATTTGTTATAGGCAACGTTGCTGTCACCCATCACATCAATGATTTTCCCTGACCACGGGCTGACGGAGGTGCCGCCGGGAACAACAACATATTTTTTGGCAATAATCGGGACGGCAATGCGGGTGGTGATGCCGATTTTTGCCGTACCTGAGGGCGGCGTCAGTTCATAGTCGGTGAAGTCCACCGATTCCGTCGTGCCGGCAACCTCCGTCCCGATGACGGTGCCCGCACTGTTGGTGTAGACCGCCAGTGAAACCCCGCTGCCGTTCACGCGGGCCGTGACTTTCCAGCGATCACCAGGGGTATAGTCAAACACAGCGCAGTCGAATGCTGCGTTAACCACAACGCTACCGGTAGCCCGGTTTATATATGCACCAGAAGTAATTGATACATCCTGTTTCACGAAATCGTAAACCAGAGAGTCTTCAATTGCCTGCGTCCTCAGTTCAAGAGAGTCAATATTTTCGAGAACAGTTGCCGTCTCGACGACCGCCAGTTTTTTAACAGACATCTCAGCCGAATTACGGCCCGTGATACCGATCTGCGTGGTTCCTGACGGGACGTTAAGGCGGTAACTGGTAAATTGCTGCGGCGTTGTCGTCCCGCGCCCCTCCACTCCCAGTACCGTTCCCGCCGCATTCATGTACACCGCCAGGGCGGTTGCTGAACCCGTGACTAAAGCGGTAACGAGCCAGCCATCCCCGTCACCGTGTGGAATAATGGCACAGTTCAGCGCGGTGTTATCAGTCACGGCCCCGGTATTGGGGTTGATAAACTTCCCGGTTTGCCAGGTCGCCGCGTAGGCATAGCCGACAGAGATAGCGCCCTGTAGCGCATCAACGCGTGATGTTAGCCCCGAAATCCCGGATGATATGACGGCTGACAGATAAGTTTTGTCCGGCGTGGCCCGGACAAACTCCGGCGGGATAACGCCACGGGAGGCGGCATAAGCGCCGACCTTAAAAGCGCCTGTGGTGGTATTTTCCACACGGATCCTGACATATGAGGCGTCAGCAGGAATAATGTCGGTTAATACGGGGGTGTTAATGCCGGCAGACAACGCCAGTTGTGATCTGGACGAAATCACAGTGCCATTAGCAGCCATCCAGAAAATATGAAATTTACTCCCCGCATTCTGGAACCAGGCCAGCACTGAAAATGTAACCTGGTCTCCGGCTTTGACCGGCAGGCGGGCGAGTTCGTAGTATTTATCAGCAGACCATACGCCAGAATACTGAGCCACCGGGGTCGGCAGCGGGATATCAGTATCTGACGAGCTGAATGTAACTGCTGCCCCGCGATACCAGTCCCACCCCCCAAACTTAAGATCTGAGGCTGATTGCTCATTAAACGCATCGAACAGAATATTAGACCGACGCAGCGCCTGGTCAGCGGGTAAATACTTCCCGGTTGAAATAACGGATCCCGATACGTTTTTGCACTCTTCCGCCCAGTAGAGAGGGTTATCTGAGCGCACGGAGAAAATCCCGCCATCAGGTATCTTTCCGGCAGTGATGGCGCTCTGAGCCGCTATTTTATCGGTAAATGGCAGGTCACCTGATCTCAGCAGGCCATTATAGGCGTCGAGCTGCTCTTTCAGGTACGTGGTGCGGTCGGCCAGTATGCGGGTCTGAACATTAATCAGGCCCGCGCTTCCGCCCTCTACTTTATCCGCGCGGGTAATTAAGGGAATAATATTTTCCCATTGCGAATTTTCAGCGATTGAAGGCATGTCAGTTAATCCCCTGAGTAATGATAGTTATCGTCGTAATACGCTATGCCGTCGAAATGAATGCTCTCGTCCGGCTGATATCCCAATGGGTAAACGGTAATAATTTCGCCGTCGAATAACGCAGCGCCCGCCCACGCAGTGCCCTTTGAGCGGGTCACTATGGTTAACTGTGCCAGGTGTCTGCTCACCGGCTTTGCATCGCCAATCAGGCGGTTTAACTCATCCAGTGTTTTCGGCGTCAGTCCGACCTCGTTAACATCCACTTCAAGCCGGAAGGTGCCCGGTTCGTCGCCGACGTCGAACCATTCCGCGAACGTGGCAGAAAACCCCATATCTTCAATCACCCGTCGCACGGCGGCACGGGTACCTTTCCGGCGATGCAGCCAGTACGACCGTTGAATCGCTGCCACTTTTTTAGCGGCGGGCCAGCTTTTGTCCCACCGGTCTACCGACAGCGCCCAGGCCAGATACGGCAGTAAATCGACCGGGCAGCTGGTCGGCGTCCACAAGGTGCGCAGGGCTACCGTAATCGCTGACAATCTGACGGTAGCCGCCTCTGTGCTGCGAAGCCAGGTGGTGGAAGACGGGGGGAGCAGTGAGTTATTCATCTGTTCCGCCGTTGTCCACGGTGTAACCGGTATTGCGTGCCGCCTGGGTGTTATCGATCTGCAGATCGTCCGCCGGTGTATTAATCACCACGCGTTGCACCCCCTGCACATGCAGGGCCGCCGAGATAGCAGATCGCACGATATCGCGGCCTATTTTCTTGTCGTTGTCGGCAAGGAACGCTTTAAGTGATGCCATCGCTGCGTTAATAATCGGCTCCGACTCCGGGCCGGGATAGAGGTACAACGTAGCGTCAATGTCATACTCGACAATATCCGCGCTTTGCACCGTGACTCTGTCCCCCAGGGGGCGGACTTCCTCATCGTTGACAGCGGCGGCGACAGCGGCCAGCAGCGCCGCCGACGCGGTGCCATCCCCTTCAGTGGACAGTACCGCCACCACCACTTCAGCCGGCGACGGGCTGGTTGCCCGCGCGTCAGAGACCTGGCCGCTGGCGCTGCGGGCAAAATACTCATACGCCGCAGACGGCCCGGCAACGCTCATCCCCTCAAACGCGGCCTGCGCGCGCAGGCGCAGGGCTTCATCACCTTCCGTTACTGCGTCCGCCGTATCGGTCGCTGCGGTGATAACCAGGCGCTCCGTGTCCAGATTGGCGGCGATATTGTCCAGATCGTCGCCAGTGGCATGACTCAGCATGCAGGCGGCCGCGCCTTCGTTGATGCGCTGGCGTAACAGAAGCTCACGGTACGCCATCGCCTGAGCAATGATGGTCAATGGCTCGGATTCCAGTGTCAGCGCTGCCGCAACAGCGGTCTGCTGATCTTCCGGGAAAGCGGCGATCATCACTGCTTTCACGTCGGTAAGAATGGTTTCGAAGTCCAGCTCCTCGATAATGGTCGGCGATGGCAGCTGCGACAGGTCAATTGTTGGCATTAGCATCCCCCTTTAACGTCACCGCGCGGGTGCTCTTTTCCATCGTTTCGGTCAGCATGCCGGACAGCTCAGCGGTCACGGCACCACTGTCGGAGTACGTCACGTTGATCGTATCCAGCACAATGCGCGGCTCCCACGCCGCCAGCGCTATCACCGCCGCGCTCATCAGTTGCAGGCGGGTGACGTCGTTTTTCGGGCTGTCAATAAGATCAGGGCACAGTGAGCCGTAGTTACGACGCATCAGGCGACTACCAACCGGCGTCAGCAGAATGTCGTTAACCGACTGCCACACATGATCCTCGTCGGTCAGAGTGCCGGTGCCTGCGGCATTCATACCGCGATAGCGTTCTGTCATTTTGTGCCCACCGTCCAGTCGCCACCGCGCTCAACTTCGCCGTGATTGTGATCATCCACCTGTACGCCGTTAGATTTGAACGCTCCGCCGGTGTGATTAAAATTGCCGCGCATCTCCCCGCCCTCGGTGACGTTCAGATTTTTGGTGGTCAGCAGGTTGGTGCACTCCACCTCCGGCGTTTCCAGCGTGATTTTGACTGACGCCTCAACCACGGCGGATTTAATACCCTTCACCTGCAATGCGCCCACCTCCGCGTCATAGCGAAACGTCGCACCGTCCGGCGCCGTCACCACCATCTCATTACGCGATGCGCCCGGTGCCGGGTTGTCGTCGCTGTACAGGCTGCCGCCGATAAACGCGACGTCGGTGTTGCCACCCAGGCACAGGAACCAGACCTGCTCGCCGATGGATGGTGGCACCCAGACTTTAAACGCACCGGCGCGCTGTGCGTTCCAGCGCAGCCAGGTGGTTTCCAGCTCGCCGCTTTGCACGCGGACGCGCCATTTTCCCTCGTCGATCTCCGTCACCTTGCCGGTGCGGGCGATGTTCTCAAGCAGGCGAAGCAGTCCGGCAATCTCCATCATCGCCCCTCCAGTGAGTTGATCACGTGGTGGAAAATAGCCGTGCGGTCGGCTTTGCTCAGGCCCAGTAGCTCGCGGCGCGGGTAGTCCGCCATTGCACCGCTGTCATTAATCCGATCGCGTAGCCCTTCCTGGTGTGCTCTCGCGATACGCGCAGCAACGCCGGAGTAGCCCACTTCAACGCCATCAGCCGTGGCGCGTGACTTCAGGAAGCGCGCGGTTCTCAGGCGACGGAACATCGGCTCGGCCGTAGTGGTATTGCGGCGCGTTTCACTCAGGTTGATATCGAGATAACGCTCAATATCCTCGCGATAGAATGACCGCTGCGCCCCGCGCTCCACGTCGAAACCGCTCAGCATGCGCCCCCGCCTGCTGCGGGTTGTGCGCCAGTTGCGCAGGCTTCTTTCCTGCCCCTGCCACATGAATTTGATGCCTGCGCGCGCACGCAGCACCTTGCGGCGGCGGCCTTCATATTTCGTGCCGTCCGGGTCTTCTTGTTTACCGATACGTCGACTCTGGCTCTGGCGCAGCATCGTAGCCATACCTCTGGCCATGCGCAGGCGGCCTTGTACGGACGCCCCTTGCAGAATGGCTGCGAACACCTCATCAAGCTGATGAAACGACGGATCGTTGCTCATGCCAGTACGCCTCCGGATTCCGGATCAAAGACCATCTCCCACTCACCACCGTTAAAGCGAGGGCGCGACTCGGCCAGATGCCCAGCCTTCGGCGCGCCATTGCTGTTTGTCACTATGACGCGCTCCCAGACCGGTACCTTAAACAGAATGTCGGCGACGTCGTCATTGACGATATCCGCGTCAAATTCCACCTTGCGGTTATTGTCGGGATTCAGCAGCAGATCGGGCTGCTGCTGCCATACCCACGACAGCAGCGGCAGCATGAGATCGTCCACCTGGCCGGGGAAATCCATCGCCAGCACCTGAATGGTGTAGTGGTACATGAACGATGCTTCACCGGTCGCCTCGATCTGGATGTGACCTTTCTCCACCCAGACCGTGATTTGTTCCGGGTTGGCTTTGCACCAGGTGTTACCGGCGATCAGCGCGGCACGCAGCAGTTCAGCTTTTTTCACTTTATCCCCCTGGCGATACGCCGTAGTTCCAACTCACGGATCCCCGCTTTATCGGCGTTACAGGTATCCAGCGCGTCAAGTAATGAATCCGTCCAGACAGCCAGCCCGCCCCACGTCATCGGCCTGGCCGGCGGTGGCGGGACGTCAGTTTTTGCCGTCAGGCTTTCCGGCAAAGGCTCCTGAATAATCTGCGGCGCTGACTTCTTCGGCTCGCTGGTACAGGCTGTCAGCGCCAGCAGCAGGCAAAGGAGCCACGGCGCAGCCGTTACCGGCCAGTGCGGTTTTGATGTTTTCACGTCGGTGCTCTCCCGTTACGGTGCGCTGCTGGTTTATCTTCTTCAGCCCGGCCTCAACCTGATTGACGTCATGGCGTAGTGCCCTGACCTCGGTCAGCACATCGCCGGTCTGTTTCAGTTCTTTGCGGGTGTCGGTCAGTGATTTCTCTGTCTGTTCACGCTTATGGCTTTGCCACGCAAGGCCGCTGACGGCGGCAATCAGCAGGACAAACATCACGATGGCAAGAATGGCGGTCGCTTTCATTTCGCCCCCTTCAGCGCCGGATCAGACAGGCACCACACCTGGAAATCTTCCCGGCGGTTAACCAGTCCTTGCGATCGCTTGCCGCTGGAGTTCACAAAGTCCGTCAGTCGCTCACAGACACCCCGCCAGTTACCGGCCTGCGCGTGGTGCCAGAGAGTGGTTCGCACCCTCTGGCTCTTGCTGTTGGTGTACCAACCCAGACCGGTGCAGCCGACGTTAAAATTAGCGTCGGTCATGCTCTCGAAGACCTTCTGCGGTGCGGCGGCGCCGTTAAACTCGTGGTTCGTACACTTTTCAGCGCGCATCAAATCGTTAACCCAGCGCTCGGCGATCTCGCTATTGGTGTGCTCGCGGTTTTCCACTTTCGAAGTTGAGCCGATCCCAATAGTCAGCACGCCCGCCGGGCAGTAGTACGGGGTCTTACGGCAGTCCTCGTATTTCGCCATCTTCAGCTGTGCTTCCGGGCTGGTTCGCAACGCCTGCGGCCATAGCGTGGCGGCCAGCGAGATGATCGCGGCAGTCGAGCAGGCAATAATGCGTTTTCTCATCGCGGCGCCTCCCGGATGGTGCGGATCAGCTCTTTAACGTCCTGTCGGTTCTCGGTGTCGTCACGAATCGCATCGATCAGTTCGTTCAGCAGCGAATTGTTGGTCTCCTGGATGCGCGCCATCCGGCGGCGGTGCATCTCGCCCAACGCAGCGGCGGCGATACCAATCAGGATGCCGGCGGCAGTGAGCCAGTCCTTTTGCGTCATCACGCCGATGCTGGTCAGCAGCGTTGACCAGGAGTACGTCACGCCATTCCAGATGCGATTGATTAAGTCCATAGCTGTACGGTCTCCTGTGTCGCGGTGGCGTTGATTTCCGGCAGCTCCACCACCTGCCCGGCGTCGAGAAATATCTGACCGGCCAGCGCCTTGTTAGCGGCGAGGACTGCCTCGGTCACTCCCTGGGTGGTGCCGTAGTGCCGCTGACATAACAGGTCTACCGTGTCGCCCTGCAACGCTTTGACTTTCATCAGAACGCCTCCGCAGTGTTGCGCACGGTGCCGCGAATGTCGGAGATAGCCCAGCGCGCATCGCGCCACATATCGTCGGCCTGCGAAGCCAGCGCGACGGCGCGTTTCTCGCCCGCGTCACCGGTGGTATCCACGTCCCGGTTCGTGCCGAGAATGTGCGCACGGGCGATGCTGAATACCGCGCGGCGGTAGCGATGAACCTTCACGCTCTCGCTGTTCACCTTGACCGCCGGGACGTCGGCCAGCTGGGTGTAACCCGCTGCGAGCTGGGCGGCCTGCCAGTCAGCAAGCTGATCGAGGGTGTGGGACACGCCTTCGATAACCGCTTGTTTCAGGCGCGAGGTGGTCACCGCGCCATTGATGCGCATCTCCATGCGCACATCGCTCAGGGCGATTTCCGGCCAGAACGTCCCGGCGGTGACTTTCTCGCCACCGTCGTCCGTGTCCGGCACATCCTCCGAGGAGGGGGTAACAGTGCGACCGGCTACAAGGCTCATCGCGTCGTCTCCTGAATAGGTGGCGGTGGGCGGGCGGAGAAAAGTAAACGCCATGCGTTGCAGATCTCCGCCCGCGCCGCCAGCGCACGGGGCGCAAGTCGGTTATTTTTTGGCGGCAGGCGCTTTTTTCGCTGTTGTTTTGCGCGCTGCCGGTTTACGGGTTGGGCTTTTGCGGGTGGTTTTGGTCGCTGTGGCGCTGGCCGCTACCACCGGATCTGACGATGCTGCAGCTTCGCCTGCACCTGCGCCGTCCGCTGCGGTATCGCCGCCAGCATCGCCAGCGCCTTCGGTGCCTTCTCCGCCATCTGAACCATCGGTGCTATCGGTACCGTCAGTACCTGTCTGTGCAGCCGCTTTCTTAACCACGCGGGCCAGTCGCTCAATCTCTTTTTTCACCCCGGCGCCCGCATCCAGCGTCAGCGCCTGGCGCAACAGTGCCAGCGCGGTGGTCTGCTCTTCGGTTGTGCCGTTACGCAGCGCAAAGGCTCGTGCTTTGCACAGCTTGGCGCGAACCACGTCGGGCATATCGCTGCCTGCGGTAAAGTCCGCGACCTCATCGAGCACCGCCAGATACGGTGTGACGTCGGTGGTATCGTCTGCCTTGACCTGCACCAGTATCGGATCGCAAATCTCATCGACCAGAACGGTTGCGGCGGTACGGTTGAAACGGTCGGGCATCAGCAGACCATGCGTGACGACATAGCGACCAATGCGGGCGGCCAGCGCGTAATCACCGGCATCGATCGCCCACACCATCAGGGTGACGATCACCTCATCCTGTCGGCCGCTGTCGCCGTCGAGCGTGCCCTCGATCCAGCCCTCGTAATGCGGCAGCAACTGGCGTTTCATCGCCGCTTTCGCCTGGTCAGACTGCACTCGCTTTAATGCACTCTGATCCATGCGTAGCCGATGCATGATCTGCTCGTGCGCCGTCCGCGCGGTATCGGACTGCTCGTCTGTTTTGCCATGACGCTCGGCCATGACCCTCTGAAAATGTTTTTGTGCCGGTGTCAGCATTGTTTATTCCCCGATTGACGGCGGGCCGAAGCCCGCCAGTGCGCGGTTACTCGCCGCCCGGTGCTTCGGCAAAGGTGATGCCGTCGATAAAGGCCACTGCGCCGTAGTCTTCCACGATGAAGTCATCGTTCGAGGACTGGTACGTTGCCACGCGGTTGTATTCCGGCTCCTCTTTGATCGTCCGGCGCAGACCGCCGCGCTGGTAGTAGATCGAGAGGTTTTTAAACGGCGTGATGAGGATGGCGTTACCCGGCATGTAAGGCGCGATAAAGGTCGGCATGTTGCCTACGCGTTCCTGCGCCACAATCAGCTGACCGGCCAGCATTTCGGTGTTCGGGTTGGTCTGGCTCATGGCGTTGATGGTCGGGAAATTGCTGGTTGTCAGCAGATCACCGGACAAAATCACCACGTTGTCAGGGTTGCGCTTGTGCCATTCATCCATGAGGCTGTTTTTGGCGTCATAGACCGCAGCCGCTACGTTGCCGTAGGTGCCCTCGGCGACAATGGCGTTGTTCTGGTTGCGCGAAGTGATCGTCACACCGGTAATGCGACGGTGCGCCGCTTCGTTGCGGATTTTTTGCAGCCAGCCAATACCACAATCCTGCAACAGCGGATTCGCTGCGCGGTCTGACGGGTCGGCGTAGCTGGTACCGTTAAAGCCGATCATGATGCGGTCGAGCGACATCTGACGGGCCATCGCCGAGCTAATCAGCGGCTGGAAGTTCGGCTGATGCGCCCACGCATCCATCTGCGCATAGCTTACGGCGTAGTCGTAGTTGGTTTTACGGCACAGATAGTTGTACGCGTCCATCTGGTCGTTAGCGCCGGGATTGCGACGGTTGGTGGTGCTGTTGTTGACGCCCGCCAGCGGGCCTTTGCTGCCGATCAGGATTTTCTGTCCGATCTGCTCTTCAACGCCAAAGACGTTAATCAGCTTCAGAAAAGCATCATCCTGCTGTGCAGCCGCCTCAAGGCGCTGCTGTACGGTCGGGTCAACGCTGAACTGTGCAGCAACGGCGGCGGTGCTGACGCCGTTAAGCTGCGCCTGCCGGGCAACGTAGCTGTCAAACAGCTTACGGGTAGGGTTTCTCATGTGCGGGATCTCTCGTTATGGATATCAGTAGTCAGCAAGCTGCGCGTTAGCGCCGCCGTTCGCTGGCTGGCGCTGGCTGAAGTTGCCGTCCGTCCCTTCAAGCTGCTGACGCAGAGCGGCAAGGTCAGTGGTCAGCTTCTGGATGGCGGCTTTGTCCTGCTGGCGTTCCTGTTCAGCGGTGCTGAACTGCTCGCCAAGATCAACCTGAGATTGCGCCACCGCCTCAACAGCCTGATGCACCTGACCGAAGCGCTGATCGTCGGTTTTCTGCCCCTTGCCGAGAATGCTCATCACGCGGGAAAACCACTCTTTCCCGGAGTCATTGCGACTCTGGTTTTCCTGCACCAGTTCGGCCTCAAAAGACGGAGTGAACATGGTGACTTCCGCATCCTGTGAACTAAAACGCATGATCTCCGCGCGCTTTTCGGCGGTGAATTTCAGCTTGTCAGTACCCAGGCTTGCCGGAGTGTCGGTCATTGCCAGCCCGATAAGGTATGGCCCTTTCGTCAGCGGTAAGTTGGGATGCATTTCAATACTGGAGTAGACCTTTTTGCCATCAGCAATCATGTCCTTCATTCGCTGGGTGGGTTCAATCTCCGCGAAAAGGTGGGCCTCGCCAGCAAGTGGGCCTTCGTTGATATCTTCGGCAGATAGCGCAGCAACGTCCCCCATCGCGCTGAATACGCTGTCAGGGAACGGAGAAAGATAGTGCTCGATGTTGACGCGGGCGCCATAGACTGCCGGGTTATACGCTGCTGCCATTGCGTGAATTTGGGCGCGAGTGACATTGCGACCATCGATCGTTGCGCCGGACGTCATCACCTTGAATTTTTTACGGGTGTTTGCCTGATTAGCCATGTTCTTTTGCTCATCTGGTTGAGTTCCCGGTGATGATGGCAGGCGGTGACGCACGCGCTCAACGCGTTGTTGTTGTGAGGGAGCTACCACAACCAAAAGCGGGCGAAAGGGCACGCGCGCGCGGGTTAATCTCCCCGGCAGGAAGCGAGGAGGACAAATGGCGACTGAAGAAGCATTCATCATGCTGCGGGCACGGCAGCTCTACTGGCAGGGGTACCCCCCGGCGGAGATCGCGCGCCTGATGGGTATCAATCAGAATACGATTTACTCATGGAAAAAACGTGACGAATGGGACAGCACGCCGCCAGTTCAGCGCGTCACGACGTCCATTGATGCACGACTGATCCAGCTCACCAGTAAGGACACAAAGACCGGGGGTGACTTCAAGGAAATTGACCTGCTGACCCGACAGCTCAAAAAGCTGGATAACGGCACGCCAGTGACGCAGCCGAAGAAGAAGATCCGCAAGAAACAAAACTTCTTTTCAGAGGCGCAGATCTCCGCGCTGCGTGCCAGCATCATCGACTCACTGCACTGGCACCAAAAAACCTGGTATGAAAACCTTCATCACCGTAACCGGGCCATTCTGAAGAGCCGGCAGGTCGGCGCGACCTGGTACTTTGCCCGCGAGGCGCTGCTGCGTGCGCTAACGGGTGACGTGAAATACAAGCACCAGCTCAACCAGATCTTCCTGTCGGCGAGTCGTCGCCAGGCGTACCAGTTCCGCAGCTTCATTCGTGCCGCTGCTGCTGAAGTTGATGTTGAGCTAAAGGGTGGTGACATGATCCAGCTGTTCAACGGCGCGGAGCTGCACTTTCTCGGCACGTCAGCCGCAACCGCGCAGTCATACACCGGCAACCTGTACTTTGACGAATTTTTCTGGGTCGGGCAGTTTGCCAACCTGAAGAAAGTGGCTGGTGCGATGGCGACGCTGAAAGGACTGACGCGCACCTACTTCTCCACGCCATCGGCAGAGAGTCACGAAGCGTACCCCTTCTGGTCTGGTGAAGCCTTCAACAAAGGCCGCAGCCACGGTAAGCGCGTGGAGTTCGACACGTCCTGGAAGACGCTTAATAGCGGGCTGATGTGCCCGGACAAAATCTGGCGCCAGATCGTCACGTTGCAGGATGCGGTCGATAACGGCTGGGATCTGACTGACATTGACGAAATCCGCGAAGAAAACAGCCCGGAAGAGTATGACAACCTCTACGCCTGCACCTTCATCAAGAACGGTGAGACCGCCTTTGACTACAACATGCTGCTGAGCTGCGGCGCAGACGGTTACGACGAGTGGCCGGACTGGAAACCTTACGCCATGCGACCAATGGCCGATCGCCCGGTGTGGATTGGCTACGACCCCAACGGGGCCAGCGGTAAGGGCGATAGCGGGGCCATCTCTGTTAACGCTGCGCCACTGATCCCCGGCGGCAAGTTCCGTACCATCGAGACCATTCGCGTGCGCGGCATGGAGTTTGAAGCGCAGGCCGCCATGATCATTAACATGCTCACGCGCTACAACGTGCAGCACATCGGTATCGACGGCAGCGGCATTGGCGAGGCGGTTTACCAGCTCGTGAAGAAGCGCTTTCCGGCGGCGGTGTGCTACCAGTTCTCGCCAGCCAGCAAGCGCATGCTGGTACTGAAAATGCTGCAACTGATCCGCGCTGGCCGCTGGGAGTATGACCGCGGCGAATACGACCTCATCACCGCTTTCTGTGCCGTGCGCAAGGTGGTCACGCCCGGCGGCGTCATCACCTACGACACCGACCGCGCCCGGGGCGTGAGTCACGGCGATCTCGCCTGGGCGACCATGCTCGCCACCGTTAACGAGCCGCTGGGTCAGGAAGGCGGAAACACTATGACTGTTATGGAGTACTGATGAGCAGACGAAAATCCCCGCGCGGCAGGCAGTATGCCAGAGAGCAAGCCGACCTCGCCGACGCGTTGAAGTCAGCCCCCGGCCTGAGCGCGTTCACGTTCGACGGCCCGTGGCCGGTAACCGGTGCTCATGACCTGCTGGATAACATGTACTGCGCCAACAACGGCCGGTACTACGAGACACCGATCAGCTGGTACGGACTGGCCCGCCAGTTCGGCTATGCGAGCTGGCACCAGTCGGCGCTGTTCTTCAAGCGTAACGTGCTGGCCGGATGCTTTATCCCGCACAAACTGTTATCGCGCCAGGCGTTCAGCGCCTTTGTGCTCGACTGGTTTGTGTTCGGTAACGCGTACCTTGAGATGCGTCGCAATCGCCTGCATGGGCCGATGGGTTTTCGTAACTCGCTGGCGAAGTACACCCGCCGCGGTTCCGACCTAGACACCTACTGGTTTATTCAGTCTGGCCTTGATGACCACCAGTTCGAAACCGGTTCGGTGTGCCATGTGATCAACCCGGATATTCACCAGGAGATCTACGGCATGCCGGAGTATTTCGCCGGCCTGCTGTCGGCGAACCTGGCGCACTCCGCCGACAAGTTCCGCAAGCTCTACTACGACAACGGGTCGCATGCCGGCTGTATTGTCTATGTCAGCAGCGCAGTGGCTGACGGGGAAAGCCTGGAGAACCTGAAGAAGACATTGACCGATACCCGGCGCGGCGGGGCATTTAAAAACATCCTGCTGAGTGCGCCCGGCGTCGGCAAAGATGCCGTGCAAATCCTGCCGTTCAGCCAGATATCGGCAAAGGATGAGTTTGTCGGCGTGAAGTCATCCACGCGTGATGACATGCTCGCGGCTCACCGCGTACCGCCGCAGCTGATGGGCGCTATCCCGGAAGGCAACGGATCATTCGGCGACGTCGAGAAGGCGGCGAGAGTCTTTGCGGTCAACGAGCTGACGCCGGTGATGGAAGCGATGAAGCATGTTAACGACTGGCTCGGCGAAGAGGTAATCCGCTTCAACCCTTACGCCCTGCTGGAAACCCCGAAGTAGTCTGAAGGTACCGCACTGCCATTCCCGGCGGTGCGGTACAGATCTGCAGCACCATCATTCCCGGCCATGTCGGCCAACCTGCAACACTTCAATGTCATATCACCAACCAGACGCAGCCAGCGCCACTCTGGTGGGATTTTGCCTGCCCGCTCGCCGGATGCACCGCGAAAGTGCGCGCCCGGCAGGCGGCTTTTGGCGAGGTATACCGACCCCTTCCCTACCCCCAAAGCGCGCGCTTGCTCCCCCGCCTCGCCTGCGCGCTAAACCTGCCTCTTTTTGTGCAGTTTTGAAAAACAGCCAAAGCCGCGCCAGCTCTAGTGCTGGAGGCCATTTTTATCGTCAAAAAAATCGTGCAAATTTGTGCGCATTTGTGCAGTGCTAATAAAAAAGCCTCAAATCTGAGGCTTTTAGATAGATAATCAAGTTCTGACAGGTATTGTTGCTTGAGGCTGAATGGGCGCCAAGATCTGGTTATAACTCCGTAATATATCGTTATACAGATCTGGATGTTTATTTGCAGTTATCGTAAGTATCAAAGCATATTTAATTTTCTCAGCTTTGTTACCTTGTATAGCCCCTCCGCCTTGCCTCGCATTATAATGAATATCGAAGACAGGTTTATTTAGAGAAGTGCCACGCATACTTTTTGATGCATGTAGCACTGTCTCCCATTTGCCCATATCAGAACGACGCTCCTGCTCATTAGCATATTTTTTTAGCTCAAAAAAACCTTTGGTATCAGCATTCTGAGCACCTTGTTTTTTCTTACTTTCATCCGGTCTGAACGATATTTCGAGTCCTGCTTTTGTGTAAGATGCTGAATCCTGAGGGTCAACAGAGGTTGAATAACAAAAGGTTGCAGTTAGGTTCACCATACCATTAAGACCGCCATCGGGTATTGGTAACGCTGCCCTCAGATATTTTCCAGGTTTCAACTCTCCTTGATACACGATTCTGGCTACTCCATTGGGACTTACAATTATATCATTAATATTTTCAGGTAGTTTTCCCCAACCAACTTCTGCATGAGAATATTCTTTTTGAGAACATGAATGAATCATAAGCGCTTTGATCGCTAATGTTGTTAGATCTCCACCCAAAAGAGCTTTGATTCCAACCGCTGTACGTAATGCATAAGGAGCAGCAAAACTTGTCCCCATTTGAGGTGCGATTACTGGATTTGTATCGTCAGTTAGAACGTGAAAATATTCACTTTCTTCACCACCGAAAGTAACTAAGTCAGGTTTAATAACTCCAGGGCTTCTTCCTGGCCCCATAGCACTATATGATGATCGCGCCCATTTGTTAGAATCTGTAGAATTGGCAGCACCGATAGAAAGACCATTCACTGAGTCAGCAGGTACTTGAATTCTAGCATTGCCAGACTCTTTATCCATCTCACCATTATTTCCTACAGCGATTGTCATCAGCGTTTCACCATCGCTGAGCAGATCATCAATCACAGAAGTCCATGCATGAACTTCTGAATCCTCAATAGGCAAATTAGGCCCTAAGCTTAAGTTAATGAATTGATACTGTCTGGAAAGAAGAACCTCTTCAATCAACCCTAGGGTTCTATAAAGTTCAAGAGGATGTTCATTACAGATGTCGGCATCTAAAACCCTCAAGTGATCAACATAAGAGTACGGTCGAGGAGCCATGGTTCTGGCTTTTAAGGGGCCAAAAAGAAACGCTGATGTTACTGCAAGGCCATGCTGTAACGCATCGCTATCATCCGCAGCACCATCATCCATAACTCGATATGAATTAAGCCATTTCTGTATTGAGTGTTGTTTAGGCAGGCCACCATCTAAAATAGCTGCTCTTAAATCACTTACAGGTGGATCGCTGGGTAATAGTGCTTGAATTTTAACACCAGAGGCTCTTTGTATTGGACGAATACCACGCAAGGGAGGCACAGGTCGAATTACCCTAACAAATGTGAATAAGGATAAAGTCTCAATTTTTTCTTGCCCACACTGAACGGGGACAAACCAAAGATTACCCGCTGTAAAAGAAAGCTCAGAGTAAAGAATTATACCATTATCTTCGGCATAACCCATAAAAGCTGATTGAACAAGGTCACTATTACTGCTCGGCAAAAGATGTATGCCAACCTCGTAGAACTCACCTGCTTCCCTGTTGCTAAAGGGGACTATTCTTTCTTCTGGCTTATAAGCAGAAAACGTTTCAACTCGTGCAAAGTCTATCGCTTCATCACTACCATCGTCTAAAGACTGCACCCATGGGATTATATTTTTGAAAGAAGATCGCTTACCTGCCACAAAAATTTGGGTAGTAGGAAACTCAGTCACTTCGGCTTTGCGCTTCCAACCGTCAGGCTTAATTTTAACAGTTTTACTTCCTATTGATTGCAGATTATTTTCCCGGAGTAAAGTATCTGGAAAAAAAGAACGAGCAATATAACTAGGGTTAAGTGTTAAAGTAGCTACAGCATAATCATTTGGGCAAGCAACAGCAGGCAAATCATCCAAGTCAGATGTTGCTTGTTCAACTTGAGGTATTAATCTTTGCTTTGCTTCAGCAAAAGTGTAAACCTCTGATTTATCCATTCCGCGGCGAGGGCCTGCAACAGCACTTGCCAGCAATTCACCGCGACCTATTAAAAAGTTAGTAGCCATTACAGTTCCTTTTATGCAACTGTGCCCTCAGAGACACGATGTTTACGGATAGTATCTCGACTAACCCCGGTAATATCTGAGATAGAATGCTGTGAGAGCTTTGTCTCTTTACTGAGGCTTAAAGCCACCTCCAGCTTCTCAGTACGTTCCAATAAAGAAATCCTACTTTTTATAAACTCTTCAATTAATTCCTGATCAGACGCAATTCCTAATGCCACTGCTCTGCGGAATTTATTTATTTCTTTTTCAATGTTGCTAAATGATTCATTTTTAAACGTTAAGGTTAAAATATCAACCCACCGTGCAAACATTGCAAAATCAGGCCCCGAAAACCTTCTTAACGCATCAGAAATACTTGCAGCATCTGGTTTATCAAAGTTAACAATCATGTCGAAGCGACGCCATAATGCAGGGTCGATCAACTCCTCGTGATTTGTTGCCGCCAACAATAAAGAATTTGTTGGCCATTCATCAACTTCCTGTAAGATGACTGTTACTAGTCTTTTGAGTTCACCAATGTCAGAGTCGTCGCTACGTTTTTTTGCTATGGAATCAATTTCATCAAGTAATAATACGCATGGTTTTTTCTTTGCGTAATCTAATGCTGCTCGCAAATTATTACCGCTTTTGCCAAGATAACTACTCATTACAGCAGTTAAATCAAGGACATAAAAAGGCACATTGAGTTGTTTTGCCAACCAAGCTGCCGTTAAAGTTTTGCCCACCCCTGGAGGACCTACAAAAATTGCAGATCGAGTCGGTGACAATCCCAAGTCGTTTAACCGTTGGATGCTTTTGCGCTCCAGTATGAGCCTGTCTAATACCGATTCATTTTTTTCCGAAAGTACGGGTTTTTCAAATTCATCTTTCAGGACTGGCGTCTTTAGTAGACTTAAGCGCGATTCATCATCCACGGGCAAAGGCTGTGGGGAAATTGTATGCGTAGGACTAGATGCCTTACGCAAGCTGTTGTGGCTGTTCGCAGGTTTCGAACGCAAGTATTGATCAAGCTGAGCCGCTAATTCAGGTGATGATTCACGATACTTACGAACTAAACGAGCGACATACAACCTAACATCATCATATTGTTCGGCTATAACCAGCCTAACCAGCTGGGCTAAATCAGACTGAACACCGCTTAAATCGCCCATTGAAATCACAACCTCTTGATATATAACAATAAAATAAAAACATGCACTGGACTATTTTAATAGTATTGCACTTATCATCAGAACATGAAAGCGTAATCCTATATAAAATCACAGTATGATTTGTGAATCACACTTCTCTAGCCGCCTGACGCCAACGGTTAATCAGAGTGTCCGCCTTGTGCCGCGCTAGAGTTTTTCGCCAGTGTATGTCCACCCCCGTAACTAACAACTCACCTGTAACCGGATGTGCGCGATATACCGTATCCAGCACCGTCACTTCATTGCCGCGCGCCAGCTGTATGGCCTGCGGTTTACTGATCAGCACCTTCTTCACTTTCGCCCATGACTGAACTAAGCCCGCCAGTCCGGCGATTTCCGGTGATAAAACCTGCTCTCTCCGCCTAATCTCCTGGGCGGCCTTGAGATAGCTTTCTGCCCTGTGGGTGTCATATTCGGTACAGTCGCCGACGGTAATGCTGTACGCCAGCGCCTCAAACTCATCGGCGGGGGATTTATGCCGCTGCTGTTTGTGGGTATGGATACCTCCCAATACTTGTTTTCGCTGTTCGCGTGTTAACTGACCAATCTCGAACTGTTCAGTCTCTTCCCGCTCATCTGGCACTGTCATTAATGGCGGTGAACCGGGATGCTGATTTGTTCGTTTTTTAACCTCGGTACAGTTATTGACACGAGTCCTAGAGGGCGCAGACGCGCCCGGAAGGTCAAAATCAAAGTCAACTGCCTGGCCGGAGTCGTCTAAAACCTCCGGTTTCTTCCTTACGATTGAGTAGGAATGCAGGCGGGTTTCAATGGGTGGGATCTGAACGGCTGGCATCATCAGGCCTTTGATGAGGTCGCGATATTCGCCGTAATCATTCGGCTCGTCTTTCTGCTGGTACCAGATGCGCAGCGGCAGATCGCGGCGGGCAACCAGTGCGCCGCCCTGTAATTGAGTGTATTGCTGCCAGTCGCCGGCATCGGCCGCGCGGTGCAGCTCGGCAAACAGCGGGTTTATCTTGTCGGCCTGTTCCTGATTGCGGAACCGGCGCAGTTCGCGCCAGACAGACACCGGCGCGCCGCCCAAAAACTGAAACTGACGGATACCCCAGCATGAAGCCCAGGCGGTAGCGTGTTTAGATGTTTCTTTGAGTGGCCGGCCGCTCTCATCGTCGGTTTCACCGTCGAGCGCATAGCCATCAATATTCTTGCTGATGTACTTCACCACGTAGCCGGTGGCGCTACCGATTTCATGATCGATAGGCTTCATATCAAAGCGCGGCTGGTTACCATGCTTACCCTGCAACTCTTCCACATCCTCGCGGGTGGCGTAGTCTTCCATCACTTCCAGTAGCTCAGCGGAATGTTCCGGCAAAGAGAACAGCAGGCCATGCCAGTGCGGCGTACCGTCGTGGTGAGACTCGGCCACACGCAAGCCAAAAACCTGGATTTCGCGGCGGGCCAGCTCTGCGCGGATTTTCTGCCATACCCGGTTAAGGTAGCGCTGCGTGGCTCTTGGGCTGGCGCCGTTCCATTTGGAATTGCGATGACCGAATACGGTATATGCGTGGTATTTGGATGGCGCTGTCAGGGTAAAAAACTGGCCCGCGTAGCCGCTTTCGGTGGCGACTTTCTCAAAGCCGCCGATACGGGTCATGAGTTCAACGCGGCGCAATGCCGGGTTAGATATGCTCTTATCGATCTGCTCGATAAGTGAAATGCGCTCTTTGGTGTCCTGGTCTTCCAGTTCAAGGCGGGCCATGATCGCGCGGCTGCGCTTGCGCCTGGCGTCCCACTCGTCAACGTGGTGCTTACTGCAATACGGTGCAGCGCCCCGTTTCACATCGCCAAAAGCAATGTGCAGGTGCTCGCGCCAGCGCGTAGCGTACTTTTTCAGGTTGCGGTGCCAGTAGCGATCATCCAGCATCTTGCTGATGCCGGTAGTAGCCTCATCAATAAACAACGCGCCGCGACAATACTTTCCCCAGCTCGGCGGTGTCAGGAAGAAAAGCCGCGCGAGGATGGCCGCTTCGGTGTAAAGGTACCCGGCATATTTGCGATCACTCTGCGTCTCTACCGTTTCGTGAACTTCACTCAGCACAGACCGCATATAGATGGCGATATCCTGCGCCAGCAGCTCAACATCTTCCGGTGTGAAATCCGGCAGGTGATTAAAGCGCTCAACCAGGCCATGCAGAGTGTTAAACGTGTGATAAAGCGGGTTTAACCCCTTGAATGCCGTATCGGCCTGAGATTTAGCCTCATCGGTCAGTGCAATAGCGTATTGCTCATTCACCGCGTTGATAGGCGGCAGATCCCTGCGGATGATATCGCGCAGCGCCAGGCGGGCTATGTGCCTGCCCTTCATGGTGTGAATGCTGTCGATACGGGAGGTCAGGCGCTGGCGAATAAAGCGAGGCAGCGGCGAAAGGGTGTTTTTTACCCATGCCAAAAACTCCTGCTCTTGACCCAGTTCAACCAGATCAACAGCGGGAGTCTTATCAACATAAATGGCAGGGTTTGGCTTCTGCCATTCGTAATCGTATCGGGTAGCGTCAGGCGCACTACCCGGATATTGCGGGGGTGGCGTAGGAGCACGGCGCCCATTAGCTGCGACGGTCACTGCTCTGCCGCCATGTAAGATTTTATGAACGCTGTCGCCGCTTCAACGTTGACGGCGTTTCCGTAGGCGCGCAGTCTTCCCACTCTGGCGGGAACCCCATCAGCCAGCGGGAATGATCCGGGTCTAACTGGCCGCCACTTTCCATCTCTGCAATAAATCCAATCTGCATCTCTCCAGAAGCCGTTAACCGGGCATGGCTGTGCAATGCCGCCACATCCTGCAACCTCTTCTGAATTTTTGTTCCATTGTCGCGATACGTCCGCATAGCCTCTTGCGGGCATGGTGAACGGTCGTTGCTCGTTGTTGGCGTCGGCCAACCCGCAAGCTGCGCAGCCACATCGAGCCTGTCCGTCGATAGTTTCCCATTGCGGATCCGTCCGCCCTGATAACCGCCTTTCCCGTCCGTTGCAGTCGGAGTCGGCCAGCCAGCTAATAACGTTGCTGTCTGAAGGTTTACCCCCCCCTGTCGGTTGAAATTCCCCGCACCTCTCCCATTGCTGGCGATCGGCGTCGGCCACCCAATAAGCACGGTCTCTCTGGTGCGGCGCGCCGACGCTCGCAGACGGAAACGCAACCGCCCCGAAGGCATAGCCCAGGGCTTCCACGTCAGCTTGCACAAGGTCGATCCAGTCGTTCGCGTCAGCGCTGCCAGATTGTTCGCCAAAGACCACGACAGGGCGGCGCTGGCCGACAAGCCAATGTGCGGAGGGCCATAAGTGCCGCTCGTCAGCAAATCCAAGCCCTTTGCCTGCCGCGCTGAAAGGCTGGCAGGGGCATGATGCTGTCCATGCCGGGCGACTGTCTGGCCATCCTGCGCGACGCAGGGCAAGCGACCATCCGCCGATCCCGGCGAAGAAATGGCACTGATTGAATCCGATAAGGTCATTGGGGGTTACATCCTCAATTGAGCGGGTATCAACGACGCCCGGCGCAATATGGCCGGCGTCGATAAGGTTGCGCAGGTGCTGCGCTGCGTGGGGGTCTATTTCGTTGTAATAAGCAACCACAGCGCCTCCCACACCACAGAGAAAATGCGAAAGGCGAGATAGCCCATCGGGAGCCAGAGCAGCAGTGAGCAAAGGGCGATACAGATAACGGTGCTTCGCCAGAACCGGCGGTAATTGGTTTCTTGGTTCATCAGAATGGCAACTCCTCATCAGGACTGTCGGAAACGAGTTGCAGGCGTACAAGTCCACCCCTCTTAATGCCCTGGTCGTCGCTGCCTATGCCGGACACGCATGACTTAAAGAGCGGCACATCTGCATCAAGGATGAATGCCCTGAAATCAATCAGGGTGAAGGTGTGGTACTGCTGGCTACCGGTTATGCGGTAAACCAGTGCCGTCACTGCGGTGCGATCCCCTGACTCATCGGCGGGATCTACTGCTAACCAGACAGGCTCATTCATCAGAATCCCTCCGCCCCATCGAATGCGCCCGCAGCGGCCATTGCGTCGTAAGTGGAAGCGCCCATCGCAGGGCCGCAATCCGGGCAATATCCGCCACCAGAACGGCCGCAGCCGTCACAAACGCGAAGAACGCCAATCACTTCACCGGCCATGTCGCGACTTCTGGCGCTGACAGAACGGCGGACGCTGAAGGCGTGGAGATTGAAAGCGGAATAGATCTCGCGGGTTTCCGGGGTATCGCTGTTGGATATCACCGCGCGGGTGCCGTGCTGGCGATGAGCATCGAGCAGGGTTGCAACCAGGTCGCGGTGATCGTCCAGGGTAAATGGCTTGCCGTAGGCGGTGAAGTTGGCTGTCTTGCTGGCCGGGATGTAGGGGGGGTCGCAGTAAATAACGGCGTCATACGCCAGCTGCATAACGTCAGGGATGGTGTGACGAAAATCGCCATCAATAAAAACGGCTTTTGTGTCGTTGGCCTTTTCGGCAAAGCGGCGCATTTCATCAGCCGGAAAGTAAGGTGCGGCATATTTCCCGAACGGGACGTTATGTTCACCAATCTGATTGACGCGATATATCCCGTTAAAGCAATGGCGGTTCAGATACAGAAACAAAGTGGCGTATAGCAAAGCGGAATCAGCTTTGCCTGTATCGCTCCAATGCATGGAGTTAAATAGCGCTCGGCGCTTGTAATACTGCTCTTCGTTATTGCCTCCCAGAAACATTACGCGTGCAGTGTCGATCAGTCTCCCGGTGTCAGAGGTCAATACGCGAAAGAAGTTAATCAGTGCGCGATTGCTGTCGCAAAGTACATAACGGCGGTATTCCGTATTCATGAATACGGTGCCGCTGCCAACGAATGGCTCAATCAGGCAATCAGCTTTCGGCAGGTGCTTCAGCAGCTTCGGCATGACGCGGGTTTTACCGCCCGCCCATTTGATGGGTGATTTAATCATTGCCATGCCCTCACAATGATTCGAGGTGCGGGGAAGTCAGGCGCTGCCAGATCTCGCAGACCTGCTCGGCCTGATAGATGGCGTCGGTTAAGGCGTTGTGCGCTACTGAGCGTCGCGGGTGGGGGGCGTAACCGATGGCTCCGGCGATGGCAAGCAACGAGCGGAAGCAGTATTCGTTCCAGTAAATCCACGGCAGCATAGGCACGCCTTCAAGCGATGAACGCTCAAATGCAGATTTGAGGATCGGAAAATCAAACGAACCGCCCTTGCACCAAACCTTCAGATTCTTTTTCGTGGTTTCAGGGAATGCGCCTTCAATAAATTTGGCAAAATCCAGCATCACTTCAATTTCATGCGACTTCGCGCCTACCAGCTCGCTGATAGGTTCTTTATCCTGCCGGAGCCACCACATCACTGTGTCGGCGGAGATGTGAGCACCGCGATTCTGCGAGGTACGCGGATCAATGGTCTGATAGAACAATGGGCCGATTTTTCCGGTTGACGGCTCGAAGAAGACCGCGCCAATCGCGCAAATTACCGCATTCGGCTGGGTGCTGAGCGTTTCAATATCAATCATTAAATGGTTCATTGTTTGCTTTCCTCAGTGATGGTTAATTCGCGGGCGTTAGCCCACTGTTCGATTGATGAATAAATCTCTTCCGGGGTGGCGCTTTCCTTTTTCAACTGGCCGACGAAAATACGCAGCAGCCCCAGCAGATGCGCGCGTTCGTGTTTCCGTGCGTTGGTGCTTATTTCCACAAACTCTGGATCACTTATTCCACCATCCAGTTTTATTGACGTGATCGACATGCGACCTCCTGAAAAAGGCAAAACGAATCCCCGGCAAAATGAATGCCGTTATTTTTTAACGCTGGTTAATTAGTGGTTAGGGCGCGGTTTTCTTTTAACCTGTTTAAATATCCTTTCGTGCCAGTAATACAGAAAATCAATAAATGTCATTCGCGCACGTTCGTGATTACCGCGAATTTCTTTTTCCAGACCGTAAATAATTAAATCAATTGACGGGCTGTTTGCTGGTACGCCAATGACGCAACCATTTTTCAGGTGAACAGTAAAACCCTGCTCTGCGTTCTCTACTGCCTCGCGGATCAGCATTTCCTGTGCCCATGAAGTTTTCTCTTCGGTGAACATGGTACGCCCCGCTTATCGGCTGTAGAGGGATGGGCTCTTTAGTTTTGCCGGGAGATCTGCCATCACCTGCTTAAGCTGGTGAATCATTTCTGGTGTTGCCTCGATGGATACGGCCGCAGGCTGAATAAACATCAGGGTCTTACCTTCTGGTTTTGGCTGATCATCGTCGATTGATGACAGGTCGTATGGCTTCGGAATATCGCCATTGGTGATCGAGATAATGATGTTGCGGAGTTCTTCCAGTGTGGCTTCATCGTTTTCGCCCTGGAGCATGGCGAGGTGATAAAGGTGGGATACGCCGTGGCGTAAAAGTTGATGTGAATAATCGTGGTTCCATTCCAGAAACTCTTTGTTGAAATGGAAGCATTGCAGCAGTGAGTTAATTTTATCGGCGTATTCTCTTTTCATTTTCTGCCTCGGCTATTTAATGAATGGTGAAACGTTTGTTATTCATAATTCGGTCTATCGTTTTGCAGGCTTCATCTAACGCAAAATCAATTCCGAAGTAATGGCCGCCATGCGTAACCTGATACCGCTGGCGGCTATATGGTTTTTTGCGCGGGAGCTTCAGAATAGTAAAGCCACGATAAAGGCTGGTTTTACTATTCAACTGCGATACCGCCCCGCCGTTCCCACTTTTCATAGACCTGCTCCCTGAAGCGGTTCGCATTAAAGCCCCATCCACAGCAACCAGGCATCACGCTGCTCTACTGGGCGGTTGTAGTACGCCTCGCGCACTGCGCGATTAAACTCGGGGATATAAACCCAGCGCTCACCTGCGCGGGCGTTGGGTTTGTTGGGGTCGCGCAGCTCGATAACCGGTAGCTTTCTAGCCTTGATCATTTCCTCAACTGCGGTCTTCGGTTTGCCGATCAGCTCGGCGAACTTCTCGACATGGACAGCGTCAAGCGGGTACTTGATTGTGTAGTCCTGAGCTTCCATAAAATCTCCTCATAAGTTGAATTTGCCGGGATTTTTAACCATGCCCCGGCGCATGTTTTTGTGGTAATTTCGTTATGCCCTTGATGTTCTTGCCAGAGCGCAGGGGGTTAACAGTAACCACCACAAGGATCCGTCATGGAAATTAACATCACTACTGGTTATAAAATCTTTGAAAAACACTACGACCGTATTGCTGAATCTCTCGGTGCAAGTAACGCCTTAGGGCATGAACTTGAAAGTTTCATCGCTTTACGCGCTCTAACCCTTTTAAAACTTGATCTATTGTTAATTAATCACCGGAACTCAATTGATCAAGAGCGTCTTTTCTTATTTGGTAAAAACACTCTCCATCATTATTTATTCACCAAAAAAGGCATACCATTTTCAGAAGCAAAAAATTTAAGCCTCCAAGATTCCTTATTAATTCTTCTGCAAGAAGTTTCAACTTTCTCAGTACCAACTGACCTGATGAACCTTCTTAAAAATGAATTTAACTTTTCATCAAATAACATTAAGTATGTTAAAGATGAGTTGCGTGTATTCAAGGATTCGGATTGGGACTTCGGACCTGCCGATACACGACTGAATTAATAAATTCTTCGGTAGATTTTAGTTTCCCCTCAACCTCTCCAGCCTCCTCCCGTAGAGCTTCCGGCCTTCCGACCAGATTTCTACGGGACGTAAGTTTAACGATCACGCCTTCAAGAAAAGCAATTAACTCTCCATCTGACAGTGAACCAGCAAAGATGAATGGCTCACGCTTGTTCTCAACATCAGGCATCGCTCACCTCCTGCTCATTTCGTGTTAATCTCGTAAGATCCAGCCCTCTCTAAACCGTTTGAGAACGTTCTAGCGGCTGGTTTTTACGCCTCAAAAGGTTACCAATTGATAACCTTTTGAGAGAAATATAAGTCACCAATAGGTTACTGTCAAATGCAGACATTCGAAAAATTAAAGGCCATCAGGAAAGCCGAAGGTTTAACGCAGGCTAAGTTCAGTGAAACCAGTGGGATAGCTCTGGGGACGGTTAAAAATTACGAAAGCGGACACAAAGAACCAGGTCTTAGCATCGTGATGCGGGTCACTAACACACCTCAGTTCCAAAAATACACCCTATGGTTGATGACCGATAAGACTGCGCCGCAGGCTGGTCAGATCGCACCGGCCCTCGCACACATTGGGCCAGAATCAACGGAATCAGACCAATCCGAGAAACAGACTGGTTAACAGTTTATAAATCTTACATTTTCACTATTTGTTACCAAGATGGTGAAATCTGCGCCGGAGGGCTTTCTTATGTCGATTAAGAAGCTCGATGATGGTCGCTATATGGTGGACATTAGACCTCGCGGGGCAGCAGGACGCCGCATCCGCAAGACGTTTGACAGAAAGGCTGAGGCTGTTGTGTTTGAGCAATACACGATAGCAAACGCAAGCCAAAAAGAATGGGCAGGAAAGCGCGCCGACCGGCGGCCTTTAAGTGAGCTGCTCAATGCCTGGTGGCGGTACCACGGGCAAAACCATGAAAACGGCAAAAAGGAGTTCAATCACCTGCTGAAGACGATTAATGGTCTGGGCGATCCCGCTGTTAGTCGGCTGAGTAAAAGGGATCTGATGGACTACCGATCTGGCCGTTTGAGTGCCGGGATTAAGGCATCAACGATTAATCGTGAGATGTACCGGCTATCCGGCATGTTTACTAAGTTGATACAGATCGAGGAATTTGGCGGGCAGCATCCCGTTAACGGGCTTCCACCACTGGCGGAAGAAAACCCGGAGATGACATTTCTGGAGCGGGAAGAGATCAGCAATTTGCTGAACGTTCTGGAGGGGGATTCTCTGTTGGTTGCCCTGTTATGCTTGAGTACCGGCGGAAGATGGTCAGAGGTCGCCACGCTGAAGCGGTCAAATATCGTTAACTGCCGCGTCACGTTCCTGAAGACCAAGAACGGGAAAAAGCGGACGGTGCCAATCTCTGAAGAGCTGGAAAGTAAGGTGAAAAAAGAGGCCAGCGGAAAGCTGTTCAAAGTGGACTACGAAAGGTTCTGCAAAATACTGCGGGTGGTGAAACCGGATATCCCGGAGAACCAGGCAACGCATATCTTGCGCCACACCTTTGCGAGTCATTTCATGATGAATGGCGGGAATATTATCGCCCTGCAACAGATCCTGGGGCATGCAAATATTCAGCAAACGATGGTTTATGCTCACCTGTCGCCTGACTACCTGCAAAACGCGGTTACGCTGAACCCGTTGCAGGGAGGAATTGCGGCATAAAGTGCGCCCCGAAGTGTCCACATACTGTCCACGCTTCGGGAAATTTGAAAGTGCTCCAAACCTTCACAACTCTTTTTAAGTCGTTGTTTTAGCTTGAATACAGAGGTAAGTGATTGATAAAAAAAACCCCCACATCATGTGGGGGAAGACAGGGATGGTGTCTATGGCAAGGAAAACAGGGTTTGTTACTGGGGTTGCAGGGTGTTGCTACTACTCGAAAGCATCATCGCTGAGCCTTTCTGCATCCTTGCAACCTCACGCAACTGATCCATACGCTGCTGGTGCTTAGCATTTAAAACCGCTTGCTGCTCTGGCGTAAGCAGGTGGTACATCTGGTTGCGAACCTTAGCCATCTCGACCTGGCGGGCAACCTGTTCCTGCGCCATCTTTTCTGCCTGAGCGCGCACAGCGTTTTCATCAAAATTTTCTGCGGTGACAAGGCGATGCATTGTCTCCATTTCGCTAACATTAACGGGGAGCCTGTCGTGGCGTGCCCGTTGCATAAGATCCCGTAACTGCTGACGTTGCTGCTCGGTTAAACTTATGCCGTCAAACATATGGCTTTGGCTACCGCGCTGTCCCCCTTCGTCTCCGGGGAGCCAGTTAACGCTGGTAACGACTTCAGCGGCTTGGCTATATGCACTTAGCGCCAGCGTTGAGGCCATGACGGCAGCGATAACATTGCGCATCACATACTCCCAAAACGTTTGTGTCGCGATTCAACGAGAGACAGTCTACGATTCAGGCTGCAAACATGCGTCAGGGGGTGTAAAACAACGTAAAGTCATGGATTAGCGGGCCTTGATGACGTAATTTCTGCCTCGGAGGTATTTAAACAATGAATAAAATCCTGTTAGTTGATGATGACCGGGAGCTCACCTCCCTGTTAAAAGAGCTGCTCGATATGGAAGGTTTTAACGTGCTGGTGGCCCATGATGGGGAACAGGCGCTGGCCCTTCTGGACGACAGCGTTGATTTATTGCTGCTCGACGTGATGATGCCGAAGAAAAACGGTATTGATACGCTGAAAGAGCTGCGTCAGACACACCAGACTCCGGTTATCATGCTAACAGCGCGCGGAAGCGAGCTGGATCGCGTTCTCGGCCTCGAGCTGGGCGCGGATGACTATTTGCCTAAGCCATTCAACGATCGCGAGCTGGTGGCCCGTATACGCGCGATTCTGCGCCGTTCCCACTGGAGCGAGCAGCAGCAGACGACCGAAGCCGGCTCACCAACCCTGGAAGTGGATGCCTTAAGCCTCAATCCGGGCCGCCAGGAAGCCAATTTCGATGGCCAGACGCTGGAGCTCACCGGCACCGAGTTCACCCTGCTCTATCTGTTAGCGCAGCATCTCGGTCAGGTAGTCTCCCGTGAGCATTTAAGCCAGGAAGTGTTAGGCAAGCGCCTGACGCCGTTCGACCGCGCCATCGATATGCATATTTCCAACCTGCGGCGTAAGCTGCCGGAGCGCAAAGATGGCCATCCGTGGTTTAAAACGCTGCGTGGCCGCGGGTATCTGATGGTTTCCGCTTCATGATTGGAAGTTTGACTGCACGCATCTTCGCCATCTTCTGGCTCACGCTGGCGCTGGTGTTGATGCTGGTGCTGATGTTGCCCAAACTGGATTCCCGGCAGATGACCGAGCTGCTGGAAAGCGAGCAACGTCAGGGCATCATGATCGAGCAGCACGTCGAGGCCGAGCTGGCCAACGATCCGCCAAACGACCTGATGTGGTGGCGTCGTTTGTTTCGCGCCATCGATAAATGGGCGCCTCCGGGACAACGCCTGCTGCTGGTGACCAGCGAAGGCCGCGTGATCGGCGCAGAACGCAACGAAATGCAGATCATTCGTAACTTTATCGGCCAGGCCGATAACGCCGATCATCCGCAGAAAAAACGCTATGGCCGCCTGGAAATGGTGGGCCCGTTTTCCGTCCGGGACGGGGAGGATAACTATCAGCTCTATCTGATTCGTCCCGCCAGCACCTCACAATCCGACTTTATTAACCTGCTGTTTGACCGGCCGCTGCTGCTGCTGATCGTCACGATGCTGGTCAGCGCCCCGCTGCTGCTGTGGCTGGCGTGGAGCCTGGCGAAACCGGCGCGTAAGCTGAAAAATGCCGCCGATGAAGTCGCCCAGGGCAACCTGCGCCAGCATCCGGAGCTGGAAGCCGGGCCGCAGGAGTTTTTAGCCGCTGGCGCCAGTTTTAACCAGATGGTGACGGCCCTGGAGCGGATGATGACCAGCCAGCAGCGGCTGCTGTCCGATATCTCGCACGAGCTGCGCACGCCGCTTACGCGCCTGCAATTAGGTACCGCCCTGCTGCGTCGCCGCAGCGGAGAGAGCAAGGAGCTGGAGCGTATCGAAACTGAAGCGCACCGGCTGGACAGCATGATCAACGACCTGCTGGTGATGTCGCGCAATCAGGCGAAAAACGCCCTGGTCAGCGAGACGGTGAAAGCCAATCAGCTATGGAACGAAGTGTTGGACAATGCGGCCTTTGAAGCTGAGCAGATGGGGAAATCTTTCACCGTTGAGTATCCGCCGGGCCCATGGCCGCTGTACGGTAACCCCAATGCGCTGGAAAGCGCGCTGGAGAATATCGTGCGCAACGCCCTGCGCTACTCGCATACGAAAATTTCCGTCAGCTTCTCGGTGGATAAAGACGGGATTACGGTTAACGTCGATGACGACGGCCCGGGAGTCAGCCCGGAGGATCGCGAACAGATTTTCCGGCCATTCTACCGGACCGACGAGGCGCGCGACCGCGAGTCCGGCGGCACCGGCCTGGGGCTGGCGATTGTCGAAACCGCTATTCAGCAGCACCGCGGCTGGGTGAAGGCCGACGACAGCCCGCTGGGTGGTCTGCGTTTAACAATCTGGCTGCCGCTGTATAAACGAACCTGACGCCGACCCGGCCTGCGCTGTGCGGCGCTGCGCCGGGAGCATCCCGGGAATACTTAATATGGGGGATTATTTCCCCCATAATCTCCGCGAACTATCCTCTATCTTGCCGCTTAAACGCCGTTTCTGCATCGTTCGGCTCCAGCTAACAGACAGGCCCGCTGCCGACAATAAGCGGTGGTACTGATCATCATCAAACGGCATCTGCCAGGCAATCGCCCCGGCCTCATGAACGCTGACATCACTCAGCCGGGAAACCAGCTCGAGCGGCGCATCGCTGGAAACTTGCCCTCCGGCAATCACCCGGTACAGCCAGCCGGTTTTTCCGCTGTTTTGCATCAGCTGCGCCATATCATTGATCGCAAAATGAAAGTTGAGCTTGAAGCACGGCGATCGCGGCTGGGTGACCTGGATCAGCGCCTCGCCCCAGCGAAAGATATCGCCGATATAAACGTTTTGCTCGGTAAGCCCGGTGGTGGAGAGGTTTTCGCCGAACGCCGGCGCGCAGAACCGCTCGGCCTGCTGGGGGAAGTCACGGATCCAGTCGGCATAGTGTTCGCGCGGATAATGACACAGCGCGCGGTCCGGCCCGCCGTGGATTTTCTTCTCCGCCTGCTGGTCCCCATCGAGACCGAGATCGCCGAGCTGCAATTCTCCGTCGACCTGGATTTTGTCGATCGCGCTGGGGCGACTGCCCGCGTAGTCCCTGATTTTGCCGACAAAGACATTCACCGGATAATGCATGGCTGCTCTCCTTGCTACAGATATAAAAAAAGCGAGTCATCAGACTCGCTTCTCTTTTAGCGCAATGCAACCTTATTTTTTGGCGGCAAAACGCGCTGCAGCTTCGTCCCAGTTCACTACGTCCCAGAAGGCTTTGATGTAGTCCGGGCGGCGGTTCTGGAATTTCAGGTAGTAAGCGTGTTCCCAGACGTCCAGGCCGATAATCGGGAAGCCGGAAGCGCCGGAAATGGCTTCGCCCATCAGCGGGGAATCCTGGTTGGCGGTGGAGACAACGGCCAGTTTGTCACCTTTCAGGACCAGCCACGCCCAGCCGGAGCCGAAACGGGTAGCAGCGGCTTTTTCGAATTCCGCTTTGAAGTTCTCCACGGAACCGAAATCGCGCTCGATAGCCGCTTTCAGGTCGCCCTGCAGGGTGGTACCGGTTTTCAGGCCTTTCCAGAACAGGCTGTGGTTCGCGTGGCCGCCGGCGTTGTTACGCAGTACGGTTTTTTTGTCAGCCGGCAGCTGATCCAGCTTGGTAATCAGCTCTTCAGCGGACAGGTTAGCGAACTCCGGCAGGCTTTCCAGCGCGGCGTTGGCATTGTTCACGTAGGTCTGGTGGTGTTTAGTGTGATGGATCTCCATCGTCTGCTTGTCGAAGTGCGGTTCCAGAGCATCGTAAGCGTAAGGCAGGGATGGCAGGGTATAGCTCATAATCATCTCCATTATTGTCGAGCGGCTCAAGTGTTAACGCCGCGTAAGCAGTTTGTCCATTATAGTTAATTAAATGGTATTGAAAATGCTTATCAATGCCGTATTTTTCATATGGATATAACCAGAAGAAATACCCGTCGTTTTGTGATGTAGAACAACTAATTAAGCCCATGGTTGCCAGGGTTCGCCATCCTGTGGCAACGTCCTGAAGGCGGCCAAAGCGGCCAATTTTTACACTCATCCCATCGGAAGCCGCCGTCTCCGATAAAAAAAAGATGAGGATAAAATCAATGAACCACGCGATTACGATGGGTATTTTTTGGCATTTGATAGGGGCCGCCAGTGCCGCCTGTTTCTATGCCCCGTTCAAGAAAGTAAAACACTGGTCGTGGGAAACCATGTGGTCGGTCGGGGGGATCGTCTCCTGGCTGATTCTGCCCTGGGCCATCAGCGCCACGCTGTTACCCGACTTCTGGGCCTACTACCGCTCTTTTAGCGCCTCCACGCTGCTGCCGGTCTTTCTGTTCGGCGCCATGTGGGGCATTGGTAATATCAACTATGGCCTGACCATGCGCTATCTTGGCATGTCGATGGGGATTGGCATCGCCATTGGTATCACGCTGATTGTCGGCACGCTGATGACGCCGATTATTAACGGTCAGTTTGCAGTGCTGATGCACACCCAGGGCGGTCAAATGACGCTGCTCGGCGTGCTGGTGGCGGTGATTGGCGTCGGCATCGTCACCCGCGCAGGCCAGCTGAAAGAGCGCAAAATGGGCATCAAAGCCGAAGAGTTCAATCTGAAGAAAGGGCTTCTGCTGGCGGTAATGTGCGGTATCTTCTCCGCAGGGATGTCGTTCGCGATGAACGCCGCCAAACCGATGCATGATGCCGCCGCGGCGCTCGGCGTCGACCCGCTGTACGCAGCGCTGCCAAGCTACGTGGTGATTATGGGCGGCGGGGCGCTGGTTAACCTTGGCTTCTGCTTTATTCGTCTGGCGAAAGTGAAGAACCTGTCAGTCAAAGCCGATTTCTCGCTGGCCAAACCGCTTATCATCAGCAACCTTCTACTCTCCGCCCTCGGCGGTCTGATGTGGTACCTCCAGTTCTTCTTCTATGCCTGGGGCCACGCCAGCATTCCGGCGCAGTATGATTATATGAGCTGGATGCTGCACATGAGTTTCTACGTGCTGTGCGGCGGTGTGGTGGGTCTGGTGCTGAAGGAGTGGAACAATGCCGGCCGTCGTCCGGTGAGCGTCCTGAGCCTCGGCTGCGTGGTGATCATCATCGCCGCCAATATCGTCGGTCTGGGAATGGCCAGTTAATCACCGGATCATCTGCCTGACAACGACGCTCTTCAGGCGGCGGCGCGACTGCGCTGCCGCCATTGCCCCGGCGACATGCCGATTTCCCGGCTAAAAACCACCGAAAAGTAGTTACTGTCCTCAAAGCCGCACTGCATGGCGATATCGCCGATTAAGCGCTCGGTATGCTGCAGCAGATACTGCGCATGGCAGATCCGCAGCTGGCGTAAATAGTGATTGATGGTCATCCCGGTTTGCTGGCGAAACTGCTGGCGAAGCGCCCGCTCGCTGCCGCCCTCCTGCTCGCAGAAACGCTCCAGAACAAAGGGGCGGCTAAGGCTGGCCGCCAGCGCGGCCAGCAGTTTGTCCAGCAGCGCTTCGCGCTGCGTCGCCGCGGGATCATCCGTCGCGTAGCGATGGCGCTGCAACGTCAGCGCCAGCTGGGCAAAAAGCAGTTCGGCCATCGCATTTCCCTGCGCGTCGCGCCGGGCGCACTCATGCTCAAGCTGGCTAATCACCTGGCGCGCCTGCGCCATACCGGTGCTGCCCATGCGCCAGTGGGGCTTCCACGGCGTACCGAAGAGGCCAGGGATCGCCCCGGCCCAGTCAAAATTGAGCTGCAGCCGCTCCGGGCAATAGATGATGTTCTGCAGAACCAGATCGTTAACGGAAGCATAGGAGTGTTTATCTTCGGCTCGAATGTAGAACAGATCGCCGCGGGTAATGCGCCAAGGGCGATCGTTAAGGACGTGCAGCCCGTTGCCTCGCCACACCAGCACCAGCTCGCAGAACTCATGGGTATGTTCGGCAAAGACATTTTGCGGGTAGCGGTCTGCCACCGCCACTGCCTGTGTGGCGGAAGGGAAAAACTCCTCTTTACGTAAAATCAGACCGGCCACGGCTCACACTCCAAACGCGGATAACGGCGCATTATTCGCGTTTTTAGTCTGCAATACGTTGACTCTTCTCGCGTTACTGAAGAATGGCGTCGCGCCCCTGACGGATATCGCGCGGCGACCAGTCGAACTCCCGGCGAAAAAGCGTCGAAAAGTGGTTACTGTCGCCGAAGCCGCAGCGATAAGCGATATCAGTCACGCTTTCATCGCTGTGGCGCAGCAGGTGGCGGGCTTTCATCAGGCGCACCCGATTAAGATAGCGCTGCGGCGTCAGACCGGTCTGCTGCTTCAGCTGGCGGTGCAGCGTACGCAGCGACAGCGAAAACTGCGCCGCCACCTCCTCCCAGCAGATCTCCTGCGCAAAATGGTCTTCGAGCCAGGCCAACAGCTGATTCAGCCGCGCATCGTTGTTGGTGGCCTCTTCCGCAAGGCTGCTTTTACGTAACAGCACCAGCAGCTGCATAAACAGGATCTCACGGCTGGCGACGGCATGAGTATCCGTATCGCTCCCCACGGCCTCGATCTGCGCCACGATATGCCGCACCTGTTGCAGGACGGTTTGATTCACCCGCCAGTGCGAGGGGTAGTTTCCTTCCTGTTCCTGGGGCAGTAGTTGACTGACCCCGGCGAGAAAGCGAAACGCATCCGGCGCGCGATAGAGCACATTGGTCAGACACAGATTATCCGTGTGCTCGTAAAGATGGCGGTCGTGATCGCGGATAAAACAGACCGAACCGCCGCCAATGGTGTAGGGCTGGCCATTGAAGACGTGAATACCCGATCCCTGCTCCACGATAACTATTTCATGGAAATCATGGTGATGTTCCGGAAAGGCCGACTGAGGGAGGCGGGGTTCAATAGCCACCGTCGAGATCCCGGCCTTAAAGAAATCCGTACTGTGCAATATGGTCATGATGCCACCCTCGTAATGAGAAAAATTATCAGTCACCGGCTGATAGTAATGAAGGGTTGGCTATCCGGCCTTCAATTTTTGACCGCGAAATTCGTAAATCCTGCCGCTTTTTCAAGAATCAGCCGGAAAGATGCGGAACTGCGGAGGCCATCACATCCCCCTCGCCATCCCCTAAAACCGCAAACTGTGATGTCCCTCACGGTCACCTTTGCTTTCTTGCCAGCGGCCAGTTTTGGCTGTCCGTAGCGAGAAGGTGTCAGTAAACGGCCTTTTTTAGACTGCGGACAATGATTTTAAGAAGGATCGTTTCATGAGTATTCGTCATTGTGTCGCTGTCGATTTAGGCGCCTCCAGCGGGCGGGTGATGCTCGCCAGCTATCAGCCCGGGCCGCGCGCCCTGACGCTGCGCGAAATTCATCGCTTCACCAATAGTCTGCAGAAAGTAGACGGCTTCGACTGCTGGGATGTAGATAGCCTGGAAGGCGAGATCCGCCGCGGGCTGGAGAAAGTGTGTGAGCAGGGCATTCTGATAGACAGTATCGGCATCGATACCTGGGGGGTAGATTATGTCCTGCTGGATAAGCAGGGCCAGCGCGTCGGGCTGCCGATTTCCTATCGTGACGACCGCACCCAGGGCCTGCTGCGTCACGCTGAAGCGCAGCTGGGCCGGGCGGAAATCTATCGCCGCAGCGGCATTCAGTTTTTGCCGTTTAACACGCTTTATCAGCTGCGCGCTCTGGTGGAGCAGCAGCCGGAGCTGGTCAGTCAGGCTGCCCATGCCCTGCTGATCCCCGACTATTTCAGCTTCCGCCTGACCGGCAATCTGAACTGGGAATATACCAACGCCACCACCACCCAGCTGGTCAATATTAACAGCGATAGCTGGGATGAGACGCTGCTGAACTGGACCGGCGCGCCGTTGGCGTGGTTCGGAAAGCCGACCCACCCCGGCAATGTGATAGGCCACTGGATCTGCCCGCAGGGTAACCGAATTCCGGTAGTCGCTGTCGCCAGCCACGACACCGCCAGCGCGGTGATCGCCTCCCCGCTGGCCGACCGCCATGCCGCCTATCTCTCCTCCGGCACCTGGTCGCTGATGGGGTTTGAAAGCCTGACGCCGTACACCTGCGACGCGGCGCTGCAGGCCAATATCACCAACGAAGGCGGAGCCGAAGGCCGCTATCGGGTGCTGAAAAATATCATGGGCCTGTGGCTGCTGCAGCGGGTGCTAAAAGAGCAAAACGTCAGCGACCTGCAGGGGCTGATCGCCCGCACCGCCGCGCTACCGGCGTGCCGCTTCATAATTGACTGCAACGATGACCGCTTTATCAACCCGGCCAGTATGAGCGCCGAGATCCAGGCCGCCTGTCGCGACGCCGGGCAGCCGGTTCCTGAAAGCGATGCCGAACTGGCGCGCTGCATTTTCGACAGCCTGGCGCTGCTCTACGCCCGGGTGCTTAACGAGCTGGCGGCGCTGCGCGGCCACCCCTTCAGCCAGCTGCATATCGTCGGCGGCGGCTGTCAGAACACGCTGCTCAACCAGCTGTGCGCTGACGCCTGCGGGATCGCCGTCGTGGCCGGCCCGATAGAGGCCTCCACCCTCGGCAATATCGGCATCCAGTTAATGACCCTCGACGAGCTGGCCAATGTCGATGAGTTTCGTCAGGTAGTGCGCGGCAACGCGGCGCTCACCACTTTTACCCCCAATCCTGATAGTGAAATTGCCCGTTTCGTGGCGCAGTTTCAGCCACAACAGACCAAGGAGCTTTGCGCATGACCACTCAACTTGAACAAGCCTGGGAAATTGCTAAGCAGCGCTACGCCGCCGTCGGCGTGGATGTCGAGGAGGCCCTGCGCCAGCTGGACCGTCTGCCCGTCTCCATGCACTGCTGGCAGGGTGACGACGTCGCCGGTTTCGAAAACCCGGCGGGAAGCCTGACAGGCGGTATCCAGGCGACCGGCAACTACCCGGGCAAAGCGCGCAATGCAGAAGAACTCCGCGCCGACCTTGAGCAGGCGCTGAGCCTGATCCCGGGGCCAAAGCGTCTCAATCTGCACGCTATTTACCTGGAATCCGACGCGCCGGTAGCGCGCAATGAGATTAAGCCGGAGCACTTTAAAAACTGGGTTACATGGGCGAAAGCCAACAAACTGGGGCTGGATTTCAACCCCTCCTGCTTCTCGCATCCGCTGAGCGCCGACGGCTTTACCCTGTCGCACGCCAACGATGAGATTCGCCAGTTCTGGATCGACCACTGCAAAGCCAGCCGCCGCGTATCCGCTTATTTTGGCGAACAGCTGGGCACGCCGTCGGTGATGAATATCTGGGTGCCGGACGGCATGAAGGATATTACCGTTGACCGCTTCGCCCCGCGCCAGCGGCTGCTGAACGCCCTTGATGAGGTGATCAGCGAGAAGCTCGACCCGGCGCACCATATCGACGCCGTGGAGAGCAAGCTGTTCGGCATCGGCGCCGAAAGCTACACCGTCGGCTCCAACGAGTTCTATATGGGTTACGCCACCAGCCGTCAGACGGCGCTGTGCCTCGATGCCGGCCACTTCCATCCGACGGAAGTGATCTCCGACAAGATCTCCGCCGCCATGCTCTACATCCCGCGCCTGCTGCTGCACGTCAGCCGCCCGGTGCGCTGGGACAGCGACCACGTGGTGCTGCTGGATGATGAAACCCAGGCCATCGCCAGCGAAATCATTCGCCATAACCTGTTTGACCGCGTGCACATCGGCCTCGACTTCTTCGATGCCTCCATCAACCGCATCGCGGCCTGGGTGATTGGCACCCGCAATATGAAAAAAGCGCTGCTGCGCGCCCTGCTGGAACCGACCGCCCAGCTGCGCCAGCTGGAGAACGACGGCGATTACACCGCCCGCCTGGCGCTGCTCGAAGAGCAAAAATCGCTGCCGTGGCAGGCCATCTGGGAGATGTACTGTCAGCGTCACGACACGCCGGCGGGCAGCCAGTGGCTGGACAGCGTACGGGCTTATGAGAATGCGGTTCTGAGCCAGCGCGGGTAATGCACGAGCTTCCCCGGGTCGCGGCTGACGCCTTACCCGGGCTACGAACCGGTAGCCCGGATAAGCCGTTTACGGCGCAATCCGGGGGCACGCACATATTTAGGGTGAGGGGGTCAACCCCGCACCGAATCAACAGGAAAGACAAGACTATGCAGACCATTATCGACGCCTGGTTCGTCCAGGGCATGATCAAAGCCACCTCCGACGCCTGGCTGAAAGGCTGGGACGAACGCAACGGCGGCAACCTGACGCTGCGTCTGGATGAAGCGGATATCGAACCTTACGCGGCGGATTTCCACGCCCAACCGCGCTATATCGCCCTCAGCCAGCCGATGCCAACCCTGGCCAACCAGCCGTTTATCGTCACCGGCTCCGGCAAATTCTTCCGTAACGTCCAGCTCGACCCGGCCGCTAACCTCGGCGTGGTGAAGGTCGACAGCGACGGCGCGGGATACCATATCCTGTGGGGCCTGACGGAGGATGCCGTCCCGACCTCCGAGCTGCCGGCACACTTCCTGTCGCACAGCGAGCGCATCAAACTGACCGGCGGCAAAGACCGGGTGATCATGCACTGCCATGCCACCAACCTGATCGCCCTGACCTATGTTCTGGAGAACCACAGCGATCTTTTCACCCGTAAGCTGTGGGAAGGTAGCACCGAATGTCTGGTGGTCTTCCCGGATGGCGTCGGCATTCTGCCGTGGATGGTGCCGGGCACCGATGAAATCGGCCAGGCGACCGCCGAAACCATGCAAAAACACTCGCTGGTGCTGTGGCCGTTCCACGGCGTCTTCGGCAGCGGCCCCACGCTGGATGAGACCTTCGGCCTGATCGATACCGCCGAGAAGTCCGCCGAAGTGCTGGTGAAAGTCTTGTCGATGGGCGGGATGAAGCAGACCATCACCCGCGACGAGCTTATCGCCCTTGGCAAACGCTTCAACGTGCAGCCGCTGCAGTCCGCTTTAGATCTTTATCCATAACAACATCGCGCCCCGCTCACCGAGACGGGGCGAAATATCACCTGCAAACCCTACAAAACTAACTCATGTGGAGCAAAAGCAATGAAAACAAAGACAAGCTTGATCCTCACCGTTGCCGCCCTGGCGTTGTCCGGTTCCGCCTTAGCCGAAGTTAAAATCGCCCTTGTGGCGAAATCGCTGGGAAATGGCTTCTTCGAAGCCGCCAACGTTGGCGCCCAACAGGCAGCCAAGGAGTTAGGTGATGTCAAAGTGATCTACACCGGCCCGACCACTACCACCGCCGAGGCGCAGATCGACGTGCTGAACGGGTTGATCGCCCAGGGGGTGGATGCGATCGCCATTTCCGCCAACGATCCGGACGCGGTGGTGCCGGTGCTGAAAAAAGCGATGCAGCGCGGCATCAAGGTGGTCTCATGGGACTCCGGCGTGGCGCCGGCAGGCCGTCAGATCCATCTTAACCCCTCAAATAACGCCTTAATTGGCGAAACCAACGTCAAGCTTGCCGCCGATGCGCTGCAGGCGCTGAACGTTGAGAAAGGCGAGGTGGCCGTGTTAAGCGCCACCCCAACCTCCACGAACCAGAACATCTGGATTGAGGAGATGAAAAAGGTGCTACCGCAGTATCCGTCGGTGCAGCTGGTCACCGTCGCCTACGGTGACGATCTGTCGGATAAAAGCTACCGCGAAGCGGTGGGTCTGCTGAAATCATATCCGGACCTGAAAGTCATTGTCTCGCCGTCGTCGGTGGGGATTGTTGCCGCCGCGCAGGCGGTGAAGGACCAGGGCAAAATCGGCAAAGTGTATGTCACCGGGCTGGGGCTGCCGTCGGAAATGGCCGGCGCGATCAAGTCCGGCGCCAGCAAAAGCTTCGCCATCTGGAACCCGATTGACCTGGGCTACGCCGCCACCTATCTGGCCGACGATTTAGTCAAAGGCACGGCGACCAAAACCGAAGCCAGTATGGGCAAGCTGGGCAAAGTGAAGCTGGACGCCGAGGGGAATGGCGCGATGGCCAAGCCGTTTGTCTACGATGCGAACAACATCGATAAGTTCTCGAAAATTTTCTAATCCTTGTTCCCTCATCCCGGCCCTCTCCCGGAGGGAGAGGGGGAACGGCTGGCCCTCTGCGCGATGGGGCCAGCGGACGCCGGACCGTTCCCTCGCCCCTGTGGGGGAGGGTTAGGGTGAGGGGTGATTTTTGTGGAGAACTATCATGTCAGCATCAACGCCACTGCTGTCGCTGAAGGGGATCACCAAGATTTTTCCCGGTGTGCGCGCCCTTGAGAACGTGCAGCTTGATCTCTGGCCCGGCAAAGTGACCGCCTTAATTGGCGAAAACGGCGCGGGGAAATCCACGCTGGTCAAAGTGATGACCGGTATTTATCAGCCCGAAGAGGGCGAGATCCTCTATAAAGCGATCCCCATTCATCTGCCAACGCCGGAGTCGGCGCATAAGGTAGGGATCACCGCCATTCACCAGGAAACCGTGCTGTTTGACGAACTCTCGGTCAGCGAAAACATTTTCGTCGGCCAGTATCTGTATAAGGGACTGCTCAAAACGCTCGACTGGCCGGCGATGCACCGCAGAGCCAACGAGATCCTCACCCGGCTGGAAGTCCAGATCGACCCGCGAGCCACGCTGAAAACCCTCAGCATCGCCCAGCGTCACATGGTGGCGATTGCCCGGGCGCTGGCTTTCGACGCCCAGGTGGTGATCCTCGATGAGCCGACCGCCGCGCTTTCCCAGCATGAAATCCTGGAGTTTTATCACATCGTTGAGCGTCTGAAGCAGGACGGCAAAGCGATCCTGTTTATCTCGCATAAGTTCGATGAAATCTTCGAGCTGGCCGATTATTACACCATCCTGCGCGATGGGGTGTACGTCAGCTCCGGGGCGATAAGCGACATCACCGAAGAGCGGATGGTGTCGATGATGGTGGGCCGGGCGATCAGCCAAACCTACCCGAAAGTCGACTGCACGCCCGGAGAAACGGTGCTGGAGGTGACCGATCTCTGTCATCCTACCGAGTTTGCCCATATCAGCTTCCGCCTGCGCAAGGGAGAAATTCTCGGCTTTTACGGCCTGGTGGGCGCCGGACGCACCGAGCTGATGCAGGCGCTCTCCGGTGTCTCGCGCCCCTCCTCCGGCGAGATCCGCCTGAACGGCAGAACCATGCGCTTTCACCAGCCCGCCGACGCCATCCGCGCGGGCATCGTCTGCGTGCCGGAAGAGCGGCAGAAACAGGGAGCGATCATCGCCCTGCCTATCGCCCAGAACATCAGTTTACCGCAGCTCAGCAAGCTCAACCCTAACGGCATCCTGAACGTCGCCCGGGAATGGCGGCTGGCCGACGAGTACGCCTCGCGCCTGCAGGTTAAAGCCTTCAGCTGGCGGCAGCCGGTGGAGACCCTCTCCGGCGGCAACCAGCAGAAAGTGGTGATTGGCAAATGGCTGGCGACCCAGCCCGAGGTGATCATTCTCGATGAGCCGACCAAAGGCATCGATATCGGCTCAAAGGCCGCCGTGCATCAGTTTATGTCCGAGCTGGTCAGCCAGGGGCTGGCGGTGATTATGGTGTCATCAGAACTGCCGGAAGTGATGGGCATGGCCGACCGGATTATCGTAATGCACGAAGGGCTGATGGTCGCCGAGTACCGGGCCGGGGAAGCGACGGCGGAAACCATCGTTAGCGCCGCCAGCGGCATCGGCCAGGAGGCGGCATGATGGGACACGCATGGCTGAAACATCGCGAAGCGCTGCTGGCGGTGGTCATTATTTTGATGATCGGCGCCATCGGCAGCCGGGCGCCGTCGTTCGTTTCACCGGGCAATCTGGTGGAGATGTTTAACGATACCGCCATCCTTATCATCCTCGCCCTCGGCCAGATGATGGTGTTGCTCACCAAAGGCATTGATCTGTCGATGGCCGCCAACCTGGCGCTGACCGGGATGATCGTCGCCCTGATTAACGCCCACTATCCGGGTATTCCGGTGGTGGCGCTGCTGGCGCTGGCGACTCTGCTGGGCCTGCTGATGGGAGTAATTAACGGCCTGCTGGTCTGGCGCCTCGGCATTCCCGCCATTGTGGTGACCCTGGGCACCATGAGCATTTATCGCGGCATTATCTTCCTGCTGACTGACGGCGGCTGGGTTAACTCACATCAGATGAGCGCTGATTTTCTCAGTCTGCCGCGCAGCCCCCTCCTGGGGCTGCCGCTACTGAGCTGGTGCGCCATCGCCGCGCTGCTGCTGGTGGGTTATTTCCTGCGCTACAGCCGCACCGGCCGGGCCTTATACACCGCGGGCGGCAACGCGACGGCGGCATACTACACCGGCATTAACGCTGGAAAAATGCAGTTCGTCAGCTTCTGTCTCTCCGGCGCGCTGGCCGGCTTCTGCGGCTATCTGTGGATCTCGCGCTTCGCCGTCGCCTATGTCGACGTCGCCAACGGTTTTGAACTCCAGGTGGTCGCCGCCTGCGTGATCGGCGGTATCAGCACCACGGGCGGAAGCGGACGGGTGCTGGGCTGCCTGTGCGGCGCGCTGTTCCTCGGGGTCATCAATAACGCCCTGCCGGTGATCGGCATCTCGCCCTTCTGGCAAATGGCGATTTCCGGGGCGGTGATCGTCATGGCGGTGCTGCTCAACGAGCGCGGCAATCGCGGTCACGGGCGGTTAATCCTGCGCAACGCGGCGTTAGCCCGACAGAAACAGGCGGTGAAATCATGAGCAAAATGATGGTATCTGAAGAGATGAAAAACGCCCCGGCCGCGCCGTCGCCACTGCGCCGCCTGCTGTGCTGGGAAGGGTTTTTACTGGCGGTCACCCTGGCGGTATTTATCGGCAACGCCGTGGCTTCCCCGTACTTCCTCAATATCTGGAACCTGTCGGACGCCACCTTTACCTTTACCGAGAAGGCGATCGTCGTCCTGCCGATGGCGATGCTGATTATCGCCCGGGAAATCGATCTGTCGGTAGCCTCGACGATGGCGCTCAGCTCAACGGTGATGGGCTTCTGCGCGGCGGCGGGGATGGACACTCCGCTGCTGGTGGTCATCGGCCTGGGCGTAGGTCTGCTGTGCGGCCTGTTCAACGGCTTGCTGGTGACCCGCTTTAACCTGTCGTCCATTGTGATCACCATCGGCACCATGAGCCTGTATCGCGGCATCACCTATATCCTGCTGGGCGATCAGGCACTCAATCACTATCCGGAGAGCTTTGCCTGGTTCGGCCAGGGATACGTGTGGGGGGCGCTCTCTTTTGAGTTTGCGCTGTTTATCCTCCTCGCGGCCGCCTTCACCTTCCTGCTGCATAAAACCAACTTTGGTCGCCGGACCTACGCCATCGGCAATAACCCGACCGGCGCCTGGTTCTCCGGGATCAACGTTAAGCGTCATAACCTGGTGCTGTTCGCGCTGGTTGGGCTGATGGCCGGGCTGGCGGCGGTCCTGCTGACCTCACGGCTCGGCAGTACCCGCCCCACCCTGGCGATGGGCTGGGAGCTGGCGGTTGTCACCATGGCGGTGCTCGGCGGCGTCAATATTCTCGGCGGCTCCGGCAGCATGCCCGGGGTGATCATCGCCGCCTTTCTGATGGGGCTGGTGACCTTCGGCCTTAGCCTGCTGAACGTCCCCGGCATCGTGATGTCGGTGATTATCGGCGCCATGCTGATCGTGGTGATCTCCCTGCCGATTATTACCCGGCGGATGATGCAGCGAAGACGATGTTAATTTCCCCCTCACCCTGGCCCCCTCCCTGCGGGAGAGGGTCGGGGTGAGGGGAAACGGATTTCCCAAAATCAACATTAAGGAGAATTATCATGAGTTTTATGTTGGCACTACCTAAAATCAGCCTCCACGGCGCAGGCGCGATCGGTGATATGGTCAAGCTGGTAGCGGGCAAACAGTGGGGCAAGGCGCTGATCGTCACCGACGGTCAGCTGGTGAAGCTGGGCCTGCTGGACAGCCTGTTCGCCGCGCTGGATGAACAGCAGATGGCTTATCAGCTATTTGACGAGGTATTCCCCAACCCCACCGAAGCGCTGGTGCAGCAAGGCTATGCGGCTTACCAGGCGGCCCGCTGCGATTACCTGATCGCCTTCGGCGGCGGTAGCCCGATTGATACCGCCAAAGCGATAAAAATCCTCACCGCCAACCCAGGCCCCTCCACCGCCTACTCCGGCGTCGGCAAAGTGAAAAACGCTGGCGTGCCGCTGGTGGCCATCAACACCACCGCCGGCACGGCGGCGGAGATGACCAGCAACGCGGTAATTATCGATAGCGAGCGGCAGGTGAAAGAGGTGATTATCGACCCGAACCTGATCCCGGATATCGCCGTCGACGACGCCAGCGTGATGCTCGACATTCCGCCAGCCGTTACCGCCGCCACCGGCATGGATGCCCTGACCCACGCCATCGAGGCCTTTGTCTCCGTTGGCGCCCATCCGCTGACCGACGCCAACGCCCTCGAAGCCATCCGCCTGATTAACCTGTGGCTGCCGAAAGCGGTAGACGATGGACACGATCTGCAGGCCCGCGAGCAGATGGCGTTTGGCCAGTATCTGGCGGGCATGGCGTTCAACAGCGCCGGCCTCGGGCTGGTACATGCCCTGGCCCATCAGCCTGGCGCCACCCACAACCTGCCGCACGGGGTATGCAACGCCATCCTGCTGCCGATCATCGAAAACTTTAACCGCCCGAACGCGGTGGCGCGCTTTGCCCGCGTGGCGCAGGCGATGGGCGTCGATACTCGCGGCATGAGCGATGAAGCTGCCAGCATGGAGGCCATCAATGCCATCCGCACGCTGAGCAAACGCGTAGGGATCCCCCAGGGTTTTAGCCAGCTTGGCGTCAGCAAAGCCGATATCGAAGGCTGGCTGGATAAAGCGCTGGCCGACCCTTGCGCGCCGTGTAACCCGCGCCCCGCCAGCCGCGATGAGGTTCGCGAGCTCTATCTGGAGGCCTTATGATCCGTAAAGCCTTCGTCATGCAGGTGAACCCCGACGCGCACGAGGAGTACCAGCGCCGCCATAACCCCATCTGGCCGGAGCTGGAGGCAGTGTTGAAGGATCACGGCGCGCACCACTACGCCATCTATCTCGATAAAGAACGCCATCTCCTGTTCGCGACGGTGGAGATTGAATCGGAAGCCCGCTGGGAAGCGGTCGCCAGCACGGAAGTATGCCAGCGTTGGTGGAAATACATGCGCGAGGTGATGCCCAGCAACCCGGACAACAGCCCGCTGAGCGCGGAGCTCAAAGAAGTGTTTTATCTGGCGTAAAAATAACTGGCCTCCCTCCAGACGGGAGGCCGGTCGATTAAACGGTCATTGCATTATCGCGCAGCGGCTCGGTTTTCGTCTTACCCGCTAACGTAAACGCGGATATTAAGGTGACGGTCAGGGCAATACCACCGAGGATCATGTAGGTATCCTGAAAGCCGATCCGATCGTACATATTGCCGGCGAAAGCGGAGAGAAAGATCGCCGCCACCTGCTTGGCGAACTGGAAGCCCACCAGATAAATGGTCGCCGACAGCCGGACGTCAAACACGCCGGTGATGTATTTAAAGGCGCCCACCAGCAGGAACGGCACCTCCAGCGCATGGAGCATTTTCAACGCTACGACTTCCGCGGCGGTGGTGGCGAAGGAAGAGCCAATCATTCTTGCCGCCATCACCATCCCGGCGATCAGCAGGGTATTCTTCGCTCCGATACGGTTAATAATCCACGGCGAGCTGAACATAATGATGGCGTTACATATTTCTCCCGCGGTGGTGGCGAAACCAAAGGCGCGGGTGCCCGCTTCCGGGGTCGCGAAGAACGATTTGAAGAAGGTGGCGAACTGCTGATCGAAAACGTCATACACGCAGGCCACGCCGATAACATACAGAATAAACATCCACATCTTACGCTGGCGGAACATGCGCACCGCCGTTTTTAAATCGATCGCCGGGCGATTGGCGCCGAGCGAGTCCATTACCTGCGCGGACTGACTGGCCTGCGGTTTGGCGATGGCCACCAGCACCACCAGCAGCAGCGCGGCGGCCGACCCCATCCAGAACACCCATTCGGGATTAATGCTGAACAGCATTCCGGCGGTAGTCGCGCACAGCGCCCATCCCAGGCAGCCAAAGGTGCGCGCCTTGCCGTATTCAAACCCGCTGTTGCGGCTTACCCGTTCGATATAGGCCTCCATCGCGCCGGCGCCTGCGGAGAATGCAAAGCCGATATAGGCGCCGCCGCTCAGCGCTCCGAGCCAGATATTGGTTTTCAGCAGCGGAGCGAAAACATAAAGGAAGAAGGGAGCAATCAGCACCAGCAGAACGGTCACGATCCACATCAGGTGTTTTTTCAGCCCCAGCTTGTCAGAGATCACTCCGAGGATCGGCTGGAAACAGATGGCGAACAGCGACAGGCTGGAGAAAACGAGGCCGGTTTCGGTTTTATTCAGGCCGATGACGTCCGACAGCCAGATCGGCAGAAACGGAAAGCAGGTGGCCATGATGAAGAAGTAGAGAAAGAAGAACAGCCCGAAAATCCAGAAGTTGGGGTTGTTTTTGTGGGTACAGACGGTCGGGTTCATTATATTTTCCTCAAGAAGGGCCGCAGCGCGGCCCGATACCATCACACGCGTTGCAGACCAATCAGAATGGCGCTTTCCGGGTCGAGGATGGGTAGCGCCAGCCCCGCCTGCTGCAGCCACTCACCGCTCACCGTCTGCGGCGTCGTCATCCATGCCGGCAGCTTCCGCATGGTGTGGCCGCCCTCACCGGTGATCTGAATGTTCGGATGATCGAGGAGCGTCACCTGATAGCGGGCACTCGCCTCCAGGCCCGCCAGGCGCAGGGGCGCCATCAGGGTGTAGTCCGGCATCGCCAGCTGGCTAACGAGGAAGATCGCCTGCGCTTTATCCGGGCTGACGACGCCATGGGCAAGGGTGGTGGCGTCCGGCATATCTATTCGCCACTGCACGCCGTGATGGATCACGTCGCGCCACTGTTTATGCAGGGCCGCATATTTTCGGTATCCGGCGCGCTCTTCTTCATCGGCGCTCACCGGATCCAGCTCAAGGCCCATATGACCGAACAGCGCCGTCAGGCCGCGGAAGGCGATACTATGCTGGCGGAAGGTGGCATGACAGTGGCGATTGCCAATATGCGCGCCCATTACCTCGGGTGGAAAGAAGTAGCTCATGCCGCGCTGGATGGTGTTGCGCTCAAGGGCGTCATTGTTGTCAGAAGCCCAGAAGCGATGGCTGCGTTTGAGGACTTCATAATCGATCCGTCCGCCGCCGGAGGAGCAGGATTCAAATTCAATGTGCGGGAAACGGGCCACCAGCGTATCCAGCAGGCGGTAAAACTGGCGCGTTTGCGCGTCTGCAGCGGCGCGTCCCTGATGCCCAGGCTGCACCAACTCGCGGTTCATATCCCACTTCACGTAGTCCACCGCATGCTCGCCCAGCAGCCAGCTCATCCGCTCCAGCAGATAATCAAACGCTTCGGGAATGTTGAGGTTCAGGACAAACTGATGGCGGCCGGTCAGCGGGGTATAGCCCGGCAGCGCCAGCACCCAGTCCGGGTGCGCCCGGTACAGATCGGAATCCGGGTTAATCATTTCCGGCTCCACCCAGATACCGAATTCCATACCCAGAGACTTCACGTGATCGATAACCGGCGTCAGGCCGTAGGGGTATTTTTTCTCATCGAGATACCAGTCGCCAAGCGCCGCCCAGTCGTCGTTGCGCCCTTTAAACCAGCCGTCATCGATAATAAAGCGCTCGACGCCCAGGGCCGCCGCTTCGTCGGCCATACGCATGATGTAGTCCGGGTCGTGGTCGAAATAGATCCCCTCCCAGGTGTTGAGATGCACCGGGCGCGGTTTGTTGCCCGGGAAACGAATAATCCGTTCGCGCAGATAACGATGGAACTGCTGGCTCATGCCGTTCAGCCCATTCGCCGAGTAGCTGGCATACAGGTACGGCGTCCACAAGGTTTCCCCTTCCGCCAGCGCCATTTCGCCCGGCAGATAGAGCGCCTCGGCCTGCAGATAGCGACGGCCATCGGTTTTCACCTCCGCCCGCAGGCGATGGTTACCGCTCCAGGCCAGATGCACGCCCCAGACTTCACCCTGCATCTCGCTAAAGGCGCGGCTGCCGGTGATCAGGGCCGGGAAATGTTCGTGAGAGGTGCGCCCGCGGCGGTTCTCCAGCACAAAGCTGTCGTGCTCCAGCGTCAGGCGATGAGGCTGAAACTCGCGGATCCAGCGGCCATGGAAAGCCATTACCTCGCGAGCGCGTTCGGCGACCGGCAGCGTGACCGCCAGGCGATCCACCTGCCATGGGCTGGCGCGCAGATTGGTCACGCCATGGCGCACGCTCAGCACGCCGCTGGCATCCAACGCGATCTCGCTCTGCAGGCGCAGGCCGGCCTGCGGATCTTCGCTGACCAGGGTCAGCGTCTGGCCCTCGTGCCGCACTTCGCTGGTGGTGAACAGCGGAGAGGCATCCAGCCCCTGACGATGGCCTTCAATGCCCGGCGCGCCAAACAGACCATGGCCCAGCTCCGCCATTAAGGTCACTGGCGAATCGACATCCAGTCTGCCGTTGGCGACCGGGCGCGTCAGGCTGTCGGCATCCTGCGGCGAAAAGTGGCTTAAATGCGGTCCCCAGTAGACAATTTCGGCGAAAGGGCGGGTTTTAATCACAACATCGGCACCGGCACTTTGCAGGTGAATCAGCGAATCAGACATCAGACATCTCCATCACAAGGAATGTCTTACTGTTGATCCGAAACGTTTCGGATGCCAACCAAAACGTTTCGGATCCGTGATCGGCTTCAGAATTACGGGTTAAAAAGGGGTAAGATCAGGCGGTTTCACCCGGGAAAAATTCCGGCTGCCATAGCACCTGCAGCGTGGCGAGATCCTCCCCGGCGATTAAGCGGCGCACCATATCGGCAATCTGCCTTCCCACGCCCTGGCGCGTGGACTGGATCACCGCGGCGACATCGGTCTCAATGATGCTGTCCTGCGGCAGCCCGTCGTACACCACCAGGGCGACGCGGTTGTCGCCGGTTAAACGCCCCAGGTGGGCGAGCGCCATCGCGGCGCCATCGCCATGGGTGTTGCAGTCGGTGATAATCGCGGTAGGCGGCTCAGGCAGACGCAGCAGCTCCAGCGTGGCCTGATAGCCGCCGCGGCGCGTCGCCGGCACGCTACGCAGCCATGCATCGGATAACCCCGCCTCGCGCAGGGCATCGAGGTAGCCGTTACGCCGTTGCAAAATAAACGCCTGATTGTTGTTCTCGCCCAGCAGAGCGATACGCTGGTGGCCCTGTTGAATCAGATGGCGGGTGGCGCGGCAGGTGCCGGCATAGTTATCGAAATCAAACCAGGCGTAGGGCTGCGCCAGGCGGCTACGGCCGAGCGCCAGAAACGGAAAGCCGGAGGCCTGCAGCTGCGCCAGCCGCGGATCGTCATCCAGAGTATGGGCCACGATTAATGCATCGACGCGACGGCCCTGCACCATGCGCATATAGCCATGTTTATCCGCCTGCTCATCATCGGCGATCAGCAACAAATCAATGTCATGGCGCGCCAGCTCATGGCTGATCTCCCCGACCATCTCGAGAAAAACGTTATTGTTGAGCGGCGCGGGGCGGACAGGGAAGACGAGACCAACGGCATCGATGGTGCCCATTTTCAGACGGCGGGCGAAAGTGTTGGGGCGATAGCCCCGGCGCTGCGCTTCAGCCTCAACCCGGGCGCGGGTCTCCTGCGACACATCGTCGTAGCCGTTCAACGCCCGGCTGACGGTCGTGACGGAGATCCCAAGTTGTTTGGCAATGGCTTTCAGCGACATAAAAATCCCTGTTTTCGCATAGGAAAGCTAGTTTCCCGCAATATGGCTATGACGTCCAGCGAGCGCGCGTCCCCCGCCGACGCGATGTCAGTTTTGCTCAGCGATCAGCAGGGCCTGCGTATCCGGCTCCAGCGCCTGAAAAACATGCTCCTGATCCGCCGGGTAGCAGATATAGTCGCCCTCGCCGAGCTCTTCCGGCGCCGACGTTAGCCCTACCCGCGCCCGCCCCTGGGTGACGATAATATGTTCCACCGAGCCTGGCGGATGCGGATGCGAAATGCGGTCGGCGCCGGGCTGGGTGAGCAGCAAATAGATGTCCCGACGCGCGCCGGGCGGACAGGCGGCCAGCAAAATGGCCTGATAGTTCGCCTGCTCTGCCACCACTTTGGTCCCCTCGCCGCGGCGGATCACCTGCGTTTTGTTCACCTGCGGCTCAAGCAGCCTGGCAAATGGAATATCCAGCGCTACGCAGAGCGACCACAGCGTTTCCAGACTCGGGTTGCCGTTGCCGGACTCCAGTTGCGATAGCGTGGATTTTGCGATACCCGCCCGACGCGCGACTTCCGCCAGCGAAAGCCCGGTCCGCGCCCGCTCCCGCACCAGACTTTTGGCGATAACGCTGATTGGCTGTGTCATACCCGCCCCTTGTTTTTTATATCGAACAATTCGTTCGCCTTGAAAAACGATCATTATGTGTTCATTATAATGGAAATTCGTTCGATATGGCTAAGTGATATGAAACAAACTCTCTCCAGTCTCAGCGGAGACACGATAAAAGCGATTGTTTTGGTCTGCCTTGCCGTCGGGGTGGTGGGCATGTCCTATGGGTCGCTGGCGGTGGCTTACGGCTTCCCTTTATGGGTGCCGCTCTTGCTTTCGGTGTCCGTGCTGGCAGGCGCTTCTGAATTCATGTTTATCGGCATTGTCGCCAGCGGCGGTAGTCCGCTGGCCGCCGCCGCCGCCGGCCTGTTAGTCAATGCGCGTCATATCCCGTTCGGGGTGACCGTACGCGAACTGGTTGGTCGGCGCGCCTTAAGCTTTATCGGGTGCCACATTATGAACGACGAGAGCGTGGTCTTTGGCTTGTCGCAGCCCACCCCCGCGCAGCGCAAAGCGGCCTACTGGCTGTGCGGCGCTGGCGTCGCGCTGATCTGGCCCCTCGGTACGCTAACCGGCGCGGCCGTCGGCAAACTGCTGCCAGCGCCGGAAACCATCGGGCTTGATGCGGTCTTCCCGGCGATCCTGCTGGCGCTGGTGATCCCGGCCTTTAAAAACCGCACTACGCTGATCCGCGCCGCCAGCGGCGCCGCGCTGGCGCTTGCCGCCGTACCGTTTGTGCCCACCGGGCTGCCGGTGCTGCTTTCGCTGTTCGGTTTACTGTCGAGGAAAAAATAATGGGCAATATGACGCTGTTTATCGCCGGTATCGCCATCCTGTCGCTGGGAACCTATCTGATGCGCCTCGGCGGCGCGAAGCTCGGCAATCGGCTGGCATTTTCCAAGCGCTCGCAGGCGCTGCTTTCCGATGCGGCGACGGTGCTGCTTTTTTCCGTCGCCCTGGCCACCACTTTCTATGAGGGCGCACATTTCGCCGGTATGGCGCGCGTTCTGGGCGTTGCTTTCGCTGTGTTCCTCGCCTGGCGCAAGGTCCCGCTGATCGGTGTGATTATCGCCGCCGCCGTGGTGACCGCGCTGCTGCGCCTGGCGGGTATAAACTAAAAAAGCGCCCTGAGGCGCTCTTTCGACAGTTGCTATACGCTTATTTGTTCAGTTCGGCAGTCATATGCACGCGGTTGCCGGTAAACGCTTCGGTGATTTTGTAAGACGAAGCGCCGGCAGCCTGCGCCTGTGCGGCGATTTTCGCTTCCGCGCCGTCCATTGTGGAGGCGGTTGCGGTCACGGTTTCAGCAGCGAAGGAAGCGAAAGAGGCGGCCATAGCGATTACTGCGACAAAAGTTTTGATGCTTTTCATGATATAAACCCTTTCATTTAGTTGTTTAGATAAGGCGCTGTGCCTTGATGTGTTAAATAGTATCCCGCACATCGCTAAACAAAAAGCGGAAGGATTTGCTGTCATTGTTCAAATTTATTGACCAATATTTAACCCGCAATTAAACGCTGCGGATGGGTATAAACTGTCGCCCTGCCCGGCTTGCAAAAGCCCACCAGCGTCAGATTGCAGCGCTCGGCAACTTCCACTGCTAAGGTGGTGGCCGCCGAGACCGCGAACAGGATCTCGACGCCGCACATCGCGGCCTTCTGCACCATTTCATAGCTGGCGCGGCTGGAGACCAGCGCGGCGCCATGCTGCCACCCCTCGCCGACTTCCGCCCGCCGGCCCAACAATTTATCCAGGGCGACATGCCGGCCAACGTCTTCAAACCCGCCCGCCAGTTCGCCCGTCAACCGGACCCACGCGGCCGCGTGAGTACAGCCGGTGAGCCGGCCAACCGGTTGAAAGTCGTTAAGATGCGCCAGGGCCTGATCGAGATTGGCTAAATCGAACGACTGAGTGAACGGCAGCAGCTGGACCGGCTTACCAATATCATTGAGCTGCTCGACGCCGCATACGCCGCAGCCGGTGCGCCCGGCCAGCGCGCGACGCCGGGCTTTGAGGCCCATAAAACGCCGGCTGGAGAGCTCAATCTGCACCTCAAGGCCGTTGCACACCGCTACCACGTCCATGCCGAAAATCTCCCGCCGGTGCTCGATAATCCCTTCGGATAAGGAGAAGCCGACGGCGAATTGCTCCAGATCTTTCGGGGAGGCCATCATCACCACGTGAGAGATACCGTTGTAGACCAGCGCGACGGGCACCTCTTCCGCTAACTCATCTGGCTGAGGGTGTTGCAGATCCTCGCGTTTCCAGAGGGAGACCTGGCGATATCCTGTGACATTCGTCACATTTTTGATTTGTTCGAGAGGCTTCTTGTTCACTTTGCTTTAACCGTATTGGAACAGGCATACACACAATGTGGTATTCTGTTTTTATCCCTTCAGGAATGAGGGAAATTTGCCCTAATTCTGAACCTTTGCGGCCTTCACCGCAAAGCAAATAACTACATGTGACAATGTCGAAACAAGGAGCGAACCATGCAGGTCAGCAGAAGGCAGTTCTTTAAGATCTGCGCTGGCGGTATGGCGGGAACCACGGCAGCAGCGCTGGGCTTTGCCCCGGCAACTGCGCTCGCGGAGACACGGCAGTACAAATTGCTGCGCACGCGCGAAACCCGTAACACCTGCACATACTGTTCTGTCGGCTGTGGGCTGTTGATGTATAGCCTCGGCGACGGCGCGAAAAACGCCAAAGCATCCATTTTCCATATCGAAGGCGATCCGGATCATCCGGTCAACCGTGGTGCGCTCTGTCCGAAAGGGGCTGGTCTGGTGGACTTTATCCATTCTGAAAGCCGCCTGAAATTCCCGGAATATCGCGCGCCAGGCTCCGATAAATGGCAGCAAATCAGTTGGGACGAAGCGTTCGATCGCATCGCCAAGCTGATGAAAGAGGACCGCGACGCCAACTTTATCGCGCAAAACGACGCCGGCACCACCGTCAACCGCTGGTTGACTACCGGGATGCTGTGCGCCTCCGCCTCCAGTAACGAAACCGGCTATTTAACGCAAAAATTCACCCGCGCCCTCGGGATGCTGGCGGTGGATAACCAGGCGCGTGTCTGACACGGACCAACGGTAGCAAGTCTTGCTCCAACATTTGGTCGCGGTGCGATGACCAACCACTGGGTGGATATTAAAAACGCCAACCTGGTCGTAGTGATGGGCGGTAACGCCGCAGAAGCGCATCCGGTGGGGTTCCGCTGGGCGCTGGAAGCCAAAATTCATAACGGCGCCAAGCTCATCGTTATCGATCCGCGCTTTACGCGTACGGCGTCGGTGGCTGATTTCTATACCCCGATTCGTTCCGGTACCGACATTACCTTCCTGTCGGGCGTGATCCTGTATCTGCTGAATAACGAAAAATTCAACCGCGAATACACCGAAGCCTACACCAACGCCAGCCTGATCGTGCGTGAGGACTATAGCTTCGACGACGGGCTGTTCAGCGGCTATAACGCAGAAAAACGCCAGTACGACAAAACCAGCTGGAACTATGAGCTGGACGAAAACGGCTTCGCCAAACGCGATACTACGCTGCAACATCCGCGCTGCGTCTGGAACCTGCTGAAGCAGCATGTTTCCCGTTATACCCCGGATGTGGTCGAAAACATCTGCGGTACGCCGAAGGCCGACTTCCTCAAAGTCTGTGAATACATTGCTGAAACCAGCGCGCCGGATAAGACCGCATCGTTCCTGTACGCTCTCGGCTGGACCCAGCACTCCATCGGTGCGCAGAATATCCGCACCATGGCGATGATCCAGCTGCTGCTCGGCAACATGGGGATGGCGGGCGGCGGCGTCAACGCCCTGCGTGGCCACTCCAATATCCAGGGTCTGACCGACCTCGGCCTGCTCTCCACCAGCCTGCCAGGCTACATGTCGCTGCCGAACGAAAAACAGGCCGACCTGCAGACCTACCTGACGGCTAACACGCCGAAGCCGCTGCTGAAAGACCAGGTCAACTACTGGGGCAACTATCCGAAGTTCTTCGTCTCCATGATGAAAGCCTTCTTCGGCGACAAAGCCACCGCGGAAAACAGCTGGGGCTATGACTGGCTGCCGAAGTGGGATAAGAGCTACGACGTTCTGCAGTACTTCGAGATGATGAATCAGGGCAAAGTGAATGGCTATATTTGCCAGGGCTTTAACCCGGTCGCCTCGTTCCCGAACAAAAACAAGGTCGTCGCTTCCCTGTCGAAGCTGAAGTTCCTCGTGACTATCGACCCGCTCAATACCGAAACGTCCACCTTCTGGCAAAACCATGGTGAGTCGAACGATGTCGATCCGGCGAAAATCCAGACCGAAGTGTTCCGTCTGCCCTCCACCTGCTTCGCCGAAGAGAATGGGTCTATCGTCAACTCCGGCCGCTGGCTGCAATGGCACTGGAAAGGCGCGGACGCCCCGGGGATCGCCGTCACCGATGGTGAAATTCTCGCCGGTATCTTCACTCGCCTGCGTAAGATGTATGCCGAAGAGGGTGGCCCGGCGCCGGAGCCGGTGCTCAACATGACGTGGAACTACTCCACGCCACACGAGCCGGCATCGGAAGAAGTGGCGATGGAAAGCAACGGTAAAGCGCTGGCGGATATCACCGACCCGGCAACCGGCGCGGTGATCGTCAAGAAAGGCCAACAGCTGAGCTCCTTTGCGCAGCTGCGAGATGATGGCACCACCTCCAGCGGCTGCTGGATCTTCGCCGGGAGCTGGACGCCGGAAGGTAACCAGATGGCGCGCCGCGATAACGCCGATCCATCCGGTCTCGGCAATACCCTGGGCTGGGCCTGGGCCTGGCCGCTCAACCGCCGCATCCTGTATAACCGCGCCTCCGCGGACCCGCAGGGTAAACCGTGGGATCCGAAGCGTCAGTTGCTGAAATGGGACGGCGCCAAATGGGGCGGCGTGGATATTCCGGACTACAGCGCCGCCGCGCCTGGCAGCGACGTCGGTCCGTTTATCATGCAGCCGGAAGGGATGGGCCGTCTGTTCGCTATCGACAAGATGGCGGAAGGACCGTTCCCGGAACACTACGAGCCGTTTGAAACGCCGCTCGGAACCAACCCGCTGCACCCGAACGTGGTCTCTAACCCGGCCGCTCGCGTCTTCAAAGGCGATCTCGAGCAGATGGGTAAGGCCGAGAAGTTCCCGTACGTCGGCACCACTTACCGTCTGACCGAGCACTTCCACTACTGGACCAAGCATGCGCTGCTTAACGCCATCGCCCAGCCGGAACAGTTCGTGGAGATCGGGGAAAAACTGGCGAATAAGCTCGGCATCGGCCACGGCGATACCGTGAAAGTTTCCTCCAACCGCGGCTATATCAAAGCCAAGGCGGTGGTGACCAAACGTATTCGCACGCTGAAAGTTGACGGTAAGGATATCGATACCATCGGCATTCCTATTCACTGGGGCTATGAGGGCGTGGCGAAAAAAGGCTTTATTGCCAATACCCTGACGCCGTTCGTCGGTGATGCGAATACGCAGACGCCGGAGTTCAAAGCTTTCCTTGTGAACGTGGAAAAGGTGTAACGGAGACGACTTATGGCTTACCAATCGCAAGATATTATTCGTCGTTCCGCGACTAACGGTTTCACCCCCGCGCCTCAGGCGCGGGACCACCAGCAGGAGGTGGCGAAGCTTATCGACGTCACCACCTGTATCGGCTGTAAAGCCTGTCAGGTGGCCTGCTCCGAATGGAACGATATTCGTGATGAAGTCGGTCACAATGTCGGGGTGTATGACAACCCGGCGGACCTGACCGCCAAGTCATGGACGGTCATGCGCTTCTCGGAGGTGGAACAAAACGACAAGCTGGAATGGCTCATCCGCAAGGATGGCTGCATGCACTGCGCGGACCCGGGCTGCCTGAAGGCCTGCCCGTCAGAAGGCGCGATCATTCAGTACGCCAACGGCATTGTCGACTTCCAGTCCGAGCAGTGCATCGGCTGCGGCTACTGTATCGCCGGCTGCCCGTTCGATGTACCGCGTCTGAACCCGGAAGACAACCGCGTCTACAAATGTACCCTGTGCGTAGACCGCGTGACCGTCGGCCAGGAGCCTGCCTGCGTGAAAACCTGTCCGACCGGCGCAATCCACTTTGGCTCCAAAGAGGATATGAAAACGCTGGCCGGCGAACGCGTGGCTGAGCTGAAAACCCGCGGTTATGACAATGCGGGCCTGTACGATCCGGCCGGCGTCGGTGGCACCCACGTCATGTACGTGCTGCACCATGCCGACAAGCCGAATCTGTACCACGGCCTGCCGGAAAACCCGGAGATCAGCCAGACCGTCAAGTTCTGGAAAGGCATCTGGAAACCGCTGGCGGCCGTCGGCTTCGCCGCGACCTTCGCAGCCAGTATCTTCCACTACGTCGGCGTCGGTCCGAACCGCGCGGAAGAGGAAGAGGATAATCTGCATGAAGAGAAAGACGAGGTGCGCAAATGAAAAGACGTGACACCATCGTGCGCTACACGGCGCCGGAACGCATCAACCACTGGGTCACCGCCTTCTGCTTCGTCCTGGCGGCGGTGAGCGGGTTAGGCTTTTTCTTCCCGTCCTTTAACTGGCTGATGCATATCCTCGGCACGCCGCAGCTGGCGCGAATTCTCCACCCGTTCGTCGGGGTGGTGATGTTCGCGTCGTTTATCATCATGTTTTTCCGTTACTGGCATCACAACCTAATCAATCGGGATGATATCTTTTGGGCGAAGAATATTCGTAAGATCGTCGTCAACGAGGAGGTGGGCGATACCGGGCGCTATAACTTCGGCCAGAAATGCGTATTCTGGGCGGCGATTATCTTCCTGGTACTGCTGCTGGTGAGCGGTGTGATCATCTGGCGTCCGTATTTTGCGCCGGCTTTCTCAATCCCGGTGATCCGATTTGCGCTGATGCTGCATTCATTTGCCGCAGTGGCGTTAATTGTGGTTATCATGGTGCATATCTACGCCGCCCTCTGGGTGAAAGGCACCATTACCGCGATGGTGGAAGGCTGGGTTACCAAAACGTGGGCGAAGAAACATCACCCGCGCTGGTACCGAGAGGTCCGCCAGAAACAGGAAAAGTCATCTGAATGAGTATTCGCATAATCCCGCAAGACGAGCTGGGTTCGAGCGAGAAACGCACGGCGGAAGCAATTCCGCCGTTACTGTTCCCCAGGCTGAAAAATCTGTATAACCGCCGCGCTGAACGCTTGCGCGAGCTGGCCGCTAATAACCCGCTAGGCGATTACCTGCGCTTTGCCGCGCTGATTGCCCATGCCCAGGAAGTAGTGCTGTACGACCATCCGCTGCAGATGGATCTCACCGCCCGCATTAAAGCGGCCAGCGAACAGGGCAAGCCGCCGCTGGATATCCACGTCCTGCCGCGCGACAAGCACTGGCACAAGCTGTTGCACTCGCTGATTGCCGAGCTGAAGCCGGAGATGAGCGGCCCGGCGCTGGCGGTCATTGAGAATCTGGAAAAAGCCTCTGAGCAGGAGCTGGAGCAGATGGCCAGCGCGCTGTTTGTTTCCGATTTCGCCTCCGTCAGTAGCGACAAAGCGCCGTTTATCTGGGCTGCGCTGTCGCTCTACTGGGCGCAGATGGCCAGTCTGATCCCAGGAAAAGCGCGCGCCGAATACGGCGAACAGCGCCAGTTCTGCCCGGTGTGCGGCTCGATGCCGGTCTCCAGCATCGTGCAAATCGGCACCACTCAGGGGCTGCGCTATCTGCACTGCAACCTGTGCGAAACTGAGTGGCACGTAGTACGCGTCAAGTGCAGCAACTGCGAGCAGAGCCGCGACCTGCACTACTGGTCGCTGGACAACGAGCAGGCGGCGGTGAAAGCCGAAAGCTGCGGCGACTGCGGAACCTACCTGAAGATTATGTATCAGGAGAAGGATCCGAAAGTCGAAGCCGTCGCCGACGATTTGGCCTCCCTGGTGCTCGACGCCCGCATGGAACAGGAGGGCTTCGCCAGAAGCTCAATTAACCCGTTCATGTTCCCCGGCGAAGGGGAGTAAGTTCTGCAGTATGATTTCGGGCGGCTCTTGTCGCCCGTTTTCCTTCTTGTGACACGAACGTGCGCAGGGATTATTCACACGCGTCACTGACCGTTATCAGAGGCCAACCTTTGGCTGGAGATATTCGTTTCAGACGAGTCTGTCGCTCACTTGTCGTCCTCCTGCCACTCGAATTATTCAGGGTGGATTTCGTACGGCGTGACTACGCCAGGAATACCGGCAAAATCCTTCGTATTCCGCGTAATTAGTTCCAGACGATGGAGTTGCGCCGTCGCCAGAATGATGGCATCCGGCAGCTTAAGCTTATACTCCTGCCGCAGCGCAACGCTTCGCTCTGCAATATCCTGTGAGATGTTAATGATATTAAAGGTGCTCAGCGCCATTCGCGTGCGCTGCTCCTGGTGATATTTTTTAGCGCCAACCATCACCTCCATCCAGGTAATCAGACTGATCGCATTCTGCGGTGGCCAGGCCTCCAGCGCCTGTTTGGCTTCGCGACGCCCGCTAAATAAATCAATAAGAATATTGGTATCAAAAAGCGCAGATCCGGAGGTCATTACCACTCCTTGCGTAGCTGACGTTGATATTCCATGCCGTCTTCTTCGCAGTCTTGCCACAGACCCAGCGCACTGGAGATGGTATCTTTAGCTCGATCTTGTTTCTCCAGATATTGTTCAACCGCTTCACGTAACAGTTCCGCTCGCGGAATGTTACGCTGCACTTTGAGGTCATCGAGACGTTGAATGACATCGTCTGATAAATCGAGAAGAATTCTGCCCATATCCCTTTCAGCCATCATGCTCATATATACCTCAAGTATATCACCAGTGATGAAGTTATGAGCAATCTACAGCTTTTGAAATCGGAAACAAACAGGATTTTGTCAGGTAAACTCTTTTTTGCGAGCCGCTTTCCATAATGCACAGGCGACCTCAACAGGCCTGTCTTTTCGCCATAATCCAGGCTATAACACTGGTTATTAATCCAGTAAAAGGGACTTGCCATGACGTTGGAAAAAGGTATTGCTTCGCTGGTTGAGGAGTTTATTGCGGCAGGTCGTCCGTCATCACGCGATCAGCATATTGATGATCGGAGGGCCGGCTATATCGCCAGTGCGGTACTCGCCGGGGAGACGGAAACGCGAGTGCGGGTGGAGGATATCACCCTGGAGGGTATGCACTTCCGCGTCGTTTCACCGCCCACAGCCGACGGCCTGCTACCCACGCTTATCTACTACCACGGCGGCTGTTTTGTCAGCGGCGGCTTTACCACCCACGATAACCAACTCCGTCAGTTAGCCATGTTCAGCGGTTGCCGGGTGATCGCTGTACAGTACCGCCTGGCGCCGGAGCATACCTTTCCGGCGGCGCACGATGATGCAGAACGAGGTGCCACGATTATTCACCAGCACGCAAAACAGCTTGGCGTGGATGCTTCGCGCATCACCCTGGCCGGCGACAGCGCCGGCGGGCACCTCGCCCTGGTCACGGCTCTGCGCCTGAAAGCGGCGGGAACATGGCAGCCTGCACAGCTTATCCTGATTTACCCGATGCTCGACGCTACCGCCAGCATGGCAAGCTACGCCAGCAACGGCGAGGATTACATCATTACCCGGGACACGCTGCTTAGCGGCTACGAAATGTATTTAGCGGCCACACCCGCTACCCATCCGGATGCCAGTCCGCTGTGGCGCGAAGATTTTCACGGTCTGCCACCGGTCCACATCCTGACGGCGGAGTTCGATCCTTTACGTGATGAGGGCGAAGTGCTGTACCGAAGGCTGACGGAGCAAGGGGTGGAGAGTTCCTGTCAGCGCTATCTGGGGGTGATCCACGGCTTCTTTCAGCTGGGAGGCGTCAGCAACGCCGCGCGTGATGCCATGCGGGATATCGCCTGGCGTGTGGCATCGCCAGGACGATAACTGCCGCAGGCGCTTACTCTTCCTCGTTGCCGCCCTCTTCGTACGAGCCAAAGGGCTTCGCCGGCAGCACGATGTAGATCCCCTCGAAAACAGCGCCCTGTTTATCGTCGCCAAAAAGCTCCACCTGCATTTGCACGCGGGCTTTACGCCCGCGCGCCAGTCGGTCGAGATCGCCGCTCAGAGAACCGAGGTCGGCGATGGCGCTGGGGCGGCCGCTAATAGGCTGGCTGTAGCGGATATGCGCATCCGCCAGAATAATGGTGCCTCCCAGGTGCCGCTCGCGCAGCATCAGCCAGATAAGCCCCCATCCGGTTAAGGTAGCGAGCGAAAACAGGCTGCCGGCGAACAGCGTATGGTGCGGATTCTGGTTCCCCGCCTCCGGCATGGTGGTAATAAATTTCTGCCCGGTGTACTGCTGAATACGTACGCCCATTTTTTCACTCAGCGGAATATGCTGATACCACGCCTGCTGGAGCTGTGCGCACCAGTCGCCGCGGTGCAAAATATCATCCAGCGACGCGACCGGTTTGATCATCAGAAAATGACGGATCGGCGTGGTGGTCGGGGTGGTGATCTCACCCTGATTGACAAATCCGAGCTTGGCGAAAAATTCCACCGCATCTTCGCGCGCGCTGCAGGTAACCCGCTTAACCCCTTCCTGACGCGCGACGGACTCCAGGGTCATCGCCATCAGCGTACCCAGCCCTTTATCCTGCACCGAGGGATGCACAGCCATAAAGCGGATGGAGGCTTCATTCTCCGCATTGATATATAGCCGGCCGACGGCAACCAGGTTGCCCTCTTCATCCACTACCATCTGATGATGCGCCATCGCATCCCAGGCGTCACGTTCCGATCCCTTAGGCTGATGCAGCGGCTTACGCAGCATCTCCCAGCGGAACTGGTAGTAGCTCTCTAACTCTTCTGCTGTTTGCGGTACACGAAGGTGATACATAGTCGTACTCTCTTTTGTTACCCGCAGCCTGCCCGGAAGCTGGGTCATACCTGCAACCAAAAGGTCACGGGACCATCATTGACCAAAGAAACCTGCATATCCGCAGCGAATCTTCCGGTCTGGGTGTGCATTTCCTGCTGGCGACAGCGGGCGACGAAATACTCATACAGCGCCTCAGCGCGGTCAGGGGCAGCGCCTTTCGAGAAGCTCGGTCGCATCCCCCGCTCGGTATCGGCCGCCAGCGTAAATTGCGAAACCACCAGCACGCTGCCGCCCGCCTGCTGGACATTCAGGTTCATTTTCCCTTCCGCATCGCTGAAGATGCGGTAGCCCAGCACGCGTTCACAAAGGCGATTCGCCTTTTGTTCATCATCGTCTTTCTCGACGCCCAGCAGCACCAGAAGCCCCGGGCCAATTTCGCCCGTCACCTCGTCCGCCACGGTAACGCTTGCACGGGATACGCGTTGAATTAATGCAATCATGGTTGTTCTGTTTCTTCTGTTTTAAGTTTGCGGTATTCACCGAGAGTGACAGTAATTTCAGCGCCAAGCAAGACGATACACCAGGTCCAGTACACCCAGACGAACAAAATCGGCACCACCGAAATCACGCCATAAATTAGCTGATAGGACGGAAAGGTGGTGATATAGAGGGCAAACGCCTTTTTACCTGCCTCAAACAGCAGCGCCGCCACCAGCGCCCCGATCACCGCGTCGCGGTTACGTACCTGGGTAGTCGGTACAATACTATAGAGCAGCCAGAACGCTGCCCAGGAGAGGATCAGCGGAAATAGGCGGAGCAGATTATCAATTACGCCGTCCAGGTCGCTTGCCCAGCGCAGCGACAGCAGATAGGAACTGATCGCCAGGCTGGCGCCCGCCAGCAGCGGGCCGAGGGTCAGGATCATCCAGTAAACGGCAAAGGAATAAACTTTGGGGCGGCTGCGCGTGCTGCGCCAGATGGTGTTTAGCGCGCTGTCGATCGAGTACATCAGCAGCAGCGAGGTGACGATCAGGCCAAAGGCGCCTACGGCGGTCATGCGGCTGGAGTTGGCCACGAACTGCTCGATATATCCCTGGATTACATCCCCGGTCGCCGGAATAAAATTGGCGAAGATAAAATGACGGATCTGCACGCTGACTTCGGAGAACATAGGAAAGGCCGCAAACAGCGCGAACACGACGGCAATCAGCGGCACCAGGGACAGTAATGACACATAGGCGAGGTTCCCCGCCAGGGTGGTCATATGGTCTTCATCAATGCGCCGCCACAGCAGCTTTAGCCACGCCAGCAGCGGCCGGGTATGGTGGAGTAATTTTTGATGAACGGTTTTTAGCATAGCTGTTTCGCGAAATAGTCAGGGATGGTCTCCTTACCAGTCACCAGGATACTGGTGATCCCCAACCGGTTGGCCCCTGCTATATTATCGACGTTATCATCAAAAAAGACCGTATCTGCGGCGGAAAACCCCTCTTCTTCCAGTACTCGCAGATAAATTTGCGCTTCAGGCTTACGCAATCCCATCTCCTGCGACAGATAAATGCGATCGGCGGCCGCGCGCACTTCCGGGTATTCATCGGGCCAGAACGTGGTGTGCAGACGATTGGTATTGGAGAGCACCACCACCCGATGCCCCTGGGCACGAAGTTTATGCATGATGGTAATCACCTCCGGGCGCAGCGCGACAAACACCGCCTGCCAGCCGTGAGCAAACTGTTCATAGCTGAGGGGCATATTCATTTCATGGCACATGGCGGCGGCAAAGTCTTCATCGCTGAGCTCGCCGCGCTCATGCTGATGGAAAGCCTCACCCATGGTGAAATGCTGCTTCAGCGTCGCCAGCGGGATGCGGGTTAAATCGCTCCAGGCTCCCAATACCCGGTTGAAGTCAATGTCGACAATCACATTACCTAAATCAAAGATATAGAGCATTTTTGTCTCCTTCCGCGCCGTGGAAAATTAACTTTAGCGGGAAAGGCTGGATTTGACTATTGGCGTGTGATGCAGGAATGAAAAAAAGAAACCCCGCCGGAGAGGCGGGGTTTAGCGAACAACAAGAAGAAAAAATTACTCTTCTTTTGCACCGCGCATCGCGCGTTTACGGTCGTTCTCGGTCAGGTGACGTTTACGGATACGGATAGAGGTCGGAGTAACTTCTACCAGTTCGTCGTCATCGATGAACTCCAGAGCCTGCTCCAGGGTCATCTTAACCGGCGGAACCAGAACCGTGGCTTCGTCAGTACCAGACGCACGCATGTTGGTCAGTTTCTTACCGGTCAGGCAGTTTACCGTCAGGTCGTTGGAACGGCTGTGAATACCGATGATCTGGCCTTCGTAAACTTCAGCGCCGTGGCCGAGGAACAGCTTACCGCGATCCTGCAGACCGAACAGCGCGAACGCTACCGCTTTACCCTGACCGTTGGAGATCAGTACGCCGTTGTTACGCTGGCCCACTTCGCCCGGACGAACGTCGTCGTAGTGGCTGAAGGTGGAGTACAGCAGACCGGTACCGGAGGTCATGGTCATGAACTCTGAACGGAAGCCGATCAGACCGCGGCTTGGGATCACGTAGTCGAGACGTACGCGGCCTTTACCGTCCGGATTCATGTTTTTCAGGTCGCCTTTACGCTCGCCCAGCGCCTGCATGACAGAACCCTGGTGCTGCTCTTCGACGTCCAGCGTCACGTTCTCGAACGGCTCTTGTTTACGGCCGTCGATTTCGCGGAAGATAACTTTCGGACGGGAAACCGCCATCTCGAAACCTTCACGACGCATGTTTTCAATCAGAACGGACAGGTGCAGTTCACCACGGCCGGAAACGCGGAACGCATCAGCGTCTTCGGTTTCTTCAACGCGCAGCGCCACGTTGTGCACCAGCTCTTTATTCAGACGGTCCAGGATCTGGCGAGAGGTAACGAACTTACCTTCTTTACCGCAGAACGGAGAGGTGTTGACGTTGAAGAACATGGAAACGGTCGGCTCATCAACGGACAGGGCCGGCAGCGCTTCGACATTCTGCGGGTCGCAGATGGTGTCGGAGATGTTCAGCTCGCCCAGACCGGTGATCGCGATGATGTCGCCAGCTTCAGCTACGTCGCTCTCAATTCGCTCCAGACCCAGGTGAGTCAGTACCTTACCGACTTTACCGTTACGGGTTTTGCCTTCGCTATCGATGATAGTGACCTGCTGGTTCGGCTTCACTTTACCGCGCTTGATGCGGCCGATGCCGATAACACCAACGTAGTTGTTGTAGTCCAGCTGGGAGATCTGCATCTGCAGCGGACCGTCAAGATCAACGTCCGGCGCCGGCACGCGATCGACAATCGCCTGGTACAGCGGGGTCATGTCGTCAGCCATGTCTTCGTGATCCAGACCCGCGATACCGTTCAGCGCGGACGCGTAAACGATCGGGAAGTCCAGCTGTTCGTCGGTCGCATCGAGGTTAACGAACAGGTCGAACACCTGATCGACAACCCAGTCCGGACGCGCGCCCGGGCGGTCAACTTTGTTGATGACCACGATCGGCTTCAGACCGTGGGCAAAAGCTTTTTTGGTCACGAAGCGCGTTTGCGGCATCGGGCCATCAAAGGCATCTACCACCAGCAGCACAGAGTCAACCATGGACATAACACGCTCAACTTCACCTCCGAAGTCGGCGTGCCCTGGGGTATCAACGATGTTGATACGGTAATCATTCCATTTGATTGCGGTGTTTTTCGCGAGGATGGTAATCCCACGCTCTTTCTCCAAATCGTTGGAGTCCATCACACGTTCTTGTGCTTCAGTACGTGCGTCGAACGTACCGGATTGCTGTAGCAGCTTGTCAACCAGGGTAGTTTTACCATGGTCAACGTGCGCGATGATGGCGATATTACGCAGATTTTCGATCACAACTTTGCCTCAGGCATTAGAAATAGCGCGTTATTGTACACGTATTAAGCGAAGGACTGAACAGGATCACAAACATCCTCCGCAAACAAGTATTGCAGAGTTTCTTTGTGACCGCTTTCACGGAGCGATAAAAGGGCACCGTAACAAAAATTGCACCAAAATGGTGCTCAATGTTCACACTGAAGCACTATTTTGGTGCATTATCTCCATCATGGTGCAGTCCTTTTGCACTATGGTGCGCATGATACAGCGTTTTATGGGGCATTTAAAAGTTGGCACAGATTTCGCTTTATATTTTTTAAGGCAACAACGCCACTTTTAAGCAGTATGAAGTTTTCGTTACCACGACGACAATGACCAATCCGGGAGAGTTTAAGTATGTCCGCTGAACACGTTTTGACGATGCTGAACGAGCACGAAGTGAAGTTTGTCGATCTGCGCTTCACCGATACCAAAGGTAAAGAACAGCACGTCACGATTCCGTCTCATCAGGTAAATGCCGAATTCTTCGAAGAAGGCAAAATGTTTGATGGCTCCTCGATTGGTGGCTGGAAAGGTATCAACGAATCTGACATGGTCCTGATGCCGGACGCGTCCACCGCGGTCATTGACCCGTTCTACGAAGAACCGACCCTGATCATCCGCTGCGATATCCTCGAGCCAGGCACCCTGCAGGGCTATGACCGTGACCCGCGCTCCATCGCGAAACGCGCTGAAGAGTACCTGCGCGCCACCGGCATCGCTGATACCGTCCTGTTCGGGCCAGAACCAGAATTCTTCCTGTTCGACGACATCCGCTTTGGCGCCTCTATCTCCGGCTCCCATGTCGCGATCGATGACATTGAAGGTGCGTGGAACTCCTCTACCAAATACGAAGGCGGTAACAAAGGTCACCGTCCGGGCGTGAAAGGGGGTTACTTCCCGGTTCCGCCAGTAGACTCTTCTCAGGACATCCGTTCCACCATGTGTATGATCATGGAAGAGATGGGTCTGGTTGTTGAAGCCCATCACCATGAAGTAGCAACCGCAGGTCAGAACGAAGTGGCAACCCGCTTCAATACCATGACCAAAAAAGCGGATGAAATTCAGATTTACAAATACGTTGTTCACAACGTCGCTCACCGCTTTGGTAAAACCGCGACCTTTATGCCGAAACCGATGTTCGGCGACAACGGCTCCGGCATGCACTGCCATATGTCTCTGGCGAAAAACGGGACCAACCTGTTCTCCGGCGACAAATACGCAGGTCTGTCTGAGCAGGCGCTGTTCTACATCGGCGGCGTAATCAAACACGCTAAAGCCATCAACGCCCTGGCGAACCCGACCACCAACTCCTACAAGCGTCTGGTCCCGGGTTACGAAGCGCCGGTTATGCTGGCTTACTCTGCCCGTAACCGCTCTGCCTCTATCCGTATTCCGGTGGTGACCTCTCCGAAAGCGCGTCGTATCGAAGTGCGCTTCCCGGACCCGGCTGCCAACCCGTACCTGTGCTTTGCGGCGCTGCTGATGGCTGGCCTTGATGGTATCAAGAACAAAATCCATCCGGGCGAAGCAATGGATAAAAACCTGTATGACCTGCCGCCGGAAGAAGCGAAAGAGATCCCGCAGGTTGCCGGTTCTCTGGAAGAAGCCCTGCAGGCCCTGGATGCTGACCGCGAGTTCCTGACCGCTGGCGGCGTGTTCACCAATGACGCTATCGATGCCTACATCGCCCTGCGTATGGAAGAGAACGACCGCGTACGCATGACTCCGCATCCGGTTGAGTTCGAACTGTACTACAGCGTCTAATTTTGCTGTAAATCCAGGGTATGTCGTGTTGTGGCGCGAGATGCCCGGGATATTTTGTTGCCGTGGAAACTTTCAGCCCATCTCAGGATGGGCTTTTTTCTCCACCAACACGCTGATCTCGCGAGCTTTTTACCGATAAAAAGCTATACTGCACTAAATTGGTGCACTCATTTTCAGGAGACTGTCGAATGGCAACAGGCACACTGCCCGATGCTGGGCAGATCCTTAACTCCCTTATCAACAGTATTTTACTGGTCGATGATGACCTGGCGGTGCACTTTGCCAACCCTGCGGCGCAGCAGCTGCTGGCGCAGAGCTCGCGCAAACTGTTTGGCACCCCATTACCTGAGCTGTTGAGCTATTTTTCGTTGAATATCGGGCTGATGCAGGAGAGCCTGCAGGCGGGCCAGGGATTTACCGATAACGAAGTGACGCTGGTTATCGATGGCCGTTCGCACATCCTGTCGTTGACCGCCCAGCGGCTGCCGGAAGGCTTTATTCTGCTGGAAATGGCGCCGATGGATAATCAGCGCCGCCTGAGCCAGGAGCAGCTGCAGCATGCGCAGCAGGTCGCCGCTCGCGACCTCGTCCGCGGCCTGGCGCATGAGATAAAAAACCCGTTAGGCGGCCTGCGCGGCGCGGCCCAGCTGCTCAGCAAAGCGCTGCCCGACCCGGCGCTAACGGAATATACCAAAGTGATCATTGAGCAGGCCGACCGGCTAAGAAATCTGGTCGACCGCCTGCTCGGACCACAGCATCCGGGCATGCACGTTACCGAAAGCATCCACAAAGTCGCCGAACGGGTAGTTAAACTGGTTTCCATGGAGTTGCCGGACAACGTGAAGTTGATCCGCGATTACGACCCCAGCCTACCAGAGCTACCCCACGACCCGGATCAAATTGAACAGGTGTTGCTGAACATCGTCCGTAATGCGCTGCAGGCGCTGGGGCCGGAAGGGGGCGAAATTATTCTTCGCACCCGCACCGCTTTCCAGCTGACGCTGCACGGGGTGCGTTATCGCCTCGCCGCCCGCATCGACGTTGAAGATAATGGCCCGGGTATTCCGCCCCATCTCCAGGATACGCTGTTCTATCCGATGGTCAGCGGCCGCGAAGGCGGTACCGGCCTGGGCTTATCTATCGCCCGTAGCCTTATCGATCAGCACTCCGGCAAAATTGAATTCACCAGCTGGCCGGGTCATACCGAATTTTCGGTATACCTGCCTATTCGGAAGTAGAGGTGTTTATGCAACGAGGGATAGCCTGGATCGTTGATGACGATAGCTCCATCCGCTGGGTGCTTGAACGCGCGCTCACCGGAGCCGGCTTGAGCTGCACAACGTTCGAAAGCGGCAATGAGGTGCTAGATGCCCTCACCACCAAAACCCCGGATGTACTGCTGTCAGATATCCGTATGCCGGGAATGGATGGTCTGGCGCTGCTCAAACAGATTAAGCAGCGCCATCCAATGCTTCCGGTCATCATAATGACCGCGCATTCCGATCTGGACGCCGCGGTCAGCGCTTATCAGCAGGGCGCGTTTGATTATTTGCCCAAACCTTTTGATATCGATGAAGCCGTCGCCCTCGTCGACCGGGCGATAAGCCACTATCAAGAGCAGCAGCAGCCGCGAAATGCGCCGATAAGTAGCCCAACCGCCGATATCATCGGCGAAGCGCCAGCTATGCAGGATGTCTTTCGCATTATTGGCCGCCTGTCGCGCTCATCCATCAGCGTGCTGATCAATGGCGAATCCGGTACCGGTAAAGAGCTTGTCGCACATGCCCTGCATCGCCATAGTCCACGCTCAAAAGCGCCGTTTATCGCGCTGAATATGGCGGCGATCCCCAAGGACCTGATTGAGTCCGAGCTGTTCGGCCATGAAAAAGGAGCCTTTACCGGCGCAAATACCGTCCGTCAGGGTCGCTTTGAACAGGCTGACGGCGGTACGCTGTTCCTGGATGAAATTGGCGATATGCCGCTTGATGTCCAGACTCGTCTGCTGCGCGTGCTGGCGGATGGTCAGTTTTATCGCGTGGGCGGTTACGCGCCGGTGAAGGTCGATGTGCGGATCATCGCCGCTACCCACCAGAACCTGGAACAGCGCGTGCAGGAGGGGAAATTTCGTGAAGATTTGTTCCACCGTCTGAACGTCATCCGGGTGCATTTACCGCCGCTGCGCGAGCGCCGGGAAGATATTCCACGCCTGGCCCGCCATTTTCTGCAGATAGCCGCCCGCGAGCTCGGCGTTGAAGCCAAACAGCTGCATCCGGAAACGGAGACAGCGCTGACCCGCCTGGCGTGGCCAGGCAACGTCCGTCAGCTGGAAAACACCTGTCGCTGGCTCACCGTCATGGCCGCCGGCCAGGAGGTGCTGACGCAGGATCTGCCGAGCGAACTGTTTGAGACCACGATTCCTGATAGCCCAACGCAGATGCAGCCTGACAGCTGGGCTACGCTGCTGGGTCAGTGGGCCGATCGGGCGTTGCGATCCGGTCATCAAAACCTGCTCTCAGAAGCGCAACCCGAAATGGAGCGCACGCTGCTAACGACCGCCCTGCGCCATACTCAGGGGCACAAGCAGGAGGCTGCGCGCCTGCTGGGATGGGGACGTAATACCCTGACGCGTAAGCTAAAAGAGTTGGGTATGGAGTAGGGTTCAACAGCATGATGAAAAATAGCCGATCGGCGCAAAGTGCTGCTATTTTGTACTTTACTGTTCCGATGAGTTGAGTATGATCGTGCCCGGCATTAGGGGAGAGCATCATGTTTGAATCACTGGTGAGTATGATATCGAGCGGCGCCGCTGCGAGTCACACGCCACAAACGGCAGTCGCTGCCGTGCTGTGCGCTGCGCTGGTCGGGCTGTTCAGCTAATTGTTCCCCCTCTCCTGCGGGAGAGGGGGAAAATATTAAATAACCCGTGAGAACTGCTGCATCCGGGCCTTTTGCCGTAGGTAGGCATCAAAGCACATACAGATGTTGCGGATCAGCAGGCGGCCTTTCGCCGTCACCTGAATGACCTTATCATCCACAGCCACCAGCCCGTCATGCGCCAGCGGCGCCAGCAGCTTCAGATCCTCGGCGAAATAAGACGCAAAATCCACGTCCCACTGCGCCTCGACCGCCGCGATATCCAGCTGGAAGTTACAGATCAACGCTTTAATCACGTCGCGACGCAGACAGTCATCGCGAGTTAACGCGATCCCGCGCCACAGGGCGTTCCCTTGCTCTGCTACCTGCTGGTAGTACTGCTTGAGCTCTTTTTGGTTCTGGGCGTAGCTGTCGCCAATCATGCTGATCGCCGAAACGCCCATCCCCAGCAGATCGGTATCGCCCTGAGTGGTGTAGCCCTGGAAATTACGATGCAGTACGCCGTGACGTTGCGCGACCGCTAATTCATCATCGGGACGGGCGAAATGGTCCATGCCGATAAACTGATAGCCTGCCGTCGTCAGCGAGCCGATGGTTTCCTGCAGGATCTCCAGCTTCTGCTCAGCGGAGGGCAGATCGGCATCTTTAATCTTCCGCTGAGCGGCAAAGAGCGTGGGCAGATGCGCATAGTTAAACACGCTCAGGCGGTCAGGATTGAGCTCGGCGACCTTTTGCAGGGTAAAGGCGAAGCTCTCCGGCGTTTGCTTCGGCAGGCCATAAATGAGGTCGATATTGGTCGAGGTAAAACCAATCTCCCGCGCATGGTTGAGCAAATCAAAGATGAACGCTTCGTCCTGCTCACGGTTAACCAGACGCTGAACCTCTTTATTGAAGTCCTGTACGCCCATACTCAGGCGGTTGAAACCCTCAGCGCGTAAATGATCGAGGACATCCAGTTCGATCTCACGCGGATCGACCTCTATGGAGATCTCGGCTTCCGCGCTGAAATGGAAATGGCTGCGCAACAGATCCATCAGGCGACTGATTTGCGCCTTATTGAGATAAGTTGGCGTGCCGCCCCCCCAGTGCAGTTGCTTCACCTGGCGAGTGGCAAACAGCGGCGCGCGGTGGATGATCTCCTGTTCAAGGACATCGAGATATTGATCGGCCTTATGCTGCTGGCGGGTGACTATCTTATTGCAGCCGCAGAAATAACACAGCTTATGGCAAAACGGGATATGCACGTACAGCGACAGGGGACGCTGTGGGTAACGGGCCACAGCGGCATCGAATTCCGCCGCGCCAAATTGCGGTGAAAACTCCAGCGCGGTGGGATACGAGGTATAGCGCGGCCCGGAATAGTTATATTTCTGGATCAGGGCCAGATCCCAGTCGATTATCTGCTCAGACATGCTCACTCCTTCCGATGGTGCCGCCGACGGGTACGCCGTCCCGGCCCCACCGCACCGCGGGTCATGAGCCGGTTGCGCAGCCATTTCTGACGCCGCGACAACCGTCGTAGTTTAACGAATAACCACAGCAGATAACATATAACCAGAAGGGTTATAAGGAGTACCGGGAATCCGATGGGATGCAAATGTTAGTTTCCACCCTTCAGCAGACGCATCATATCTTCCTGACGCTCTTCCTCTTCTTCATCTTCATCATCGTAAGAGAGGCCGAGCTGCTGCATCAGCTCATCAATGCGATCCAGTTTGGCGTCCACCCAGCTCTGCTCTTCAGCATTCAGGGTGCCGCCCTCTTCCAGACGTTCCAGCAGCGCGTCCAGGCGCTCATCATTCTCCAGCAACTCCAGCTCAGCCTGCGGTGAAAGCATAGGTTTCTCGCTCTTTGGTTTATGCTGCTTGGGGGCTGGAGCGCTGCTTTCGCTCACGCCCAGCGGGATCGGTTTTTTGCTACCCACGCGCGGATCTTGCGCCTGACGCTGTTTTTTACCCGCTGAAGCCGCATCGCCGCCGTTCGCGCGACTGCCTGCCGCGTGGCCACGATGTTTCTTCTGCCGTTTGCGATCGCGAGCTTCCTGATTTAACTCTTCACGCGACTTGCGGCCGGATTTGCCACGGGTGGCGGATGTCGGTTTTTTCATGATGTGTAATCTTCAGACAGTAGTATTCAGTATAGAATTGAGGCGGAATCTAGCAGAAAGCAAGCAAAGAAAAAAGGCGACAGATTACTCTGTCGCCTTTTTCCTCACTGACCACCCTTAACGGGCTCTTCTTTCCCTGTTCGCTAACGACTCACCCTGTCTTTCCCTTAGCGTCCAACGGTCCCTGTTTCTTCCTTTTCCCTGTAAAACGTCTCCAAGACGCGCGTCATCCTGACTATCCTGTGGTCTTCGCCTCCTGGCGCTTCCTGACTCCTCGTCCTGAGTCCTAATCCTTTCAGCATCCCCGCCGTTGTGTATTACTTTACCTTGTTGACAAAAATCGACAACCAGTCTGGCAGTTAAAAATCTATTTTCAGAATTCTCTATTTCTATAATTAATTAATTTTCAACACTTTAAATATGTTTTGTCTTATTTTCCTCAGGTATGTCCTATACAAAGAATAGTCAATGTCTCACAAACCATATGGTTTTTACTTACAGGAACGGCGTGCGGTAAAAACAGCCTTTTTCTGCTGTTCAGGTATAATCCCTGCCATAGCCTGTTTTAACGGAGACGACCGTCTTGACCAACTGGAATTATCAACTGACGCACTTTGTCACTAGCGCGCCAGATATCCGCCATCTTCCTGCCGATACCGGTATTGAAGTGGCGTTCGCCGGCCGCTCCAACGCGGGAAAATCCAGCGCGCTGAATACGCTGACTAATCAGAAGAACCTGGCGCGTACCTCCAAAACCCCGGGGCGTACGCAGCTGATTAACCTGTTCGAAGTCGCTGAGGGCAAGCGCCTTGTCGACCTGCCCGGCTATGGTTATGCGCAAGTGCCCGAAGAGATGAAGATCAAGTGGCAGCGCGCGCTGGGGGAATACCTGGAAAAACGTCTGTGCCTGAAGGGTCTCGTGGTGCTGATGGACATACGTCATCCGCTTAAAGATCTCGATCAGCAGATGATCGAATGGGCGGTAGAGAGCGATATTCAGGTGCTGGTACTGCTCACCAAAGCCGATAAGCTCGCCAGCGGCGCGCGTAAAGCGCAAGTGAATATGGTGCGTGAAGCGGTACTGGCCTTCAATGGCGATGTCCAGGTTGAACCCTTCTCTTCGCTGAAAAAATCTGGCGTCGATAAGCTGCGACAGAAGCTGGATAGCTGGTTTAACGAAATCCCGCCGCAAGAAGCCGTCGAAGACGCCGAGTAACCCCCGCTTTTTCCGGATAACGGCGCGTAGCGCCCTATCCGGACGTTCATACTACGTTGTTTTCACAGCCTAAAACTTTTCTTTCGCGCAATAAAAAACGCCCCGGTCATAAATGACCGGGGCGGCTAAAATATTCAGCCAAATCCGATTACGTGAAGTAAAAGGTCTGAAAGATAGAACATCTTACCTCTGTACCCTACGCGAATAACTTTACTCTTCTTTCGCTCACGGATAAAGCATTTTTTGTAGTTTTTTTTCACTATTTACATAGCAAATTCAAATGATCCTCACAAAACTCTATAAGTTATGTTGCTTACTTACAGAAAATCGCGTTGCGCTTTGTATACTTAGTGCGCTTGATCCCAGTTTTCGCCGCTGCCCACTTCCACCAGCAACGGTACCGCCAGCGTAGTGCTGTTCTCCATCAGTTCGTGGATCTTTTTCGATACGGCATCGAGCTCATCCTTATGCACTTCAAAGACCAGTTCATCGTGAACCTGCATGATCATCCGCACGCGAGGTTTCTCGCTCCGCAGCCATTCATCAACGGCAATCATCGCCCGCTTGATAATATCCGCAGCCGTCCCCTGCATCGGGGCGTTAATCGCCGCACGCTCCGCGCCGGCACGACGAGCGCCATTGCTGGACTTGATATCCGGCAAATAGAGTCGACGGCCATCCAGCGTTTCAACATACCCTTGCTCCTTCGCCTGTGCGCGGGTGCGCTCCATATACTCCAGGACGCCCGGATAACGTTCGAAATAAAGATCCATGTACTTCTGCGCTTCTTTACGCGGGATGTTCAGCTGGCGGGCCAGGCCAAAGGCGCTCATGCCGTAGATCAGACCGAAGTTGATGGCTTTCGCACTGCGCCGCTGTTCGCTGCTGACGCTGTCCAGCGGTAAGCCAAATACTTCAGCCGCCGTCGCCCGGTGAATATCCTTCCCTTCCGCGAAGGCGGTCAGCAGGCCTTTATCCCGCGACAGGTGCGCCATAATGCGCAGCTCGATTTGCGAGTAGTCCGCCGAGACAATGACGTAATCTTCCGGCGCGATAAACGCCTGGCGAATACGGCGCCCTTCTTCGTTACGCACCGGAATGTTTTGCAGGTTTGGATCGGTAGACGACAAACGGCCGGTGGCGGTGACCGCCTGATGATAGGAGGTATGCACGCGGCCCGTTTTGGGGTTAATCATCAGCGGCAGCTTATCGGTATAGGTCGACTTCAGCTTCGCCAGCCCACGATACTCCAGAATCACTTTCGGCAACGGATAATCGAGCGCCAGCTCTTCCAGCACCTCTTCAGAGGTGGACGGCGCACCGCCCGGCGTCTTCTTCAGCGGCTTGATACCCTGTTTTTCAAACAGGATCGTTTGCAGCTGTTTGGTGGAGGAGAGATTAAACGCTTCCCCGGCGATCTCATGTGCCCGCTGCTCCAGCTCAACCAGGCGCTGGGCAATTTCCTGCGAGTGCGCATGCAGCACGGCGGGGTCGATTTTAACGCCGTTGCGCTCAACGCGAGACAGCACCGGCACCAGCGGCATTTCAATGTGCTGGAAGATATTCAGCGGGCCTTCATGCTGCTGTAGCTTCGGCCACATCTTCAGATGCAGCTGGAGCGTAACGTCGGCATCTTCCGCCGCGTAGCGACCAGCCTCTTCCAGCGCAATCTGGTTAAAGGTGAGCTGATTCTTACCTTTACCAGCGATCTCTTCGAAGGTAATGGTTTTATGTTTCAGCCAGCGGTCGGAAAGACTGTCCATATCGTGGCGGCCCGCCACGCTGTCGAGAATGTAAGACTCGAGCATGGTATCGAACGCAATCCCGCGCAGCTCAATGTCGTAATTAGCCAAAATGCCGCGATCGTATTTGAGATTTTGCCCGACCTTGAGCACCTTCTCATCCTCCAGCAGCGGTTTAAGCAGCGTCAGCACGCGCTCGCGCGGGATCTGATCCGGCGCATCAAGGTAATCATGCGCTACCGGGACATAAGCGGCCACGCCCGGCTCAACAGCGAATGAAAGACCAACCATGTTGGCGGAGATGTTATCCAGGCTGTCGGTTTCCGTATCAAAGGCAAAGAGCGGCGCCTGCTTCAGCTTATCGATCCAGGTGAGCAGCGTAGCCTCATCAAGGATAGTGACATAATGCTCTGCTGAAAGTGCAGTAGCGGCTTCAACCTCTTCTTCCGCTTCTGCCGCTGCTGCAGGCACTGCAGGTTTCGCAGCCGGTTTGCCCCCCTTAGCCTGCAGCCATTTTCCGGCCTCAACGTCGGTGGTCCAGCGCTTAAATTCATACTGTCTGAACAGCGCCAGCAGATCGTCTGCCGCCGGCGGCTGCACCTCCAGCTCTTCGCAGGTGAGCTCCAGCTCGACGTCGGTTTTGATGGTCGCCAGCTGATAAGAGAGATAAGCCACGTCCTTGTTCTGCTCGAGCTTCGCCGCCATCGTTTTCGCGCCGCGGAAGCTCAGTTCAGCGATCTTCTCCGGTTCCGCATACAGCGTATCAAGGCCGCCGAGGCCTTGCAGCAGCGCCTGGGCGGTCTTTTCGCCCACGCCCGGCACGCCGGGAATGTTATCCGAGGAGTCGCCCATCAGCGCCAGGAAATCAATAATCAGCTCCGGCGGGACGCCGTACTTAGTAACCACCTCATCCGGTCCGAGGATAGTGTTGGTCATGGTATTGATCAGGGTGATGCCCGGCGTCACCAGCTGGGCCATGTCTTTATCGCCGGTGCTGATCAGGACTGGGCGACCTGCCCTTTCCGCTTCCCGCGCCAGGGTGCCAATCACATCGTCAGCTTCGACGCCCGGGACAGCCATCAGCGGCAGCCCCATCGCTTTCACCATCTTATGCAACGGCTCAATCTGCGCGCGCAGATCGTCCGGCATCGGCGGGCGGTGAGATTTGTAATGCTCGAACAATTCATCACGGAAGGTTTTCCCTTTCGCATCAAAGACCACGACGGCATGAGTCGGTTGATACTGCAGTATCAAACTGCGCAGCATATTCAGTACGCCGTACATAGCCCCGGTGGGCTCCCCTGCGCTGTTAGTCAGCGGCGGAAACGCATGATACGCCCGATAAAGATAGGAGGAGCCGTCAACGAGGATGAGAGGGTTTTCTGGGATCTGAACCATAATTTCCGTGCCTGTTTATCAGATTATGGATAAAGGATGCCACAGACGGGCATGAAATCCTGAATTTTTCCCGCAATTCGCGGAAAAGATTCAACGATCGTCGCGATCGCGCGACAACTTAGCTTGTGGATAACTTTGTGCATAGTTTTACAACGTCAGCTTATCCGCCCCTGAAAATAAATGAATAAATAGTATTATTTACTATTTATCAACCACTTAAAAACAGATCAACGATCCTGGCATTAATTTGATGACCTAATCTTCCATGTGGATAGAAGATCCTTGTTTTTTTCTGTTCTGGTAAGACCCGTCATTTGCCGCGTTTTCTGGTAAAATCAGCCTCTTGCGCAGCTTAAAGGCGCTCTTTGTCAGCCTAACTTTCTGAATAAACTAACTATGTCGAGATTACTCGCTGCGATAACACTTCCGCTGAGTATCGCCTTAACCATCTTAGTCACCATTATCTGCTCTGTACCGATCATCGTCGCCGGGCTGATTAAACTGCTGGTCCCCATTCCAGCGGTATGGCGCTCTATATCCGTTTTTTGCAATTTTATGATGTACTGCTGGTGCGAAGGGCTGGCGCTGCTGTTGCATCTCAATCCCTGGCTAAAATGGGACGTCCAGGGTCTGGAAGGCCTGAACAAAAAGAACTGGTATCTGCTGATCAGCAACCACCACAGCTGGGCAGACATCGTGGTGCTGTGCGTGCTGTTCCGCAAGCATATTCCGATGAATAAGTACTTCCTTAAACAACAGCTGGCGTGGGTACCCTTCATTGGCCTCGCCTGCTGGGCGCTGGATATGCCTTTTATGCGCCGCTACTCGCGCAGCTATCTTATTCGTCACCCGGAGCGCCGCGGTAAAGATGTCGAAACCACCCGCCGTTCGTGTGAAAAATTTCGCGCGCATCCGACGACTATCGTCAATTTTGTGGAAGGCTCGCGTTTTACCGAAGAAAAAAAGCGCGAAACGCGCTCTCCTTACCACAACCTGTTACCGCCGAAAGCCGCTGGTATCGCCATGGCGCTCAACGTACTCGGTTCGCAGTTCGATAAACTGCTGAACGTCACGCTGTGCTACCCGGATAATCATACAAGACCATTTTACGATATGTTAAGCGGCCGCCTGACGCGCATTGTGGTCCGTATCAATCTGGTCCCTATTGGCGAAGAGCTGCACGGCGATTACGTTAACGATAAGAACTTTAAGCGCAGCTTCCAGCGCTGGCTGAATGGCCTATGGGAAGAGAAAGACCGTCAGTTGACTGACATCATGAGGGACAAAGAACGGTAGCTATTGCAAAACAGATAAAGTAACGCCGGTCAGTGACCGGCGTTTTTTTTTATTTCTTCTCTACCAGTTGCTTCACGGTATCCGCATACTGAGCGACGAAGACATCCATATTGCTGGTGTCCATCCCCTGCGGATTCAGCTGGTATTTACCATTAACATACATAGCCGGTACGCCCTGCAGCTGCAGATCGGCTGCCGCTTTCTCTTGCTGAGCGACCAGAGATTTCACCACGAAGCTATTCCATGCGGCATCGTAGTCTTCCCCTTTCACGCCAGCGTCGACAAACACTTTACGAATGTCAGCCACACTCTGCACAGTCTGGTTTTTCTGCACGGCTTCGAACATCGGCGCAGTAATTTTGTCTTCAACGCCCAGCGCGATGGCCACCGCCCATGCCTGCGTCAGATCCTTGCCCAGCGGACCCAGGAACTCAACGTGGTATTTGGTCATTTTAGTGCCTTCCGGCAGTTTCTGGCGCACATTGTCAGAGACATGCAGCACTTCTTCAAACTGGTAGCAGTGCGGGCAGTAGAACGAAAAGAACTCGAGCACCTGCGGCTCGCCAGCAATCGGCTTATCAAGGGTGATGTACTGCTTGCCGTCGGTGATCTGGGCAGCGGATGCACTAAAAGCCAGAATCATACCAGCCAGCGCCAGCCAAACTTTTTTCATGATTTACTCTCTCCTGGATATATCACATTAATACATTGGCGTTAACTGAAGCGGGGGTTCCTGTAGAACCTTCACCTGCTCAAGAAAAGTCGACGTCTGCCCCCGCCAGTAATCCTCCCCGGTTAACCAGGGGAAATTGACCGGGAAAGCGGGATCGTCCCAGCGTCTGAGCAACCACGCCAGATAATAAACCAGTCGCATAGCGCGTAAAGGTTCAATCAGCGCGATTTCATCGCTGTTAAAGGGGCTGAATTCCTCATAGGCCTCGACAATAGTCTCCAGCTGCATACGCTGTTCAGCCTTATCGCCGTTGAGCAGCATCCACAGATCCTGAATCGCCGGGCCGGTACGCGCATCGTCTAAGTCGACAAACAGTGGTCCGTCGCGCCAGAGGATATTACCGGCATGGCAGTCACCGTGCAGGCGCAACGTGTTCCCGCGGCCGTGCCATTGCTCCATGACGGCAGCAATGAGTTTATCGGTCGCCTTCAGGAAATCGGCCTTCAGGCCAGAGGGGATCAGCGTCGCCTGCTCAAACACCTGACGCGGTTCCAGCAGGTACTCCTGCACGCCAATTTCCGGGCGGGCAGTAAAGCGCTGTTTGCAGCCCGTCTGGTGCAGGCGCCCCAGATAGCGGCCAACCCATTCCATCTGATCAAGGTTATCCGCTTCGAACTGACGACCGCCAAGGCTTGGGAAAACGGCAAAGTAGAATCCCTGATGCTGATGAAGCGTGCTGTCATTAAATAAGAGCGGCGCAGCAACGGGCACTTCATCTTCTACAAGCTGAAGCGCAAACTGGTGTTCTTCAAGGATCTGTTCTGCGGACCAGCGCTCAGGACGATAGAACTTTACCACATAGCGATGGCGCTCTTCGTCCTGGAACTGATAAACGCGGTTCTCATAGCTGTTTAGCGGGGTGAGACCGGAGTCCACCCGCATACCCAGATCGAATAACCCATCGATAATGGTATCCGGGCGAAGCGTCTGAAAAGTAAAAGCCTTATCGTGCATCCTGACATCCGATAATCGTACGAATAGTTCAGGATATCATCTCATTGCACTTTACGCGGTAGCGCTTACAACCTTTTACTCTTTTATTACCCCGCGGGCGCGCAGCAGCGCGGTTTTAAAGTCCTCTTCATAATCCTTCTGAATACCCGGGATGACAGCATCTTTGGAAGAGTCGCGCATCTTCAGGTGATAGATCAGAATATCGTCGGAAAGATCGCTCAGTTCGCCATCATAGCCGGCCTCTTTCGCCAGCTTCTGCAAAAATTGCATCAGGTTCAGTTCAGGCTCTTTTTGCCAGGCTGGCTGGAGGAGTTCAATTACTTCATTCAGACGTTTACATTTCATGGTCATGCTCCTTACTCTTGATAGGGACAAGTTAACAGGGTCAATCCCACAATGAAAGAGGCGATATTCATATGCAAAGCGAGGCGATAACCGGCGTCGTGCTGGCGGGCGGCAGGGCCACGCGGATGGGCGGCATTGATAAAGGATTACAGGCGCTAAATGGTCGCCCTCTCTGGCGACACGTCGCGGAAGCATTAGCCCCGCAGGTAGATGAGTTAGTCATTAGCGCCAATCGTCATCTTGAACAGTGGCGTGCCAGCGGATTTCCGGTCTTTCGAGACATACAGGAGGGTTATCAGGGGCCGCTGGCCGGAATGCTTGCTGTGATGCAGCAGGTCGCGAGCCCATGGTTTGTTTTTTGCCCCTGCGACACGCCGTTCATTCCGTCCTTTTTGGTGGAGCGCTTTATCCAGCAGAGAGGGGACGCACCGGTCGTTTGGGCCCATGACGGCGAACGGGATCATCCTGCCGTTGCATTAGTTCATCGTCAAATCATTCCTGAACTGGAGGCTTATCTGGCACATGGAGAGCGCAGGGTGATGGTTTTTATGCGACAAATGGGTGGGCGCCCGGTGAATTTCAGCGATGTGAAAACTGCTTTCATTAATGTAAATACGCTCGAAGATTTGCAGCAGATGCAGGAGCCATCATGATCCCATTACTGGCGATCGCCGCATGGAGCGGTACCGGAAAAACAACATTATTAAAGCGTCTTATCCCTGAGCTTTGCGCTCTAGGATTACGCCCGGGACTGATAAAGCACACCCATCATGATATGGACGTGGATAAGCCGGGCAAAGATAGCTATGAACTGCGTAAGGCGGGCGCTGCGCAAACTATTGTCGCCAGCGAACAGCGGTGGGCATTGATGACCGAGACGCCAGAGAAGCCGGAATTAGATCTCACGTGGCTGGTCAGTCGAATGGATGCCAGCAAACTGGACCTGGTTTTAGTGGAGGGGTTCAAACATGAACCCGTGCCGAAGATCCTGCTTTTTCGGCAAAACAGCGGCCATCGTGTAGAAGAGCTGGTAATTGATGAGCATACCATCGCCGTGGCCAGCGATGTATCGATCGCGACCTCACTTCCGCTGCTGGATTTAAATGATGTACCACAGATCGCGACATTTATTGTGAGTTGGTTAGAGAGGCAATAGTCATTTATCGACGGTGATATAGGAGGGATTTTCCCGGAGGCGGTGCTGCGCACCTTGTCCGGCCACAGGGACGTAGCCCCGTGTCGGATCCGTAGCCCCGGCAAGCGCAGCGCCACCGGGGAGGCATACCGGCACGCTGGCCGGACGACAGAAACGCAAAAAGCCCATCCGGCAGGATGGGCTCTTCACTTGTTTGATGCCTGGCAGTTCCCTACTCTCACATGGGGAGACCCCACACTACCATCGGCGCTACGGCGTTTCACTTCTGAGTTCGGCATGGGGTCAGGTGGGACCACCGCGCTAGTGCCGCCAGGCAAAT
>OIEP01000045.1_pt1 | contig 122912 bp, 126 predicted proteins | sample 1581861 | NCBI WGS metagenome assembly OIEP01 (sample SAMN03281009, study PRJEB24777) | human gut metagenome | isolation source: fecal sample PR192 from 1 month old female Indian infant, vaginally...
TGCAGGATTTTAATTTCCATAACTGTCTCAAAAGTGACCATAAACTCTCCTGAATCAGGAGAGCAGATTACCCCCTGGATCTGATTTCAGGCGTTGGGTGTGGATCACTATTGCACCGTTCGTGACAGTAATGGTCAGATATCAATCCTGATTCCGATTGAAATGCTACGAAGTGCTTATATTGAGCGCGGCCTACATCCAAAAAATCTGGCAAGGACTGTAGAAGACTCTGCCACCATATTTGAACCAATTCTGCCCTGGACTGCCGCGGGTGCCTACATGGCAGGTACACTTGGCGTTGCTACATTAAGCTATCTTCCGTGGGCTATTCTCTGCTGGAGTGGCATTTTCTTTGCGACGCTGTGGGGGTTCACAGGCTTTGGTATCGCTCGACTGTCCAAAGAAAAGCAGCAACAGCTCATGATGGAAACCATAAATGAAAGCAAATAGAATCGGCCTGATTAATATATTTGATAGTAATTAACCACGTCTACACGCCGCCCCCGATTGCGGCGTGATGTCTGTTACTCTCGCTTCAGCCGTTTGGAATTGCACAACCACAGGGTGATCACCAGTAGCAGGAACGCCGCAGTACATCCATAGACGCTTTATGATCGACGAGGATTAATCACACAACCGTGGTGATCCCGATATAGACAATAGTCACCGAATTTCAGGCCAGCGAACTTAAGACGGGGTTTATCTTTGGAATCGGAGGAGTCTTGAGATTCAGCAAGGTGGCCTTTGAATTCATGTTCCTACTGATCGAACCCAGTGCTGACGAGTCAGTACAGATTTTTATTGACGTTGATTGTCGGTAAGGATAGCCGTTGCAGTTAATCGTTCAGGTAAATGTTTATTCGACAAAGCATTGAACTGCCCGTTGACGGACTTCGGGGGAAAAAAGTGTTTTTTTAGTCATCCTGTTTGCCTCTTTCTCAGGGAGTTTAGTCTCCAGGATTTCCGGAGCGGTTAACTTACAATTATCTGTTCACTAATGACTACTCTAAAAAGTTGTATCAATTTAAGTGATAGTCTTAATACTAGTTTTTAGACTAGTCATTGGAGAACAGATGATTGATGTCTTAGGACCGGAGAAACGCAGACGGCGTACTACACAGGAAAAGATCGCTATTGTTCAGCAGAGCTTTGAACCGGGAATGACGGTCTCCCTTGTTGCCCGGCAACATGATGTAGCAGCCAGTTACTTCTCTGGCGCAAGCAATACCAGGAGGGAAGTCTTACTGCGGTGACTGCTGGGGAACAGATCGTTCCTGCCTCTGAACTTGCTGCAGCCATAAGGCAGATTAAAGAACGCCAGCGCCTGCCCGGAACAAAACGATGGAAAATGAACTCATTAAAGAAGCCGTTGAATATGGACATGCAAAAAGTGGATAGCGCACGCTCCCTTATTGCCGGGGTGATGCACTGGGCGGTCACTACCGGCGGCTTCAACAGTGAAACAGTACAGGACGTCATGCCAGGAGCGGTGGAACGCCGCTTCGGCAACGAGCTTCCGGCGTCTCCAGTGGAGTGGCTGACAGATAATGGTTCATGCTACCGGGCTAATGAAACACGCCAGTTCGCTCGGATGTTGGGACTTGAATCGAAGAACACGGCGGTGCGGAGTCCGGAGAGTAACAGAATAGCAGAGAGCTTCGTGAAAACGATAAAGCGTGACTACATCGTGTTCATGCCCAAGCCAGACCCTGTACACGATTCTGTGTGAAACAACGGGGAGCAGGTCATCGCTTCCCAACCCGTTATTTCAGCGTGCCGAACTGTTTGTCTTTCAGTGCATATAGTCGGCCGAACTCAGCATAGGGCTCTCCCGTTTCAGCCGCGTGCCGGGTTTTAGCATCCAGAAGGTCGGGTAAAGGGATCCTATGATTCAGTGAGTGGTAAAGATCATAACCACTGACACAGATAACCCGCTTCCCTTTACCAAAAGCCGTCAGGCCTTCAGGCGTAAACCCCATCCAACTGATAAAAACACCGCGTGTCCAGGTTGCCTTGGTACTGAGCTTTCCTTCAAATACATGGAGGTCGGCAGCCGACGTTCTTTTCTGATGCCACTTTGCCTCCATCAGGTAAAATTCATCATTCAGTCGGAAACTTCCGTCAATCTGTTCGCCTGTATTTCGGAAAGACGAACGAGGAGCAAGCTTAAAGATACTGAACAGTTCAGCAAGCCAGGCTTCAAACCGAAAACCACGTGGATGTGGCGGCAGAGATTTCATCTCGTTCATTTCAGCGATAAGTGAATGCCAGTCAACACCATGCCATGCCTGGACAGGCTTAACGCCTTTGGCTTCATCGGTGTCAGCGTTTTCTAAGCGGGAAATCAGTGCAAGATAGTCATTACGGCTTTGTTCAGCCTGTTCAGGCATGGATTCCGTTTTATACTGCCAGAGCGCACCAAGAACCCGCAGAGCGGTCTCACGATCAACCTGTTTCAGCAAGCATCTAACTCGTTTGGCTTTTGACGTCCCCTCTTTCTGATAACGTTCATCATCAATATCAATGTTCAATTCTTCATCGAAAAAAGCAGACAAGGTGCGGTTAGATAAATCCAGTATCCAGCCAGGATCGCTCTCGAACACAATATTAAACAGCCTCAAATCCTGCATTTTCAGTTTCACGCCTACCTCCTTTTTTCACAGTATAACGGGATGAAAGTGGGGGAGGAAATGAGTCAGAACCTGTACACCAGCATTAGGGGATTCCGCGTCTGGTACAAAGCAGACTATGAGAAGAGAGACGCTATAACATTTGAGTCCTACCAATCGATCTGTTCATTTCTATGAATGGCAGTAAATGCAAATAACCAGAACAACCAAAGGTTTTTCGACTTATGTGTCACGAACGGAAGTAGATGGCAATCCATTGCATTACTTCAGGACGACTTTTCAGAAAGCGAGCTAAGGGCGTTGGCATAAACTCAGGCATCGGATGCTGTTTTACAGGGTTCACCTGCCATCCAGTAGACGCCCCAGCCCACGACTGCAACCATAATTACGTTGCCCGGAACCGTCATGCTGCTTCGTCTCATATTTCACGAGATAACTGGCTCTGTTCCGGGCTTTCTGCATCGCTTCCACATCACCACGCTTGACCCAGAGCACAGCGGATCCACCCGGCTTTTTGTCTGAAGCCTTCCTGGTTTCAGAACATCCACCCGACAAAGGCGTATCATCGGAAGAAGGGCGAGCATCAGATGATGTCGGTTTACGGAAAGGCGTCCGCCTGGAAAAATGAACCAGTCCATTACCCTGCCAGGGCTCAAGATGCAGAGCACTACACCATGCCAGCTTGATCAGTGTCGCCAGCGAAGAAGGAACGGTGAAATCCCCTGGCGAGCACCAGGTATCTTTGTTGAGCAGTAATATCACGTGATAATGTTTCCTGCCTTTTTCCTTGCCAAACTCCCGACACCAGAAATAATGCAGAGTGGTTGCACGCACACGCTTGTTGGCTCGTCGTTTTTTCCGCTGGTAAGCCTGAATTTTTGCTTTCAGGGATTCGAAAAAACGAGAAATCACCGCTGAATCTAAATCGGTATCCATAATGGTGGCAGGCATATACTCAGGGAAACGTAAATCCACCCGGATTAACGAGATGGCACGGTGTTGCGCCAGGGCACTGTCGAGAATGCTGTCAAAACGGGTTAACCAGTAAGCATTGTGTATTGGTTGATTCATGATGAGAGATCTCCGTTGATTTGGATTGACTTCACATCATTAATCACTGCGGTAAAACTTTACGGCATCCCGCCATTGAGCAACGCCAATGGCTCCTGATTAAAACAGAATGAATCCCCCACGAAGAAAAGATAAACCTACATGCAGGATAAAACACACAACAACGGCATAAATGGTTTTTAAAAACTACAAAGCCTGAAGGGAAACGGATCAACAGAACGTGCAAACAAAACATCAAAAACGCAATCAGAACGCTTTCTGGCGCTGTAAATCAACAACAACACCAAAACCTACAGCTTAACCATATAACTCAATCACAAATGCGAAATGGCACGCTTAAAACCTGGTTACAGATATCCCGCCACAAGAACAAAAACCACCAATATCAGAATCGATGTTCTTATCCTGAAAACGTTACGTTTCACTCCGCGCCATAAAAACGATTAACCATCGATAACGTAAACCTCATCTGAATCAAAACACCAGAACCAATCATCACGTTTTTTCTGAAAAGAGTCTCATGATGAAGAGAATTACCTTGCGCTGATAAAAAACACCAGGGCCAGTTAATCATCTCATCAATCTCATCGTTACAAAAACATCCATAAAACCATTTAACCAAATCGTCGTAAGCACACAGTAAATCACGCCAGGCCACCTCAATCGGATTTGCGTTTTTACATAAAGACACTTGTTTCAGATTAACGATCTAAAACACGAAAACTCAGAAAAGGTTAAACGTAACTTCAGCAAAATAGAATGCCATCTTGATTGCTTAAACAGGAAAGATTGTTTTGTGGCAGCATTAAACTGATTTTAATTTTCGTAAACACAGGAGTAACAATTTTACCAAACTGGATGTGTATCAGACAAAGCAATGTGTATTGTAATGTTTAATGAAAACACTTTTAGAAGTGTTTATGAAAATACGTGTATGTTTAGTAAAACACTTAGTAAAATACGTATATAGTACCATTCCCGACATTCTCAACATCTTCAGACATCCATGCAGACTGAGTGTTGATTTCAGTTTTTCACGGCCAGCATGGATCTTTACTGGTCAAAAAACAGACAGGTTTACTCTGGAATTATTTTTCTGATTCCGTCTTCAGAACAACAAAAACTCGTGATAACTCTACAACAAACTATCGTAATTGGCTTCTGTAACCCCGTCACTTTTCCTAAGAAACGTGCCCCCATATGATGCGGGAGAGATAAGTCATCGTATACAGGAAACACTGCCAATCATAATATGACGTCATTCAGTAATTTTTATCCATAATCAGATTAGCATATCATGATTATTGAATATTATGATATATAACTCATATGAATATGTTATTATCTGTAAGCGTTAAGCATCACATTGCATAACCATACTAAGCTGGCTAATCATCAGCATTTTTTACATGTAAATCATTGAAATTAATTATATGTTTTTTGTGGATAATTAATATGCAATGTGAAATTAATATTTTTACATCATGAGCGCCATTTAAAATCACCATCCTGAATATCATATGACAATATATTTTCACTAAAGCATGAATTGTATATGTCTATTAACTCTGGAAAATTATCAGGATTCACCTTCAAATTCACTTGAATGTTACGCTTAATTTCACCCAGCAGTTCTTCATGTGTGGATTTTATTATCCCTTTCTCATAATCGATAAATACACACATGTTCTTTATAAATTCAAAACCTTTTCCTGTATACAGTTTAATGAATGCCACCAGAGCAAACATTTCAAGATATAGCCATAATGCCACGTTAGTTTTTTGCAAAGTATAAAAAATTGAATTCGCCACTCTTTTACTTATTGCTCTTCTATACTGTGATCGGGCAAGATTCAGTAGCGGAAGCTCTCGTTCAATAAATGAATGTGAAAAGACTGGATAAATTGATGTCGGAAACCTTTCAGGTCTTATGATATTTTCTATTTCCACCATAAATCTATCCATAGAAAGAAAGTCACTTTCTTTTTTTATTCTGGTATAGAGACCGCCTTTATTCCTTTCTGAGGTTTGTTTTCGTGCTATCCCCCCCAACACTTTCTCTAATTGTTTATTTATCTTCGTATAATTAAATACAACCATTCTTCTTATCATCCTCGGAAGGATAATAATATCAGTGCTTGAATCACTTGAGCGGCAATTATTATTTATCCATGCAACTTCAAGTTGCAGTATCGGAACATTAACTTTTCTGGGGTGAATATCTCTCTGATATCGTTTTTTGTATGCGTTTTCATTAAGATATTCTCTGCTGTAGAGAAACTTATAGCAATATAATCTGATAATATCTTTTATGTAAAATTTAAATAGTTCACCTGTAACAGATATATGTTTTCTGCTCAGTAACTCCTGTGTATTAAGCCATTCCCGTGACCGAAGCACACCCTTGTGAGAACTTTTTCTTACTTGCTTTGAAGCACGCCATTGATGTAATATTTTTGTGTCCTCAATAATTCTCTTTCCCGTTTTATTTTTTGCAGCATCTCTTACTCTATAAAATATCTCCCAGTCCAGACTTTTGTCATATCTACTAATTATACGACAAATATTCCTGACCCGACGATTCTCTTTATTTCGCTTCCATAGCTTATAATGATCATCGCATAACCTTAAGGCATTTGCCTCATCAAATTCTGAAACAGGATTACTGCATTTTTTATTCCGACAGATACCTTTGTTTTTAGCCATACTCTTCTTCCCGTCAATGGAAAATTTTTCACACCCATATTACCTGAATGATAAACCGGATTAGTGTGATCCGGTTCAGCGAAATCAACAGGATAACGGTATGTCATTCAGCCATTTTTCCCTCTCCGCACAAGTGAAATCATATCTGACGTTTCTTCCTGAAGAAATTCGCCAGAAAATCCTTGAACATCTCCACGGTGTTATTCATTACGAGCCCGTGATTGGCATTATGGGTAAATCCGGCACCGGCAAAAGCAGCCTGTGTAATGCCATTTTTCAGTCCCGTATCTGCGCCACGCATCCCCTGAACGGCTGCACCCGCCAGGCTCATCGTCTTACCCTGCAGCTCGGTGAACGCAGAATGACGCTGGTCGATCTGCCCGGCATTGGTGAAACACCGCAGCATGATCAGGAATACCAGGCGCTTTATCGTCAGTTACTGCCGGAACTGGATCTGATTATCTGGATCCTGCGGAGTGATGAACGTGCGTATGCTGCCGATATTGCCATGCATCAGTTTTTACTGAATGAGGGCGCAGATCCCTCGCGCTTTTTGTTTGTTCTCAGCCATGCCGATCGCATGTTTCCTGCTGAAGAATGGAATGCCACAGAAAAATGCCCGTCCCGTCACCAGGAACTCTCACTGGCGACAGTAACAGCCCGGGTGGCCACCCTGTTCCCTTCATCATTTCCGGTACTCCCTGTAGCCGCGCCTGCAGGCTGGAACCTTCCAGCGCTGGTGTCACTGATGATCCACGCGCTGCCACCACAGGCAACCAGCGCAGTTTATTCACATATCCGGGGGGAAAACCGCTCTGAACAGGCCCGGAAACACGCACAACAGACTTTTGGTGATGCCATCGGGAAAAGTTTTGACGACGCCGTTGCCCGGTTCAGTTTTCCGGCCTGGATGTTACAGCTTCTGCGTAAAGCCCGGGACCGCATTATCCACCTGCTGATCACACTGTGGGAGCGTCTGTTCTGACACACTCACGCCGACAGGATGTGTCGCTGGATTAACGAGCATTCTTCTTTTTATGAAATCCTGCTTAAAAATCAGATAATTAAAAGAATATTTTTTCTGCTGCATTTTATTCCTGATTATCCGGATGCGACACATCCTTTCAACATCATGATGCATAATAACATCATGAAATAAAAGATGTTTTCTTACGGAGTGCACATCTATGTCTGATAATCGTTCCCGGCATGATCGCCTGGCGGTTCGCTTATCACTCATTATCAGCCGACTGATGGCCGGAGAATCTCTGTCACTAAAAACACTGTCAGATGAATTTGGCGTTACAGAACGTACTTTACAGCGCGATTTTCATCAGCGTCTGGTTCACCTGGATTTAGAGTACAGAAATGGCAGGTACAGCCTCAGACGACAGAGCAGCCCGGGTGCGATCCCTGAAATGCTTTCTTTTATACAGAATACCGGGATCGCACGGATACTTCCGCTCCGGAACGGACGACTGATAACCTGTCTTACCGACAACCAGGAGCCCTCTCCCTGCCTTATCTGGCTACCGGCGCCGGATATCACTGCAACGTTCCCCGAGTGTTTCTCGCAACTCATCCTGGCAATAAGACAGTGTATCCACATCTCTCTGATGACTGAGCGATGGTATCCGTCACTGGAGCCCTGCCGGCTCATTTATTACAGCGGTAGCTGGTATCTGATCGCATTACAGAAGGGAAAACTGCAGGTCTTTCCTCTGGCAGATATCAAATCAGTCAGCCTGACATCAGAACGGTTTGAACGGAGAGGCCACATCCACAGTCTGGTCGCTGAAGAGCGTTTTATCTCCGCCCTGCCACATTTCTCTTTCATCCATAAACTTATCAACACCTTTAACCTGTGATCGCCGGCCTGCCAAAGCCGTCCCGACAGGTATGGAGACAATATGTTGAACAGAAAACTAAATATACGGCTACGTCATTCCCTGAACAGTCACTGCATACCTTCCATCATTATCAATAACACCGTACGTTCATTTCAGAGGTCAGTCATGAATACCAGAGCTCTTTTTCCCCTGCTGTTCACTGTGGCATCATTCTCCGCCTCCGCCGGCAACTGGGCTGTCAAAAACGGCTGGTGTCAGACCATGACGGAAGATGGTCAGGCGCTGGTAATGCTGAAAAATGGCACGATTGGTATTACCGGCCTGATGCAGGGATGCCCGAATGGTGTACAGACGCTCCTGGGCAGCCGTATCAGTATTAACGGTAACCTGATCCCCACATCACAAATGTGTAATCAGCAGACGGGATTCAGGGCTGTTGAGGTGGAAATCGGACAGGCGCCGGAAATGGTCAAAAAAGCCGTTCACTCCATAGCAGAGCGTGATGTGTCCGTTTTACAGGCATTTGGTGTACGAATGGAATTCACCCGCGGTGATATGCTGAAGGTCTGTCCGAAATTTGTCACATCACTTGCCGGTTTTTCCCCGAAACAGACGACCACTATTAATAAAGATTCCGTCCTGCAGGCTGCCCGGCAGGCATACGCCCGGGAATATGACGAGGAAACAACAGAAACCGCTGATTTTGGCTCTTACGAAGTAAAAGGCAATAAGGTTGAGTTTGAAGTATTCAATCCTGAAGACCGTGCGTACGACAAAGTGACCGTCACGGTTGGTGCTGACGGTAATGCCACCGGCGCCAGCGTTGAATTTATCGGAAAATAGCCGGTATGTCGGACTGTCACCCTGTTTTATTGCCCGAAGGCCCTTTCTCACGCGAACAGGCGGTTGCCGTCACAACAGCTTACCGCAATGTGCTTATTGAAGATGACCAGGGAACGCATTTCCGGCTGGTTATCCGCAATGCCGGAGGGCAGCTACGCTGGCGGTGCTGGAATTTTGAACCTGATGCCGGAAAACAGCTAAATTCGTATCTCGCCAGTGAGGGAATTCTCAGGCAATAAACGTCTTCATTTCATCCATCAGGCCGCGTCTTCTCCGGGAGACGCGGCCTTTTCGTTTATACCGCTAATTCATTCATAAGGAGCAAAGTATGCAATTAGCCAGTCGTTTTGGTCATGTAAATCAGATCCGTCGGGAGCGCCCACTGACACGCGAAGAACTGATGTACCACGTCCCGAGTATTTTTGGAGAAGACCGGCACACCTCCCGCAGTGAACGGTATGCGTACATTCCCACCATCACCGTCCTGGAAAATCTGCAGCGGGAAGGCTTTCAGCCGTTCTTCGCCTGCCAGACCCGTGTGCGCGACCAGAGCCGCCGGGAATATACCAAACATATGCTGCGTCTGCGGCGGGCCGGACAGATAACCGGTCAGCATGTGCCTGAAATTATTCTGCTCAACTCCCATGACGGTTCATCCAGCTACCAGATGTTACCCGGATATTTTCGTGCCATTTGTACCAATGGCCTGGTCTGCGGTCAGTCGCTGGGAGAAGTCCGGGTGCCACACCGGGGAAACGTGGTGGACAGGGTCATAGAAGGTGCTTACGAAGTGGTGGGCGTGTTTGACCTGATTGAGGAAAAGCGTGATGCCATGCAGTCGCTGGTCCTGCCGCCACCGGCACGCCAGGCGCTGGCACAGGCGGCGCTGACTTACCGTTATGGTGATGAACATCAGCCCGTCACCACTACCGACATTCTGACGCCACGACGCCGGGAGGATTACGGTAAGGACCTGTGGAGTGCTTATCAGACCATCCAGGAGAATATGCTGAAAGGCGGGATTTCCGGTCGCAGTGCCAGAGGAAAACGTATCCATACCCGGGCCATTCACAGCATCGATACCGACATTAAGCTCAACCGGGCGTTGTGGGTGATGGCAGAAACGCTGCTGGAGAGCCTGCGCTGATACCGTTTCCCTGAAAGCGCAGTCCTGTTCACGGCTGTCCCTTCCCCCAGACATTCCACCATTCATTTACTTTTTATAAGGAATAATCTCATGACAACCTCTTCGCATAATTCCACCACACCTTCTGTTTCCGTGGCCGCTGCATCAGGGAATAACCAGTCTCAGTTGGTTGCCACTCCCGTCCCTGATGAACAGCGCATCAGCTTCTGGCCGCAGCATTTTGGCCTCATTCCACAGTGGGTCACCCTGGAGCCCCGTGTCTTCGGCTGGATGGACCGTCTGTGCGAAAACTACTGCGGGGGTATCTGGAATCTGTACACCCTGAACAACGGTGGCGCATTTATAGCACCTGAACCGGATGAAGATGATGGAGAAACCTGGATACTGTTCAATGCCATGAACGGTAACCGCGCTGAAATGAGCCCGGAAGCTGCCGGCATTGCCGCCTGTCTGATGACGTACAGCCATCATGCCTGTCGTACGGAGAATTATGCCATGACGGTCCATTATTACCGGTTGCGGGATTACGCCCTGCAGCATCCGGAATGCAGCGCCATTATGCGCATCATTGACTGAAAGGGGCCGGAATAATGCAACAGATTTCCTTTCTGCCCGGAGAAATGACGCCCGGCGAGCGCAGTCACATTCTGCGGGCCCTGAAAACCCTGGACCGCCATCTTCATGAACCCGGCGTGGCCTTCACCTCCACCCGTGCAGCACGGGAATGGCTGATTCTTAACATGGCGGGACTGGAGCGTGAAGAATTCCGGGTGCTGTATCTGAACAACCAGAATCAGCTGATTGCCGGTGAAACCCTCTTCACCGGCACCATCAACCGCACGGAAGTCCATCCCCGGGAAGTGATTAAACGCGCCCTGTACCACAATGCCGCTGCCGTGGTGCTGGCGCACAATCACCCGTCCGGTGAAGTCACACCCAGTAAGGCAGACCGGCTTATCACCGAACGTCTGGTACAGGCACTGGGCCTGGTGGATATCCGGGTGCCGGACCATCTGATAGTCGGTGGCAGCCAGGTTTTCTCCTTTGCGGAACACGGTCTGCTTTAACCCGTCACCGTCACAATCACCTTCATATCACTTCAGTTTCTCTTTCTCAGCTGTTTCTTACTTTCACATTCAGGAGGACTATTCTCATGAAAATCATCACCCGTGGTGAAGCCATGCGTATTCACCGTCAGCATCCTGCATCCCGTCTTTTTCCGTTCTGTACCGGTAAATACCGCTGGCACGGTAGCACGGATACATATACCGGCCGTGAAGTACAGGATATTCCCGGTGTGCTGGCTGTGTTTGCTGAACGCCGTAAGGACAGTTTTGGCCCGTATGTCCGGCTGATGAGCGTCACCCTGAACTGAATCAGGACGGGCATTCAGAAGAGCAGAATTATCGCCACCACCGGACCATTCTTAACCAATTTTCTGTGAGGATTTTATCGTGTCAGACACTCTCCCCGGGACAACGCATCCCGACGATAACAACGACCGCCCCTGGTGGGGGCTACCCTGCACCGTGACGCCCTGTTTTGGGGCACGTCTGGTGCAGGAGGGTAACCGGTTGCATTACCTTGCAGACCGCGCCGGTATCAGAGGCCGGTTCAGCGACGCGGATGCGTACCATCTGGACCAGGCCTTTCCGCTGCTGATGAAACAACTGGAACTCATGCTCACCAGCGGTGAACTGAATCCCCGCCATCAGCATACCGTCACGCTGTATGCAAAAAGGCTGACCTGCGAAGCCGACACCCTCGGCAGTTGTGGCTACGTTTATATGGCTGTTTATCCGACGCCCGAAACGAAAAAGTAACTCTCCAGAATAACCTTCTGCCCCGGCCTGGTGCTTTCACCACGCCACTTTTCCATTTTTCATCTCTGCATATCAGGAAAATCTTCAGTATGAACACATTACCCGATACACACATACGGGAGGCATCGCATTGCCAGTCTCCCGTCACCATCTGGCAGACACTGCTCACCCGACTGCTGGACCAGCATTACGGCCTCACACTGAATGACACACCGTTCGCTGATGAACGTGTGATTGAGCAGCATATTGAGGCAGGCATTTCACTGTGTGATGCGGTGAACTTTCTCGTTGAAAAATACGCACTGGTGCGTACCGACCAGCCGGGATTCAGCGCCTGTACTCGTTCTCAGTTAATAAACAGTATTGATATCCTCCGGGCCCGCCGGGCAACCGGCCTGATGGCCCGCGACAATTACAGAACGGTAAATAACATTACCCTGGGTAAACATCCGGGGGCGAAACAATGAAACTGGCCCTGACGCTGGAAGCCGACAGCATTAACGTGCAGGCACTGAACATGGGGCGCATTGTCGTTGACGTCGATGGTGTTACTCTCGCTGAACTGATTAACGTGGTCTGCGATAACGGTTACTCCCTTCGTGTTGTTGATGAATCTGACCGGACATCAGCAGAGCGCACGCCACCATCTGCGGCCCTTACCGGCATACGCTGCAGTACCGCACATATCACGGAAAAGGATAACGCCTGGCTGTACTCGCTGTCACACCAGACCAGTGACTTCGGTGAATCAGAATGGATTCATTTCACAGGTAGCGGATATCTGTTACGTACCGATGCGTGGTCATATCCGGTTCTGCGGCTTAAACGCCTGGGGCTGTCAAAAACGTTCCGTCGTCTGGTTGTCACACTCATCCAACGTTATGGCGTCAGTCTCATTCATCTGGATGCCAGCGCTGAATGTCTGCCGGACCTGCCCACTTTCGACTGGTAACCAGGAACAACATGAAATCATTAACCACGGAAACCGCACTGGATATTCTGATTGCGTGGCTACAGGACAATATCGACTGCGAATCGGGAATTATCTTTGACAACGATGAGTATAGAACGGATTCGGCAGCACTGTTGCCCTGTATCGAACAGGCCAGAGAGGATGTCCGTACCCTGCGTCATCTGCAGCTTCTGCACCAGAACCGGTGAATATCACTCACCACGCTTCATTACCCTGACGCCAGCCTGAATACGGCTGGCGTTTTCGTTTATAAACCAAAAGGAAAAATGATGATGTCAGATACCACACTCTCCCGCCCGGAGGTGGTCAGCGGGCATACGGACGTTATCTATTCCACCTCAGTCTGCCACATTCTGGCTGTACGAAAGAGTACACTGTTGCCAATCGACACAATTATCCGGCATCAAGTGAGTGATATCAGTTAACCGATATAGATGGGGAAGATGCTTTTATCCGGATTGGATCTATCGCGATGGTGCGAGTACCACTTGATGCAATGGAGCCTGTCGAGGCAGATGACGAGTAACAGAGCTCGGTATCTCAATCAGGACCTGATTGTCCTGGTTCGATGCCGAAAACCAGTGATTTTTCGTGTTGGTATCTGTGTTGGTATAGGATGGTGTTGTTTATTATTAACAATTTTAAATCATGAGGTTAAATCGCATGTTCGAGTCCGGCCTTCGACCACACCGTATGCAAATCGAGTCGCTCAAGAGCGGCTTTTTTTGTGTCTGAAATCACCCATATCCGTGCAGTATATAGGCCTGCCAGAAAAGCAGTTCAGTATTCTTCATTTTGTAGTCGATGGTCCCAAGTTTGCTCTGGCTGGAAGCTGCATCGTCCACATTACGTGGGCAGGGTGGTTTCGCTATGCTACTTGAACGTTTTGACCATGTGGCTCAGGTAGCTAATATCAAAAGACGTCATTTTGTCTCCACGCCCACCTTGGTGAACATTCAATAAATAGTTTCGGTCGAGAGCAGTTATGTAGGGCTAGCAGACGAGATGCGCAGACATCTTGTTGAAGACAATTTTACTGACCACCTGAGAACGCTATTCTACCGAATAATATTTATTATCTTGGTGAATAATGATGATTACCTGTGTAACTATGGTTTTATGCTGATGGGACCGGCAGTACAATTTCTGTAGTGTACTCGCAATTTCAGGTCTCTGGCGTTTATTCTGGTGCAAAGGAGGTATGTGATGAAAACTTTGCTACCATGCCATTAAATGCGACCAATATCGGATTATCCATCAGTTGATTGTTGTAGATTTCATTGGTTATAAAAATGCAAGGTGTAAAAGATGAAATTTATAATTATTAGTTAAGTGGCTAGTTTTATAGTAATTTAGACAATAGGATGTATGGAAAAATGGAAAAAGTTTATGATACCACTAGAATTAGTAATCTTGCTAACGACCCGAAACAGTTTTGTTCTTTTTTTTGTGAGTACATAAAAAGAGATGATATTAGTATAGATATCGCCTTGGATGTGCTGAGAATATCTTCCATCTATTATAATAGATTTTCAGTTCAGACTGAAGTTGAGTATAACAATACATTCAAAAAATGTATTAATGAGCTAGTAAACTCATTTCCTGATAACATTGAACTAATCTCTGAGTTCGAGAGTCAATGTAAAATTATGCATGATATAAATAATTCTTTCTTTGCGGCTACAAAATGTGCTGGTATTTGGCGTAAAAATACAAAAAAATCACATGCATTAATACTTAATCTCATCATGTTTTGTGAGATGTTTTTATCATCATTATCATCCTTGGTTGTGGTCAATGATCCTAAAAAAATGAAGAGGATTTTTCCATTATTTATCGTTTCTGAAAATATTAATATTCATGCTGAACCTGATATCGAATATTTTCGAGTTATCGATAGGGCATTTGATGAGGTAGCCAATTACACCGGAAGAATATTTTCTTATTTACGGACTCATGGGCCATTGAAACTAACTTCTTGTGTGAATAAACAAACCTTGCTTTCAATGGGAGGGTACCTTAATGAGTGGAATGTTTTTGACTCATTAAGCAGAGTAAGAGACTTTTTCAGACTAAGTAGTGCAGTATTTACAAAATTGGATAATAACATTTACTCTCTTGAGGTTGATAGTTTTTGTTTATACCGAGATTATGAGATTGCAAGAAATAGACTAATGATGAGAGCGTCACATCTATATAGCGAAGTTCATGAATTTAGTAACAAACATTTTCATCTAAATAGTTGGGTAAAGGATCATATGCCATCTTACTTAAATTCTGATGGCGTTTTTAGCTCATTTCATCTAAGCGAGTTGGAAAATATGTCTCCTGATGACCTTCATGAAGAATATGGGAATATATCATTATTTAATTGGGTGCACGCTTATCAATGTTTAGTCGAGTTATCTAAAGAAGAAATGAGCAAAAGATTTTCATCGACAAAACCTATACCCCTACAGTTGGATCGCTGGCTGATCATAAAAAGCCGTGAGAGTTGGTTATCATTCTTTCAACGTAAGGGGATTGCAGCAGATGCAGCAAAAAAACTGATAGATTATTTTACCTTCAATTCAAAATCACATGATCTTAATGATTGCCCATTTATTCCCTGTATGGACGGTTTATGCTTAATGCCTGCATTAATAGCAAATAGCTCAGTGACTCGCTCTCTAATGTCATTATTTGGTTCCAAAAAAATTTCTCAAGCAAGTAAAGGGCGATTTCATGAGCAACAATTTATAAAACGAGTTCGTGATGCGGGGATTAAAGCTTCTCCAATTGATGCTCATGCTAATTATCAGTGTGATTGCGTGATTCTCCTGGATGATTGTTTGATTTTTACAGAACTAAAATCAAATGGTCAACCAATATATTATGGTAAGTACTATCAGCAAGTGTGTAACATCGTTGGAGATAGCTCATTAATACATGATCATAATAATAAATTTATGCGTTCTTATTTTCAACAAATAAATCGAATTTCTGAACATTATCTTAATCATCTTGATGTGATCATTAAAGAATTCGAACTACCATCAACATGGCAACCCAAAGGTGTGTATAAGCTTATTGTTACTACAACTATGCTCGGTGGGAAATATCATGTGGATGATACATATGTAGCGGATAAATATGCATTATCTAGTTTTTTTCAACGAATACCTGGAGTGATATATCAAACAAATGAAAATGGAAAAATGGCGAAAAATATCATTGATGGGTTTGAGTGTTGCGAAGGGGAAATCACTATCGATAAGTTTATAGATTATCTTTCCTCTTTGCCCAGTATTAATGCTGTACGTAAAAATATAAAAAAATTAACTTATAGTGTTCGATTTAATGAAAAATTAGTCCATCACCCTTATTATGATTCTTGGGCTTTTGGTCCATATATTCGTAAGGGAAATGATTAGAGCAATTTATTATATAGTCCATGTTATTCACTGATTATATTATTGATAATATAATCAGTGAATAACTCTAATTTTTTTAATGTTGGGGTTTGGCCTGAAGTTGAAATTGGTACTACGGAACGGTATGATCATATCGCATCAAAATATCAAGGTAGTGATGATTTTCTACGCGCCGATCCAGAAACGTGGATTTTATCATCACCATAAGCAATGGCAGCGACAACACCATCAATTTCTATATCAAAGGTGGTGAAATAAATTAGAAAATTGTTTATTTAATCCATTAGCGATAAGTTTTATTGTTATTTAGCCGAGATATATTCCATTGAAAAAAGTAAATTGGCACTGATATTATATCAAATGGGAATAATCCTTTTGTAAATAAGCTGAGGAATGTGTTAATTCACATCCAGCGCCTTATAAACCGCATCAACCGGTTCTGAGTAAAAACTTACCTGAAACTTGGTAAACAACTCTGCCGGAACTGTTGGAATATCCATAGCCGAGGATATCGGCAACAGAACTCGTTTTGCGTCGCTATCGAAGGCGAGTTGTAAACTAGTGGCAAGATCCTGCACTGATTATGTCAGCAATATTGAACATACTGCGATAGTTATCAACCTCACCCCCTAAAAACCTCTTTCCGATGCCACTCCACAAACCCCTCAAAAGGGTAATTTTTACGCACCTGCGGCAACGTAATAGTTTTCCCGTCAAAATCCCAGAATAATCTCTCAACGATCCCTCCGCCGTTTACCGCATCTGATACCAGTACCCGCATATTTTCGTCCAGGCCAATCGATCCTTTATCAAAGGCTTTATGGTGAATTGCGCAAAGCGCCAGGCCATTAGGAATTTCACAAGGACCGCCGTGCTGTTTCCATTTTATATGCGCCGCTTCCAACGCGACGGTGGTGTCGTCGTGGCGCATATTAAAGCCACATATCGCGCACTGGTATTTATAAGCGCGTAATACATTTTTGCGAAATAACGGGTCGCGCTGTTTACGGATTTGCTGGAGATCAAAACCCAGCTCGTCAGCAATTTCTTCCTGAATACTCTCGGTGAAGTGCGCTTCGAGTATCTGTTGCGCCAGGGTATTGATGAGTTTTTTATTGCCGGTTACCAGGGCGTAGTGCTGTTCATCGAAACCGCCTGCAACGCGGTGTTCGGTCAGTTCCTTCACTGGCGGTTGTCGGCTGCTACCTGCTGTTGAGCAAAGCTCGGCATTGCGTAATTGCCAGAATCCGTCGCCTTGTAATCGCCAGAACGGCATATCAGGTCGGTACTGTGAACGCTGTGGACCAAAACGTTCCAGTAAACTGTGCAGAGGTTCGTAGATTTCCGAGCCATAATCGAAAAGGCGTGGATGTCCATTCAGGTATCCCGCTAATACGTATAGCAATAACAATGGTTTATGCGGCGCGCGCTGTTCACCCTTGTGCCAGATTTTTATGTTGGCAATTGCCTGCTGTAGCGATTTACTGGAAGCCATTGATATCCCTGGCAGTGAAATAATTGCGATCATGCTCGCAAATTTTCTGCTGTTCAAGCCTGCAAGCGAAGATATATTACCTTGATCTCATATGTTTTTTTACTTCCTGTGTGCCCTAATTGCCATGCGATGTTGCACCGACGCAAACCACCGTTTACGCCGGAGCAGTTAAAAGCGCTGATGGATGCGAATAAATCAAATTAATGAACGCTCACCTTTCGCGCCAAAACTGCAAAATTGCTTCTACAAACCTGTTAGAAATAATCCCTCGACGGGCTGCCGCGCTGAAATGACTGCTTCGCAGTGCCGTCGTCCAGTTCTCCGGTGACCGGTACGCTGAACCGTAATATCCCGTGCTTAAATCGTCCGGGTCTTCATCAGGCACGTTCGTCAGTCCTCTTTCACCTTGTTGCTGGAAGTCGACGAAAATAATATTGGCTAAAACATTATTTTGATAATTGCCATAAATAGCTTCATACGCATGAGGGAAATTTTCTTTCCAGTACCAGGTGGTATCGCCGCAAAACCACGGCGCGTCAGTAATTTTATTAAGCTGAGAATGGTATTGTTTTAGAGCCCTACGAAAGGCGTCAACCATATGATTAAAGTGTTGAGGGTGTGACGCGTAGTCACTGGTCATTAAGTCAAATTCGCCTTGCATCCAGCATACGCCGAGGAATTTGTTCTGCGGATTTTTTGCCAGTGCGGCTCGCGTTCTGCTGACTAAATCCTGGTATAGCGGAGTATCCGATCCCCAACGACAAGCATCATGGCTGGCTCCGTGCGGTTCTGAATATGTCCCTTCGCTGCCCGCGGTAAAAGCTGATCCGCCACGGCAACACGGAACGATGAGAACCCCTGCATTATCAGGAATAAAGGGCAGTAATTTCCGTGCTATATGCAGTGCCTGGCCAACGGTGCCGTACTGTGTTTGATGATTCGTTGCCAGAGGATGGTGATAACCCTGCATATCCTGAACATCGTGTGGGCAGTGAGTCAGTGGAATAATGTCGTTAAAGTGACATGACGGGCCTCCGGGATGTGTATGCGCAAATCTCGCTAATTGTTTAATTCTGGGATGAGGCGCATCTTCCTTGTCCGGTAATGGTAGTCCTTCGCCATACGCCATGGCATTAGACTGACCAGCAACGGTAAGAACATAGTAATAATCGGGCGATATTATTGCGTTCATATAATTTTCGCGTAATACAAATGACAAATTGATAGCAGGGCCCCTTTACCGGGGCCCTGAAGCGTTAGTTTTGTACTGTGACTTTATTATCCTTCACAGAAATCAAAACTGAATCCGTCACCGCTTTGCCGCCTGCAGTTTCACCGCCAATAATTAATAAACTATTATTCCAGGGCAATGATACTCCGTAGGCCCGACCTTGCGATAATTCGCCCGATTTATCCCATTTCCCGTTATGCCAAAGATGAATATCAGCGCTATATGATTTTTTCAGGCCTTCATGCGCATAGTTCTTACCGTTCTGGTAATTTTCTCGTGAACCTTTGAATCCGGCCCCTCCGGCAAATATAAGTGAGTCATTGCTCATGCCTGCAAAACCGCCAGCGACGCCATCTGGTGATGCGACGGGAGCAAGCTTATTCCATTTTAAATTATTACCGGTGAAATCAAGTTCAAATACGGCATCCGTTCGCAATCCTGGTTTGGCTTCGCCATTAATAAGCCAGGTTTTATCACCTTTATTCACAACCGCCGCACCAGCCGTTCCGTACCAGGGAGATTCGCCAGCGTAACTCCATTGCTGTGTAGAGGGATCAAAAGATAACAGAAACTTATTGAAGAAATAATCTTCTGCTTTTTTGTCAAAATAGTGGGCGTTGATTTTATCTATAGTGGTTGAATCTTTTCCAGCTTCGTTGAGATCTTCAAAATAGCCATTGAAGATATTCTGGTTAACACCGCCAGTAACATAAGCCTTGCCGTTGTGTACAAAAGTCACATGGCCCGCCATGCCCATCGGCGCGTGCGACATCAATTTAACCCAGCTATTGGTTTTGGGGTTGTATTTGTGTACGTCATTAAATACCTGAGTCAAGCCCTCGCTGTTTTTGCCAATGCCGCCAAACACATACAGATTGCCATCAATAAATGCAGAGGTTGCTTGATCTCTCGGTCCGCCAGGGAATGCAGCTAACGCCGTCCATTTTTTATCTTTGGCCTGTGTATCCAGCTTGTACCATGCCGTACCTGCGCTACCTAACCCAATGTAGACAGTGTCGTTATCAATTGCTCCGGTACCACTTTTAAATGGCACAGGAGTTTCCGGTAATACAGACGCGTTTGTGGCAAATGAAGCCATTATGATAGTAAGCGCCGTTATTGTTTTATTCATTGTGACTGTCTCCTGTCTACTACAGTTTAAATGACACACCAATGCGATAACTGTTTTCCGATAAATTATCTCTGCCGTTGTAAACACCCTGACGGTCAAGGTAGTCATATTCTATGTATGGCGTAATATCGGGCGTCATATGGTATTGTAGAACAAATGCATTTTCCGTCGCCCATTTCTTATGGTTTGCATAGCGATAATCGTTCTGTTTGCTGTATAGCGTCGTTTGCCATGCGAAGGTGAAATCACTATTAATATGGTAAGTGACATATCCATCCCAACGATGAACGTTATCACGAGACATATCACCGGATAAGTCTTGTTGTCGGTAAGCTTTCCAGTCGTAACGATAGCGAATGCCAAAATTAAGATCTTTTGTCGCGTCCCAGGACAGTTTTACGTAGGGTCCGTAGCGTGTACCGTTGCTGCTAAAATGCGTTAACATTCCCGGGCGCACAGTCCATTGATCATCAAGTTTAATCGCGTAATTAACTTCAACCTGAACATCATTGAGTGCGGCATTTTCCTTTTTATTATCATGAATGGTATTCCAGGTATTACTTTCCATACTTGCCCACCATCCATTTTGCCATCCCTCACTGACTTTGAGTCGAGTCTCATAGGCGTGGCTTCCACTACGATATCCACCACGTACGTCCAGTGTCGCAGCCTGAGAAATTAATGGGGACGAAAAGCACAGTAATAATACGCCAGAAAGTATTTTAGCCTTTTTCATAAATTTCACTCATTTGTAGGATACAGAAAGCAATACAAAGCCCGCATAAACAATTAGCATTTATGTTGTGTAATATTTTTTGCCAGGCTTATAGTGTCTTTGGCAACGAGTAGCTGTTTTTTATATTTTTTGTATAAGGTCTCCTGTGAAAATTCTCTTTCCACATTATTTAAATAAACAGAGAACCAGATTAAATACCTGAGTATAAAATCTCTTCTGATGTTTAATTGATTTGAATATTCGTAAGCTATATCACTTACTCAATCCATTTTACCCAGAGTCATAAAATAGAGTGTCTGTTGATCTCATTTTCATATTCCTTTCAGACTGAAGTGCGTTTTCATCACCCGATGAGAAAGAACTGAAGTGATGTTTGCCATAGATTGCGAGATGCCCTGTCTCATTGACTATCGTGGTGCACCTTTGTACCTGTTATACCAGATCAAAAATCACGCAATCCATACAACAAAACGAGATTTGTAATTCGTGTCACAAAATATGTCGATCTTTTTCTAAGAGGAAGATGCCATGTGAAGCCAGACGAACACTTGCGGTGGTCTTCAAAAACTAAAGGGTTTCTTTTATCTATTTGTTTTATAAATAATTTATTTAGGGTCTAAACAAGGGAAGCTTTGCAAGCTAACTCAGTGAGCGTGGTGAAAATAAGTGTTTACCCGCCATCAGGCTGATCATAATTCTCATCATGAAATATGTTTTCTGGTTTTTGGCTTGTAAGTGGTCACCCCTGAAGTCGATCTGGAAAGGCTTGTAGATGTTGGTGTTTTCAGGATGATGTTTCAGATAGGTTGTTTGCCGTATCGCCCGGCGAATAGCTGTGATTGAGGAAGGTTTAAGTCGCAGTGACCAAAGCCATATTTACCAACGAATGTAGATGAAAAAGCGTCTCCTGCGTTCCCCCATATCTCCAGGAAATACACAGTCTGAAAAAGGAATGTAACAATCTCATGGCGTAAGCTGACGAACCAGGCAGGAATAATCGCTAGGGACCTAAGCATTAGCATGATAATAGCCACTAAGAAATTACTGTGTTCCATGAAATAGCCATTTTGTGGCAAATGCAGTTGACTAATAATGTCATATGTGAGACGGCTAGTTGAACAAATATTAAATTTTGCTGAATTTTTTATGTTGATTTTACTTGTTACAGAACATATCACATGATATATAGATAAGATTAGTTGCATTAATGATGAGGGTTATTATTCGATTCGTATCAGATTGATAAATATATAAAGGTACATAGCATGCAAGAGCATGGCGTTTGTATGGCAAAGTTATTATAAGTAACTATCGCTACTCCATTTAAGTTCACTCAGAAGAACTGGTCCACTTACGTTAATTATTAAGCAAACGTTCGCTTTTATAAACATAATCAGGATTAAAATGTTGGATTATTGCTAACCCAGCACAGCTAGTGCGCGTCTGTAATTATAAGGGAAAACGATGAAGAATAAGGCTGATAACAAAAAAAGGAACTTCCTGACCCATAGTGAAATCGAATCACTCCTTAAAGCAGCAAATACCGGGCCTCATGCTGCACGTAATTATTGTCTGACATTACTTTGTTTTATTCATGGTTTCCGGGCGAGTGAAATTTGCCGATTGAGGATTTCGGATATTGATCTTAAGGCAAAGTGTATATATATCCATCGATTAAAAAAAGGCTTTTCAACAACGCACCCGCTATTGAACAAAGAAATTCAGGCTTTAAAAAACTGGTTGAGTATCCGTACTTCTTATCCGCATGCTGAGAGCGAGTGGGTATTTTTATCACGTAAGGGGAATCCACTTTCTCGGCAACAGTTTTACCATATTATCTCGACTTCCGGTGGTAATGCCGGGTTGTCACTGGAGATTCATCCGCACATGTTACGCCATTCGTGTGGTTTTGCTTTGGCGAATATGGGAATAGATACGCGACTTATCCAGGATTATCTTGGACATCGCAATATTCGTCATACTGTCTGGTATACCGCCAGCAATGCAGGGCGTTTTTACGGCATCTGGGATAGAGCCAGAGGACGACAGCGTCACGCTGTTTTATAGAGATAGTTGAGATACCAGGGATGGTGTTAAAAACTACATTATTCTTACGATATATCAAAAATGATTAACCATTTATTAATTGATGTTATTGTAAGTATGATTCTTAATTATCATAACAAACATTAAGTTAACCATATCCATACAAAATACAATGGTTTATGTTCTTCAAAATAAATAAACAAAATCATTCATAAATTTACACATCACTTAAATTCGCCTGTTTTCATACTTTTTTCTTTATTTTTTAAGCAACTGGAAGTTAATCCACTGCAATCTATTGTTATATTGAATCAAATCAATGAAAATAGATGTTGTCACATCAGTGATATTTTATTTTTGTATGATATTTAATGTAATTGACTGATAGCCACATCACTTCGGGTGTGGTTATCTTTTTATCTATTGGGCTAATTTTGACCGATTGAGGTTTCCTATAGGTATTCATTCAAATATATCTCAGTCAGGAGTACTACTATTGTGAGTAAACGTCGTTATCTTACCGGTAAAGAAGTTCAGGCCATGATGCAGGCGGTGTGTTACGGGGCAACGGGAGCCAGAGATTATTGTCTTATTCTGTTGGCATATCGGCATGGGATGCGTATTAGTGAACTGCTTGATCTGCATTATCAGGATCTTGACCTTAATGAAGGTCGAATAAATATTCGCCGACTGAAGAACGGATTTTCTACCGTTCACCCGTTACGTTTTGATGAGCGTGAAGCCGTGGAACGCTGGACCCAGGAACGTGCTAACTGGAAAGGCGCTGACCGGACCGACGCTATATTTATTTCTCGCCGTGGGAGTCGGCTTTCTCGCCAGCAGGCCTATCGCATTATTCGCGATGCCGGTATTGAAGCTGGAACCGTAACGCAGACTCATCCTCATATGTTAAGGCATGCTTGTGGTTATGAACTGGCGGAGCGTGGTGCAGATACCCGTTTAATTCAGGATTATCTCGGGCATCGAAATATTCGCCATACTGTGCGTTATACCGCCAGTAATGCTGCTCGTTTTGCCGGATTATGGGAAAGAAATAATCTCATAAACGAAAAATTAAAAAGAGAAGAAGCTTGATTTAACTTATTGATAATAAAGTTAAAAAACAAATAAATACAAGACAATTGGGGCCAAACTGTCTATATCATAAATAAGTTACGTATTTTTTCTCAAGCATAAAAATATTAAAAAACGACAAAAAGCATCTAACTGTTTGATATGTAAATTATTTCTCTTGTAAATTAATTTCACATCACCTCCGCTATATGTAAAGCTAACGTTTCTGTAGCTCGACGCAACTTCCTCATTCTTCTCTCCAAAAACCACCTCATGCAATATAAAAAACTGCAAATAAAGATAACTATAGAGCATTAAGCCAACAAATAAACTGAAAAAGTTTGTGCGCGATGCTTTCCTCTATGAGTCAAAATGGCCCCAAATGTTTCATCTTTTGGGGGAAAACTGTGCAGTGTTGGCAGTCAAACTCGTTGACAAAACAAAGTGTACAGAACGACTGCCCATGTCGATTTAGAAATAGTTTTTTTAAAGGAAAGCAGCATGAAAATTAAAACTCTGGCAATCGTTGTTCTGTCGGCTCTGTCCCTCAGTTCCACAGCGGCTCTGGCCGCTGCCACGACGGTTAATGGTGGGACCGTTCACTTTAAAGGGGAAGTTGTTAACGCCGCTTGCGCAGTTGATGCAGGCTCTGTTGATCAAACCGTTCAGTTAGGGCAGGTTCGTACCGCATCGCTGGCACAAGAAGGAGCAACCAGTTCTGCTGTCGGTTTTAACATTCAACTGAACGATTGTGACACTACTGTTGCAGACAAAGCAGCTATTGCCTTCCTTGGTACCGCAATTGATGGAAATCATCCTAACGTATTGGCTCTGCAGAGTTCTGCTGCAGGTAGCGCAACAAGCGTTGGTGTGCAAATTCTGGACAGAACAGGCAATGCTCTGACGCTGGACGGTGCGACATTTAGTGCACAAACAACCCTGAATAACGGTACCAACACCATTCCGTTCCAGGCGCGTTATTATGCAATCGGCGAGGCAACCCCGGGTGCAGCTAATGCGGATGCGACCTTCAAGGTTCAGTATCAATAACCTACCCAGGTTCAGGGACGTCATTACGGGCAGGGATGCCCACCCTTGTGCGATCAAAATAACGATGAAAAGGAAGAGATTATTTCTGTTAGCGTCGTTGCTGCCAATGTTTGCTCTGGCCGGAAATAAATGGAATACCACGCTGCCCGGCGGAAATATGCAATTTCAGGGCGTCATTATTGCGGAAGCTTGCCGGATTGAAGCCGGTGATAAACAAATGACGGTCAATATGGGGCAAATCAGCAGTAACCGGTTTCATGCGGTAGGGGAAGATAGCTCACCGGTGCCTTTTGTTATTCATTTACGGGAATGTAGCACGGTGGTGAGTGAACGTGTGGGTGTGGCGTTTCACGGTGTCGCGGATGGTAAAAATCCGGATGTGCTTTCCGTGGGAGAGGGGCCAGGGATAGCCACCAATATTGGCGTAGCGTTGTTTGATGATGAAGGAAACCTCGTACCGATTAACCGTCCTCCAGCAAACTGGAAACGGCTTTACTCAGGCTCTACGTCGCTACATTTCATCGCCAAATATCGTGCTACCGGGCGTCGGGTTACTGGCGGCATCGCCAATGCCCAGGCCTGGTTCTCTTTAACCTATCAGTAATTGTTCAGCAGATAATGTGATAACAGGAACAGGACAGTGAGTAATAAAAACGTCAATGTAAGGAAATCGCAGGAAATAACATTCTGCTTGCTGGCAGGTATCCTGATGTTCATGGCAATGATGGTTGCCGGACGCGCTGAAGCGGGAGTGGCCTTAGGTGCGACTCGCGTAATTTATCCGGCAGGGCAAAAACAAGTGCAACTTGCCGTGACAAATAATGATGAAAATAGCACCTATTTAATTCAATCATGGGTAGAAAATGCCGATGGTGTAAAGGATGGCCGTTTTATCGTGACGCCACCTCTGTTTGCGATGAAGGGAAAAAAAGAGAATACCTTGCGTATTCTTGATGCAACAAATAACCAATTGCCACAGGATCGGGAAAGTTTATTCTGGATGAATGTTAAAGCGATTCCGTCAATGGATAAATCAAAATTGACTGAGAATACGCTACAGCTCGCAATTATCAGCCGCATTAAACTGTACTATCGTCCGGCTAAATTAGCGTTGCCACCCGATCAGGCCGCAGAAAAATTAAGATTTCGTCGTAGCGCGAATTCTCTGACGCTGATCAACCCGACACCCTATTACCTGACGGTAACAGAGTTGAATGCCGGAACTCGGGTTCTTGAAAATGCATTGGTGCCTCCAATGGGCGAAAGCGCGGTTAAATTGCCTTCTGATGCAGGAAGCAATATTACTTACCGAACAATAAATGATTATGGCGCACTTACCCCCAAAATGACGGGCGTAATGGAATAACGCAGGGGGATTTTTTCGCCTGAATAAAAAGAATTGACTGCCGGGTGATTTAAACCGGAGGAATAATGTCATATCTGAATTTAAGACTTTACCAGCGAAACACACAATGCTTGCATATTCGTAAGCATCGTTTGGCTGGTTTTTTTGTCCGACTCTTTGTTGCCTGTGCTTTTGCCGCACAGGCACCTTTGTCATCTGCCGAACTCTATTTTAACCCGCGTTTTTTAGCGGATGATCCCCAGGCTGTGGCTGATTTATCGCGTTTTGAAAATGGGCAAGAATTACCGCCAGGGACGTATCGTGTTGATATCTATTTGAATAATGGTTATATGGCAACGCGTGATGTCACATTTAATACGGGCGACAGCGAACAAGGGATTGTTCCCTGCCTGACACGCGCGCAACTTGCCAGTATGGGGCTGAATACGGCTTCTGTCTCCGGTATGAATCTGCTGGCGGATGATGCCTGCGTGCCATTAACCTCAATGATCCATGACGCTACTGCGCAACTGGATGTGGGTCAGCAGCGACTCAACCTGACGATCCCTCAGGCATTTATGAGTAATCGCGCGCGTGGTTATATTCCTCCTGAGTTATGGGATCCCGGTATTAATGCCGGATTGCTCAATTATAATTTCAGCGGAAATAGTGTACAGAATCGGATTGGGGGTAACAGCCATTATGCATATTTAAACCTACAGAGTGGTTTAAATATTGGTGCGTGGCGTTTACGCGACAATACCAGCTGGAGCTATAACAGTAGCGACAGTTCATCAGGTAGCAAAAATAAATGGCAGCATATCAATACCTGGCTTGAGCGAGACATAATTCCGTTACGTTCCCGGCTGACGCTGGGTGATGGTTATACTCAGGGCGATATTTTCGATGGTATTAACTTTCGCGGCGCACAATTGGCCTCAGATGACAATATGTTACCCGATAGCCAAAGAGGATTTGCCCCGGTGATCCACGGTATTGCTCGTGGTACTGCACAGGTCACTATTAAACAAAATGGGTATGACATTTATAATAGTACGGTGCCACCGGGGCCTTTTACCATCAACGATATCTATGCCGCAGGTAATAGTGGTGACTTGCAGGTAACGATTAAAGAGGCTGACGGCAGTACGCAGATTTTTACCGTACCCTATTCGTCAGTCCCGCTTTTGCAGCGTGAAGGGCATACACGTTATTCCATTACGGCAGGAGAATACCGTAGTGGAAATGCGCAACAGGAAAAACCCCGCTTTTTCCAGAGTACATTACTCCACGGCCTTCCGGCTGGCTGGACAATATATGGTGGAACGCAACTGGCGGATCGTTATCGTGCGTTTAATTTCGGTATCGGGAAAAATATGGGGGCACTGGGCGCTCTGTCTGTGGATATGACGCAGGCTAATTCCACACTTCCCGATGACAGTCAGCATGACGGACAATCGGTGCGTTTTCTCTATAACAAATCGCTCAATGAGTCAGGCACGAATATTCAGTTAGTGGGTTACCGTTATTCGACCAGCGGATATTTTAATTTCGCTGATACAACATACAGTCGAATGAATGGCTACAACATCGAAACACAGGATGGTGTTATTCAGGTTAAGCCAAAATTCACCGACTATTACAATCTCGCTTATAACAAACGCGGGAAATTACAGCTCACCGTTACTCAGCAACTCGGGCGCACATCAACACTGTATTTGAGTGGTAGCCATCAAACTTATTGGGGAACGAGTAATGTCGATGAGCAATTCCAGGCTGGATTAAATACTGCGTTCGAAGATATTAACTGGACGCTCAGCTATAGCCTGACGAAAAACGCCTGGCAAAAAGGACGGGATCAGATGTTAGCGCTTAACGTCAATATTCCTTTCAGCCACTGGCTGCGTTCTGACAGTAAATCTCAGTGGCGACATGCCAGTGCCAGTTACAGCATGTCACACGATCTCAACGGTCGGATGACCAATCTGGCCGGTGTATACGGTACGTTGCTGGAAGACAACAACCTCAGCTATAGCGTGCAAACCGGTTATGCCGGGGGAGGCGATGGAAATAGCGGAAGTACAGGCTACGCCACGCTGAATTATCGCGGTGGTTACGGCAATGCCAATATCGGTTACAGCCATAGCGATGATATTAAGCAGCTCTATTACGGAGTCAGCGGTGGGGTACTGGCTCATGCCAATGGCGTAACGCTGGGGCAGCCGTTAAACGATACGGTGGTGCTTGTTAAAGCGCCTGGCGCAAAAGATGCAAAAGTCGAAAACCAGACAGGAGTGCGTACCGACTGGCGGGGTTATGCCGTGCTGCCTTATGCCACTGAATATCGGGAAAACAGAGTGGCGCTGGATACCAATACCCTGGCTGATAACGTCGATTTAGATAATGCGGTCGCTAACGTTGTTCCCACCCGTGGGGCGATCGTGCGAGCAGAGTTTAAAGCGCGCGTTGGGATAAAACTGCTCATGACGCTAACCCACAATAATAAGCCGCTGCCGTTTGGGGCGATGGTGACATCAGAGAGTAGCCAGAGTAGCGGCATTGTTGCGGATAATGGTCAGGTTTACCTCAGCGGAATGCCTTTAGCGGGAAAAGTGCAGGTGAAATGGGGAGAAGAGGAAAATGCTCACTGTGTCGCCAATTATCAACTGCCACCAGAGAGTCAGCAGCAGTTATTAACCCAGCTATCAGCTGAATGTCGTTAAGGGGGCGTGATGAGAAACAAACCTTTTTATCTTCTTTGCGCTTTTTTGTGGCTGGCGGTAAGTCACGCTTTGGCTGCGGATAGCACGATTACTATCCGCGGCTATGTCAGAGATAATGGCTGTAGTGTGGCCGCTGAATCAACCAATTTTACTGTTGATCTGATGGAAAACGCGGTGAAGCAATTTAACAACATTGGCGCGACGACTCCTGTCGTTCCATTTCGTATTTTGCTGTCACCCTGTGGTAACGCTGTTTCTGCCGTAAAGGTTGGGTTTACTGGCGTTGCAGATAGCCACAATGCCAACCTGCTTGCACTTGAAAATACGGTGTCAGCGGCTGCGGGACTGGGAATACAGCTTCTGAATGAGCAGCAAAATGAGATACCCCTTAATGCCCCATCGTCCGCGATTTCGTGGACGACCCTGACGCCGGGTAAACCAAATACGTTGAATTTTTACGCCCGGCTAATGGCGACACAGGTGCCTGTCACTGCGGGGCATATCAATGCCACGGCTACCTTCACTCTTGAATATCAGTAACTGGAGATGCTCATGAAATGGCGCAAACGTGGGTATGTATTGGCGGCAATGTTGGCGTTCGCAAGTGCGACGATACAGGCAGCCGATGTCACCATCACGGTGAACGGTAAGGTCGTCGCCAAACCGTGTACGGTTTCCACCACCAATGCCACGGTAGATCTCGGCGATCTTTATTCTTTCAGTCTCGTGTCTGCCGGGGCGGCATCGGCCTGGCATGATGTTGCGCTTGAGTTGACTAATTGTCCGGTGGGAACGTCGAGGGTCACTGCCAGCTTCAGCGGGGCAGCCGATAGTACCGGATATTATAAAAACCAGGGGACCGCGCAAAACATCCAGTTAGAGCTACAGGATGACAGTGGCAACACATTGAATACTGGCGCAACCAAAACAGTTCAGGTGGATGATTCCTCACAATCAGCGCACTTCCCGTTACAGGTCAGAGCATTGACGGTAAATGGCGGAGCCACTCAGGGAACCATTCAGGCAGTGATTAGCATCACCTATACCTACAGCTGAACCCGAAGAGATGATTGTAATGAAACGAGTTATTACCCTGTTTGCTGTACTGCTGATGGGCTGGTCGGTAAATGCCTGGTCATTCGCCTGTAAAACCGCCAATGGTACCGCTATCCCTATTGGCGGTGGCAGCGCCAATGTTTATGTAAACCTTGCGCCTGCCGTGAATGTGGGGCAAAACCTGGTCGTGGATCTTTCGACGCAAATCTTTTGCCATAACGATTACCCGGAAACCATTACAGACTATGTCACACTGCAACGAGGTTCGGCTTATGGCAGCGTGTTATCTAGTTTTTCCGGGACCGTAAAATATAATGGCAGTAGCTATCCTTTCCCTACTACCAGCGAAACGCCGCGGGTTGTTTATAATTCGAGAACGGATAAGCCGTGGCCGGTGGCGCTTTATTTGACGCCTGTGAGCAGTGCGGGGGGAGTGGCGATTAAAGCTGGCTCATTAATTGCCGTGCTTATTTTGCGACAGACCAACAACTATAACAGCGATGATTTCCAGTTTGTGTGGAATATTTACGCCAATAATGATGTGGTGGTGCCCACTGGCGGCTGTGATGTTTCTGCTCGTGATGTCACCGTTACTTTGCCGGACTACCCTGGTTCAGTGCCGATTCCTCTTACCGTTTATTGTGCGAAAAGCCAAAACCTGGGGTATTACCTCTCCGGCACAACCGCAGATGCGGGCAACTCGATTTTCACCAATACCGCGTCGTTTTCACCCGCGCAGGGCGTCGGCGTACAGTTGACGCGCAACGGTACGATTATTCCAGCGAATAACACGGTATCGTTAGGAGCAGTAGGGACTTCGGCGGTAAGTCTGGGATTAACGGCAAATTACGCACGTACCGGAGGGCAGGTGACTGCAGGGAATGTGCAATCGATTATTGGCGTGACTTTTGTTTATCAATAAAGAAATCACAGGGCATTGCTAATGCAGGTACGCAATATTACCTGAAGCTAAAACCTGCACGTTAGCCCTTTGTAGGCCAGATAAGACGCGTCAGCGTCGCATCTGGCATAAACAAAGCGCACTTTACCGACAATCCGAACAGAGCCTGCCAATGGCAGGCTCAGGTGCTCTTTTACGCTACCATGCTAATAATCAGCACAATAATCAGCCCAACCACGGAGTTGACCAGCTCCAGCAGACCCCAGGTTTTCAACGTGTCTTTTACTGACAGGTCAAAGTAATCTAAGAGGCATTGCTAATGTAGGGAATGTGTCTGAACCTGCGGTCATTGTCAGTACCAGCATCAGGCCAATGCCGAATACCACCCAGAGAATGTTAAGCACATGCATAACGTTTTACCTTACCTGGTTGAACCGTTGTTATTTTGGGCGACATGTTATGTAAATTGGTCAACCATTGTTGCGATGAATGTCACATCCTCTGATCAATAACCATCGATTACCCTTTGCTGCAATTTTCAGCAACAACCAGGAGAGTGAAATTCTTGTGATGTGGTTAACCAATTTTAGAATTCGGGTTGACATGTCTTACCAAAAGGTAGAACTTATACGCCATCTCATCCGATGCGACGCTACGGCTGTGGCCGGGTTGTTCATCCGGATACCTAAACAACTCCGGGGTTCCGCGTCTCTTCGCTGTTGAACCCACTATGTGAAAGAGGAAAAATCATGGAACAGACCTGGCGCTGGTACGGCCCAAACGATCCGGTTTCTTTAGCTGATGTCCGTCAGGCGGGCGCAACTGGCGTGGTTACCGCGCTGCACCATATCCCGAACGGCGAAGTATGGTCCGTTGAAGAGATCCTCAAACGCAAGGCGATCGTTGAAGACGCAGGCCTGGTATGGTCTGTCGTAGAAAGCGTACCAATTCACGAAGATATCAAAACCCACACTGGCAACTATGAGCAGTGGATTGCTAACTATCAGCAGACCCTGCGCAACCTGGCGCAGTGCGGCATTCGCACCGTGTGCTACAACTTCATGCCGGTGCTCGACTGGACCCGTACTGACCTCGAATACGTGCTGCCAGACGGCTCCAAAGCTCTGCGCTTCGACCAGATCGAATTCGCTGCATTCGAAATGCATATCCTGAAGCGTCCAGGCGCGGAAGCGGATTACACCGAAGAAGAAATTGCTCAGGCCGCTGAACGCTTCGCCACTATGAGCGACGAAGACAAAGCGCGTCTGACCCGTAACATCATTGCCGGTCTGCCAGGTGCGGAAGAAGGGTATACCCTCGACCAGTTCCGTAAGCACCTGGAGCTGTACAAAGATATCGACAAAGCCAAACTGCGCGAAAACTTTGCTGTCTTCCTGAAAGCGATTATTCCAGTTGCTGAAGAAGTTGGCGTGCGTATGGCGGTTCACCCGGACGATCCGCCGCGCCCGATCCTCGGCCTGCCGCGCATTGTTTCCACCATTGAAGATATGCAGTGGATGGTTGATACCGTAAACAGCATGGCGAACGGTTTCACCATGTGCACCGGTTCCTACGGCGTGCGTGCTGACAACGATCTGGTTGATATGATCAAGCAGTTCGGTCCGCGTATTTACTTCACCCATCTGCGCTCCACCATGCGTGAAGATAACCCGAAAACCTTCCACGAAGCGGCGCACCTGAACGGTGACGTTGATATGTACGAAGTGGTGAAAGCGATTGTTGAAGAAGAACACCGTCGTAAAGCGGAAGGCAAAGAAGACCTGATCCCGATGCGTCCGGACCACGGTCATCAGATGCTGGACGACCTGAAGAAGAAAACCAACCCAGGTTACTCCGCAATTGGTCGTCTGAAAGGCCTGGCCGAAGTTCGCGGTGTCGAACTGGCGATCCAGCGCGCTTTCTTTAGCCGTTAATATCCACCGGCATGGCTGCGCGCCGTGCCGGTTCCTTCTTCCTTGCCGTCACTCTCTGAAGACGGATTCTGGAGTTTACGATGACTACTATTGTTGACAGCAATCTGCCGGTTGCCCGCCCGTCATGGGATCATTCTCGTCTGGAATCACGCATTGTGCATCTCGGTTGCGGGGCGTTTCACCGCGCGCACCAGGCGCTGTATACCCATCATCTGCTGGAAAGTACCGACAGCGACTGGGGTATCTGCGAAGTTAACCTGATGCCAGGCAACGACCGCGTGCTGATCGAAAACCTGAAAAAACAGCAACTGCTGTACACCGTGGCGGAAAAAGGCGCGGAAAGCACCGAGCTGAAAATTATCGGTTCGATGAAAGAAGCGCTGCATCCGGAAATCGACGGTTGCGAAGGTATTCTCAACGCGATGGCGCGTCCGCAGACGGCGATTGTCTCTCTGACGGTCACGGAAAAAGGCTACTGCGCTGATGCGGCAAGCGGTCAGCTGGATCTCAATAACCCGCTGATCAAGCACGATCTGGAAAACCCGACTGCGCCGAAGTCTGCGATTGGTTACATCGTAGAAGCCCTGCGGCTGCGTCGTGAAAAAGGGCTGAAAGCGTTTACGGTGATGTCCTGCGATAACGTGCGTGAAAACGGTCATGTGGCGAAGGTTGCCGTTCTTGGGCTGGCTCAGGCGCGTGACCCGCAACTGGCGGCATGGATTGAAGAAAACGTCACCTTCCCGTGCACCATGGTTGACCGCATCGTTCCGGCGGCGACGCCAGAAACCTTACAGGAAATTGCTGACCAGCTGGGTGTTTACGACCCGTGCGCCATTGCCTGCGAACCGTTCCGTCAGTGGGTAATTGAAGATAACTTCGTTAATGGTCGTCCGGACTGGGATAAAGTCGGCGCGCAGTTTGTTGCGGATGTTGTACCGTTCGAAATGATGAAGCTGCGTATGCTGAACGGTAGCCACTCTTTCCTGGCGTACCTCGGTTACCTCGGCGGCTATGAAACTATTGCCGACACCATGACTAACCCGGCTTATCGCAAAGCGGCCTTTGCCCTGATGATGCAGGAACAAGCGCCAACGCTGTCGATGCCGGAAGGTACGGACCTGAACGCCTATGCGACGCTGCTGATCGAGCGTTTCAGCAACCCGTCTCTGCGTCACCGTACCTGGCAGATTGCGATGGACGGCAGCCAGAAGTTACCGCAGCGTCTGCTGGATCCGGTACGTCTGCACCTGCAAAACGGCGGCAGCTGGCGTCACCTGGCGCTGGGCGTGGCGGGCTGGATGCGCTACACCCAGGGCGTGGATGAGCAGGGTAATGCCATTGACGTGGTTGACCCGATGCTAGCGGAGTTCCAGAAGATCAATGCGCAGTATCAGGGCGCAGACCGTGTGAAAGCGCTGCTGGGCCTGAGCGGTATCTTTGCCGATGATCTGCCGCAGAACGCCGACTTTGTTGGCGCGGTGACGGCGGCATATCAGCAGCTGTGTGAGCGCGGTGCGCGCGAGTGTGTGGCTGCGCTGTAACTAACTGATTACCCTACAGACTTACTGGTCAATCAAACTAATATTTGGTTGACCAGTTTTCGTTTTTTTGCCCACCTGTACGTGCCAACATCCAGTGCTAATGGTATAGTTTGAGCTTAACGGGTGCCGTAAAATTGCCCGTTGTAGGTCGGATAAGGCGTTCACGCCGCATCCGGAAAAAATTTGATTAACCGCACCTAACGGACACAACACCATGAAATCTGCCACCTCTGCGCAAAGACCTTACCAGGAAGTCGGGGCGATGATCCGCGATCTGATCATAAAGACGCCGTACAATCCTGGCGAACGGCTGCCACCGGAGCGTGAAATTGCAGAAATGCTTGATGTCACGCGGACGGTGGTACGTGAAGCGCTGATCATGCTGGAGATCAAAGGGCTGGTGGAAGTGCGTCGGGGTGCAGGTATCTATGTTCTTGATAGCTCAGGCAGCCACAACGCAGACAGTCCGGATGCCAACGTCTGCAACGATGCCGGTCCTTTTGAGCTGTTACAGGCGCGGCAGTTACTGGAAAGTAACATCGCCGAGTTTGCCGCCCTGCAGGCTACCCGCGAAGATATCGTCAAAATGCGCCAGGCATTGCAACTGGAAGAGCGTGAACTGGCTTCCAGCGCGCCGGGCAGCAGCGAAAGCGGTGACATGCAGTTCCATCTCGCTATTGCCGAAGCAACGCATAACAGCATGCTGGTGGAGTTATTCCGTCAGTCCTGGCAGTGGCGGGAAAACAATCCAATGTGGATCCAGTTGCACAGCCACCTGGATGACAGCCTGTATCGCAAAGAGTGGTTGGGCGATCACAAACAGATCCTCGCCGCGTTAATCAAAAAAGATGCCCGAGCGGCGAAGCTGGCAATGTGGCAGCATCTGGAGAATGTGAAGCAGCGCTTGCTGGAGTTCTCTAATGTTGATGACATCTATTTCGATGGCTATCTGTTTGATTCATGGCCGCTGGATAAAGTCGACGCCTGATCCCTCATTTCTGGTGCAAAGTTTAACCGCTTTGCACTATGTATGTTCCCTGAATAGTTAATTATGTTCTGCAGAATATATTATGCGTAAATTAATCATTACGTACGATATATTGTTTTGGAATAATTATATATCAGTTTAACGCTGAGAAATTATTCGGAATAATCAGAATATGTTAACGTATTTCCGTTATGTTTAATGACTTTTGTCAAATGATACCTTTTTAAATTAAAAGTCAGTGGATATTCTTTTCTGTACAGTGTTTTATCTTTGGCGGATCTTATAAATCCCTTATGAAAGTGCCAGGGACGCAATGAGCATAAAGGAATGATTATGGAATATGAGCATCAACCCAGTGGTGTCCGGCAGCCAGGGCAGGATACAGATGCCACTAAACGTCAGGAGTGCGCAAAATGATGCGCCAATCAGTTCAGACGGTATTACCTGAAAGTACAGGAAACAATACGTTATCGCTGCGTGATTCCGTATGCCGGGATCTCTTTCAACTTTTTAGTTCTCCCCATTCACCGCTACCAATATTACTTGTTTCAGGCATGCCTGAGTGGCAAGGGCATAATCAGAGCGACAAGCTTCTCCAGAGTTGGTATTGCCGCCAGTTACGTTCCGCGCTTTTATTTCATGAGCCACGTATTGCGGCATTGCAGGTCAATCTGAAAGAAGCCTATTGCTACGAGTTGGCCATTAGTCTGGAGATGATGCTGTACCACGATGATGAGCCGCTAACGTTTGACCTGGTCTGGCAGAAGGGCAGCTGGCATCGCACGATGCCGCAGTAAATGACGGGAAACGCGATACGCGCAAGACGTATCGCGTTAGGTCACAATTAGTGGGAGGTTCTGATTGCTGCTTTCAAGGCCGGAAGCCGGGATGGACTGGCACTGAGCTTATCAATCCCCATGGTGAGCAGTCGTGCTGTTTGCTGGATATCTCCAGCCATTTCGCCGCACATACTGACCGGAATTTCATTATTACGTCCGGCCTGACACACCATAGCAATAGCGTTAATCACCGCGTCATTACAATAATCGACCAGTTTCGCGACGGTGCTATTTCCTCTGTCTGCCGCCATAATATATTGCGTCAGATCGTTGGTGCCGATGGAAAAGAAATCGACTTCACTGGCTAATTTTTCTGCAATCATGATTGCGGCAGGAACCTCAATCATAATTCCCAGCGCCGGAAGATTTTCTGCAGAAAACTTTCAGCCAGGTTCAATCTCCAGCTCGCGCAGTTCACGCCAGAAGCGTTCGGCAACTGGATTCATGCGGGTATTCATCCGGTATGCATAGGCCTGAATCGGGATCACCAGTTCGTCCCGATTCAGTACAACGAGCTGCCCGCTGCGAATTTCTTGTTGGATGGCATACTCCGGCAACCAGGCAATTCCACATCCGTCGAGGGCAACCTGCTTTAAAAGCTCGCTCATCGAAGAGACAAAAAAGGTGCTGAAACTCAACTCACTGTGGCGCGTCAGAGTGCGATTAATCAATCGCCCCATGTAGGAGTTGCGGCTGTAATTCAGTAACGGAAAGTGTGGCTGAGCGAGGTTAAAAAGTGCTTCTCCGTGTTCGTCACTGGCGCAGACGGGGAACAATTGAGATTCAAATAAGCGGATGTGGTCAAACGGCGCTTCCAGCAAATCTTCGTCGTGAAAGGAAAAAATACAGTCACTTTGCCCTTCGCGCAGTTTATCGACCGCTTCATCGACATCAATGGCTTCAATTGCCCAGGTAAAGAGCGGCGGCATCTGGCTGATAATGGACGGTAACAGACCGAGGGAAAGAGAGTGTGCAGCGGCTATCTTGATTTTACGTTGCGCGTAATCGCTGCCGCCACGCAGCTCTGCCAGATTGCTCTCTAACTGTTGCAACAGATGGCGGATCTGCGAATGGAAGATTTTCCCTTGTTCTGAGAGTTGCAGCGGCGTTACCTGGCGGTTAAACAATTCAACACCAATCGCCTGTTCCAGCGCACGGATGCGGCGGCTGAATGCTGGTTGCGAGACGTTGCGACTGACTGCCGCCTGGGAAAAATTGCGACATTTTTCCAGGGTCAGAAAATCATAAAGCCATTTGGTTTCAATGTTATGCAAAACCGCACCACAGTCATCCATTACGTTATACTCTGTCAGCCGCCCTTGCGGGCATTCTACGTCCATTCGGGCGGCTGACAACCGTTTATGCCGTTTCAAACGTTCCTTTCACGCAGGCTTTGCCGTCTTTGACCATCAGTTTGCCGCGAGCGTATACCTGCTCAATGCGCAATTCAGGCGTCATGACCAGTAAGTCTGCGTCATTGCCTGGCAGAATTTCGCCTTTCCCGGTCAGGTTAAGGAAACCGGCTACGCTACTGGTGAGCGGGCGCAGGGCATCGCTGATACTGAAATCATAGTCTTTGACCAGCACCTGCACGGTTTCCAGCAATGTTTCAAAACCTGCAACACCGATATGGGTTAAATTTCCTTCGTCATCAAAGAACGGCTGGCTACCGTTGCCGTCGGAGCTGAGGGTGACGCGTGCCAGCGGAATACCCGCCTGAACGGCGCGGGCAATACCTTCGGCAGGGGCGACTGGTTCGTCAATGCTGCTGGTGATGTCGATGGTGCCGCCTTTGCGCGCGAACTCCAGCGCCTGCTCAAACAACGGAACGTTGCGGTTAACGTGGGTCGGCAGCAACTTGCTGATCGGCACATCGCAGTTTTCCAGCAGGTCATAGACAGGCTGTAACGCCTTTTTGCTGTCACCCATGTGGAACACGGTGACGCCAGGTTTACCGCCGAGCAAACCGCCAACGCGGGATTCCGCCGCCATATTAGCCAGGTGATAAACGTCCGGTGCGGCAGAACGGTGATCAGAGATGGCGCATTTCACACCAATCACGCGATCGATAATCGCCACGTCTTTTTCCACGGAACCCGTAATAGTGCGGGAAGGGACATGATAAGCGCCGGTCAGCATCCAGGCGCTGATGCCTTCTTCATTGAGCGCACGGGTCTTGGCGAGCAGGGATTCCGGGTGGCGAGAGATAGAGTCGGTACCCAGCAGGCCAACCACTGACGTGATGCCCGCTTCCGTCAGACGACTTAACGCCACTTCCGGCGTGCGTGTCGTGGGACCTGCTTCGCCGCCACCACCAATCAAATGGACGTGTTGATCAATAAAACCTGGGCAGAGGATCTGCCCGCTGAGATCGACAACCGTGCAGTCCGGTACAATGTCAGAAGGGATGTTGCTGGCAACGGCAATAATTTTGCCGTTAGCGATGAGGACATCGCAAATTCCCCGATCTTCCGGCGCATACAAATGCGCTCCCTGCAGCAGGGTAAAACCGGCTGCGGAATAATCAATCATGGTAACTCCTTGTTAAACAATAAGCTGCATAACCCAGATCGACAGCAATGCGTTAATCACGCAGACCGTAATGATATGCGGATAATATTTGGCATTCACTTCGGCTGTCCCCAGGCAGCGACCGACATTTTGCACCGGGTTGCCCATTAAATACATCGCGGGCAGTAAAACGGTGACATCGTGGCCGGTTAATGCGCCAGCGGTTGCCAGACTGGCGGCAACACCGACTGCGCCGCCCATGCTCATCAATGCGGCTAAAAGGACGGTTGCCGCTTCACCGGGCAATCCCCACAGCGCCATTACGGGTTCACAGATATGTCCCACCCAGTCGAGCAGGCCAGTAATTTTCAGCGCCTGGATGATGGCAAAGGCCATCACCACGTTTGGCAGCAGGTTGGTGGTAGCGATAGTAAAGCCACGGCGCGCGCCATCAATAAACATATCCATGACGTTTTTACGGACCTGAGTTGTCATGCTTGCGCTCCTTGCGTTGGGTTGCGACGTTCTTCGAAGTTAAGCCAGACGCGCAAAATGTTGGCTCCGACAAATTTAAACACCAGGATGACGGCTAAAGGTACGATTACGGACGTGCCCAGAAAGGCAAACACCGCGACGCCGGAAGAGAAGTAGTTGGTGATGATGGCGCTACCGCTGGTTTGATAGGCGGCGAATATCACTTTATCACGTTCGGTAATTTCCCCTTCCTGCGCCAGTTCTTTGGTCATACCTGCGGCGGCATCGGTGTTTTGCAGGTTAGCAATCAGCGCCAGTGAACAGATGCCTGGAATGCCCAACAACGGTTTTAGCACGGGCGTCATTAACTGCTGCGCGGCGCGCAATCCGCCAAGACCATCGGTAATCGAGATAATTCCCAGAGAGAGAATCACTGACGGAGCCAGTTCCAGTGCGAAGAGAAAGCCATCTTTAGCTCCTGTGCCACCTGCGCCGCGAAACGAGGTGGTAGCGCCATTCGCACCAGGCAGTTGCCCAAACGATCCGTTCAGAACGGAAAAGTCAAAAACGCGCCACCAACTGTCTGTCCCGGAAAAAACTCCGGAAAAAAAGATAATCGTGAGAAAAAAGGCCAGATACCCTTTAACACCCACTTTTTCTGTCGCCAGCTCCCCAGCTACAGCATCCCCTTGTTGTGTCATAACAATCCCCATTGTTTTTTTGTGTATGTGTGTTGCTTGAGCCAGGAAAATTCCTGGAGCTGAAAAACCTTATCAGCCATGTGGGTATGGGGAAAATGCAAGTATGTTTCTTGCTATGCGTTTTTTGCATAGCGGAAAAATGACGCTGTGTGGCAAAGGTTCTGCGCAGGATTGAGTTGCAGAAAATTCATAAACCCAGTGACAATGACATCAGTAAATAAAAACAGAAAATCCAGGGACGAAAACGCGATGGCAAAATACAACGACAAAGAGCTGGCAGAGACGAGCAAGTTTTTAAGTTTTGTCCTCCGACATAAACCAGAGGCGATTGGCATCGTGCTGGACCGTGAAGGATGGGCGGATATCGATAAGCTCATACTCTGTGCACAAAAAGCGGGCAAGCGGTTAACCCGCGCATTACTGGATACTGTGGTCGCCACCAGCGATAAGAAGCGCTTTAGTTATTCCAGTGATGGTACGTGTATTCGCGCCGTTCAGGGGCATTCGACTTCGCAGGTCGCCATTGCCTTCATCGAAAAAACACCGCCACAATTTCTCTACCATGGTACGGCAAGCCGTTTTCTTGACGAGATAAAAAAACAAGGGCTGATTGCAGGGGAGCGCCATTACGTGCATCTCTCTGCTGATGAAGCAACGGCACGCAAAGTGGGAGCAAGACACGGTTCGCCGGTTATCTTAACCGTCAAAGCACAGGAAATGGCGAAACGAGGGATCCCTTTCTGGCAAGCGGAAAACGGGGTCTGGCTGACATCAACAGTTGCGGTTGAGTTTCTTGAGTGGTAAGGGAAACTTCTCTCATGAAGTGACCACTTGTAGCTTAAATAATTGCACTGTGCTGATAAGCGCAGCAATAAACAACGCCGCCGCGCCGCAGAGAGTGGCGCTGGCAAGCGCCGATGTTCCATTGCCGAGCATACTGGTCAGCGCCGGGCCGAGGATTTGCCCAATGCCGTAAATGAGCGTCACAAAGCCTAAAAGATTGAGATTTCCCGGTACGCTCAGTTGGCGGGCGATAGTCATCACCAGAGATGTCGTGCCCATAAAGGTACCGCCAAAACCAAGACTGCTGATGATAAGCAAGAGAGGCGAGTCGCTGGCGAGAGTAAGCAGCACACAGATAGCCTGCACCAGCAAATTCGCCGTCAGGCAGGGCAAAGCCCCCCAACGTTTTGCTGCCCATAGCCAGCCAAAGCAACCAGGCACAATTGATAAGCCGACTAACGTCCAGAGATGGGCGGTTAACAATGGTGAGCCTGCATCTTTCGCCATGAGCGGCAGGTAAGTCGCGACGATGATATAACCAAATCCCGCCAGGCCGTACAGAATAGCCAGTAACCACCAGCTCATTATCTGTTGCTCCGTTTTTGCCAATGGCATTGGTGTGATGGCGTGTTTTTTCGAGGGCATTAAAAGCGTAAGTGCAATCAGCATCATGCCAGAAAGCGCCCCGGCGCCTTGCCATAACGTTTGCGAGGAGAGGTCAAAATGCAGGCCTGCCAGAACATATTCATTGCCCAGTGCGATGCCAATGCCAACGCCAGAAAACAAAGCTGCCAGCACAAAAGGATGGCGCGTGTGCTGCATAATCAGCGTCGAACCAAAAATCAGCATTCCGGCGCTGGCGACACCCGCCAGGACGCGAATCAATAACACCAGAATAAATGGCAGCAACCATGCCATTGCGAGGATCAACAACCCGCTCGCCAGGGCAGAAGCCAACAGAAATGGGCGCAGGCGCGATGGCTGGTGAAATGCGCCAAACGAAAATAGCAGACTGCCAGCCAGATACCCCGCATAGTTGCCGCTGGCAATCCACGAGAGCTGGCTAAATGAAAACGATCCTTCCGCCATCATGACGGGCAACATAGGCGTATAAAGGAAGCGGCCTAAACCCATACCTAAGGTCAGAACCAGCATCCCGAAAAGCGCGGTGCTGAAAGAAAAGCGTTCTACGGGATGCGTGGATGAAGGCATGTTTAACCTTGTTTGTCATTTTTGTTGTTAACAAGTTAATAACAAAAAGGTAAAACATGCCAGCCTGTTAATGCGATGATTGAGGGGTAAAGCGATAAAAACGATTTGGTTCGCTAACGATATAAAGATTACCAGAGGCATCCATCGCAACCCCTTCGGCCTGTTTGATGTTATGCGACAAACCTCGACTGCCTTTGGTTAGTGACATTTCACCGATAACCTCGCCAACCAGCGTTACTTCCTGGAGTGCGCGAGATTCATGAGACAGCACCAGAAGCGTATTTTTTTGTTGGTTAAATTCTGCGCCGGACACATCATCTAAAGTAAATTGCCGTTGTAGTGCCTTGTCTTTGCTGATGTGCAATTCATTGCTACTTAACAGCCCGTTAACTTTGTAGACCTCAATCGGGTTTTTCTCTTTAAAAAACCAGAAAGTGTGATCCTGGCGAGAATAGGCCAATCCTTCAAAACCGCAATTGGTTGGGGATTCCTGCAGCGGGATTTTTATTTTTTTGAGGATTTTTACTTCCGAGTTTGGGGTCAGTGAAATCACATAAATGGCATAATCGCGCTCATCGCTAATGACAAACTGATTATCGCCAATGTATTCGATCGTCTCGAGATCCTTAACAAAATCCAGAGGAATTGTGCGGATCAAATCGCCATTGGTGGTCATTTCAACAATGGCGGCCGGTTTGTTGATAGTGCTAAAAAGAGTATTGCTTTGTGCCGACCAGGTCAGCGAAGAGATATTATTCGTTATGCCTGCAATTTCTTTGCCGTCAATGGTGGCGTGGTAATTCTGAAATGATGCTGCATGATTGCTTTTACGGGCGCAAGATTGCACGAAGAAAGTACACACTGCCACAATGACAAAAAGAATCACAATAACGAAGATGCGTTTACTTAACGAAATACTTTTTGTCACGGTAATCCCTTTAAGGCAAATCAATAAGATATCGAGAAGTATACGTAGCGATCTTAATGAATCCTTAACGCGGAGAAATCCCGTAATGTGCAATGCAGCGCCAGCCACCATCCTGCTGACAATAAACTGATTCCGTATACCCAGGGATCACCCATTGAATTTCCTCGCCAGGCGGACAGGTCAGCCAAATGCATAACCCGCAGCCGCCGCGTAAATCACGGGGAATATCGCTGACGCGAAAAGTCATGCCCGCTGCCTGCAACGCCTTGCGGGTTTGTATGACGCCGACCGTGGAGTGAAATAAAAACAGATACTCTTTCATGCGCGTTTTCTCTGCCGCTGACCGATCACCGCCGCGCCAATTGCACCAGCGAATTGCGCATCAGGGTGAGTTTGTACCGGCATTCCCAGATGGCTTTCCAGCATGTGGGTAAACCTTTGACAGTGGCTAACGCCACCAGTAAACAGAATCGGCGCTTCACAGGAGAGACGAGCAATGAAATTGGCGCTCCGCCGCGCCATCGCGTTAATCACTCCGGCGAGAATCGCTTCTGGCGCTACGCCCGCAGAGCGCAGGCTGATCACTTCTGATTCAGCAAACACTGTGCACATACTCGTGATGGCGTGCGGTATGACATTTTCGGTAATGCTGTCGAGTTGCTCGACGCTGGTGCCAAGCGTGCGCGAGATCACCTCCAGGAAACGCCCGGTGCCCGCCGCGCATTTGTCATTCATCAGGAAATCGCACAGGTTACCGTCATCATCAAGCTGAATCACTTTGCTGTCCTGACCACCGATGTCGATTACCGCGCGCGTTGCTGGCTCAAGAAACCGTGCGCCCAGCCCGTGACAGGAGATTTCCGTCACCTGTTTATCGGCAAAATCCACCAGTTGCCGTCCGTAGCCGGTGAGCGTCAGAAACGGCGTTGTCTCTAACCCTTCGCGCAGAGTTTCCCAGGCTTCAGTAATTGCTGTTGCCGGGCGAAAGGATGTTGGAACGAGGAAACGGCGCGTAATCACGCCGTCAGCCAGTAAGATCCCTTTGGTGGCGGTTGAGCCGGAATCAATGCCAATCGAATATGTCACTGCCACTCCTTACAGCATCTCAATAAAGGCCGCGACACGGGTGCTGAGCTGCCCGACATCCGAGGTGGAGTAGTCTGTTTCAATAGCGATATAAGGAATGTTGTGCTGCTGGCGCACATGACGTTTAATCGCCAGCGATTCCACCGCGTAGGTATGGCACGCCTGCAAAATCACATCAACTACGCCATCGACCTGATATTCTTCAACCATCTGGCTGAGCATTTGCAGGCGCTGATCGTTCGGCGAAACACAGGAGCAGCCAATCGCCAGATATTTATCCGCCAGCGCGTCGTACACATCACCCGTTTCCGCCACGCATTGCTCGGTGGCTTTCGCCCCGGTGCAGTTTTCATAACCGACAACCCAGCCGCCATTCTCTTCAATCGCGCGCACCACTTTCTCTGCTGCGCCGCCAATTGGGCAGCCGGTGATTAAAATACGTGGGCGCGGGTCCAGTCGCTGGCCTTCTTCCCACTGCTGACGAACGCGGGCGGTCATTGCATCCAGTTCATTGATCAACGCCTCTTTATCGAACCGGAAGGTTGCGCCGTAGACTACTTTCAGAATGTCGCTGCCGCTAAGCGCCGGAGGATTTAACTGCCCCAAATGATAAAAGTTGGCCAGTGCGCGACGTTCGCGGTTTTTCAGCGCAATGGCATCGCGCAGAGCATCTTCGCTAATCTCGTGCCCAAAACGTTCTTCTACCGTTTTTTGCAAGCGCAGCATCTCGGCTTTCCATAACGCGCGTGAGGCATCGTCCTTAACGCTGTTTGGCAGTTGCATCACATGAACGGGCTTAAATTCCGCCATGTATTCATACATTTTCTTTTTGCCGTCGCAGGTGGTTTCACCGACCACCAGATCAGAAAAGTAGAAGTAGGGGCATTTATCGGTTTTGCCGAAGCCGTAGCTGCTTTTAATCAGCGGGCAGAGGTTGCGCGGCAGATCTTTCTCGGCTTCTTCAATGGTTTCATCAGAGGTGGAACATAGCGAAACCACAACCGCACCGGCTGCCATCGGGATCTCTTGCGGCATAAAGGTGCAGTAGGTGCCAACCAGCGGAATGCCGCGCTCCTTGAGATCCATGACGGTGAGAAAGCCTTTCTGGCGAGCTTCAGAGAACTGATCGAAAATGGCGGGTAGATCGGTAACAAGTGACATGATTTTCCTTCCCCGTACCACGGGAGATAATGAAAAGAGGCCACATTATTACCATTCTTTTAGTGTGGTTTATTTGATCTCTCTCGCGGTTAGCCACTTAGTTTTTCATGGATTTCTATAAATTGCCGAGGGGGAACAAGGCCGGGAGCTGCGACAGCAAATACAAAATAAGTCCAATACAACCGCCAACCAGCGTACCGTTGACACGGATAAACTGGAGATCTTTGCCGATATTTAACTCGATTTGCCGCGACATATCCCGTGCGTCCCAACTTTTTACCGTATCGCTAATGTGGCGAGTCAGGAATGCGGAAAACTCAGGCGCAACGCGGTGTGCGGCTTGTTCGAGATGACCATTTAACGACGCCCGCAAGGCATCATCGGCAATTAACGTTTCGCCAAACCATTGCCCCGCCCGCGCGATACGTTCTTTCACACGAGAATCTTCACTGTTGATATCCGCTTTCAGCCATTCCCGTAAATCCCCCCACAATTCACTGAGATAGCGGTTAAAAGCTTCATCTTCTTTCAGATAGCTTTTTACGGCGTCGGCTCGCGCTGCCATTTCCGGATCGTTTTTCAGCTTGTCGATCAGGGCAAAAGTGGCGCGATCAAACGCATGGCGGATCTGATGCGCACGATCGCGGCTGATATCATCAAGCAAAGAATTCACCGCGTCAGAAACCAACTCCGCGCTATGTTCGCCCAGCCATTCAGTGGGCAAAATTTTGGCTTTCAGTGGATGCTCGCTCTCCAGCCAGCGAACAATTTGCTGGGCAATAAACTTGCGTGATTTATCGCGCTGAAGCAGGGCGATCAGTTGTGCGATCAGCGTATCGAGCAGCACCTGATGACGATCGTTTCTGGTCATACTCTCCAGCATCAACGCACTGGTGCCGGAAAGATCGACCTTATCGATCGCCCGGTGGACCGCACGCTTAAGCAGGCGCTGAATACGCGCATCATCGGTCAGTTCGAGAAAACCGCTCATGATCTGTAACAGATGCTGACCAACGCGGCGGGCGTTCTCCGGCTGACTAAACCAGTTGCCAATCAACAACGCCGGTTCGTGACGTCGAATCAATGCCACCAGCGATTGGGTATCGAGAAATTTTTCCTGCACGAACTGGCCGAGATTTTCGCCAATCCGGTCTTTATTACGCGGGATAATCGCCGTATGACGAGAAATGATCGGAATCGGCACGCGGCGAAACAGCGCCACCACCGCAAACCAGTCCGCCAGCGCGCCGACCATCGCCGCTTCAGCAATCGCCTTCACACCGCTCACCCAAAAATTGGGCGGCAAAAACAGCGTAACGACAAAGGTAGCAGCGGCGATAAGCAGTAAAGAGAGCGCCAACATTTTGGCGCGTCTGAGTTCAATGAGTTTATTCATATCGTAAGAATAGAGCCTGACGGTAAGAAAACGCAAAAAGCGAGATATCTTCCATAAAAATGTATCGTTTGCAGAAGAATAAAAATAGCCTGGAAACCGCCTCGGGGAATAGGAAATAGCCAGGTGTGAATGGCTTTGTTAGTCGCTAAAGTTGGGCCATCTGATCTACAGGTGACGGATCGCCATGACAAACTTTACGACCAGCACGCCGCATGACGCATTATTTAAATCCTTTCTCACACACTCTGACACCGCGCGGGATTTTATGGAGATCCACTTACCCAAAGATTTACGTGAACTGTGCGATCTCGATAGCTTAAAACTGGAATCCGCCAGCTTTGTCGATGAAAAATTGCGGGCGCTACATTCCGATATTCTGTGGTCGGTAAAGACCCGTGAAGGCGATGGCTATATTTATGTAGTGATTGAACATCAGAGCCGTGAGGATATTCATATGGCCTTTCGTCTGATGCGATATTCCATGGCGGTGATGCAGCGCCATATCGAACATGATAAACGCCGGCAGCTACCACTGGTCATCCCGATGCTGTTTTATCACGGTAGCCGTAGCCCTTATCCCTGGTCTTTGTGCTGGCTGGACGAATTTGCCGACCCAACTACCGCACGGAAGCTTTATACCGCCGCGTTCCCGCTGGTGGATATCACTGTCGTGCCAGACGACGAGATTGTGCAGCATCGCAGAGTCGCCCTGTTGGAGTTGATCCAAAAGCATATTCGCCAGCGCGATCTGATGGGGCTTATTGACCAACTGGTAGTATTACTGGTTACAGAGTGTGCTAATGACAGCCAGATAACTGCGCTGTTAAATTACATTTTACTGACTGGTGATGAAGCGCGTTTTAATGAGTTTATCAGTGAAATTACCCGTCGACTGCCACAACAAAGGGAGCGAATAATGACGATTGCAGAGCGAATTCATAATGATGGATATATAAAAGGGGAACAGCGCATTCTTCGATTGTTTTTGCAGAATGGGGTAGATCCTGAATGGATACAAAAGATTACCGGACTTTCGGCAGAGCAAATACAGGCATTAGAGCAGCCCTTGCCTGAGCGTGAGCCTTATTCATGGCTCAAGAGCTAATCAGAGACGGATGACAAACGCAAAGCTGCCTGATGCGCTACGCTTATCAGACCTACATTATCTCTGCAATCTATTGAATTTGCGCGGTTTGTAGGCCGGATAAGGCGTTCACGCCGCATCCGGCATGAACGAAGCACACTTTATGTGGCGATGATAGTGACCTTCCTGCACCAACGTTGCCGCCGCCATTTATGTGAACGGTACATTAACGCTGCTGGTGGCAGCAAATGCAGACCCGGTGCGTGTTACAGCAGGTGAGAGATGAACGGTTAAAGGATATTGGGTTATGCAGGGAGGATGTGGTGTAATGGAGAGAGTCCTTCACGAAACGATGGGATTTATATGTCACCTCGTCAGATAAGGGGTTATTATTGCGAAATCATCGCTTCACGGAAAGACGTCAGAATGAAAGCTACAGAAGCCCGCCTACTCGATTTTTTAAAACGTTCGCAGCAGTTCGTTATTCCCATTTATCAACGGACTTATTCATGGACAGAACAACAATGTCGGCAACTTTGGGACGACATCATTCGTGCCGGAAAGCGTGACGATATATCAGCGCATTTTATCGGTTCGGTTGTTTATATTGAGCAGGGGTTGTATCAGGTTTCTGGTATTTCTCCGTTACTGGTCATTGATGGTCAACAAAGGCTGACGACCGCAATGTTGCTGATTGAGGCTTTATCGCGTCATCTTGGCGAAGACGAAGTTTTTGATGGCTTTTCAGCAATGAAATTGCGTAATTATTATTTACTCAATCCTTATGAGTCCGGCGAGAAAGGATTTAAATTACTGCTGACCGAGACTGATAAAGACAGTTTGCTGGCGTTAATAAAACAAAGACCAATGCCAGAAAACTATTCCCATCGAATAATGGAAAACTTTACTTTCTTTGATGAACAAATTACCAAACTCGGTGATGACTTGATCCCCTTATGTCGTGGGTTAGCAAAGTTATTAATTGTCGATGTGGCGCTTAATCGTGGTCAGGATAATCCGCAACTGATTTTTGAAAGTATGAACTCCACCGGTAAGGCATTAAGTCAGGCCGATCTGGTGCGCAATTTTATTCTGATGGGCCTCGAACCAGAGCATCAAACCCGGTTGTATGAAGATCACTGGCGTCCAATGGAAGTCGCGTTTGGTCAGCAAGGTTACAGCGAATATTTTGACAGTTTTATGCGTCATTATCTGACGGTAAAAACGGGGGAGATCCCTCGGACAGATGAAGTCTATGAGGCATTTAAACTCCATGCCCGCAGCCAGAGTGTTGCTGAAAAAGGTGTAGATCGGCTGGTTGAAGATATTCACATCTACGCGGAGTATTACTGTGCAATGGCATTGGGAAAAGAAAGTGACAAATCGCTTGCTACGGCTTTTCAGGATTTGCGCGAGTTAAAGGTCGATGTGGCGTATCCTTTCTTACTGGCGCTTTATCATGACTATAAAAATGGCGTTTTGTCTCACGAAGATTTCCTGAGCATAATTCGTTTAATTGAATCTTATGTTTTCCGCCGTGCAGTATGTGCGATTCCGACAAATTCTCTTAACAAGACGTTTGCTACTTTTTATAAGGTCATTAATAAAGAAAAATATCTGGAAAGTATTCAGGTACATTTTCTGAATCTGCCTTCATATCGTCGTTTCCCCAACGATGATGAATTTAAACGGGAATTAAAAGTTCGTGATCTCTATAATTTCCGTAGTCGCAGCTACTGGTTACGACGACTGGAAAACGATAAACGCAGAGAGCGCGTGGAAGAGTTTACGATTGAGCATATTATGCCGCAGAACGAAAATTTGTCGGCTAAATGGCGTGAAGAGCTGGGAAGTGACTGGCAACGCATTCATAAAGAACTGTTGCATACGTTGGGGAATCTCACATTAACGCGCTATAACTCCCGCTACAGTGACAGACCTTTCGCGGAAAAACGCGATATTGAAGACGGCTTTAAACATAGCCCGCTCTATTTGAATATCGGTCTTGGACAGTGCGAAAAATGGGATGAAGCAGCCATTCGCGCCCGTGCAGATCGTCTGGCCGATCTCGCGGTTCAGGTCTGGCAAGCGCCTGCTCTTCCTGAAGAGGTTTTAGCTGTTTATCGGGCGCAGCCGGAGAACAAAACCAGTTACAGCCTGAGTGATTATCCTTTTCTTGCTGATGGTTCGCATAGCCGGGTGTTATTTGATCATCTTCGCGATGAAGTTATGCGCCTGGACGCAGGGATCACGCAGGAAGTTTTAAAGCTCTATATTGCGTTTAAAGCTGAAACGAATTTTGTTGATGTTGTACCGCAAAAAAGCCGACTGCGGTTGTCGCTTAATATGCAGTTTCATGAACTGGTCGATCCGAAAGGTATTGCCAAAGATGTGACAAATGTTGGGCGATGGGGCAATGGTGATGTGGAAATTGGTTTCAGTGACCTCGCACAACTTCCTTACATTATGGGATTAATTCGTCAGGCATTTGAAAAACAGATGGAGAGCGCGTTGGTATAACGTGGCGAATAATACCCGGTAGCACTGGCGCTACCGGGTCAATGTATCAGGCGACTTTCTGTTTACCCGCAATCACCCCAATAAACTCCTGCACCTGCCTTTGTTTACGCGCCGACAGCTTGCACACCTGGCGCAGCGACTGCATCAGTTCGCTCTCGGCGGCGGCGGGTGGTTGGGCGGTGAGGACAATACAGCCTTCCATTACTTTGACATCTACCGCAGTGCCGGTGGCAAAACCGGCGGCTTCCAGCCACTGACCTTTCAGGGTGATGGCGGGAATACGGCTGTAATCCGGGTAGCGACTCGCATAACTCACGGTTAATTGACGGTTATTTGCCGGGGAGACTTCTGCTTCGAACGGTTGTGCAATAGAATGCGTGTCAGTCATAACTGCTATTCCCTATAAATAGTGATTGTGATTAGCGGTGCGGGTGTGTTGGCGCACATCCGCACCGCGCTAAATACCTGGACATATCATCAGTAAATACAGGGAAAGTCCAGCTAAAAATTAATGAAAATAAGATGAAAATTAGCGTGAAATATAATTTTTGCTGATGTGAATAAAGCGGCTATTGAGCCGCTTTATTGCTTTTTTGAGGGCGGGAAAATTAGTTTATCGCCGCGTTAGTCAGTGCGTCTGCAAGGTGCAGTTGGGTTTGTTGGGCAGATTGAATTTGACTCTTTAGAGTTATAAAATAATCCATCATTTCATTTATTTTATCTGTTATTTTTAATTGTTCATGTGTAGTCGGGATAGCTATAGGTGCCATTTTTAAAATATCTTGTGAAATATTCATCTGACTTTCTGCCATGCCAGATTTGGAGTTTTCAAGATATGTTGAAGTAAACCCATAGTTTAGACATAAGGAAATGTATTTCTCGGAGATATCCTCTGATATCAAATGAAATCTGATTATTTTATCTGAAATCATTAAATTTTCTCTTGTGTTTTCAACAAGGCATGAAATACCAACCCGATTTTTAGGACCAGCTCTTGTTATAAGAATATCTCCTGCTTTTACTTCTAGTTGTGGCCTTGGGGCTTTATTTTTAGGGAGCGCCTTGTTTTCGTACTCTCTATATTCAAGAGATTGAACTGCGGTCGTTTTTAACACCCCCCATTCTCCTGGAGCGGCTGGTTCAGAAGAACATGCAGGACTCCACCCAGCATCAATGGAATCAATAAGCTCTCCGAGCCTGCACCATTCCCATCCATTAGGCAGTTCAAACGGTTTTTCCTCATCGCTAATTGGCAGCAACGGTTTTTGTTTTTTTATTTTCCCTTCTTTCACCAGTTGAGCTTTTTCCTGCGCAATTCGTTTGAGCAGTTCAGAGGCGGGTTCGTCATTCGGATCCTGCGGCACAAGTTTACCCATTACGGCCAGTTGCAGAATGGTCTGTTTTAACGCATCCACGCTGGCTTCGGTGGTAAAAAGTGTGTCGAAATGCTCGCTAATACGCGCCCAGTTTTCAGCCAGTTCCTCGGCGTTCTGGCTGTCTGCAAGTGTTCCCAACAGGGTTTCAACCAGTTGCTGATGTGCGTCCAGACTGGTCAAGGATTGCTGTTCCAGTTGGTCGCATAGGGACATTAATTCATTTACTTTCGACACTATGGCTTTCTGTTCGCTTCGAGGTGGAATAGCAATTACTAAACTATAAGCATCGTTACGATTCAAGCCTGGCTTAATTCCCTTCCCTAATTTATCGAGGCCCAATGTATGAAATTGTATAAAGACAAATTCAAGAACCATAGCAATTGGGGGTATAGTGCTATAAGCTACGTCTGTTACCCAACAGGCTGGCTGATTTGAAAGATTTAATGCTCCTGCGGAACCTTTTCTGCCAATAATAATACATGGTGATTTAATACATGCTTCATTGTGTGTACCTACAACTCCATTGGAGCCATAAACATTATATTCACCAGAATTAGATCTTTTTTCTTGTGGTAAATTATTACCGTACTCCATTTCATAGATATTACCAAATCGCACCCACTCCCATCCCTCCGGCAATTCAAATAGCTTCTCTTCCTCGCTAATTTCCGGCAGTGGTTTTTGCTTTTTAATTTTCCCCTGTTTCACCAGCTCGGCTTTTTCCGCCGCAATACGCTTCAGCAGCTCCGACGCCGGTTCATCATTCGGATCCTGCGGCACCAGTTTACCGCGCACAGCCAGTTCCAGAATCAGCTCACGTAATTTCTTAATGCCATATAAATCAATTTTTCCGGAACTGCCGCGCCCGGCGGTGGAACGGGTTTGCAACGCCGAGGTCCAGGTTTCCATATGATCAACGATCAGCTTTTCCACATTCATTAGTTAACCTCCTTGCCAGACAGCGCAGCGCCAAGAATATCGCGCAGTTGATTACGCAGCGTCTGGATCTCCGCCTGCTGTTTTGCATACTGCGCTAACAGTTCGTCCGGGTCATGGCTGACGGTTTCCGCCTGATGTGGGTTTTTAATATCCAGATTGAAGTTACGCGCAATCACGTCATCAATGCTGACTTTCCACGCTTGCTCATTCTCGATGCGGCTGGCAAAACCATCGGCCTCGTTACCCCACCAGTCAATCTCCGCCTGAAACTCTTCGAACTTCATCGGCTTGGTTTTACTGTAATTTTTCACGCCCGCCGGATACGGATGCTCATAGAACCAAATCTCTTTGGTTGGCTGACCTTTGGTAAAAAACAACAGGTTGGTTTTAATGCCGGTATAGGGGTTAAACACACCATTCGGTAAACGCACGATGGTATGCAGATTGCACTCTTCGGTAAGCAGCTTTTTGATTTTGGTTTTAACGCCTTCGCCAAATAGCGTGCCATCCGGCAATACCACCGCCGCGCGACCGTTTTTCGCCAGTACTTCCACAATCAGTTGCAGAAACAGATCCGCCGTTTCGCGGGTTTGCATCTCTGCCGGAAAGTTCTTCTCAATACCGTCTTCTTCCGTGCCACCAAACGGCGGGTTGGTAACAATGACATCCAGTTGCTCATCCCAGGAGGAAAGCGGTTTGTTCAGGGTGTTGTCGTGACGAATTTGTACAGGCACTTCAATGCCGTGCAGCAGCATATTGGTGGTCGCCAGCAGGTGCGGAAGCTGTTTTTTCTCGACACCGTGGATCTGTTGTTGCAGCGTCTGATGATCGGCGACGCTCTTCACGTATTTGTTCTTTACATGATCGAACGCGCAGGCAAGAAAACCGCCCGTACCGCAGGCCGGGTCCATAATGGATTCGCCGAGTTTCGGATCAATGCGATCCACCATAAAGCGAGTGACGGCGCGTGGAGTATAGAATTCGCCCGCATTGCCCGCAGATTGCAGATCTTTAAGGATCTGTTCGTAAATATCACCAAACAGATGGCGTTCGCTGGCGCTGGTAAAGTCAATTTCGTTCAGCTTGTTGATCACCTGGCGCAGTAGCGTACCGTTTTTCATGTAGTTATAGGCATCGCTGAACGCCTGCTTTACCACGTAGCCGCGTGGGTTTTTATCGATAGGCGCAGTGAGGTTTTTCAACGCCGGGAACAGATCATCATTAACGAATTCCAGCAGGGAATCACCGGTAATGCCCTGAGCGTTTGCGGCCCAACTGCGCCATAAATAACGCTGTGGGATCGGATATTGATAGTTATCCTGCTCCAGTTCCAGCGCCTCTTCCTGGGCATCGAAGATTTTCAAAAACAGCAGCCAGGAGAGCTGACCGAGACGCTGCGCATCGCCGTCCACACCGGCATCTTTGCGCATAATATCTTGTAATGATTTGATTACTGAACTGATAGACATGTTGTATTCCATGAAAAACAAGGCCTTCTGCAACATGTTGGTTGCAGAAGGCACAAAAGAGAGTTGTTAAGCAGAGCGGGGCGGTAATTGGTAGATTTCGTTTTCCAGCTCGCTGAGCGCCTGATTATACCCGTTACGGTCGCCAAATCCGGTTTTAATAATCTCCGGTAGGGTGCCCATGCTGTCGAATGGTTTAAGTTTCAGCACCTGAATACTTTCGATCTCCTGTACGCCCGCATCGGCGTATTTATCCAGCAGATTATCGAGCACGGCTTGCGCTGCTTCAGAGTATTTTGTGAAGTAGTTCCGCTTGCGCACGTTCTCGGCGCGCTCTTTGCGGGTTAACGGCGGCTGACCATACACTACGTGGCAAAGCATGTCGAACGGGTCGAGATCTTTACCGACTTCTTCTGCCAGTACTTCCCAGATGATCCCCTGTTGTTCCAGCTCGTGAATGATCGCTTCTTTGCGATCGGCGTCTTGCCACTTGCGGGTAAAGTCATCCAGCGAGGCATATTCTTTGAGCAGTGTTTTGCGGGTGTAATCTTTAAAAGATTCGGTAACCAGTTTACCGTCGGCATCGTAATACTGAACACGCTGCGCAATAACACCCACCGCCACGCCATTGACGTGAAACTTGCGGATTTTCTTCTCGTCTTCTTCCGGAAGTGGGCCAACATCATCGGTATCGGTAACCTGGTATGGTGGCGCAGGCGGTTCATCAACGCCTGTTACCTGTTCGTCGTCATGTTCGCTGATTTCTTCGAGTTTCTCTTCAAAATCAGATTCTGGATCGGCGATATCCTCTGGTGTGGTATCCATGACTTTTTCGGGAATGCCATCGAAACGCTCATCGGCAAACAGTTCGGTGGCTTTTTTAAAGTCGAGGATGGTAAACCAGAGTTTGCCGTAACGTTCGTCGATGCGTGTACCACGACCGATAATTTGCTTGAATTTGGTCATCGACTGGATGTTCTGGTCCAGTACTACCAGTTTGCAGGTTTTAGCATCCACACCAGTGGTCATCAGTTCTGAAGTGGTCGCGATAACCGGGTACGCTTTTTTCGGGTTGATGAAGTTATCCAACTGAGCTTTGCCAATTTCATCATCGCCGGTGATTTTCATGACGTATTTGTCGTTCTTTTTCACCTGCTCCGGGTTGAGATTCACCAGGGCGCGGCGCATACGTTCTGCATGATCGATGTCGTTACAGAAGACGATGGTTTTATCCATCGGGTTGGTGCGCTTGAGGTAGTCGGTAATGGTTCTGGCAACCAGTTCTGTGCGTTCGTCGATTACCATCGTGCGATCGAAATCTTTCTGGTTATAGATACGATCGTCGATCACTTCGCCGTTTAAGTCAGTTTGCCCTTTGGTTGGGCGCCAGCCTTGCAGATCAACATCAATATCAACACGGACAACTTTATAAGGGGCGAGGAAGCCGTCTTCGATCCCTTCTTTTAGTGAGTAGACGTAAACCGGATCGCCGAAGTAATCCGTGCTGGAGACTTCATGCGTCTCTTTTGGCGTGGCGGTTAAGCCAATTTGGGTGGCGGAACTGAAATAATCAAGGATCTCTCGCCAGGCGCTGTCTTCGGATGCGCTGCCGCGATGGCATTCGTCGATCACGATCAGATCGAAGAAATCTGGTGCGACTTGTTTAAACGCTTTTTGGTCTTCCTCCGGGCCAGTTATAGCCTGATAGAGCGCGAGGTGAATTTCATAAGCGGGATCAATGGTGCGTCCGCTGACTTTGGTCATTGCCGTACCAAATGGCTGGAAATCATTATTTTTGGTTTGGTCGACCAGAATGTTGCGATCGGCAAGGAACAAAATGCGTTTTTTATTTTTTGATTTCCACAGGCGCCAGATGATCTGGAATGCGGTGTAGGTTTTCCCTGTTCCGGTCGCCATGACCAGCAGAACGCGGTTTTGCCCGTTGGAGACGGCTTCAATGGTTTTGTTGATTGCCTGAAGCTGGTAATAACGTGGCGATTTACCGCTGCCATCGTCGTAATAGTCCTGAGTAATCACCGGAAGCTGAGCTTGTGTGTATCCTTTCCAGAGGCAGAATTTTTGCCAGAGTTCAGCGGGGGAGGGGAAGTCATCCAGCGTTATTTGCTTTTCAAGGCATTCACCTTCGGCTGCGGTGGCATCGCGGAAGATAAAGCCATCCCCGTTGGTGGCAAAAACAAAAGGAACGTCCAGCAGGCGCGCATATTCAATGCCCTGTTGCATCCCTTTGCCAATTTCATGTTTGTTGGCTTTTGCTTCAATCACGGCTAAGGGAATGCCTGGTTTGTGATACAGCACGATGTCAGCAGATTTTACCGTTCTGCGTGCCGCAACTTTACCACGTACGATGACTTTACCGTCCCGGAGTTTGACCTCCTGTCTGATTTGCGTTGTGTTGTCCCAGCCTGCATTGAGAATGGCTGGCATAACGCATTTGGTAATGATGTCTGCTTCCGTCAGGTTACTTAGGTTCAGTTCCGCCATGGGGTGTTCTCGCTTTTATCAGGACGATTCTGATTGTACATAAAATCAATAGCCTGGCTATGACTTAGGGCGGTGTTTCAACGTGAAGTACGTAGCAGAGATCACATTGATATCTCTGTTATATCTTGCTTGAATTAATCTGGGCATATCAGAGACAGATAAACAGAAGTTACAGGAACCGTATCAACTCTAACAAAATATATAAAAATCTTATAGTTGCGTTTCTTTCGAGCAAGAAAGATAATGTTATTGTTGATTGTTTGATTGGGTATATGAAATGGAAGCTAAAGAATGTAAGGTGCAGGATATCCTTACTGAAAACAAAAAGTTTATTATTCCTTCTTATCAGCGTCCTTACAGTTGGACGGTAGATAATGCAGAGCAACTCATTGATGACATTTATAAAAGCTCTCAATCAGAAGAGAATGAATATTTTATTGGGAGTATGATTTGTATCAATAAAGGGCAAAATCAGTATGAAGTTGTAGATGGACAACAACGTCTTACAACGTTAAGCATTATTGTCTCCGAGCTAAAAAAAATCATCCCGATTCAGGGGATAAAAGATGATTTGCAAAAAAGAGTTCTGCCTATTGATGTTTATTCTGATGAAACAGATGAACCAAGGCTAATTGTTAGAAAAAAAGAGTGTGATCTTTATAAATATTATATACTTCAGGATTCTAAAGATTATAAACCTGAAAAACCATCGGATACTGAGTTAGTATTCATTAGCAACGCTGAAACAATTAGAGATTACTTGTTGCGGTTATCTGTTGATGAGTTGAAGTTGCTTGCTAAATATATTTTGCAAAATGTATATATCGTATTTGTGCAAACTGATGATTTCGCATCATCATTTAGACTCTTTAATGTATTAAATAGTCGAGGTTTACCTTTAAGTAATGCAGATCTTTTAAAAAATGCACTGTTTGAATCAGCTTCTACGCATAATAAAAAATCAGAGCAAATAGAATCAGCATGGTCGCAAATTGAAGATATGGTTGGAGTGAGACGGCTTGATAAATTTCTTACTCTTCATAAGCTTTCCGAGAAAAAAGATCGTGACAGGGTGTTACAAAAAGGTTTTGAAGCTTTTATTGAAAATCTCCAGCAGCAATTTGATGGAGATGCTATTGCTATGTCACTGATGTTGGTTAATTCTGCAAAAAATTATACTAAGATTTTAGAGAATGATTTTGAACACTCTTCAATACGACGAAAAATAGCATCACTAAGTAATTTAGGGGTAGATGAGTGGATTCCTCCGGTTATGGCATTCATGAATCGAATGGCTCGTACAGAAGATTTTAATTTAGATGATTTTTCTCAATTTATTACCGCCTTTGAGAAGGTATATATGCATGGGTGGTTAAAAAAACAAATTAAAAGCCAAAGAGAAATGGTTTGTTATTCAGCTCTGGTAGCAATAAATAATGATATGTCTTTTGATTCTGTGATAAATCAGATAAACCAACATGCAGATAATTCAGGTTTTATAGCTGCTCTGGATGAAGATTTATATGAGCCTCGTCCGAATCAAGTGAACTTAATAAAAGCAATTTTGCTTCGCTTAGATATGGAGCAACAAGATGAGAGCGTGATTAAAACCTATACGGGGAGAATCACAATTGAGCATATTCTTCCTCAAGCATTAGTTAATGAATACTGGATTAATAGATTCCAACCTCAAGAGCATGTCTACTGGCTGCATAAAATAGGTAATTTAACACTCATAAGTGGTTCCAAAAATTCTGAAGCACAACACTATGATTTTATCAAAAAGAAATCTATTTATGAGAAACTTAATAGTAAAAGCTCTTTTGATTTAACAAAAGATGTTTGTAATTCTTCAGAATGGGGATTGGCTGAACTGAAAATGAGACATGAAAAAATGAAAACGCAATTGAAGAAGCTTTGGTTGGTCTGACATATCTAAAGAGTTCCACTCGTAATAATGTTGCGGTGGAACTCTCAAAAAGTTGATCTTTCCCGAACTTACTTCCTCAACCCAGCAAACGCCGCCCGAATCTCTTCTTCCGGCAGCTGAATCCCGATAAACACCATCGTACTATGCGGTTTTTCATCGCCCCACGGGCGGTCCCAGTCGGCGCTGTAGAGGCGTTGGACGCCCTGGAACAGCAGGCGATTAGGTTCGCCGTCAATCCATAGCATCCCTTTGTAACGCAGCAGTTTATCCGCCGATTCCAGCAGCAGGTTTTCCATCACCCGGGAAACTTCGCTGATATCTACCGGGTAATCCAGTTCCACCACAATCGACGAAATATCGTTTTGTTTGTCCGCGATAAAGTGAAAACGTGGCTTGGTGCTGACGACGTTTTCTTCCAGCATAAAACCGTTGGTGTTGAACAGCAGGCCCAGGTCGATGTCGCCGTGGGTGACGGTGTAGACCGGTGCACGGGCGTTGATGCGCGCCAGGCGTTCACGCAGTTTTTCTGCTTCGCCTGCGACGTCGGTTTTAGTCAGCAGAATACGGTCGGCGTAGCCAACCTGTGACTGGGCGATGGTGAACTGGTTCATCTGCTCATCGGCATGTACCGCATCCACCAGCGCAATCACTCCGTCCAGCAGGTAACGCTGGCATAAAACTTCATGGGAGAAAAAGGTCTGAATAATCGGGCCGGGATCGGCCATGCCGGTGCATTCAATGACCAGACGGTCGAACTGAATATAGCCCTTGTCGAGATTGTCCAGCAGGTCGAGTAGCGCGTCCTCCAGCTCGTTGGAGCGCGAACAGCAGATGCAGCCGTTGGTCAGCGTTTTTATTTGCGTGGCGCGATCGCCAATCAGTTGATCATCAACGGAGACTTCGCCGAATTCGTTTTCAATCACGGCAATCTTGTAGCCGTGTTGTTCGTTAAGAATATGGCGCAGCAGGGTGGTTTTTCCTGCGCCTAAAAAACCGGTGAGTAGGGTAACTGCAATCGGGTTCATGCTCTCTCCATTAACAACAGCGCATACCGCCTTTACCATCGCCGCCGTAGCGCGCGTTCTGGCGTTCGCGGAAGAATTCTTCATAGCTCATGTACGGCTTGTCGGGATGGTTGGTCTTCATATGCTCGACGTAGTTGTCGTAGTCTGGAATGCCAATCAACATCTTCGCCGCCTGGCCGAGATATTTTTTTGCCTGTCCTAAGTTACCAAACATTTTGCCTTCCAGATATGCGTAAAGCCCGGAAGGTCCGGGCTGGGGATTTGCCGGATGCGGCGTAAACGCCTTATCCGGCCTACGATAGACATTTTGTAAGCCGGATAAGGCAACCGGTTAGTGGTGCGAAGAGATCTTCACGCCGCCTTCCGGGATTGGAACGTACGGTGTTTCTTTGTCAGTACGTTTGTCGCTGTTACGCACCTTCAGCCAGGTTTTGAAACCGTAGAAGATGATGCTGTACACCACAATCAGGAACAGAATACTCAGGCCTGCGTTGGTGTAGTTGTTCACAACGATGTGGTTCATGTTGGCAATCTGCTGCGCCGTCAGGTCAGTACCGTTAGCAATCTTCTCTTTGTACTGGCTTGCCATGTAGAAGAAGCCTTCCATCTGCGGGTTGGTACTGAACAGTTTCAGGCCCAGCGCCCAGGTGGTGCAGATAAGCAGCCATACTGCCGGGATAACGGTAACCCAGATGTATTGGGTGCGCTTCATCTTAATCAGCACAACGGTGCCCAGTACCAGCGCTACGGCTGCCAGCATCTGGTTGGAGATACCGAACAGCGGCCACAGGCTCTTAACGCCGCCCAGCGGATCGACCACGCCCTGATACAGCAGGTAGCCCCACAGACCCACACAGCCCGCAGTACCGATGATACCGGCAACCAGAGAGTCGGTTTTTTTCAGGAACGGGATGAAGTTACCCAGCAGGTCTTGCAGCATAAAGCGGCCAGAACGGGTACCCGCATCCAGCGCGGTCAGGATGAACAGGGCTTCGAACAGAATACCGAAGTGATACCAGAAGCCCATGTCAGCCATCGGCAGCACTTTGTGGAACACGTGAGCGATACCTACCGCCAGCGTCGGCGCACCACCTGCACGGTTCAGGACAGAAGGCTCACCAATGTCTTTCGCGGTTTGCAGGATCTGCTCTGGCGAAATCACGAAGCCCCAGGAGCTGACGGTCGCTGCCGCGTGTGCGGTAACGTCTTTCAGCTGCGCCATGATGATCGGCGCGTTCTCGCCACCCATTTCATGCAGGTTAGGCATGGTGATGCCGAGGCCAGCAGGCGGGGTGTTCATCGCGAAGTAAAGACCCGGTTCGATGATGGACGCAGCAACCAGCGCCATAATCGCCACGAAGGACTCCATCAGCATTGCGCCGTAGCCGATGAAACGCGCGTCGGTTTCATTAGCCAGCAGTTTCGGCGTCGTACCGGAAGAGATCAGCGCGTGGAAGCCAGATACCGCACCACAGGCGATGGTGATGAACAGGAACGGGAACAGAGCGCCTTTCCACAGCGGGCCAGTACCGTCAATGTACTGGGTCATGGCAGGCATTTTCAGTTCCGGGTTCAGCACCACGATACCCAGCGCCAGGCCGACGATAACGCCGATTTTCAGGAAGGTTGCCAGATAGTCGCGCGGTGCGAGGATCAGCCACACTGGCAGCAGTGCGGAAATAAACGCATAGCCAATCAGCGCGAAAGTAATGGTGGTGTCTTTAAAGGTCAGTGCCGGACCCCAGTACGGATCGTGAGCAATCACGCCACCGAAGTAGATAGAGGCAACCAGCAGCACGATACCAATGACAGAGACTTCACCCACACGCCCCGGACGAATAAAGCGCATGTAGATACCCATAAACAGCGCAATCGGTACGGTTGAGCAAACGGTGAAGACACCCCACGGACTTTCGGCCAGGGCTTTAACCACAATCAGCGCCAGGACGGCGAGGATGATGATCATGATTAAGAAACAGCCAAACAGCGCGATAGTCCCCGGTACTGGCCCCATCTCTTCTTTGATCATCTCACCAAGAGATGCGCCATTACGGCGAGAGGAGATAAACAGCACCATAAAGTCCTGAACCGCACCGGCCAGCACTACCCCCGCCAGCAGCCACAGCGTGCCAGGCAGGTAGCCCATCTGCGCGGCGAGAACCGGACCCACCAGCGGACCAGCACCGGCGATAGCGGCGAAGTGGTGACCAAACAACACGTAACGGTTGGTCGGAACGTAGTTCAGACCGTCGTTGTTAATAACCGCAGGCGTCGCGCGCGTGGGGTCGAGTTTCATTACCTTCTGGGCGATGTACAGACTGTAGTAGCGATACGCCACCAGATACACCGACACAGAGGCGACCACGATCCACAGGGCGCTGACGTGCTCCCCCCGACGTAATGCAACTACCGCGAGGCAGAATGCACCGATGATTCCGAGAATCACCCAGGGTATGTGCTTGAATATCTTTTTAGTATCCATAGTAAAACCTGGCATGTATTGATTAATAGTTGGCCGAAGCCGTTCTAGGTTTGCGTTGCGTTTGAGGAGGTAAATTGACCGCTATCCTGCAGTGATGTTGCCAGAGTTACGCGCGCGTAAAGTAAGGTAAATAACTGAGTGGTTATTTTAGGGACGTAAGCGGTCAGGAATGGCGGTGAGCGGCAAAGGCGTCGTTTAAGTGACCATAAATATGTGATTTATATCACATATTTATATTGCGAATAATTTATGTAAATAATGGCTTTTTAAATTCAGAGGGTGAATAAAATTACTCGGCGTCATCTCCGCGGGATTTTCATAAAGTTTTTCCTTTCCAGGCCGAAAATCTTGCATCGGTCCACAGGAAAGAGAAACCATGTTAAAACGTATCAAAATTGTGACCAGCCTACTGCTGGTTTTGGCCGTTTTTGGCCTTTTACAACTGACTTCAGGCGGTCTGTTCTTTAATGCCTTAAAGAACGACAAAGAAAATTTCACTGTTTTACAAACCATTCGCCAGCAGCAATCCACGCTGAATGGCAGCTGGGTCGCGTTGTTGCAGACGCGTAACACCCTCAACCGCGCGGGTATCCGCTACATGATGGATCAGAACAATATTGGTAGCGGTTCAACCGTTGCTGAGCTGATGCAGAGTGCCAGTATTTCGCTGAAACAGGCGGAAAAAAACTGGGCGGATTACGAAGCGTTGCCGCGTGACCCGCGTCAGAGCACCGCCGCAGCGGCAGAGATCAAACGTAATTACGATATTTATCACAATGCGCTGGCGGAGCTGATACAACTGTTAGGTGCAGGCAAAATCAACGAGTTCTTTGATCAGCCGACCCAGGGATATCAGGACGGTTTCGAGAAGCAGTATGTGGCTTACATGGAGCAAAACGATCGGCTCTATGATATCGCCGTCAGCGATAACAATGCCTCCTACAGCCAGGCGATGTGGATTCTGGTAGGCGTGATGATCGTCGTACTGGCGGTCATCTTCGCCGTCTGGTTCGGTATTAAAGCCTCGCTGGTCGCGCCAATGAATCGCCTGATTGACAGCATTCGTCATATTGCAGGCGGCGATCTGGTGAAACCGATTGAGGTGGATGGCTCTAATGAGATGGGGCAACTGGCAGAGAGTTTGCGCCATATGCAGGGAGAGCTGATGCGTACCGTCGGTGATGTGCGCAACGGGGCCAATGCCATCTATAGCGGTGCCAGCGAAATCGCCACCGGCAATAACGATCTCTCTTCGCGCACCGAGCAACAGGCCGCTTCGCTGGAAGAGACGGCAGCCAGCATGGAGCAACTGACCGCAACGGTGAAACAGAATGCCGAAAATGCGCGCCAGGCCAGCCATCTGGCGTTAAGTGCTTCCGAAACGGCGCAACGCGGCGGCAAAGTGGTGGATAACGTGGTGCAGACCATGCGCGATATCTCCACCAGTTCGCAGAAAATCGCCGATATTATCAGCGTAATTGACGGCATTGCCTTCCAGACCAATATTCTGGCTTTGAACGCGGCGGTTGAGGCTGCGCGTGCGGGTGAGCAAGGACGCGGTTTTGCGGTGGTCGCGGGAGAAGTGCGTAATCTGGCCCAGCGTAGCGCTCAGGCTGCTCGTGAAATTAAAAGCCTGATTGAAGACTCGGTGGGGAAAGTGGATGTTGGCTCTACGCTGGTCGAAAGCGCCGGGGAAACAATGGCGGAGATTGTCAGTGCCGTGACCCGCGTGACGGACATTATGGGCGAAATTGCTTCTGCTTCTGATGAGCAGAGCCGTGGTATCGATCAAGTTGGCTTAGCGGTTGCTGAGATGGACCGGGTAACCCAACAAAACGCCGCGCTGGTGGAAGAATCTGCCGCCGCCGCCGCCGCGCTGGAAGAGCAGGCCAGTCGCCTGACCGAAGCAGTGGCAGTGTTCCGGATTCAGCAACAGCAGCAACAGCAGCGTGAAGCATCGGCTGTGGTAAAAACCGTGACGCCAGCTACGCCGCGCAAAATGGCCGTGGCAGATAGCGAGGAGAACTGGGAAACGTTTTAACGTAATGATGCCGGATGAGTATTTCATCCGGCGTTTTTATTATTAAACCAGGAACAGTGAAATCGCCGGGATATATGTCACCAGCATTAGCATTAACAGTAGAGCCGCCAGTAGGGGCAGGGATTGTTTAAAGAAATTTCCCACCGAAACTTGCGTGATATTACATACCAGCAGCATCACGGTACCTACCGGTGGCGTGAATGCGCCAATCGACAGGTTGAAGATCATGATGATGCCAAAATGCACCGGATCGATGCCAAAGTGTTCGACCACCGGTTTTAATAGTGGTACCAGGATCAGCAAAATGGCGTTTCCTTCCAGAAACATCCCCAGCGTCAGCAGCAATATGTTGATAATCAACAGGAACATGTATTTGTTTTCGGTCAGCGAAGTCACAAAATTCGCCACTGCGACACCAGCATGTTCCATTGAGAAAATCCATCCCAATGCGGCGCTGGCCATGATTACCAGCATCACCGATGCGGTTGCGCGTGCCGTTTCGCCCAATGCTTTGACGACATGAGAAATCCGCATTTCACGATAGATAAAAAAGCCAATCGCCAGCACGATTAGCACCGCTACTGCACCTGCTTCTGTTGGGGTGAAAATGTTAGCGCGAATACCACCCACCACAGCAAAAATGAGGAACAGCGCAGGCCAGGCCTGTCCCAGCGAGAACACCACCTCTTTGCCCGTAGGCCAGCTTTCACGCGAGGGTTTAGCGTTAGTTTTGCGGGCGACAAGGTAGACGGTAAACATCAGTACGACTGCGCATAGCAAACCAGGTACCAGTCCGGCGATAAACATTTTTCCGATAGAGACGTCGGCAACCAGACCGTAAATAATCAGGGCTATTCCAGGCGGTATGATCGGGGTGACTAACGAGCCACCAGCGGTAATGGCGGCGGCAAACGCGCGATTGTAGCCTTTACGCTCCATCTCCGGCACCATCATGCGCGACAGCATCGCCGCGTCAGCAAGGTTAGAGGCGCTGACGCCGCCCATCATGGTGCTGACGAGAATGTTTGCCACGCCCAGTCCGCCGCGCATTTTCCCCACCAGAACGTTGGCAATGTGCAGGATGCGTTCGGCAATGCCGGTGTAGCTCATTAGTGTGCCGAGCAAGATAAAAAACGGAATTGCCAGCAATGATGGGCTTTGCGTTGGCGCGATTAGTCTTTGCACGGCAATTTCAATCGGTACGCTGGAGAAGAATAAAAAGTAAGCGATGATGCCAATAAACATCGCCAGATAGACCCGAATGTTGAGAAACAAACAGACGATCATTAGCGGAATAATCAATAACCAACTCATTGCATTTTGTCTCCGCTATCGGATTGTTTTGTATCGTTTATTAACCAGTAGAGGGTATAAATAGCCGTTGCCAGTGCGCCGACAGGGACCGCCAGATCGATCCAGAACCATGAAACCTTCAGAATTTGTGTCACTTTAAACTGCGCCATTTCGGCTAGTCGGTAGCCCAGCCAGGCCATATAAAGCAGCAGTGCGATGGAGAGAAGGGCGACCAGTACTGCAATAACACGCCTGAGTTTGCCTGGAAGCATCTCCATCAGGAAGGGAATGGTCAGGTGCGCCCTGTCACGTTCCGCCACCACTCCACCTAACATCACCACCCAAATCATCAGCATTCCCGACATTTCTTCTGTCCATTGAAGCGGTTGGCAGATGAAATAACGCATAAATACCGCTCCAATTGTCACCACAACCAGAACGAATAGCGCAAAGGCAGCACTAAATTCTGCCACTTTGCCAAAAAGACGCATGAAACCTCCTGTTAGTGCGTGTCCTGCCTAAGAGAGATGAGGCAGGACGCTGAGCATTAATGCTTATTGCAGTTGCTGTTGAATGGTTTCGTACAGACCTGGTGTCCATTCCGGGAATTGAGAGTAAACTTCGCGTGCTTTCTTCTGGAATGGTCCAGTATCGGGATAGATCACTTCGACGCCGGCTGCCTGCATGGTTTTCAACATTTCGGCATCACGCTCAAGAGTGAGTTTCTGGCTATAGACACCCGCTTCATAGCCGGTCTGGTGGATCATCTCCAGTTGTTCTGGTGAAAGGGTGCTAAAGAAGGCTTCACCACCTATCCACACTGAGGTATTTGTCAGGTAGTTAACCATTGTCAGATATCTTGCCTGCTCATACAGTTTTTGCCCTTGCAGCACTGAAATTGGGTTTTCTACGCCGTCAATAACGCCCTGGGTTAATGCGGGATAAACTTCGCCTAATGGCATGGGAGTTGGTGTTGCCCCCATCGCCTGAATGGCTTTTATTTGCATGACGTTATTAGGAACGCGAATTTTTAAACCTGCGAGATCGTCAACGGTGCGAATGGGTTTTTTCGAAATAATCTGTCGAGTGCCATAGAGATAATTATTCATTACCACATGAATTCCCTTTTTCTTCAGACTTTCATTTTTTTGTTTAAACCAGTCGCTTTCATATATTTTGAACAGTTTTTGCGGATCGTCAGTCAGATACTGTCCAAACAAAATCCCCAAATCGGGTTCATAATCGGCAAGAAAAGCCACATCACTCAAGGTTATGACATTCATGCCCATCATGGCTTGCTCGGTGACATCCTGTTTTGATCCCAATTGGGAGCTGGGATAGAGCGCAAGTGTTATTTCGCCATTACTTTTTTTATTTAATAGGTCTGCCCAGTAACGCATGACCACATCCAGGGGTTCTCCAGGGTTATTTTCATAGGCAACTTTTATTGAAATAGGTTTTGCCTGGATTATTGACGGTAAAAAAAGGGTACTGACAGTAATTAGCATCGCTATTATTTTGCTCATCTTTACTTACTCCATGCTAAGGAAATAAAACTCCAACATTGTTGTCGGGAGTGAAACCTTATGAAAAAGCAGTCATTACTGAAAAGTAGTCAGCGAATAGCAGAATGGCTGCAGATGTATCATAAATTCGTGCACCGGGTAATACTTTGCTGCTTTTAATCGGTTTTTAATGCATTTTTTGATTGTATATCTTAAAGTTATGTAATGCATGACGTTACAAGGAACACCCTCTGATGAGTTTAGTTATCGCTGATAAGATCTCTTATTCGGTTGATGATTTATTAAAAATAAAATCATTAATTTGGCTGCGGTTATTTTTAATTGTCAATACAGATAAAAACTAAGTGTTGACGCAGAATGGTGGTATCCATTAAATTTATTTAGTGCTGATTTAATACATTTGTTGAACGTATAATTCATGCTGATATTAAAAGAAAGCCGTCATTCACTAAATAACTTGTTCGGCAAGGAAATCAGAGAGTAACGGATGATTCGTTACAACGGGGAAAGGCAGTAAATATTCACATGGTGAATTTGTTATCAACTTGAAAACTTATTTTACTGGGTTCCTTCTGATCATGTGAGTGAACGCAGTGATTAATGATTAACGTTAAGTGCTAACCAGAGCGCTTTTTATGAAGTTAAATTAATAATATCCATTATTTATGAATGAGGAAGCCTGTTTATTATATGGAAATACTTTTAACAATTTTAATTCTTACGTTGGTAGTATCATTAACCAGCGTGCTTACACGTCTGTCTCCTGTCCAGATACCACTTCCTTTAATCCAGATTGCCGCTGGTGCAGTACTGGCCCAGCCTATATTTGGTCTGCATGTGGAATTCAATCCTGAACTTTTTCTCTTATTGTTTATACCACCCCTGTTGTTTGCTGAAAGTTCAAAAATACAACCTAAAGAATTGATCAAGCACAGCCGGGAAATTATCAGCCTGGCACTTGTGTTGGTACTAATCACTATTTTTGGTGTCGGCTATGTGATTCATTTACTCTTACCGAATGTGCCGCTCATCGCTGCTTTCGCATTAGCCGCCGTGTTGTCGCCTACCGATGCCGTGGCGTTGCTGGGGATTGTCGGGAAAGGGCGTATCAGCAAAAACATCCAGGAAGTGCTCGAAGGCGAAGCGTTGATGAATGATGCTTCCGGCCTGGTGGCGTTGAAATTTGCTGTTGCAGTGACGATGGGAACGATGGAATTCAGCGTTCATGGCGCAACCATTGCGTTTTTTGTCGTTGCGTTGGGCGGTATTGCCGTGGGGATCGCTGTTACCTGGTTATATGGTAAAGGGCTGCTGTTGATCAGCCGATATGCTCACGATGAACCTTCCATTCAGATTGTATTGATGCTTCTGTTGCCGTTTATTGTTTATCTGGTTGCGGAACATTTTGGCTTATCTGGCATTCTTGCCGCTGTCGCCGCGGGGTTAACAACCAGTCGCATTGGCGTAGTCCACCACGCGCCTATTCGCCTGAGAATTAAAGCTAAAAGTAGCTGGTCGATGCTTGAATATGTCTTTAACGGCATGGTGTTTCTGATTTTAGGCTTACAACTGCCGGGCATTATTTCGGAATCACTGATCCGTGCAGAAAACGATCCACTGGTGGACACCGGATCTCTGCTCCTTGATGTCATTTGGATCTACCTGGCGTTAATGGTTGTGCGCCTGGGCTGGCTTTGGCTGATGCGTCTGTATAGCCGTAAACGACCCGGCAAACATCCGATGCTGTTTGCTGGATATAAAACGCGTCATATGCTGCTGGCGACCTTTGCGGGGGTGCGCGGAGCTATCACGCTTGCGGGGGTGCTTTCTATCCCGTTATTGCTGCCGGATGGCACACCTTTTCCCGGGCGTTACTTGCTGGTATTTCTCGCTACAGGTGTGATCCTCTTTTCGCTGGTTTGCGGCATTATTATTCTGCCGTTATTACTGGGGAAAAATGTGGGGATTTTCAGCGATAACCGACAAAAAGAAGAGGAAGCTGCCGATCTGTTTATGGCTAAAATGGCCATACTGAGTGTGCAAAAGACCGAGCAACGTTTGCTGCGCGCCAGAACAGAAAACCTCGATAACGAGTTGATTATGGAAACGGGGGCCAGAGTTATCGGTTATATGCGACATAGTGAAGAGGATATGTCGCCTAATGATAATTCCCTGCATATGCAGCGTGCGAAGCTGGAAAGAACATTTAATCTGGCGGCGTTAAATGCCAAACGCGCGGCTATTTACCAGATGCGCGCAAGGCAAGAAGTCAGTGATGAAACACTGGCAAAAATAGTCAGTGAATTAGATGTGCTGGAAACGTTAATCATGGATAGCCGATAATTTTATCGCTGCCAGTAATAGGGAATTAAATGATGGCTGAGAGTAATACTTCCAGCATCGTTTATTCCCTATGTATTTCCTTATGGGCAGAACAATCGCCTGGATTAATACTGCATTAATACAACATAGTGATATAAACCAAGAATCAATGTTTTTAATCTGTACTTAATTTATCGGTGATGTTGCCTGATGGAACGAATCATTGATTGTTTGGCGGTATCCAGATGGTTTCGCAACGCCGTTATTGCATCTAAATCGCTACGGCAAATCAGGGCGCTGAGAATGGTCATATGTTCATCAACAGCAATGATATTGCGCTGTTTGAGATCGCTTTCATCCCATTGATAGTGAAAATGAAAGATCACCGATATAATTTCAAGTGATTGATTAAAAAAGATGTTGTCAGCAGCGGATAACAGCATGGCATGAAAATCACGGTCTAATTGAGAAAACATTCGAAAGTTGCTGCCAATGCTGTCGCGCAGCGTCCGGTGGCGTTCGAGCATGGTTTTTGCTTGCAGCCAGCGAGGGTCATCATCGGGAAGGTTGAGAAAGTGTTGCAGGGAATGTGTTTCGAGCATTTCGCGTAGCTCAAACAGCTGCTCGGCGTAGGATTGATCGAACTGCTTCATGCTCCATTGGCCGCGCTTTTCGCTTTGAATAAGATTATAACGACCGAATTTCAAAAGATATTCTCGTACCACTACCGGACTGACGCTTGCCGCTCGCGCCAGCTGAAGTTCGGAAAAGCTTTCTCCGGCGCGTAACTGGCGCAGGTTAATCATGGTGAAAAATGCCTGCTCGAAAAGACGGTTTTGCTCTTTCAGCGAGGCCGTGATGCAATCAAATCCATCGTTCTGTTCGGGTTTGCGGGCGATAACATAATTTTTCCCCACCAGGGTGAGCACGCCACATGCGCTTAAATGCTGGAGTATGTGGCGTACCGTAGTGCGACTGATGTTATACATTTCTGCCAGTCCGCTTTGTGAAGGCAGCGGAGAAGGAATATTGCCCCTCGCCATATCTTCAATCACCTGATTTATGACGCTATGACGTAAATTCTGCGAACGACTCATTCTTCCCTCCAGTCCGGCATTAAAAGCCGATTTAAAACATTTTTATGCGCGATCATCCGCATATTTTATGGGTAAATTCAGGCGCTCTTATAAATTCGACGATATCTGAAAGTCATAAAATAAAAGGAGCGGTGAATCATGTCCACAATGAAAGTATTAATTTGTCAGGAAATAAAGAATTTAGTATGGGAAGTCCGGGAAAGACCGGTGCCAGGCGATAATGAAGCATTAATTAAAATTAAAACTGTCGGGATTTGCGGTACAGATATTCATGCCTGGGCGGGCAATCAGCCATTTTTCAGTTATCCACGCGTTTTAGGCCATGAAATATGTGGGGAGATTATTGAATCAGGAAAAAACATTCACAATTTTAATATCGGACAGCAAGTTGCGGTAATTCCGTATATTTCTTGTCAGCAATGCCCGGCGTGTAAAAGCGGTCGTACCAATTGCTGTGAAAAAATTTCAGTCATTGGCGTGCATCAGGATGGCGGTTTTAGTGAGTATTTGAGCGTGCCGGTGGCGAACATTTTGCCCGCAGACGGTATTGACCCGCAGGCGGCAGCATTGATTGAACCTTTCGCTATTAGCGCTCATGCGGTGCGTCGTGCAGCCATTGCACCCAGCGAGCAGGTGCTGGTGGTCGGGGCGGGGCCAATCGGTCTGGGCGCGGCGGCAATCGCTAAAGCCGATGGCGCGCAGGTGGTGGTGGCGGATACCAGTCCGGCGCGCCGTGAACATGTGGCAACGCGTCTGGAATTACCTGTTCTGGACCCGTCAGCCGAAGATTTTGACGCGCAGCTGCGGGCGCAGTTTGGTGGTTCGCTGGCGCAGAAAGTGATTGACGCGACAGGTAATCAACATGCGATGAATAACACCGTAAATCTGATTCGTCACGGCGGCACGGTGGTATTTGTCGGCCTGTTTAAAGGTGAGTTGCAGTTCTCCGATCTGGAATTCCATAAAAAAGAAACGACGATGATGGGCAGCCGCAACGCCACGCCGGAAGATTTCGCTAAAGTCGGTCGATTGATGGCGGAAGGGAAAATCACTGCCGACATGATGTTAACCCATCGCTATCCGTTCGCCACGCTGGCAGAAACCTACGAGCGCGATGTGATTAACAATCGTGAGTTGATTAAGGGCGTAATTACTTTCTGATAAGGCGAGATTATTCAAGTTGCCATGCAGCGTCCGGGGAAGTGTTGGGCGCTGTTTTTTTTCTGTTTCTCAATAATGTTTTGTAGGCCGGAGAAGGTGTGTAGGTCGCACCTTATGCGACCTACACATCAGTCAGGAATTACCCTTCACGTTCTACCACTTTAATTTCCACCATGCCGATCCCGAGCTTACGCGGCGAGTGCCCGAGGATATTCCCTTCGTTGGTTGAGACAGGTTCCGGTGGCACAATTACCAGTGTGTCGGCATCGGTTGGGTTATCGAAATGCAGTGTGGTGGTGGTCACTTCATTGCCCAGCACAAGGGCTTGTTCTTCATTGCCTACGCGTACCGGAATAGGACGGCTGGCGTTATTGCCGTATGCTTTGGCGGTAATCACCAGGTCAAATTTCTTCGGCAGCGGATGCTTGTACTCGATTTTTACTTCATCGCCCAGCTGTGCGTTGGACCAGCGGCCCCACGACTCTGGACGAGAAATCCCGCTAAACTGTTTCACCTCTTCTGGCGCACCAGCGACGTTAAAGATGAAACTGTCGGCTTTGTAGCGAATATCGTTATCAACAATCTTTAGCGTATCGACATTGCCTTTGTAACGCGCCATGTCGATGACCGTATCTTTAAATGCCGTTTTGCCCTTCCATATTGCTTTGTCAACATGCTGAACAATTTGCTGACCGCCAAGCTGCCCTTGCGAGACACACCAGTCGGTGGAGAGTGCCAGTTCCGGAGCCCAGAGTTGTGCCATCTTGTAGCAACGGTCAACCCAGACGAAATTGTCGCGTGGAGCGAAATCTGCCAGCTGGAAACGCAGCGGTGCTGAGTATTCGCTTTCCGGCAGCGGTTCCACGCGTTTGTCTGAAACCCGCAACAGCAGCGGCAAACGGAAATGGCTACCTGAGAAGGCAATCATGTTTTTCTGCTGGTCGATGGTGAACTCTTTCATCTCTTTAGGGAATTTCCACAGGCGGATGATATCCGGCTTCCACGCCAATGTTTTCTCTTTGATATTGAGGAAGATTTCCGACATCGACTGCCCGGATAAACTGCTACGGCCAAGTCCGAGATAGTTATCGCCACCGAGAATGTCCAGCACCGTCGCGCCGTTATCCATCGTATTACGCTTCACTGCCAGCGTCTCTTGCTGCGGCTTGTCGCCACGGATGACAAAAAACAGGTTATTGCGATCCTGCTTATTAAGGTATTTCCACGCCGTATTGTTCATCGCTAAATGGTCAGAAGAGACGACGATGACGGTATCTTTAAACCACGGTGACGCTTTGATTTTGTTGATAAACGTCGCAATATTCTCCTGGCTGCAACTTACCGCGCTGAATGACTGATTCGGCTTACCGTCAAAATCATATTTTTTGCGGTTACAGGTGCGCGAGATAAAACCATCCGGGTGATGGGTATCGACTGTCAGGGTAAACAGTGAGAATCGCTGACCTGAGCGGGAAAGCTCTTCAAATTTTTTCCACGCTTCATCGAGAACGGTATCGTCGTAGAATCCCCAGTCGTTGCGATAGTGCGGGTCGGCCACCACACTTTTCAGCTCTTCTGAGCCGTATAAGTGGTCGAAGCCATGCGACTTCAGGAACACATCTTTACCGGCAAAACGCAGATTCGCGCCCTGCACGAAATAGTTCTGATAACCCGAGTTTTTCAGGATATCGCCCAGACAGATGTTCTGCGGGAAGAAGCTGGAGACAGAGGCGGAGGCGTTGCCTTCAAATGGGGCAAACAGCGGTATGCCGCACTGAGAAGCCACCATGCCCGCAATCGTGTAATCCGTTCCTGGCAGCTGCTGCGTGTGGCTGAAATCCAGGCCTTCATTTTTCAACGCGCCCAGTTCAGGCGTGAGATCCGGGAAAACCTCGTTATCAAAATAGGTCCGCTCGAGACTTTCGCCGTAGATATAAACCAGGTTGAGTTTCGGGTCAGGGATAGTTTTCGACGGCTCTTTATAATAAGCCGTAAAGTCCGGGTCGCCGTCGCGTGACTGGGATTTCACCAGTTCCGTTATCTGACGAAATGCCGGGCTGGCATCCACTGAACCCAGCGCCAGTAAGAGTGCCAGCAGGCTGTAACCAAAATGGTGCGGATGATGGCGACGACGGCGCAGGATCCAGCCCAGCGCACCGAACACCGCCGCCAGCCCCAGCACAATGCCGATACCAGGCAGGATGTATTTGCTGACACCAGCACCGGTCAGGCTGTTGGTTAAGGTATAGAGAACCGCGTCGTTAATACCATCGCCAGTAAAATAGTCGCTGGCAAACAGGGTGATATTTAAAACGACAAATAGCCCCAGTACCGTTAATGTGGCCGCAAACCACCAGGTGTTACGTCCCGCTTTCCATGCGTAAATCAGCACAGAGGCGAGAAAAAGGGCGAAAGAGAGTAGTTCTGACAACGGGCGATCCTCACTAAACCGGGCCGTTTAGCCAACGTTTAAGCTTTTTGAGAAGCACAATGTAATGGCGTCGCCATATTGCTGCAATTCTAGTGTCAAAAAAATGCGATGTTGTTAGGAATTAGTTTATAAACAGACTTTTTTGATCGCGGTCGCTTCCCGTGTAACAGGGGTAAAACCGTCCAGGAGCAGGGAAAAGGGCAGGAGAGAGCCGCGTCAGCCGGGTAACAGCTAAAACGCGGCGTTTCGCGGTTCAGGAAATGAAGTTCAGCCCCTGCTTTAACACCAGATCGCAGGCTTTGGTTTTCACCTTTTCTGCCAGCGGAGTCGTTCCAATATTATCCAGATTGAGTTGCTGACCATCTTTGGTTTTCAGCAAACCCTGAATGCCATCCAGATAGTTGGTGTCTTCTTTTTGCTCTTCACTGTTCAGGCCCAGTTTTTCCAGTACCTGATTCTTGATGTTTTCGGCATCGGTTACCGAAGCCAGCTTTTGCTTCGCGCAGTATTGCAGAATGCCTGCGGCGTTGTTCATGTTATCTGCGCTTAAGGCCTGGTTCCCGCTGCTAAGCAAGTTAGTTAATGACGCGAGCGACCAACCGCCTTCCTGTGTCGTGTTGTTTTGGTTGCCAAGTTCGCTGGCGGCGCTGGAGAGCGCATCTTTCCAGGACGCAGCATGCACCCCGGTGGAAATTAATGCGCTGGCGGCAATGGCACAGCACAGAAGATGTTTAATAGTTTTCATCATCATTACTCAAGGTTGAATTGTGTCGCAGTATACCGCCAGAAACGGGGATTAATACTCTTTACCTGTTACACGGCTACGGTAGCTATCCCAGTTAAAGATCACCCACAAACTGTTACCCAGGCGCATACGGTCCATCACGCGTTCGCCCAGCAACTTGGTCATCTCTTCCATATTACTGTTGGTCAGCATCCCGGTTGGGCGTTTGGAAGAAGAGCGGCGATCGACGATCTGGTTAATGATCACTTTTTCGTATTTCGATTCGGTCTGCACGCCGATCTCATCGATCACCAGCAGATCAACGTTACTCAGATCGTTAAGCAGTTGTTCTTCGCTGGTACCGCTATTCCTGAAGGTATCTTTCATCGCCGACATAATATCGGCCACGGTGATGATCAATACGGATTTACCGCGTAGCAGCAGCTCGTTGCAGATTGCCGCCGCCAGATGGTTTTTGCCGGTTCCTGGCTTACCAGAAAAGATGAAGCTGGCGATGTTGCCGTCAAACTCTTCGACATACTGGCGCGCTTTGCTTAACGCATTCATTTGCCCTTCACACTCAACGCGATAGTTCTCAAAGGAGCAGTTCTGATGCAGTGGACGAATACCGGAGCGGTTAAAGGTGCGCTGCATTTTCATCGCCCGATTTTCACGTTCGAGAGCGGCGGAGCGGATCGCCCCTTGTTCTTTCTGCCAGGCCAGTAGTTCTTCACCCGTTTTGAAAGCAGGTTTGATATGGGCAGGCATCATTTTTTGCAGGCGTTGCATCAGGTCGCCAACGTTTTTCATCGTTACCCTCTGAATCCTGGTGGAATTTGGCTGTCAGGTTCACTGACCGTATTCACATCTCGTTTCGGCAGTCCGCCGTTGCTGGCACGACCGATTTGCAGGCTGCGCGCCAGTTTTTGTTGCCACTGCACATGGTGAAAGACTTTGCCTTCCGCCTGCCAGTAGGCAATGAATGACGCCAGTTCTTCGGCGGTCACCGGTTCTCTTAGTGCCACGCCCCATAGCGCCGCCAGGCGGATAAAGTCGGCATCGGGTTGCCAGTCCGGATACATGGCAAATTTCCCCATGGGTACGGCAACGGGAGCGGTTTGCGGTTCCTGATAGAGTTGATCGTCCAGGGCCACGTCACTTCCCGGACGCGCCAGCTTTTCTTCCAGCGCCAGCAGTTCAGCCAGGCGTGCAGGAGTGATGGCATAAAACGCCGGGGCATTGTTAGCAAATACGGCAACCACACCGCCTTCAGCTTTTGCCAGAACGGTTTGGTGATCGTGTACCAGGGCGTCAATACCAACGACGTCCGGGGTCAAAACTCTGGAAGACATACTGTTTCTCAAATATGGAACGATGAACGAGAAGGGAGATAACTTTTATAGTAACACACGGAGGAGAGGAGGCTGTCTCTCATCCGCGTGCTTTAAGTGAGGCAATTTTATACGCGAGGGCGCTTGCGGTACAACCATAATCCAGGAATGGAAAGACCGATGGATAACGCACCAACAATCGATGAAGCTGTAAGAAAGTTGGTTAACAGGGTAATCATCAACGGTTCGCTGTAACCTAGCTGGCTGATTTTTACCGCCGAAATCATTGCGGTATAAGCTGATATGCCAGGGAACATAGGGATAACAGCCGCCACGGTAAACACTTTCGGATGCGCCAGATACCAGCGCGACCATTGAATACCAATGGTGCCGACCAGCATAGAGGCCATAAAGGTTGACCATTCAATATTCAGCCCGCTGGTCATTAAGATCATTCGGGAACCATGACCTATCGCACCAAGCAGCGCACACCAGCGTAACGCTCGAACGGGAACGTTGAACACCATCGCAAAGCCGACCGCAGGAATGGCGGCGAGGATCATATCCTGCGCCAACGCTAACAGAAATTCGATCACACCCATCCGCGTAGCCCCCAAATCGTCAGTGCCATTACTACGCCGACACAGGTAGCCAGTGTCAGCAGACTGGCGATCGCCCAGCGTGCCAGTCCGGTATTGATGTGGCCTTTAAACATATCGGCGACGGCATTTATCAACGGAAAGCCCGGCACCAGCAGCAGAACGCTGGCGGCCATCGCAATGGTGGGGGTATTGCTGAAAGTGGGAAGTTGCAAAAGCAATCCGGAAATGGTGGTGGCGGCGAAAGCGGTGAGGCAAAAGTTGATCTGTGGATGAAGATGACGTTGTGCCAGCAGCTGGCGGATATACATCGCGGCCGTACTGGCAAAGAAGGTGATGACGGCACCATCCCAGCCACCTTTATTGAGTTTACAGAAACAGGCGCAGGAAAGGCCAACCATTAAGGCTACCAGCCATCTTGGGTAACGTAATGGCTGAATTTGGCTAAATCGTTTCTCTACGCCTTTGTAATCCAGCAGATGATGCTCCGCCAGAATTACAATGTGCTGGACTTCAGTCACCACATGCATATTAATGCCGCGATCGTGATTTTTACGTGTCGATGTCAGGCATTGCCCATCTTTAATGGTTGTCAGCACTATGGCGTTCGAAGAGATAGAACTTTCGACGCTGTCCATTCCCAACGCCCGACCCAGTCGTGAGGAAAGCTCATCAACCAACGCGCTTTCCGCACCATGTTGCAAAAGAAATAATCCACACTGGATACAAAGCCGTGTTACGGCTCGCTGTTGCTCAGTTTGCATAACTCGCCCTTTGTCATAGACGTGCTGCGTATTGTTCAGATAATGAGAATCCATTTGTATCATGAAGCACGGTTGTTTTGCGGTAGGTTAAGATCAAAATTGCGCTGATTAATCCTGGTTATCGGGAGATGCTCGGTGATAAAAAGCGAATTATCTCTCGCCGTAAACAAACTATCGCATGAATATTATCACTATAATGAATTTGTTATTTGGCCTTTACGAGTCAGGATAATAGATAGCTGGGCGCGTTTTTTAATGTTAACAAGTTAAAACCATCAGATTTTATTGAATAAATATTGATTGTGTGATTCCCGCATTCTGAGGGAAGAGATATCATTTAATTATAAATTAAATGAATGAGATTTCTGTTTTTCATTAAGTATTTCTAACAACTTAATGTAGATATTTTAAATGTCTCCAGGCTATTTCACCAGGTTATCATTTGATGCTAACCTTCTGACACATGCAGTGGAGTTGTTGTGCAGCAGGAGTATGCTGATATGAAAGTGAATGCTAAGGATAATTTATTCGCTTAATCTATTAATTTGCTGGGAATATTTAAGGAATGAATACCTTGAATAAACCATCATGATTTTTAGACAGTGGATGTGGAGGAAATATGTTGCCAGGATGCTGCAAAAATGGAATTGTTATCAGTAAAATACCTGTTATGCAAGCAGGGTTAAAAGAGGTCATGAGGACTCACTTCCCTGAATATGAAATAATATCCAGCGCCTCTGCGGAGGACCTTACCTTATTACAATTACGTCGTTCCGGATTAGTCATTGCTGATTTAGCCGGTGAAAGTGAAGATCCACGTTCCGTTTGTGAGCATTATTACTCTTTAATCTCACAATATCGGGAAATTCACTGGGTTTTCATGGTGTCACGCTCCTGGTATTCCCAGGCAGTAGAATTGCTCATGTGCCCTACGGCGACGTTATTGTCTGATGTTGAACCCATTGAGAATCTGGTCAAGACCGTACGTTCCGGCAATACGCACTCAGAGCGTATCAGCGCCATGCTGACCTCTCCGGCGATGACTGAAACTCATGATTTTAGCTATCGCTCCGTCATTCTCACTCTTTCAGAGCGCAAGGTACTGCGGCTATTAGGTAAAGGATGGGGCATCAACCAGATAGCTTCATTGCTTAAGAAAAGTAATAAAACTATTAGCGCCCAAAAAAACAGTGCGATGCGTCGACTGGCAATTCACAGCAACGCTGAAATGTATGCATGGATAAATAGCGCGCAGGGTGCAAGAGAACTTAACTTGCCTTCTGTTTATGGAGATGCCGCAGAATGGAACACAGCCGAATTAAGAAGAGAAATGTCGCACTCATAGAAAAATGCGTCATGAGTAGTATCGGTATTGAGAGTTTATTCAGAAAGTTTGCAGGTAACCCTTATAAGCTCCATACCTATACCAGTCAGGAGTCATTTCAGGATGCCATGTCGCGGATCTCGTTTGCAGCGGTCATTTTTTCTTTTTCTGCCATGAGAAGTGCGCGCAGAGAGGGATTATCCTGCCTGACTGAACTGGCGATTAAGTTTCCGCGTACCCGGCGTTTAGTTATTGCGGATGATGATATTGAAGCTCGGCTGATTGGTTCATTATCGCCATCACCGCTGGACGGTGTATTAAGTAAAGCGTCAACGCTGGAGATTTTTCATCAGGAACTCTTTTTGTCATTAAATGGTGTACGTCAGGCGACCGATCGACTGAACAATCAGTGGTACATTAACCAAAGCCGGACGTTAAGCCCGACGGAGAGAGAAATATTGCGCTTTATGTCGCGTGGCTACTCAATGACACAAATTGCCGAGCAGCTTAAACGCAATATCAAAACGATCCGTGCACATAAATTTAATGTGATGTCGAAACTGGGCGTCAGTTCTGATGCAGGGTTGTTGGAGGCCGCAGATATTCTGTTATGTATGCGGCATTGCGAAACAAGTAATGTGTTGCATCCTTATTAATCCGCATGATGCCGGGTTTACTTCCCCGGCAGTGCTTTCATTTCAGCGTACAATCGCCACATTGCTGCACATCCGGTAAGCGATAACGCTGGCAGCAAGTGCGGCGCACCAGCAGGCCGTCGCGTAGCACCACGGTACGCCAGAGTGGATTATCTTCACCGGTAGTAAGCGTTTTCTCAAAAAAGAGGGCATAGCGCAGCGATTCAACCGTCGCCTCGCCGAGCAGCTGTTTCATCTCAGTCAGATACCAGTTGATCAAATAACCGGTATTGCTCCAGATAAGTTTGCCGTTAATCTCTCCCGTTGCTTCTAGTGCCTGCACAACCGGAACCAGCGCCTGGCTGATTAACGTTTCCATTCGCTGCTGCGGCGAATGTAGTGTTGCGTTTTTATCTTCACACACATCGACCCAGAAACAGGCGGCGCGTCCGGTTTCGTGAAACTCAACGTGGACATGTTCCGGCGACACATCTAATGCTTTTTCCTGAGTCAGCAGCGCCAGCATTAATGGTGGTACCATCAGGCCGATATACCATTGCGCCCACAGTGAGATCAGCGGTTTGTTTTCGCGGATCATCAAAGGTTGGTTGCGGTAGATATGATCGGAATAGACCGCGAGTAGAGAACTTAGCGCATTAGGTGATGACCATTGCGCCAGCGTCATGGCGTTAAGTGGGGCGGGTTCATCCAGGCGGATAAACTCCAGCAAATGTTCACGATGTTCGGCGATCGTCGCCCGCACGGCTTGTGCAAGCCCAGCATCCTGCGGCTGGAGATGCGTTCGCCAGATAACATCTTCATAGAGCGGTGCGGAACGATAGGCCATAATCGTGATAGTAATCTAAATGATAATTATTGCTAATCCTATCGATAGGTTTACCCGATAGCAAGGGATTTCTCTGGCTTGCAAATGATAAAAATTATCATATGATATTAGTTATCATTATCAATGAAAGAGATGAAACCATGTTGCAACGTACGCTGGGCAGTGGCTGGGGAGTGTTGCTGCCGGGATTGCTGATTGCAGGGCTGATGTATGCGGATTTATCGCCGGATCAATGGCGGATTGTCATTCTGATGGGATTGGTATTGACGCCGGTGATGTTGTATCACAAACAGTTACGGCATTACGTTTTGCTACCATCGTGCCTGGCGCTTATTGCTGGCATCATGCTGATGATAATGAATTTGAATCAGGGGTGATAAAACAGTGAAGAGACAAGAAAAGAAGTAAAGATAATTGGTGCGAGGGGGGGGACTTGAACCCCCACGTCCGTAAGGACACTAACACCTGAAGCTAGCGCGTCTACCAATTCCGCCACCTTCGCACAGTCATCTTACTTTTTTTGATATCGCCTCGTTTGGTGCGAGGGGGGGGACTTGAACCCCCACGTCCGTAAGAACACTAACACCTGAAGCTAGCGCGTCTACCAATTCCGCCACCTTCGCCCAGTGCGAGCAATATCAACGTGGTTTTTGGTGCGAGGGGGGGGACTTGAACCCCCACGTCCGTAAGGACACTAACACCTGAAGCTAGCGCGTCTACCAATTCCGCCACCTTCGCATACCATCAATTCTTAAAAAGAATTGCTACCACGGAGGCGCATTCTAGTGGTTTTCAGCTTTTCGTCAATAGTTAATTATCGACAGCGGTGTAATTGCTGGAAAAATGTCCATCAGCGAATTGTGGATAATTCGTTTGTCGGTCAGAGAAGGCGTGTACGCCGCATCCGACACGGTATGCGGCGACATATATCAGATACTCAACCTTTCTTCGCCTGGCGGGTCATAATGGCGCGATACACCTTGAAGCGCCCGGTTTGCGCAATCACTTCGTGGAAACCAAATGTCTCATCCAGCACGTCCGGGTAAGGCAGGAAGGCGTTCGCTACAATTCGCAACTCGCCGCCGCTGTTCAGATGACGCACCGCGCCGCGAATCAGCGTTTGCGCGGCATCCAGGCTGGTTTGCATCCCATCGTGGAACGGCGGGTTGGAGATGATCATATCAAAACGACCTTTCACCTCGGAAAAGACGTTACTGGCAAAGACTTCACCTTCAACACCGTTGGTCGCAAGTGTTGCGCGACTGGCTTCTACCGCTGGTGCAGAAACATCACACAGAGTGAGGCGGATCTTCGGTGAATGGCGCGCAAAAGCAACGGAAAGCACTCCCGCGCCGCAGCCGACATCCAGCACTTTACCTTTCGTGTGTGGAGTTAGCGTCGAGAGCAGCAACTGACTGCCGACATCCAGACCGTCGCGGCTAAACACGCCCGGCAGCGTTTTGACCGTCAAGCCATCGACGCTGTATTCGCCCCAGAATTTATTGGCATCAAATACCGGCTGCTTTTCCAGACGACCAAAATAGAGGCCGCAGCGACGGGCGCTGTCTACCTTATTCAACGGTGCATAATCGGCCAGCATCTGCTCGGCGCTGCGCACGCCGCTGCGGTTCTCGCCAACGACAAAAATATCCGTGCCCACCGGAAGCAGAGAAAGTAAATTCATCAACTGGAACTGGGCTTCCGGTTTGTTCTTCGGCCAGTAGTAGATCAGCGTATCGCAATCTGCGACGTCATCTGCCGTGGCGACCAGGCTAAAACGGGCGTTATCCCCCATCTGGCGGCTTAACACCTGCCAGTGGTGGAATTGCTGGGTATGAGCACGGCTGGTCGCGGTATCTAAACGCGCGGGCAGGTCATCCTGTAAGTCTCCGGCAAACAGAATACGGCTTTGTTCGAAATCATCACTGTGACGCAGCAAGACTTCACTTGCCGGGGTAAATGCAGACATGGAATGCTCCTCAATTGATACTGGCGGCGATTATAGCCATATGTTGGCGCGGTATCGACGAATTTGCTATATTTGCGCCCCTGACAACAGGAGCGATTCGCTATGACATCCCGACGAGACTGGCAGTTACAGCAACTGGGCATTACCCAGTGGTCGCTGCGTCGCCCTGGCGCGTTGCAGGGGGAGATTGCCATTGCGATCCCGCCACACGTCCGTCTGGTGATGGTGGCAAACGATCTTCCCGCCCTGACCGATCCTCTGGTGAGCGATGTTCTGCGTGCGTTAACCGTCAGCCCCGATCAAGTGCTGCAACTGACGCCAGAAAAAATCGCGATGCTGCCGCAAGGCAGTCGCTGCAACAGCTGGCGGTTGGGTACTGACGAACCGCTATCACTGGAAGGCGCTCAGGTGGCATCACCGGCGCTCACCGAATTACGGGCAAACCCAACGGCACGCGCCGCGTTATGGCAACAAATTTGCACATATGAACACGATTTCTTCCCTCGAAACGACTGATTTACCAGCGGCTTACCACATTGAACAACGCGCCCACGCCTTTCCGTGGAGTGAAAAAACCTTTGCCAGCAACCAGGGCGAGCGTTATCTCAACTTTCAGTTAACGCAAAACGGCAAAATGGCGGCGTTTGCGATTACGCAAGTGGTGCTGGATGAAGCTACATTGTTCAATATTGCGGTCGATCCTGACTATCAGCGTCAGGGATTGGGAAGGGCGCTGCTGGAACATCTGATCGACGAACTGGAAAAACGCGGCGTGGCGACGCTATGGCTGGAAGTACGTGCCTCAAATGCTGCCGCCATTGCCCTGTACGAAAGTTTAGGCTTTAACGAGGCGACGATTCGCCGCAATTACTACCCCACCACGGACGGTCGCGAAGACGCCATCATCATGGCGTTACCAATCAGTATGTAAGACAAGGTGGAATAATGAAGTGGGACTGGATTTTCTTTGATGCCGATGAAACGCTGTTTACCTTTGACTCATTCACCGGCCTGCAGCGGATGTTTCTTGATTACAGCGTCACCTTTACCGCTGAAGATTTTCAGGACTATCAGGCCGTTAACAAGCCACTGTGGGTGGATTATCAAAACGGCGCGATCACTTCATTACAGCTTCAGCACGGGCGGTTTGAGAGCTGGGCCGAACGGCTGAACGTCGAACCGGGTAAACTCAACGAGGCCTTTATTAATGCGATGGCGGAAATCTGTACGCCGTTGCCGGGGGCGGTTTCCCTGCTTAACGCCATTCGTGGCAACGCCAAAATCGGCATCATCACCAACGGCTTTAGCGCCTTGCAACAGGTACGTCTGGAACGCACGGGCCTGCGTGATTACTTCGATTTGCTGGTGATTTCCGAAGAAGTTGGCGTTGCCAAACCGAATAAGAAAATTTTTGATTATGCGCTGGAACAAGCGGGCAATCCTGACCGTTCACGCGTGCTGATGGTTGGTGACACTGCCGAGTCCGATATTCTCGGTGGCATCAACGCCGGGCTTGCGACCTGCTGGCTGAATGCGCACAATCGCGAGCAACCAGAAGGCATCGCGCCCACCTGGACCGTTTCTTCGTTGCACGAACTGGAGCAGCTCCTGTGTAAACACTGATTGCCTCCCCCCCGTTGATGGGTAAAATAGCCGCAATTTTTCGTTTTCAACAAGCGCGGCGCGATGCCGCTTACTCAAGAAGAAAGAATTATGACGTTGTCTCCTTATTTGCAAGAGGTGGCGAAGCGCCGCACTTTTGCCATTATTTCTCACCCCAATAATTAAGTCCAAATTAAAGCTCTTTCACTCTTTCAAAATCCTTTCGGTTAATTGAGGTCGAGCTATATAACTCATTTAAATACATTTGGTTATGTGACTTCTTTAATTGAAAATTCTTTCATGTAACTTTAAATCGATCAGGTTGCTTTCATCAAAAATCTGTACATATGCTTGTACATAATGTACAAAGCAGCAGAGGTGTTTTGCGATTTGTACAAGGTGAGTAATGGCGCTGTCTGATGCGTGGTTGCGTTCAGTCGTTGGAAAGGAACGTGATAAGGTTTTGGTTAAATCCGATCGTGATGGTCTGTCTGTCAGAGTATCACCGAAAGGTCGCGTAGTGTTCCAATATCGTTATCAATGGGCAGGGAAAGGTGAGCGTCTTGATATCGGAACTTACCCGGCAACTGGATTAAAAGAGGCCAGAGAAGAAGTTATTCGTCTCCGTGGTGAACTCGAGTCAAACCGTAATCCACGATTGGTCAAGCAGGCTGAAAAACGAAAAGCTACTGAAGCCATGACGGTAGAGTCTGTGATCCGTGCCTGGTATGAAGCATATTGTGTAAAAAATAAAAAAGGTTCTGAACAGATACTCCGCTCGTTTGAGCTGCACCTGTTCTCTAAAATCGGGAATATCCCTCACGATGCAGCTACATTGCATGATTGGTTAGAAGTCCTGGAGCCTCTTAGCACTAAGACTCCAGCAATAGCAGACCGATTGCTAATTAACGCAAAGCAGGCCCATGTCTGGGCGTATAAGAGAAAGCTCATTGAAACTCGCCCGCTGTCGGATATCACGGGTAAAGATATGGATATCCGTAAAGGTCAGAAGAAACGGTTTCTGACACATGATGAAATTAAAATCCTTTATGCTGCGATCGATGGTTCTCGAATGGTTCCTAAATACCGGGCCTTCATTAAACTATTGCTTCATTTTGGTTGCCGTAGTTCAGAGCTAATTACCGCCAGGGTGGACGATTTTGATTTCATTAATAAAGTATGGACTGTACCACCAGAACGACATAAGACTGGGGAGATAACAGGCGAACCGCTAAAGCGGCCCATTATTGAACCGGTTGAAGAGCTTATAAAGTACGCTATTTCTATGAACAATGGTTCCGATATGCTTTTTACTAAGGAAGGAAGCAGGGAACCCGTTGGTCGGACATCATTGCAGTCGCTGCCTTACAATTTAATGCAGTATGCATGGCGGCGTTTGGGTTATCAATTCCCTCATTGGTCTCTTCATGATTTGAGGCGAACAGCACGAACAAACTTTTCTGATCTTACTGCGCCTCATATTGCAGAAATTATGCTAGGTCATAAACTGCCAGGGGTATGGCAAGTTTATGACAAGAGCGATTATCTAGAAGAACAGCGTAAAGCCTACCAAGCGTGGTGGGAGAGGGTTGAATCGATCGTTACTTGTACTGGTTCATAATCGAAATGATATTTTGCATATCTAGTACGCAATAAAATATGACAGTCCGCTTTGAGCTGCGGACATTGCTAGCAGCATTTTCTGTGAAGTAACGGGAGGTTGTTCAATATTGCCTCTGAAAAGGATAACCATTCAATTCTTCATTGAAAAAACTCATCGAAGATTTTATGGAGGGATGCAATTTATTTTGAGCGAATTTAATTCATCACTAATGATCCTACATAGTTATTGCCTTGCTCACTAAAAGGTGAGATTTCATTAGCTCACCAACAATAATTAAATAGGATCATTAGCACTTTATATCAGGCTATAATTTTAATAAATTACGTTATTTAAAGCCATTTTCTCCATCAAGTAATATCTTCATGCTAATGTTCACTTTTGTTTTAGCTTTATAATTTCTGATATCATAGTTGTTAGCTTTGAATCGGAAAGATTCTGCAGTCTATCTTTCTCAATAGAAACTGTAGTTTGTCCCTTTTCTAATATGAAATTTCTTTCTGTTTTCATTAAAAGCATTGCCAACTCTTTTATCATGTCTTCGTTCTTGAATTCTTGAGCATATTTTAGAGACATGACTTTCATCTCAATATTTGTGATTTCATTCTGAAAATATTTGATTTCGTCAAACCCATTTTTATAGAGGCGTAGAAAAAAATAAGCAAACAATTCAACGACTATTACAAATGATAATTTAGGAAGGTGATGAATAAAAAATCCCACCCCATCCACAATGTCTGGCGCGCTGTAAAGAAAGTAAGCAAGAGATAATATCCCTGTCAACGCAATTATTGTTCCGATTGCAAGGTTAAGCCCACCTCGTCGATTGAGTCTGTCTATTTCAGACTCTAATCTTAGAACCATATCAGTATGGAGTTTATGTAAGCTGTAGCTCTTCTTAAAATCAGATATATCGCTTTTTAGGCTGTTATCTGCCAGAAGTATTGTGTTTCCAATTATTCTCTTTTTTGCATCGGATATTAACTTCTCCCTTTCACTCTCTGTTATTTCAATGGAAACTCCGGAAGATGTTCTATTTTCAATTTCGCTCAATTTTTTATTTAGCTTAACTATTTCTTTGTGAAAAATATATCTCGTGTTTTCAATATCTCTACCACCAATTCCTTTGTTTAAATAAGAAGTCATTATTGCGACAAAAGAACCAACAAAAACTAGGGCAGTTGCTGTAAATAAAATAAACTCTTTCTTCTCGTTTATTAAATTTACTATTGATGATGATTCCAGTTGAATGTCTGAAAGCGAAGTTTTAAGCACAAAATTCATCACAGGTGAAACCATGATTATGGCAACAACTATAATAAATCCATATTTTTTTATAATGTAAATAAGAAGACCAAATAAATCTTTCATTTTATCTTTTACCTGAAACAAATTTTTATTAAAGTAACTTAAAAAATGATTGATTGCAAGATTTACTATTGCTGTTCATTTTAAATTACTATACCCCCCTATGCATACATATAATCCCATAGGGGAGAAGTTTATTAGTTAGTTAAGTTGAAGGCTATACCTACAATCTAATTCCCCTCCAACCTAACATGCACAAGCGTCAACCTATCGGTAGTGATAATTTTATGAGGATACGTATAAACAAGATTCTGAGTTGCTCCTATTCATTAAGACAATACATTTTGTAACTTCTGCTTTTGGCTCAGGGTGGGGTGTGAGATTAGGTTTGGCTCTGTGCCATAGATGTGTCAGTTCACATCTGAGCTAATACACATTACTCAATCACTCCAGCAAACCTATATATCTTGTGTGACGCCCATTTATTTGGGCATGATTTAATATCAGGATCTGGAAAATCAGGCCTGTATTTCTGGCCAGTTCTCCAGTTTACGCTGTTCCAGCGAAGAACTGTCGATACTGAAACGCCACAGAAGTCGGCGACTTGTTTAGTTGTCATTAAGTTGTTCATTACTTCACCTCCTGCGGCGGTTCCGGTAGCGGCATCCAGTGGGTTACTTTCGATGCCGGTTCTTCCACATCGTCAGTAACTGCCCACCATTTGTTTCTCGACCAATCGTAATACCCTTCGAAGGTATCGCACTCAGTCCAGCCGTAAGACTTCCCCCAACACCAAACATACTGTTTATCGTTCGGCATTCGCTCACTACAGCTTATCCAACCATCCGGAGTTACCGGAGAGTTGCCCGACAGCTCGTTCAACTTGTAAGTCTGGCTTACAGGTTCGGCACCATGAAGCATGGCGGTGCGGCAGGAGTTCCAGCCTTCATCAAAGCCGACTATGCCATTATTTAAAGACGGAAGACCATCCGGCACCACCGACACTGGCTGAGCCATATATAGCGGCTGAACATACCAGCCCTTTGATAACCAACTGTCAGCAATGTTTTTGCTCCTGGTTATTGCCGGAATACCTAAGCCATTGTCTGAATGCAGCCACGCCAACGGCTCTGCTTCCAGTGATGCCAGAGCAATTTCATAAGCACGGCGCTCAACATTGTCTCGCACGTGCAGGCTGCCGATTCGTTCTTTGATTTCTTTAATCAGTTCCTTATCGGTGAAAGTGGTCATTATGCCCCAGCCTCCGGTGCTTTTGGCATTACTGCCCAGTGAGTGATATTGACGTTTTCAAGGTCCCCGACCTGAAATGTCCACTGCCATTCTCCGGTTTCTTTTTGTCCCCAGGTGTACCAGAGAGAACGCCAGCCAATCAGCCAGCCTTCTCCGTTAGTATCAAATAACAGAACACTTTCATTTGCTGGTGGAAGTTCAACTGACACTGGTATTACTTTGTTTTCCAGTGCCGCACATTTAGCTTCAAGCGCATCGAATTTACGTACCAGATACTCAGCATTTGTTTCATTCACTTTCAGATCTCGCGGTACACATTTCCCGCGAAGAAACCCTTCCATTTCGAAAACATTCATGCGCATTTGCGTAACTCCGATAACTCGTTAAAACGTTCCATAAACATCCCATAGGCATGGCCTGGCGACAGTGGAATAACTTTGAACATCTCTGTTGCCGGGATACCTTCCAGTACAGGCCAGAAAGAGCCATCATCAAGCCCGAGATCGCGGCGTTCGGTTGCCAGCATGATGAGATCGGCATATTTCACAGGCGTGCTCATAACCGGGGGTAACCCGTATTTCTCACGGATTACGGCGTCTATTTTTTCTTCCATCCGTTTATAGTCAGGAAGAAGGCGTTTCAGTGGCGCGGGGATGTCCTGGCAATACGCTTCTGTTGCATCATGCATTAACGCTTCAAAAGCAAATTCCTGCGGCACCAGCTGGCTGCAAAGCACCGCATGCTGGGCGACGCTGTAGAAGTGTGAAAGATGTCCTGCAAAGCGACAGATATTTGAAAGGGAAACCGCGATATCGTTAATCACGATGTCGTCTTTATTTATCCTGTCATAATAAAAATGCTTCCCGGAAAAAGTTTTAATAAATGACATTTTGTTCTCCACGTATATGTGCTGCACCACGCTGAATTCTGGTAAAAGGAAGCCCTCACCATCCGGTGATTATTGAGTTAATTACGTTTCCATAAATGCCCCCGCAGGGGCATTTGCAGTAATGAAATCAGGCGGTGAAAGTACCAATAAAGGTTTCTACTTTGCTGTCCTTGAATTTCTCAACAAGCAGATCACGAAATTCGTTAGCCATTTCCTCCTGCACTGCTTCCAGCTGAATAATGCGCAGAACCAGTACAGGACGATCGCCAGTGAGAATGCTGAGGCGTAATTTAAACGGACGTTCTTTCAGGCCTTCAAACGGAACGCATTTAAATTCAAATGCCACTGGCATAATGTCTTTGGTTTTCGCTTCGACAGACTCCATCAGGGAGCGTTTGCCGCTGAAGTCATTGTCTTCAAAATCAGCGGTCTGGTTTGCTTCAATCGTGATTTTACGGACTGCCGCAGCCGCTTTTGTTGCCTGAATAGCGTCACCATTAGCATCAAAGCCCACAAGGTAGTCGGCCCAGTCTTCAATCCATTCTGCCAGTGACTTCTGGGAGTTACGCTCGCCGTTAACAGACAACAGGGCAGAGAACGGTGCTGTCTTTTTCAGTTTGAGAGTGGCGGTGTTATCTGCGTGACCTGGTTCATCAATAGTACCCAGGTTAAGTACACTGACGGCACGCATATTATCAGCATCGATAAAGCAGCGGGTGCCTTCATCTGCAAGATCTTTAGAATAACGGGTAAAGTCATCGATGCTGGCAGTGGAAAGCGCACCACGGAAACGGAAGCGATTTAAATTAAATTTTTCCAGATCATGAATGAGGAAATTCTCGGGCAATGCCACAGCATCGGCACCAATCTTACTGATAATTTCATTAACACCCTGAGCAGAAATAAGGGCATGGATTTGATTAATTGCGGTTGCGTCTAAGTTCTGAGACATAATAAGTCCTCACTATATAAAGATATTCAGTGATGAGATAAATAATCAGTTAATTAAGAACGATATTAATGACCTGCTGCGCGTAGTTTTCCGTCAGGTTCACCGGCAAGAGTCAGTAATTGTCCCTGGTCTTCCTGCAGAATAGTCAGACGACCACCGCGATTGACATACATCGGCGTTTCGGTGGTGTCTTCTTCGGAAATTTTCCCGCGGTTAGTCGGGCGAACATATGAGAGTTTGTGTTTGATTTTCACACGGTTCTCATCAAATGGTTCGATTTCCAGGTTGAGTGAGACCTTACCTTTGGTTTTCGTGTTCATCACACCGGAAGCGACTTCACTGAGAACTGCGCCGATTTTGGTTTCAAATACGCCGCCGTCCAGCTCCCCGATAAATGCCTGCACATCAGTACTGCGTTCGCTAGCCATTTTGCTGCTCCTCATCATATCGACCCTGCAAGGTCGGTTGGTTTCTCCACAAAACAGAGAAGAACACCTGCGGTGGCAGCCGCCCGGATGGATTGGGTTATGAGCCCGTCGTCCGGTGATGCTCTTCTCTGTTTTGTAAAAAGAGCGGTACCAGCCGGAAGCAAGGGTACAAGCTGGTACCGCCAGGACTACACACAGCATAAAGTTGTGGTGCCGGGTGCCTCCCGGTGCCTGGCGAAGGTTGCACACCAGGCGGGTGGGTATCCACAGAAGGTCGACTGTCAGCCTCAACCTTAACCCGCGTGCGCTGAGCCGCATTCACCACAACGCTAAGGATTCTCTCTGGTTGAAAATACTTAGCTGTTATGTGCCTGCTTTTAGCCACATCAGGCGAGGTGGGCCTGGTTATTCCCCAACAACAAGGATTCGGCTAATCTGGATGACTCTGTTCTTAGAGGGGATAATTAAATGGGAGCGATTTATGTTAAACGTTTGATTCTGTCGGTAGCACTGATAATACCGATAGCATCCAATGCTTCTGATGCTTTGAACCAGCCGAGCAGTAGTCTAAATGATGGTGTTGAGACTTTTTTTATTTCCTGCTTTGATATGCCTCAGGAAACAACTACTGATATGGACGCTTGTCAGAGAGTTCAGTTAGCTCAGGTTAGTTGGGTTAAGAATAAGTATTCGGTGGCCGCCCTGAATCGTTTGAAACAAGACAACAAGGATGATCCACAGCGTCTGCAGGAATTAACTGCTTCTTTTAACGCGGAAAGTGAAGCTTGGACAGAATTAATTGAGAAAGCGTCAAAGTCCGTCCAGGTTGATTATGCAGGAGGAACTATAGCTGGCACTGCAGTTGCATCACGTCAAATTGGTCTTCTGGAATTACAATCCCACGATATCTGGGAGCACTGGCTACGATTCGAGGACTCAACTCCTCCTCTTTTGCCAGAACCAAAGTTCAAATCTGAGTAATAAGTCATCCAGATTGTTAAAGAGCGAAGCGTCCTATAGGGCGCTTTTTTGTTGCTAACGAATCATCCTGGACTTCATATGCCCCAGGCGGCTACTTCGTGGTCGTCCTGACTGTTCGTTTTTGACATTTACTGACCGCTTACGACACATGCACCATGCACCGTGTTGCAACCAGATTTTGTTGTAATCCTGTAGTTGGTCTGGAACAAAAGATAAAATTAAAATGCGAGATGTGCAAGCAATATTTTGCGAGATGTGCAAAATGATGGGTGATAAAAAGCCACCTTTCGGTGGCCGATGGATGGGATATTGAAGTTAATTATGTCTCTTAAGGGTTTGCGACTGACTGATTAAGACCTTTCCAAAGACCATGAATCGGTGTTCGTTTTCGCTAGTAATTCCCCATTCACGGTAAATCTGGTTATCAGAAATCACCAGCAGTTTGTCAGGAATCATTTGAAGTCTTTTAACGTATATTTTGTCATCAAAACCAAAGACATATATACCATCACCATCAAACTGATTGATGCTGACATCAACGAAGATGAGATCTCCTGGCTCAATGGTTGGACACATACTGTCCCCACGAACGTTGATAACTTTGATGTGATTGGCTGGTCGTCCGCCGAACATTGATACAGCATTATCAGTTCTGTATTCGATGGCATGAATCACATCAATGACATCACCGCCCTGGATAAGGCCATTTCCCGCACTGGCACTGATATCCAGCATTTCAATACGGAACACATCCTTCACCTGCGCAACATCCTCATCATTACTGTTTTTATATACAGTATTACTTTTGAGGGCAGAGGTAAAGAGATCAGCAATATCAACACCTAAGCTCTTGGCAATATTACTCAGTGTTTGTTCGGTAAATTGTTTCTGCTTACCCGTTTCTAAGCGCGAGATGTTCGCCGCATCTACTCCTATTGCTTCAGCGAGATCGGCGATTTTCATGTTCTTCGCTTGGCGAAGTTGTCTGACTCGGTTTCCTATGTTCATGCGTTTATTACATTTCTTTATTGCGTGATAAGCAAATCAACTTGCGCAAAACACTTGCGTGAAATAACATGCATAACGCGCAATATTTGGAGGGTATATGCAATCACCATTACGAAATGTGCGTAAGGCGCATGGTTTCACTTTGCAGCATGTTGCTGCGGGTGTTCAAGTCAATCCAGCGACGTTGAGTCGTATTGAGAGGCTGGAACAGATTCCATCTATCGAGCTTGCAGAACGTTTAGCCAATTTTTTTAAGGGTGAAATCAGCGAAATGCAGATTCTTTATCCGGCACGTTTTCAATCTAGCCAAAACCAGAATGGGTTTAAACCACAGGAACAGGAGGTGAACCGTGGGTAAGCATCACTGGAAAGTAGACAAACAGCCTGAGTGGTTCGTGAAAGCTGTCAGAAAAACTATCGCAGCGTTGCCTGGGGGTTACGCTGAAGCTGCTGACTGGCTGGATGTAACAGAGAACGCATTATTTAACCGCCTTCGTGCCGATGGCGATCAGATTTTCCCGCTGGGATGGGCAATGGTTTTACAGCGTGCTGCTGGCACTCACTACATTGCGGATGCTGTCGCACAGTCTGCTGGTGGGGTGTTTGTATCGCTTCCTGAAATTGAGGAAGTAGAGAACGCAGATATAAACCAGCGCCTGCTGGAAGTCATCGAACAGATCGGGAGTTACTCAAAGCAGATTCGTTCGGCAATCGAAGATGGGGTAGTGGAGCCACACGAGCAGACAGCAATTAATGATGAATTGTATCTGTCAATTTCGAAGCTCCAGGAGCATGCGGCACTGGTCTACAAAATTTTCTGCGTTCCAGAAAAGAGTGACGCCCGCGAGTGTGCAGCTCCGGGCGTCGTGGCGTTTTGTGTCTGTGGAGAAACTAACGCATGAACAGTTTAACGGCAAATAACCGTTTGTCGCAACAGCTGGTGGTCAGTGTCGCTGCACACCTGTTGTTACGGCATGAATGCAGATTACCAAATCACCTGGCTGTAAGTAACCACAGAGAACTTTACCTGACTGTGGGGGGCGAGTTGTGCAGGAACTTAACCGCTGGTTTCGTGACGGAAGAGGACTTTATGTTCATGTTATTCGTTGGGAGCCAGAAACACAGCGCGTTATCTATCTTCGCAAAGACTACCCGCATGAGTGCTTTAGTCCTTTGTGGAAATTCAGGCGTGATTTTGTTGAGTGTGAAGGACCACCAGCACATTGATTCTGCCATTCCGGGACGTTACACTGTTCAGGCACCTTATAAAGCGGGTGCCGGGATTGGCGTCCTGGAAATGTTATCGGCGATATATGACGCGCCAGCGTCTTTTTTATCGTCTGCGTCTGCGCACACCCAAATTATGGTGGGCTGGACGGGGGCACTGAAAGGTGCGCCGGTTTCCGATAACGCCGGTTACGCCAACCCCGTTCAGTTCACCACCAGCGAAATTGGCGTTTCCGGTGGTGAAGGTAATTCACTGTTATCGGAGGCTGCCATCATGGCTACTGTCCCAGCCCTCACTCGTCTGAATGATGAAGACTTACATAAACTCAGTTATGTAACAACTGCACTACGTGCTCTGCGCAAGGTAACTCTTTCGGATCCGCAGGCGCATCAGGTTCTGGTAGAAACCCTTCTTAACTTGCAGGCTGAACGTATCCGTTTGGCGGATAAGGCTAATTTTCATATTCACCGTCTCCTGAATATCAGCGGAGGGCATCGTCATGCTTAATCCGTTGATCCTCAATATTTGCCGTTTGCTTCAGCGCAAAAAAACATCAATTCCTACAGTTGGGCAGTGGTACACCACGCCTGCAGGGCATGTTCTACGTGTTAGCCTGGTTGACCGTGAATGTCAGAAGGTGGTTTGTGAACCGCTGGGCCGTAATTACCGCGTCAGTATGCCGCTTATAGCCTTTCGCTCCGGAAAAAACATGAAGCATCTCGGAGGTGCAGCATGAGTATGGAGCTGATGGTTAAAGCGATGAAAATTCGAGTGGGTAATCCATTGCGAAAACTGGTTCTGATCAAGCTGGCTGATAATGCCAGCGATCAGGGTGAGTGCTGGCCCAGCTACCAGCATATTGCTGACCAGTGCGAGATTAGCAAACGTTCTGTGATGAATCATATTGCGGCCCTTTGTGAGTCCGGGCTGGTAAAAAAAGTCACCCGGAAAGGTGAAAAAGGTAACTCAAGTAATATCTATCTCCTTCATCTTGATGGTGCAGGAGATTCACTAGGGGGTAGTGCAAATAATTCACTATCTGGTGCAGCAAATTCACCAGGTAGTGCAGGAGTTGCACCAGGGGGTAGTGCAGGAGATTCACCCAGAACCAGTCACTCTTTTGAACCAGTCAAAGAACCAGTCAATGAACCAATAGCTGTTGGTGCATCTGCTGATGAGTCTGTGCGAGTTCGTTCAAACCGACCGGAATACTCTCCGGAGTTTGAGCAGGCATGGCTGGCCTATCCCAAACGTGCTGGTGGCAATTCAAAATCTGCAGCCTTCAAAGCCTGGAAAGCCCGTTTGAATGAGGGGGTAAACCCCGAAACCATGCTGGAAGGTGTGAAACGCTACGCGGGCTGGGTATCTGCGATGGGTAACAGCGGCACACAATTTGTGAAACAGGCTGTCACGTTCTTTGGTCCGGATCGTCATTTCGAAGAATCCTGGGAAGTTCCTGCAGTATCTGCAGCCAGACGCGAGGACCCGTACTTCAAAGCCAGTTACGACAACGTGGACTACAGCCAGATCCCGGCAGGATTCAGGGGGTGATTATGAGTCTTTTGAATGAAGTTCAGAAATTCATTGAAGCCCATCCGGGGTGTACTTCCGGAGACATTGCGGATGCTTTTGCTGGTTACTCACGGCAGCGCGTTCTGCAGTCAGCAAGCAAGTTACGTCAGAGTGGGCGTGTGGCTCACCGTTGTGAAGGAGATACACGCAGACATTTCCCGCGCCTGACTGAGAGAGCGCAGGAGCCGGAACCACAATCTGTTCGTGAAACCAGACCTGTGCGCAATTTCTATGTCGGCACTAACGACCCCCGGGTGATTTTGTGCCTGACCCGCCAGGCTGAAGAACTGGAGTCCAGGGGCTTATTCCGTCGAGCTGCAACGGTGTGGATGGCGGCATTCCGTGAAAGCCACTCCCAGCCAGAACGAAACAATTTTCTGGCGCATCGTGAGCGGTGCTTACGGAAAAGCAGCAAGCGCGCTGCATCGGGTGAAGAGTGGTATCTGTCAGGGAATTACGTGGGGGCTTAATGAGTAATAAATATTGCCAGGCGCTGGTGGAGCTGCGGAACAAACCAGCCCATGAACTGAAGGAAGTGGGCGATCAGTGGCGCACGCCGGACAACATTTTCTGGGGAATTAACACCCTGTTTGGCCCGTTTGTTCTGGATCTGTTCACTGATGGTGATAACGCCAAATGTGCCGCTTATTACACTGCGGAAGACAACGCGCTGGCGCATGACTGGTCTGAACGTCTTGCGGAGCTTAAAGGTGCTGCCTTTGGTAATCCCCCGTACAGCCGCGCCAGTCAGCATGAGGGGCAATACATCACCGGCATGCGTTACATCATGAAACATGCCAGTGCCATGCGTGATAAAGGTGGGCGCTATGTTTTCCTGATCAAAGCTGCCACCAGCGAAGTTTGGTGGCCGGAAGATGCAGACCATATTGCTTTTATTCGCGGGCGTATTGGTTTTGAACTGCCAGCCTGGTTTATCCCGAAGGACGAGAAGCAGGTGCCGACAGGCGCTTTCTTCGCTGGTGCTATTGCTGTTTTCGACAAGACCTGGAAGGGACCGGCAATCAGCTACATCGGGCGCGATGAACTTGAGGCATGTGGTGAGGCCTTTCTGGCGCAGGTTCGCCAGCAGGCGGAAAAACTGGTCAGGGAGATGGCGGCATGACGACATTAACTCAATGCCAGCAGCAGGTGCTGGATATGCTGATTTCTTACCAGAAAGAACGTGGCTTCCCGCCAACCAATCAGGAGGTGGCAACCATGCTGGGATACCGTTCAGTGAATGCAGCGGTGGAGCATCTTCGCGCACTGGAGAAAAAAGGCGTCATCACGATAAAGCGTGGCGTGGCCCGGGGGATAACGCTTCATACCACGGTGAAGGACGACGACAGCGAGGCGGTCGGGATTATCCGCTCACTGCTTGCCGGTGAGGAAAACGCAAGGCTGCGTGCAACCCACTGGTTACATGAGAGGGGCCTGAAAGCATGAAGCTGATCCTGCCTTTTCCGCCCAGCGTGAACACGTACTGGCGACACCCCAACAAAGGGGCGTTTGCAGGTAAGAGCCTGATAAGCGCGGCGGGGCGCAAATTCCAGAGCGCGGCGTGTGCAGCAATAGTTGAGCAGTTACGTCGTCTGCCAAAACCAACGTCGGCACCTGCTTCAGTGGAGATCGTGTTGTTTCCTCCGGATAACCGGATCCGCGATCTGGACAACTATAACAAGGCGCTGTTTGACGCCCTGACCCACGCGGGTGTGTGGGAAGACGACAGTCAGGTGAAAAGAATGCTGGTGGAGTGGGGACCGGTTATCCCGGAAGGGAAGGTCGAGATCACTATCAGTAAGTACGAGAAAACGGCGGGTGCAGCCGCCTGATTAAGAGGAGAAACGAAGTATGAATAATCTGATGGTCATTGATGGTATTGAAGTTCGTCGTGATGCTTATGGACGTTACAGCCTGAACGATCTGCATCGCGCAGCAGTAGCATCTGGTGCAAATGCCAGAACCAAGGAGCCGGGAAAGTTTCTTTCCAGCCAACAGATTACTGAGCTGGTTCAGGAATTGATCGATACCCAAAATCTGGGTGTCGGTTCATTCAATGAAACTACCCAAAATTTGGGTAGTAAACCTGTCAGTAAAATAGAAGGGCGGAATGGCGGAACATATGTCTGTAAGGAACTGGTGTATGCCTATGCAATGTGGATCAGCCCGTCATTCCATCTGAAGGTGATCCGCACTTTCGACATGGTAACCAGCGCACCGGAAAAATTATCCGGGCAGGCTGCTGACAAGATGCAGGCTGGCGTGATTCTGCTGGACTTTATGCGCCGGGAGTTAAATCTGTCTAACTCATCAGTGCTTGGTGCCTGTCAGAAACTTCAGGAGGCTGTTGGCTTACCGAATCTGGCACCGCGCTATGCCATTGATGCTCCTGCTGATGCACACGATGGCTCAAGTCGCCCGACACTGTCACTGAGTGCACTGCTGAAACAGTATGGTATACGCCTGACGGCTAATCAGGCATATCACCAGATGGCGAAGCTGGGGATCGTTGAACAACGTGAACGATACAGCCGCACTGCGATTAACAACATCAAAAAATTCTGGTCGCTGACGGCGAAAGGCTGCATGTTCGGCAAAAACATCACCAGTCCCGCAAATCCGCGCGAGACGCAGCCGCATTTCTTCGAATCCCGATTCCCTGAGCTGTTAAAGCTGCTCGATACCGTTCATTGAGGTGACCGTGAGAGCACTACTGACCCCTGAAATTGCCCCGCGTATGGGGATCGTATTGTTCAGGCCCGGTTCAGAGCTGATGCCCCTGTTTATGCAGGGGCGTGTCCTGCTGGAGCCTGAGCCGGAACGTTATTCATCTTTCGCCAGTGGTGCCGTTCCGGCGGCATCACAACCGCTGGCGGATGATCCTGCCGTTCGGGCCGTGTTCCGCAATGAGGCAGTGATCCGTCGTGCTGGTGGCGTGGAATGTCTTGAAAGCTGGTTACTTCGTGAAAAAGGCTGCCAGTGGCCTCATTCCGACTGGCACAGCGAGAACATGACAACAATGCGACACGCTCCGGGCGCAATCCGTCTGTGCTGGCACTGCGATAACCAGCTGCGCGATCAGTTCACGGAACGGCTGGAATCAATGGCAACGGATAACTGTACCCGCTGGGTGTTGTCTGTTGTGCGTCGGGATCTCGGTTTTGATGACAGTCACGTTGTGACAATGCCGGAACTGTGCTGGTGGCTGATTCGTAATGACCTGGCGGATGCCTTACCGGAAAGTGCAGCCCGTAAGGCACTGAGATTACCGAAGCCTGTTGTGCCGTCTGTCACCCGGGAAAGTGACCTTGTGCCTTCGGTTCCCGCCACCAGCATCATCCAGAATAAAGCGAAAAAGGTGCTGGCGCTGAAAGTGGATCCGGAGTCGCCGGAGTCTTTTATGTTACGCCCAAAACGTCGCCGCTGGGTTAATGAAAAGTACACGCGCTGGGTTAAGACACAGCCGTGTGCATGTTGTGGAAAACCTGCTGATGATCCCCACCACCTGATAGGTCACGGTCAGGGTGGAATGGCTACAAAAGCGCATGACCTCTTTGTGTTGCCTTTGTGCAGAAAGCATCACGACGAGCTGCATGCGGATACCGTGGCATTTGAAGAGAAGTATGGCTCCCAGCTGGAGCTGATATTTCGTTTTATCGATCGTGCACTGGCAATTGGCGTGCTGGCCTGATTTTGTGGAGAAAGTTGATGCGTGATATGTATGAAGTATTGGACCGCTGGGGTGCATGGGCTGCAGCAGATAACAGTGGTGTGGACTGGCAGCCTGTTGCTGCAGGGTTTAAAGGTTTACTACCTCATGGAAAGAAAACACGCCAACAATGCGATGATGATGAAGGAATCATGATTGACAGCTGTGTTGCGCGATTGCGGAAATATAAGCCCGAAGAGTATGAGTTGGTTATTGCTCATTTTGTTATCGGCATCTCACTAAGAACTATTGCAAAGAAGCAGAAGTGTTCTGATGGGACAATAAGAAAAGAGTTGCAAACAGCTCTTGGTTTTCTGGATGGTGTGCTTTCAATGTTGTAATATTAGGGGGAATTACCCCCCTTTTTTTCTCTGTTGCTTTAATAAAATTTTAATATTTTGTCTGATTATGATGAGGCAATGTAATAAAAGAAATACCGTTAGTATTGCAAGCCATACGCAAAATAAGCATGCATATAAATTAGTTGAAAGTCCAATAGTGAATTGTGCAATTGCTGTTGTGATAGAACATAATATTGATGTATTAATAAATGAGGATAAATTGTCTAAAGGTTTATAAAGTACACTATCATTGATTTTGTCAATAGGTATACCAGTGGCAATGCTATAAATTTCCTTATATTCCTGAGTTGCAAAAACCTTATCGCGTAAATTTATTATGACAAAGGTATGCAGGCTCAATAAAAATGAGCCCACGGAAATAAAACCGGAGAAGAGATAGCCTCGTAAGTTTTTATGATAAAAATCAAAAAAGTTAACACTTACTTTAGGTGTGTTTCTGTACAATAGGTAAAGTGCAAGCAATGCCAGGATCGAGAATGCAAGCAGTGTAAGGTACTGATACCTCAATCTTTTATTTATTAGCCATTCATATAAAGGCATTTTTATTCGTCCCGTTCAGCATTTCTTCTTTTATCATATCAAAAACAGGGTTTGTTGTATAATTATCGTTTGTCAATCCATTGACTTTATCGGCAATTATATCGAAATCGTATGTTTCAAAAAAAACAGGGCAGTTCATAAAATCAATGGTTTTTTCTATTCCTGCATGGTTTACTGCAATAACCTGTGCTTTAGCAACTCCACTCATAGAATTATAAATATTTGAAAGATTCTGAGATAGTTGTTGCACTTTTGTTCTGTCGCTAGAATTAAAATTCATATCTATTGTGGTGGTGTTAACAAATTGTTCAAGCGCAGTCATTGGTCCACCTTTAAAATCTATATAATTAAATTTAAAGCTTGTGCTTTTAATCTCTTTGAATTGACATAAAACACTCTGAATGTTGTTTTTATTTGTCATAAGGCTGAAAGTCAGTCTTTCTTTGTATTTTTTATTTATTGCAGTTACTTCTTTTTGTTTTGGTTTATCACCAAGTTTTTTTATTTCTTCTTTATTTTGATTTCTGATAAATTCATTACTTATTGTTTCTAAATGAGAAAAGAGAGTGTTCAGACTGCATGAACCGTGGTGATACATATAGAGACCAGAAAGATTAGATTTTTTAATTAAGAAAAAGTTGAAATTAGCAAGTTTGTCACTTCCTTGAAGATCTTCAATTTTAAGCTGGAATTTACCATCAACAAATTGCGACTTACAGTTCTTTTTTTGGTTTCTGAATGTGACAACTAATCCATAATAGAAATCATTCACATCCGAAATGAGAATTTTACGAGTATAGTCTGTGCGACTGTGTTCTCTGTTTGATGCGTTGATAAAAGCATTCATTACGTCAACGGTATTAATATTTTTGTTATTGTTATTTATTGTAAATCCTATGCTTCTAACTTTCATGTGTATTCCAGGACCGACTAAAGATAGCGAGAATGGGGACGCATAGTTTATAAAAATCCTAACGCGTACGCAAAAAGTATTATATCGTGTTAAGAGTGGTTACTTCGCCACACAACTTAAACCCGCCGCTGAGCGGTTTTTTTGTACCTGTAAACCTTGTGCAGTACAGTAAACACGCTGGTGGTCGTGAATACTGGCTTTTTATCTTGCTGGCTTTTTAGACAAGAGTTATTGGTATGTCATGTTAACCAGAAGGGAAAAGACATGCTAAAACAGCAAGATATGACAGAAACCGCCGCCGCAGTCCTTCATTTCTTACCTGCTGGCAAGTGGGTAACGCCACGCATGATGACGAGAACTACCGGAGTAAGCGAAGCCCGGTGCCAGTTAATACTGACTCAGTTAGTTCTGGCGGGTCTGGCGAAGGATAACGGCGGGTACGGGAATAAATTCAGACGCTGCCAGTAATGGCGGTTTCCTGCTGTGAAAATGGGCGGCTGGTGGGTGTTGGTAGCACCTGCCAGCCATTCGCTCATGCTTACTGGTCACAAGCGAACCACGGCCCACTGCTTTAGCGCAAAAGCAGAGTGAGCCTACCAGAGTTACGCTTACTGATCCATGAAAAATACTGTAAAAATAAACAGTGTTGATTTAATCAACGCTGATTGCCTGCATTTTATTCAGTCCCTGCCTGATGATTCCATTGACCTGATTGTTACCGATCCGCCTTACTTCAAGGTGAAACCTAACGGTTGGGACAATCAGTGGAAAGGGGACGAAAATTACCTTAAGTGGCTGGACCACTGTCTGGCCCAGTTCTGGCGGGTGTTAAAACCTGCCGGAAGCCTTTACCTGTTCTGTGGGCATCGCCTGGCATCTGATATTGAGATCATGATGCGTGAACGTTTCAACGTGCTTAACCATATCATCTGGGCGAAGCCGTCCGGACGTTGGAATGGGTGTAATAAAGAAAGTCTGCGCGCATATTTTCCTGCCACAGAGCGCGTTCTGTTTGCTGAACATTACCAGGGGCCATATCGCGGCAAAAGTGACGGCTATGCGGCAAAAGAAAGGGAACTCAAACAGCACATAATGGCACCGCTGATATCGTATTTCAGGGATGCTCGTGCCGAACTGGGTATAACGGCAAAACAAATTGCCGAAGCCACAGGTAAGAAAAATATGGTTTCCCACTGGTTTGGTGCCAGTCAGTGGCAGTTGCCGAATGAGGCTGACTATCGGAAGTTACAGGCACTGTTTTCCCGTATAGCGGCAGAGAAGTTTCAGGAACAACAACTGGAACAACCACACCACCAGCTGGTGGCATCTTATGATTCACTGAATCGCAAATATTCTGAATTGCTGGATGAGTTTAAATCTCTCCGGCGCTATTTCTCCGTATCAGTCTCCGTGCCTTATACCGATGTCTGGACGCATAAGCCCGTTCAGTTCTACCCGGGTAAACATCCGTGCGAGAAACCGGCGGATATGCTCCGGCAAATAATCAATGCCAGTAGTCGACCTGGTGATCTGGTTGCTGATTTCTTTATGGGATCCGGTTCCACAATAAAAGCAGCAATGGCGCTGGGGCGTCGGGCGTTAGGTGTTGAACTTGAGTCAGAGCGGTTTAATCAGACGGTGAAAGAGGTAAGTGAACTGGTGGGGAAATAATTCTGGTGGCCACGTTGCGTGGCCTTTTTATTTCCAACACAGCACCCGCAAATATCGCGAGGTGAGAGATGACGAAATGCCTCATAACCCAAATACCTGGCTGGACTTGGTCCAGAGCTGGTGGCGTGGAGACACACCGCTGGGTGCAGTGATTATGTCGATCGTTATGGCTGGTTTGCGCATCGCCTATTTTGGCGGTGGTGGTGGCTGGAAGCGAAAAACGCTCGAGATTTTGCTATGTGGCGCTCTGACGCTGACCTTTGCATCCGCTCTTGAGTATGTCGGATGGCCTAAATCACTTTCTGTTGCCATTGGTGGTGGGGTGGGGCTGATCGGTGTCGATGCTATTCGTGGGGCTGCAATGCGAGTAATCGGTAACAAATTTGGTGGCTCTAAGGAGTAATTTATGCAGGTACTAAATTCCCAGCGTAAAGCTTTCCTTGATATGGTGGCTTGGTCAGAAGGAACGGATAACGGGCGACAACCGACACGTAATCACGGTTATGATGTTATTGTTGGCGGCGAACTGTTTACTGATTACTCTGATCACCCTCGCAAACTTGTCACGCTAAACCCCAAACTCAAATCAACAGCCGCCGGACGTTACCAGCTTCTTTCCCGTTGGTGGGATGCTTACCGTAAACAGCTTGGTTTGAAAGACTTCTCCCCCAAAAGCCAGGACGCAGTGGCATTGCAGCAGATTAAAGAGCGTAGCGCTTTACCTATGATTGATCGCGGTGATATCCGTCAGGCTATCGACCGTTGCAGCAATATCTGGGCTTCACTGCCGGGTGCTGGTTATGGCCAGTTCGAGCATAAGGCTGACAGCCTGATTGCAAAATTCAAAGAAGCAGGCGGAACGGTCAGAGAGATTGAGGTATGAGCAGAGTCACCGCGATTATCTCCGCTCTGGTTATCTGCATCATCGTCTGTCTGTCATGGGCTGTTAATCATTACCGTGGTAACGCCATTACCTATAAAGAACAGCGCGATAAAGCCACGTACATCATCGCTGACATGCAGAAGCGTCAACGTGATGTAGCAGAACTCGACGCCAGATACACAAAGGAGCTTGCTGATGCTAACGCGACTATCGAAAGTCTTCGTGCTGATGTTTCTGCTGGCCGTAAGTGGCTGCGCGTCAAAGCAGTCTGTCCGGACATGCATAAAACCACCGCCACCTCCGGCGTGGATGATGGCTCCAGCCCCAGACTTACTGACACCGCTCAACGGGATTATTTCGTTCTCAGAGAGCGCATCGAAACCATAACTAAACAATTGAATGGCCTGCAAGAGTATGTGAGATCACAGTGTTCATATTAGAAAAGTCTTATCATAAGATTTTTGTATATGGATGCATTATGTCTCAATACGCTCACGCTGCTTTAATCGCTTATCATTTGGTTGCTGATAGCTCAATGCCTCCTCGTGATGCATGGGATGCAGCTGTCGCTGAGGTTACAGAAAGCGAATCGTCAAGAAAGAAGGTATGCCCAAGGGCAACATTTCTCGCCCTGGCGGATAGCGGTTACCTCAAGAATGTAAAACCACAGCATGGAGAGAAAAAGGGCGGTAAGTTGTACCAAAGGGCAATTGAAGTTGCGAATCTGATTCTTGATTTGCCCGGAATTAGCAAAGCTGAGCTAGTTGATAAAACTTGCTATAAAGACAGGCAAGGGTCTTATGACATTGCTCTAACTCTCGCTCAGCACGGATTACTCCAGCGTCCTCAATAATATATTAAGTGATTTATGGCCTCGCTTTTAGCGGGGCTTTTTCATATCTGAATCTCACCATGCATATCATCACCTGACTGGAACGTCAGGAGAATTCGTTACCGGGATTCGATAAAGGTATTCAAGCCTGACACATTATGCGCTGTATCGTCGCCGTATTCCCGCATTAACCATGACCGTAGCCCTACGGGGAACTCCTTCTGCGCGAGTGTGCGGGAATAATCAAAAACGATACACACCGGGTTTTTACCGCGTTTATGATTCGCGGGTTTGTCCCTCATGCTCGCCAGTCCTGTGCGGGGGTGGAAGAAACAGGACACTTACACTGATTCTTGTGAGCATGATGCTATGCCTTTCTGGATTATCCCGATGCCATTCATGCAGGGTGCTGTATCAGACGCTCGTCAGAGCTGTCAGGCTGACGGGTCCTCCCGGTGGGGTGGCCTGCCACGGGGCGGGAGCGTCGCGGAAAAAGGCTAGTTTTTGAAATTTCATTCGTCATCACCACTACTGTAATAGATTGATATTACAGTGGTTTTATTTTTATGGTGTCGATTTTGATTGTTTTTTGTTCATCACTAACACCGTTTGCCTAAAGTTGTTCGCAAGATGCATGTTTAAAACATTCTGGAGCGGGTATGGATCGAGAGTTGAAAAATCTGACGCTGAATATCAGTCAACTGGCGGCACTGTCAGGTGTACATCGCCAGACTGCTGCGGCAAGGCTGCAAAATCTACCCGTTGCAGGGGGGCATGAAAGCAACCTCAAGCTTTATCGGGTGGTTGATATTGTGTCGGCATTTCTGGCATTACCACCGCCGGTTGCAGAAGGCGAAATGGACGCGCATGAGCGCAAAGCCTGGTATCAGTCTGAACGTGAGCGTCTTAAGTTCGAACAGGAAACGGCACAACTCATTCCGGCCAGTGATGTCAGACGGGAGTTTGCCATCTGGGCAAAAGCGGTCGTGCAGGTGCTGGAGACATTACCGGATATTCTTGAACGTGACTGCGGTCTGCAGCCTGCCGCTGTGAGCCGTGTTCAGTTCATTATTGATGATCTGCGCGATCAGATAGCCCTGCGGGTGACTGAAGCAGGTGCGGATGATGAGGAGGAATTACAGCAGGAGGAGTAATGCTGAATCAGGAAACCGCAAAGGCAGCACGAACCGATTCAGGTTATATCCTTCGAGCACCGAGACGAATGCGGGTTGCTGATGCCGTTGCTCAGTATATGCGGGTGCCCATGGGGGCAGGGAACTCAGTCCCGTGGGATCCGCTGGTGGCACCGTATGTTATTGAGCCGATGAACTGCCTGGCCTCGCGTGAATACGACGCAGTGATATTTGTTGGCCCGGCACGAACCGGCAAGACTATCGGCCTGATTGACGGCTGGGTGATTTACAACGTGATTTGCGATCCTGCTGATATGCTGATCATTCAGATGACGGAGGAAAAAGCCCGCGAACACTCCAAAAAACGACTCGCCAGAACGTTTCGCGTCAGCCCGGAAGTGGTCAGTCGCCTGAGTCCGAACAAAAATGACAACAACGTTTATGACAGAACATTCCTTGCTGGCAACTACCTGAAAATCGGCTGGCCGTCAGTCAATATCATGTCCTCATCAGATTATAAATGCGTCGCGCTGACGGATTATGACCGTTTTCCGGAAGATATTGATGGCGAGGGGGATGCCTTCTCTCTTGCCTCAAAACGTACCACCACATTTATGTCCAGCGGTATGACGCTGGTGGAGAGTTCCCCCGGCAGGGATGTGAAGGATGTGAAATGGCGACGGACTTCACCGCATGAGGCTCCACCAACCACGGGGATCCTGTCGCTCTATAACCGTGGTGATCGCCGTCGCTGGTACTGGCCCTGTCCACACTGTGGTGAGTATTTTCAGCCCTGCGGCGATGTGGTTGCTGGTTTCCGTGATATTGCCGATCCCGTGCTGGCAAGTGAGGCGGCTTATATTCAGTGTCCTTCCTGTTCAGGACGGATTATGCCTGAACAAAAACGTGAGCTGAACGGACGTGGGGTCTGGTTGCGGGATGGTGAATCCATCAATGCGGATGGCAGTCGTTATGGTGATCCCCGACGCTCACGTATTGCGTCATTCTGGATGGAGGGTCCGGCAGCTGCTTACCAGACACTCTCGCAACTCGTTTACAAACTGCTTACTGCAGAACAGGAATACGAGACAACCGGAAGTGAAGAAACACTCAAGACGGTTATCAATACCGACTGGGGATTACCTTATCTTCCCCGCGCCAGCATGGAGCAACGAAAAAGTGAACTGCTTGAGCAGCGGGCAGAGCCAGTTCTTTCCCGCAGTGTGCCGGATGGCGTTAATTTCCTTGTGGCGACAGTGGATGTGCAGGCGGGACGTCATCGCCGTTTTGTGGTTCAGGTAACGGGCTATGGCAGCCGTGGCGAACGCTGGATTATTGATCGTTACAACATCACGCAGTCATTGCGCGGTGACAGCGACGGGGAGAGCCAGCGAATTGATCCGGCCAGCTATCCGGAAGACTGGGATGTCCTGCTGACGGATGTTTTTCATAAAAGCTGGCCGCTGGCCTCCAATCCTTCTCAACAAATGCGACTGATGGCAATGGCGGTGGACTCCGGCGGTGAAGACGGGGTCACTGATAATGCCTATAAATTCTGGCGTCGTTGCCGTCGTGATGGCCTTGGTAAACGTATTTACCTGTTTAAGGGCGACAGCATCCGGCGCGCAAAACTGATCACCCGTACATTCCCTGATAACACCGGACGAACGGGCCGACGGGCGCAGGCCGCAGGTGATGTGCCGCTCTGGCTTCTTCAGACGGATGCCCTGAAAGACCGGGTGAATAACGCGTTATGGCGTGACTCGCCAGGTCCCGGCTATGTGCATTTCCCTGACTGGCTGGGGAGCTGGTTTTACGACGAACTGACGTATGAAGAGCGGAGCAGTGACGGGAAATGGAGTAAGCCGGGGCGCGGTGCCAACGAAGCTTTTGACCTGATGGTGTATGCCGAGGCTCTGGTCATTCTGCATGGATACGAAAAGATCCGCTGGCCGGATGCACCGGAGTGGGCGAGCCGGGAAACCTGGCTGGAGTGTGTCCCGGACAGTACCGAACCGTCACCCACACCGGAACCTGTATCCACGCCTGTTAAAAAACAAAAACGGAAGAAAACAGTAACTGACGATGTTAACCCCTGGCTGACTTCCGGAGGATGGTTATGAACCAGAATGATATCGAAGCCATGATTCAGCGTTATACGGAAGCTGAAATGGCGGTGCTGGACGGAAAATCCGTCACCTTTAATGGTCAGCAGATGACCATGGAAAACTTATCTGAGATCCGGCAGGGACGGCAGGAGTGGGAGCGCCGCCTTGCGGCTCTGATTACACGACGACGGGGGCATCCCGGGTACCGGCTGGCGAGGTTCTGATGGCAATTCTTGATGATGTGATTGGCGTTTTTTCACCAGGATGGAAAGCGGCAAGGCTGCGTTCCCGTGCGGTGATCCAGGCTTATGAGGCCGTAAAAACGACGCGGACACACAAAGCCCGGCGGGAAAACCGAACTGCCGACCAGTTAAGCCAGTACGGGGCCGTGTCGTTACGTGAGCAGGCCCGTTACCTTGATAACAACCACGATCTGGTTATTGGTGTATTTGACAAGCTGGAAGAACGGGTGGTGGGGAAAAACGGGATTATTGTCGAGCCACATCCGGTATTACGCAATGGGGCCATTGCCCGTGACCTGGCTGCGGAGATTCGCACCCGATGGAGTGAATGGTCTGTCAGCCCGGAAGTCACCGGGCAGTTTACCCGTCCGATGCTGGAACGTCTGATGCTGCGTACCTGGCTGCGCGATGGTGAGGTGTTTGCCCAGATGGTTTCCGGGCGCATAAACAGCCTGACGCCTTCTGCCGGTGTTCATTTCTGGCTGGAGGCGCTCGAGCCGGACTTTATTCCCATGACCAGTGATGAGAGCAACAGGCTGAATCAGGGCGTGTTTGTTGATGACTGGGGGCGTCCCGAAAAATATCTGGTGTATAAAAGCCGTCCCGTATCCGGACGGCAGATGGAAACCAAAGAAGTGGATGCAGAGCGAATGCTGCATCTTAAATTTGTTCGCCGTCTGCACCAGATGCGCGGGACGTCTTTGTTGTCCGGTGTGCTGATCCGCCTCAGTGCCCTGAAAGAGTATGAAGATTCTGAGCTGACTGCAGCAAGGATCGCCGCTGCTCTGGGGATGTACATCCGCAAAGGCGACGGGCAGAGCTATGAACCGGATGGTAATGGCAGCAAGGATAAGGAACGCGAGCTTACCATTCAGCCAGGCATTATTTACGACGATCTGAAACCCGGCGAAGAAATCGGAATGGTGAAGTCGGATCGTCCCAATCCTAACCTTGAAACTTTTCGTAATGGTCAGTTGCGTGCCGTGGCGGCGGGCAGTCGTCTGAGTTTTTCCAGTACGGCACGCAACTATAACGGTACTTACAGCGCCCAGCGTCAGGAACTGGTTGAGTCTACTGATGGCTACCTGATCCTGCAGGACTGGTTTATTGGTGCCGTCACCCGCCCGATGTATCGTGCCTGGCTGAAACAGGCTGTGGCATCCGGTGTTATCAGGCTACCCCGCGATCTTGACCGTTCTTCACTGTATACCGCGGTGTATTCCGGACCGGTGATGCCGTGGATTGACCCTGTTAAGGAGGCTGAGGCCTGGAAAATCCAGATTCGTGGTGGAGCGGCGACAGAATCAGACTGGGTACGTGCAGGTGGTCGTAATCCGGATGATGTCAAACGTCGGCGCAAGGCCGAAATTGATGAAAACCGCAAGCTGGATCTGGTATTTGATACCGATCCAGCCAGTGATAAAGGAGGCAGCAGTGCCGCAACGAAACGACAGGAGCCGCAGCATACCGACGACCAGTCCGAAGAATAATTCCTGGTTCAGGATGCAGGCTGGTCACCAGAGTGACGCGGATATTTATATTTATGACGAGATTGGTTTCTGGGGTGTTACAGCGAAGCAGTTTATCAGTGATCTGAATGCACTGGGCGATATCACCCACATTAATCTCCATATTAATTCACCGGGTGGCGATGTCTTTGAAGGCATCGCCATTTTTAATGCGCTGAAAACACATGGTGCGTCCATTACCGTTTATGTCGACGGTGTGGCGGCGTCAATGGCGTCGGTCATTGCGATGGTGGGAAACCCGGTCATTATGCCGGAAAACACCTTCATGATGATTCATAAACCATTTGGCTTTACGGGCGGTGATGCGGAGGACATGCGCACCTATGCCGACCTGCTCGATAAGGTTGAGGCGGTTCTGTTACCCGCTTATGCACAGAAAACCGGGAAAACCACCGATGAAATTGCTGCCATGCTGGCGGATGAGACCTGGATGTCCGGTGCCGAATGTCTGGCACATGGATTTGCTGATCAGGTAACGCCAGCCGTTAAGGCAATGGCATGTATTCAGTCAAAACGTACAGAGGAATTTAAAAAGATGCCGGAATCCATTCGAAACATGATTACTCCGCCACGCAACAGTGCTCCACGCGTACAGGATGATGAACCTGCAGCCTCCCGGACGCCAGTGCAGGCAGCAGCACCCGTGGTGGATGAAAACAGTATCCGTGCGCAGGTACTGGCAGAGCAAAAAGCGCGTGTAAACGGTATTAATGATCTGTTTGCCATGTTTGGCGGGCGTTATCAGACGCTGCAGGCTCAGTGTCTTGCCGATCCTGAATGTTCGCTGGAGCGGGCCCGCGAAAAGCTGTTGAACGAGATGGGGCGCGAGTCCACGCCATCCAATAAAAATACCCCGGCTCATATTTATGCCGGTAACGGTAATTTTGTGGGGGACGGGATCCGCCAGGCGCTGATGGCGCGTGCCGGATTTGAAAAAACCGAACGTGATAATGTCTACAACGGGATGACCCTGCGTGAATATGCCCGTATGTCACTGACTGAACGGGGTATTGGGGTTTCCAGTTATAACCCGATGCAGATGGTCGGTGCGGCGTTCACACACAGTACGTCTGACTTCGGTAATATTCTGCTGGATGTTGCGAACAAAGCCATTCTGCAGGGCTGGGAAGATGCCCCTGAAACCTATGAACAGTGGACGCGGAAAGGTCAGTTGTCTGATTTTAAAATTGCCCATCGTGTGGGTATGGGGGGCTTCAGTGCTCTGCGTCAGGTGCGTGAAGGGGCGGAATATAAATACGTCACCACCGGAGATAAACAGGCCACTATTGCACTGGCGACCTATGGCGAGCTGTTCAGTATCACCCGTCAGGCCATTATCAATGATGATCTGAATATGCTGACCGATGTCCCGATGAAACTGGGCCGTGCGGCGAAATCCACTATTGCCGATCTGGTTTATGCCATTCTGACGTCTAACCCGAAAATCTCCACAGATAATGTAAGTCTGTTCGATAAAGCGAAACATGCAAACGTACTGGAGAGCGCTGCAATGGACGTGGCATCGCTGGATAAAGCCCGCCAGTTGATGCGCGTTCAGAAAGAGGGGGAGCGTCATCTGAATATTCGTCCTGCGTTCGTACTGGTACCGACGGCGATGGAGTCTGTTGCTAACCAGGTCATTCGCTCCTCAAGTGTCAAGGGGGCTGACATTAACGCCGGTATTATTAACCCGGTGAAAGATTTTGCGACCGTTATTGCAGAGCCTCGTCTTGATGATAACAGCCAGACCACCTTCTACCTGGCTGCGTCAAAAGGCTCCGATACGATTGAAGTGGCTTATCTCAACGGTGTGGATACGCCATATATTGATCAGATGGAGGGCTTCAGTGTGGATGGCGTGACAACGAAAGTGCGTATTGACGCCGGTGTCGCGCCAGTTGATCACCGCGGTCTGGTGAAATGTACGGCGTAAACGTCGCAGACAACAACTCTGATGGCCCGTAAGGGCTTTTTTTGTACCTGAAATCAGCCCCTGTACGGGGCTGTGCGGAGACAGTTATGGCAAAGAATTTTGTAGAAGAAGGAAAAACGGTGGCGATTGTTGCCAGTGCAGCCATCAGCAGCGGAGATCTGGTGCAGGTGGGTGATGTTTTTGCGGTGGCGCTGACCGATATTCCACAGGGTGAAACAGGCGACGGCATGACCGAAGGTGTGTTTATGCTGCCTAAGCTGAAAACGGATGACATGAAAACGGGTAAGAAGGTTTATCTGAAGTCCGGAAAAGTTCAGCTGACTAACAGCGGCTCTGATCCGCTGGTCGGGGTTGTCTGGGCAGATGCCGGAACCAGTGCAGAAGAAGTGCCGGTAAAACTCAATGTCTGATCCCTTTTCCCGGCTGGCAGCGCGTATGGATGCGATCACGGTCAGAAAGATGGGAAAGACAGCCTCGATTAATGATGTCGATATGACTGTGATCCCGGGAGAAACACTGGCAGAGCTGAATGCTCTGTCCGGACCTGCGGTCTCTCTGGTGGTGTTTTCTTCGGGATACCGCCCACGGCGCGGGGATCGCGTTGTTTATGACGGACAACAATGGACGGTCACACGGCATGAACGCTTTAACGGTAAGCCAATGATCTTTATTGAGTAAAGAGGTGTGGGATGAAGGGGCTTGAGAATGCCATCCGCAATCTGAACAGCCTTGATACCCGTATGGTGCCACAGGCCAGCGCATGGGCGATAAACCGTGTGGCACAGAAAGCGGTCTCGGTTGCCACCCGGCAGGTTGCCGGGAATACCGTTGCGGGAGATAACCAGGTGAAAGGGATCCCCCTGAAACTGGTACGTCAGCGTGTCCGGGTGTTTAAAGCCAGTCCGTCAGGAAAAATGACGGCCAGGATCCGCGTTAACCGGGGCAATCTGCCCGCCATTAAGCTGGGGATAGCCCGGGTCAGACTGGCCCGGCGTGGTGGAAAACTGCAGTACCGTGGCAGTGTGCTGAAGGTGGGTAAATATCTTTTCCGGGATGCGTTTATTCAGCAACTGGCGAATGGTCGCTGGCATGTGATGCGGCGTATTGATGGCAAAAATCGTTACCCCATTGATGTGGTGAAAATCCCGCTGTCCGGACCGCTGACACAGGCATTTGAAGATGCCCGCGACCGCATCATTGCTGCGGAAATGCCGAAACAGCTGGGGTATGCACTGAAACAACAACTGAGGTTATGGCTGACCCGATGAACCGACATACACAAATCCGCCAGGTCGTACTGGCACGCCTTCGGGAACAGTGTGGAGACAGCGCCACGTTTTTTGACGGGCTTCCGGCATTTGTTGATGCGCAGGAACTGCCTGCCGTGGTGGTGTGGCTGAGTGATGCTCAGTACACCGGAAAAATGACGGATGAAGATGACTGGCAGGCTGTTCTGCATATTGCTGTCTTCATCCGGGCACAGGCACCGGATTCAGAGCTGGATATGTGGATGGAGAGCACCATTTTCCCGGCCCTGAATGATGTACCGGCACTTTCCGGACTCATCGACACCCTGATCCCACTCGGTTTTAACTATCAACGTGATAATGAGATGGCCACCTGGGCGATGACGGAAATCACGTACCAGATCACGTACACGAATTAAGGAGGTGGCAATGACCACACCAAATCCACTGGCAAAGACGAAAGGTGCGGGGACGACGTTCTGGATGTATACCGGCAACGGCGACGCATTTGCGAACCCTTTGTCGGACACTGACTGGCTGCGTCTTGCGATGGTGAAGGATCTGCAACCTGGCGAAATGACCGCTGATGCAGAAGATGATACTTATCTCGATGATGAAGATGCAGACTGGAAAACGACAACCCAGGGGCAGAAATCAGTCGGTGATACTTCGGCGACGCTGGCCTGGCGTCCGGGTGACAGCGGGCAGAAAAAACTGGTTCAGTTGTTCGACTCCGGTGAAGTCTGCGCGTTTCGTATCAAATATCCCAACGGTACTGTTGATGTTTTCCGTGGCTGGCTGAGTTCACTGGGTAAAACCATTGCCTCAAAAGACGTGATGACCCGCACTGTGAAAATCAGCGGTGTGGGGCGTCCGTATCTGGCAGAGGAAGGCACTGAAACAGTGAGCGTTACCGGGCTGACGGTGGCACCGGCATCTGCCAGTGTAAAAGTGGGAGCAACCACCACGCTGACCTTTACAGTAAAACCTGACGGAGCCAGTGACAAAGCGATCAGTGTGCATTCGTCAGATCCACAGACTGCCACGGTGACCCTGAACGGGCTTGTAGCCACGGTGAAAGGCGTGAAGCAGGGCAGTGTCAGCATTGTGGGCATGACCGCTGACGGGAATTTTGTGGCTGTGGCTGCGGTGACTGTCAGCGCTGCAGGTTAACAGGACGATACTCATCATTTGCCCCGGTTATCCGGGGCTTTTTTGCAGGTGGAGAACATGATGTTTCTGAAACAGGGCACGTTTAATTATGAAAAACAGTCCGTGGTGCTCAGTGAGCTGTCCGGGCTGCAGAGAATTGAATATCTGGCGTTTGTTCAGCAGCGAACGGCAAAGTTTGATGCCGGTGAGGGAGAACTGCCGGAGGCTGAACGACAGATTGCTTTTCTGCGGATGGGGATGGATATCAATGCCTGGCTGGTTTCCCGCTCACTGTGGAATGCGGATCAGTCTAAGGATGTAGAGACGCTTTGCGCATCCGTTATTACAACATGGTCGTATGATGCCCTGGGTGCGGGGGCGGAGATGGTTCTGTCGCTGAGCGGTATGGGGGCCATTGATAATGCCGGGGATGATGAGCATGAGGCGCTGACGCCGGAAAAGTCCTGACGCGGGAAATGCAGTTTGTCATGCGGCTTGCCCGGGAGTTCCGGCGGGCAGACTGGCGGCGGATGCTGTCGGAAATGTCGGCCACTGAGCTTGGTGAGTGGGGCGATTATTTCCGGATGCAGAGCTTCAGTGATGTGTGGATGGATGCGCAGTTTGCCTCGCTGAAGGCATTGATCGTGAGAATGGTGTCCGGCAGCAGTGATGCTGCGGTGGCTGATTTCAGCCTTTTACCGGAAGAGAACGGGATACCGGAGCGAACGGACGAAGAACTGATGCATCTTGGGGAAGGTATTTCCGGAGGTGTGCGTTATGGACCAGATAGCCAACCTGGTCATTGATTTGGGGATTGATGCGGCAGAGTTTAAAAATGAAATCCCCCGTATCAAAAACCTTCTGAATGGTGCAGCCAGCGATGCAGAACGGTCTTCTGCCCGTATGCAGCGTTTTATGGAGCGTCAGACTCAGGCCGCCCGGCAGACAACGCAGGCGGCGTCTTCGGCTGCAACAGCCGCATCCGTCCATGCGCAGACGGTGGAGAAGAACGCACAGGCTCATGAACGCATGGCCCGCGAGGTGGAGAAAACCCGCCAGCGCATGGTGGCGCTGAGCCAGAAAATGCGCGAGGAACAGGCGCAGGCCATGGCTCTGGCGGAGGCTCAGGATAAAGCGGCTGCTGCGTTTTATCGTCAGATTGACAGTGTGAAACAGGCCAGTGCGGGTCTGCAGGAATTACAGCGTATTCAGCAGCAGATCCGACAGGCCAGAAACAGTGGCGGGATTGGTCAGCAGGATTATCTGGCGCTGATTTCTGAGGTTACGGCGAAAACCCGTGTTCTTACACAGGCTGAGGAAGAGGCTACCCGACAGAAAGTGGCGTTTATCCGTCAGCTTAAAGAGCAGGCAACCCGCCAGAATCTTTCTTCTTCTGAGTTGCTTCGTGCTAAGGCTGCCCAACTGGGGGTAAGCAGTGCTGCAGAAGTGTATATCCGCAAAATGGAGCAGGCAGGAAAAGCCACGCATTCGCTGGGGCTGAAAAGTGCAGCGGCCCGTCAGGAGATAGGCGTTCTGATAGGTGAACTGGCCCGCGGAAATTTAGGTGCGCTGAGGGGATCCGGAATAACGCTGGCTAACCGTGCCGGGTGGATAGACACATTGATGTCACCGAAAGGCATGATGCTTGGCGGGGTTATTGGCGGTATTGCCGCGGCTGTCTATGGTCTGGGTAAAGCCTGGTATGACGGTCAGAAGGAGGGGGAAGAATTTAACCGCCAGCTGTCGCTGACGGGGCATTATGCCGGAGTCACTGCCGGGCAGCTGTGGACGCTCAGTCGTGCTATTTCCGGGAATGGTATCACGCAACATGCTGCAGCCGGTGCGCTGGCTCAGGTGGTGGGGAGTGGTGCATTTCGTGGAAACGATATCGGTATGGTGGCGAGAGCTGCCGCACAGATGGAGCGATCGGTTGGCCAGTCGGTCAGCGATACCATAAATCAGTTTAAGCGGCTGAAGGATGATCCTGTAAATGCCGCGAAGGCTCTGGACAATGAGCTGCATTTTCTTACTGCCACTCAGCTTGAGCAGATACGCGTCCTTGGGGAACAGGGGCGGTCCAGTGATGCGGCACGGATAGCCATGTCTGCACTGGCAGAGGAAACCGGTCGGCGTACTGCGGATATTGATAATAACCTCAATGCGCTGGGCAGTACGCTGAAGTATCTGTCTGATTTATGGAGTCGTTTCTGGGATGCGGCCATGAATATTGGTCGTGAAGACTCGCTGGATGAACAGATTTCCGCTTTACAGGAGAAAGTGTCGCGGGCGAAAAGACTCCCCTGGATGGCATCATCTTCTCAGGTTGAGTACGATCAGCAGCGTCTTAACGAGCTTCAGGAGAAAAAACGCCAGAAGGATTTGCAGGATGCAAAAGAGCAGGCAGAGCGGAATTATCAGGAGCAACAGAAACGCCGTAATGCTGAAAATGCTGCACTGAACCGGATGAATGAAACGGAAGCAGCACGACATCTGCGTGAAATTGCGCGTATTAATGCCATGCAGTACGCCGATCAGGCTGTCAGGGATGCGGCGATACAACGTGAAAATGAACGTTACGAGAAAGCCCTGGCATCCGGTAAGAAAAAAACACGCGAAACCCGTAATGATGAGGCCACCCGGTTATTGCTGCAGTACAGTCAGCAACAGGCACAGGTGGAAGGACAGATTGCTGCTGCCAGACAGTCAGCAGGCATTGCCACGGAAAGGATGACAGAAGCGCATAAACAGCTTCTGGCTCTGCAGCAGCGCATCAGCGACCTGGACGGGAAAAAACTGACGGCAGATGAAAAGAGTGTGCTGGCCCGTAAAGATGAACTGATTCAGGCACTGACGCTGCTGGATGTAAAACAGCAGGAGCTTCAGAAACAGACGGCACTCAACGAGCTGAAGAAAAAAACAATTCAGCTGACCAGTCAACTGGCTGAAGAAGAGCGCGCTCAGCGTCAGCAACATGACCTGGATATCGCCACGGTGGGTATGGGTGATCAGCAGCGGCAGCGATATCAGGTACAACTGAGTCTTCGCCAGAAATACCAGCAACAGCTGGAGCAGTTGAGGCGGGATAGTGAGCAGAAAGGGACATATAACACGGATGACTACAGAAAGTCCGAGCAGGCGCTGACGGAGAGCCTGAACCGACAACTGAATGAGAATCGCCGTTACTGGCAACAGCTTGAAGTTGTGCAGGGTAACTGGAAAAACGGAGTCCTGCGTGCATTTCAGGATTTTACCGTGGATGCAGACAATACGGCAGGAACAGCAGAACAGGTGTTCTCGTCAGCCTTCAGCAACATGGGAAATGGCCTGGCAACTTTTGTCACTACCGGCAAACTCAACTTCAAATCCTTCACCTCTTCGGTGCTGTCAGATATGGCGAAGATCCTGGCGCAGGCAACCGTGATGAAATCGATAAAAGGGATTGGCAGTGTACTGGGATTTGATCTCAGCAGCCTTTCCCTGAATGCCAATGGGGGGATTTATCAGTCTGCTGATTTGAGTCGTTACAGTGGCACGGTGGTTAACCGTCCGACGTTTTTTGCTTTTGCAAAAGGCGCGGGTGTGATGGGGGAAGCTGGACCTGAAGCCATTCTGCCACTGCGTCGTGGTGCTGACGGTAAGCTGGGGGTTGTGGCGGACATTGGTGGTTCAGGTATGGCGATGTTTGCCCCGCAGTACAACATCGAGATCAATAACGATGGCACGAACGGGCAGATAGGTCCGGCTGCCCTGAAGGTGGTTTATGACCTTGGGAAAAAAGCGGCAGCGGACTTTATGCAACAGCAGGCCCGTGATGGTGGTCGGTTAAGTGGAGCATATCGGTAATGGAGACGTTTCACTGGAAAGTGCGCCCGGATATGAATGTGGTATCAGAGCCGAAAGTGGTGACAGTGAAGCTGGGCGATGGTTATGAACAGCGTCGTGCGGCGGGACTGAATAACCAGTTGTCGACTTACAGCGTGACGATACGTGTTCGTAAATGTGAACACCCATCTTTAAAAGCCTTTCTGGAACGGCACGGTGGCGTCCGCGCATTTCAGTGGACGCCACCTTATGACTGGAAGCCGATCAGGGTGGTTTGTCGTAAATGGTCGGTAAGCGTGGGGGCGTTGTGGGTAACCATAACGGCAGATTTTGAACAGGTCGTGGCATAGGAGTCTCTGATGCAGGATATTCCACAGGAAACACATCATGAGACGACACGCCTCACTCAGTCAGCCCAGGTGGTGCTCTGGGAAATCGATCTGACAGTGGTCGGTGGAGAACGTTATTTTTTCTGTAATGAGCAGAACGAAAAAGGTGAGCCGGTCACCTGGCAGGGGCGACAGTATCAGGCGTATCCCATTCAGGGGACGGGATTTGAACTGAACGGCAAGGGCAGTGCTGCCCGTCCGACACTGACGGTTTCTAACCTGCACGGCATGGTCACCGGGATGGCGGAAGACCTGCAGAGTCTGGTCGGAGGAACGGTGGTCCGGCGTAAGGTTTACGCCCGTTTTCTGGATGCGGTGAACTTCGTCAACGGAAACAGCGACGCCGATCCGGAGCAGGAGGTGATCAGCCGCTGGCGCATCGAGCAGTGCAGCGAACTGAGTGCGGTCAGTGCCTCCTTTGTGTTGTCCACACCGACGGAAACGGATGGTGCTGTTTTTCCGGGGCGTATCATGCTGGCCAACACCTGCACCTGGACCTATCGCGGCGATGAGTGTGGTTATCACGGTCCGGCTGTCGCGGATGAATATGACCAGCCGACGTCCGATATCACGAAGGATAAATGCAGCAAATGCCTGAGTGGCTGTAAGTTCCGCAATAATGTCAGCAACTTTGGCGGCTTCCTTTCCATTAACAAACTTTCGCAGTAAATCCCATGACACAGACAGAATCAGCGATTCTGGCGCACGCCCGGCGATGTGCGCCAGCGGAGTCGTGCGGCTTCGTGGTGAGAACGCCGGAAGGGGAAAGATATTTTCCCTGCGTGAATATCTCCGGTGAGCCGGAGGAGTATTTCCGGATGTCGCCGGAGGACTGGCTGCGGGCAGAGACGCAGGGTGAGATTGTGGCGCTGGTCCACAGCCACCCCGGTGGTCTGCCCTGGCTGAGTGAGGCTGACCGGCGGCTGCAGGTGCAGAGTGATTTGCCGTGGTGGCTGGTCTGCCGGGGTGAGATTCATAAATTCCGCTGTGTGCCGCATCTTACCGGGCGGCGCTTTGAGCACGGGGTGACGGACTGTTACACGCTGTTCCGGGATGCTTACCATCTGGCGGGGATTGAGATGCCGGATTTTCATCGTGAGGATGACTGGTGGCGTCATGGTCAGAATCTCTATCTGGATAATCTGGAGGCCACAGGGCTGTATCAGGTGCCGTTGTCAGCGGCGCAGCCGGGCGATGTGCTGCTGTGCTGTTTTGGTTCATCGGTGCCGAATCATGCCGCTATTTACTGCGGCGACGGCGAGCTGCTGCACCATATTCCTGAACAACTGAGCAAACGAGAGAGGTATACCGACAAATGGCAGCGACGCACACACTCCCTCTGGCGTCACCGGGCATGGCACGCATCTGCCTTTACGGGGATTTGCAACGATTTGGCCGCCGCATCGACCTTCGTGTGAAAACGGGGGCCGAAGCCATCCGGGCGCTGGCCACACAGCTCCCGGCGTTTCGTCAGAAACTGAATGACGGCTGGTATCAGGTGCGCATTGCCGGGCGTGATGCAGGCGAAAATGAATTATCTGCCCGTCTTAATGAGCCGCTGGCAAATGGTGCCGTGATCCACATCGTGCCGCGTCTGGCGGGAGCTAAAAGTGGCGGTGTGTTTCAGGTGGTGCTGGGGGCGGCGCTGATTGCGGTGGCATGGTGGAATCCTGTGGGTTGGCTGGGTGCCGCGGCTGTATCGGGCATGTATGCGGCAGGGGCCAGTATGATCCTGGGCGGAGTGGCGCAGATGCTGGCACCGAAAGCCAGGACGCCCACGGCAGCCAGTACAGATAACGGCAAACAGAACACGTATTTCTCCTCACTGGATAACATGGTTGCCCAGGGCAATGTTCTGCCCGTTCTGTACGGTGAAATGCGCGTGGGGTCACGCGTGGTTTCTCAGGAGATCAGCACGGCAGACGAAGGGGACGGTGGTCAGGTTGTGGTGATTGGTCGCTGATGCAAAATGTTTTATGTGAAACCGCCTGCGGGCGGTTTTGTCGTTTATGGAGCGTGAGGAATGGGTAAAGGCAGCAGTAAGGGGCATACCCCGCGCGAAGCGAAGGACAACCTGAAGTCCACGCAGTTGCTGAGTGTGATCGATGCCATCAGCGAAGGGCCGGTTGAAGGTCCGGTGGAGGGATTAAAAAGCGTGCTGCTGAACAGTACGCCGGTGCTGGACACTGAGGGGAATACCAACATATCCGGTGTCACGGTGGTGTTCCGTGCCGGTGAGCAGGAGCAGACACCGCCGGAGGGGTTTGAATCCTCCGGCTCCGAGACGGTGCTCGGTACAGAAGTGAAATATGACACGCCGATCACCCGGACCATCACGTCGGCAAACATCGACCGTCTGCGCTTTACCTTCGGTGTACAGGCACTGGTGGAAACCACCTCAAAGGGTGACAGGAATCCGTCGGAAGTCCGCCTGCTGGTTCAGATACAGCGTAATGGTGGCTGGGTGACGGAAAAAGACATCACCATTAAAGGCAAAACCACCTCACAGTATCTGGCATCGGTGGTGGTGGGTAACCTGCCGCCGCGCCCGTTCAATATCCGGATGCGCAGGATGACGCCGGACAGCACCACAGACCAGCTGCAGAACAAAACGCTCTGGTCGTCATACACCGAAATCATCGATGTGAAACAGTGCTACCCGAACACGGCACTGGTCGGCGTACAGGTGGATTCGGAGCAGTTCGGCAGCCAGCAGGTGAGCCGTAATTATCATCTGCGCGGGCGTATTCTGCAGGTGCCGTCGAACTATAACCCGCAGATGCGGCAATACAGCGGTATCTGGGACGGAACGTTTAAGCCAGCATACAGCAATAACATGGCCTGGTGTCTGTGGGATATGCTGACCCATCCACGCTACGGCATGGGGAAACGTCTTGGTGCGGCGGATGTGGACAAATGGGCGCTGTATGTCATCGGCCAGTACTGCGACCAGTCAGTGCCGGACGGCTTTGGCGGCACGGAGCCGCGCATCACCTGTAATGCGTACCTGACCACACAGCGCAAGGCGTGGGATGTGCTCAGTGATTTCTGCTCGGCGATGCGCTGTATGCCGGTATGGAACGGGCAGACGCTGACGTTCGTGCAGGACCGACCGTCGGATAAGGTGTGGACCTATAACCGCAGTAATGTGGTGATGCCGGATGATGGCGCGCCGTTCCGCTACAGCTTCAGCGCCCTGAAAGACCGCCATAATGCCGTTGAGGTGAACTGGATTGACCCGAACAACGGCTGGGAGACGGCGACAGAGCTTGTGGAGGATACGCAGGCCATTGCCCGTTACGGTCGTAACGTCACGAAGATGGATGCTTTTGGCTGTACCAGCCGGGGGCAGGCACACCGCGCCGGGCTGTGGCTGATTAAAACAGAACTGCTGGAAACGCAGACCGTGGATTTCAGCGTGGGTGCCGAAGGGCTTCGCCATGTACCGGGCGATGTCATTGAAATCTGCGATGATGACTATGCCGGTATCCGCACCGGCGGGCGCGTGCTGGCGGTAAACAGCCAGACCCGGACGCTGACGCTCGACCGTGAAATCACGCTGCCATCTTCCGGCACCACGCTGATAAGTCTGGTTGACGGGCAGGGGAGTCCGGTCAGCGTGGAGGTTCAGTCCGTCACCGACGGCGTGAAGGTGAAAGTGAGCCGTGTTCCTGACGGCGTTGCTGAATACAGCGTATGGGGGCTGAAGCTGCCGACGTTGCGCCAGCGCCTGTTCCGCTGCGTGAGTATCCGTGAGAACGACGACGGCACGTATGCCATCACCGCCGTGCAGCATGTACCGGAAAAAGAGGCCATCGTGGATAACGGGGCGCACTTTGACGGCGACCAGAGCGGAACGGTAAACGGTGTCACGCCGCCAGCGGTGCAGCACCTGACCGCAGAAGTCACCGCAGACAGCGGGGAATACCAGGTGCTGGCGCGCTGGGACACACCGAAGGTGGTGAAGGGGGTGAGCTTCCTGCTTCGCCTGACCGTAACAGCGGACGACGGCAGTGAGCGGCTGGTCAGCACGGCCCGGACGACGGAAACCACATACCGCTTCAGGCAACTGGCGCTGGGGCGTTACACGCTGACGGTCCGGGCGGTAAATGCGTGGGGACAGCAGGGCGATCCGGCATCGGTATCGTTCCGGATTGCCGCACCGGCAGCGCCGTCGCGGATTGAGCTGACGCCGGGCTATTTTCAGATAACCGCCACGCCGCATCTTGCGGTTTATGATCCGACGGTACAGTTTGAGTTCTGGTTCTCGGAAAAGCGGATTGCGGATATCAGGCAGGTTGAAACCACAGCCCGCTATCTTGGCACGGCGCTGTACTGGATAGCCGCCAGTATCAATATCAAACCGGGCCATGATTATTATTTTTACGTTCGCAGTGTGAACACCGTCGGCAAATCGACATTCGTGGAGGCTGTCGGTCAGCCGAGTGATGACGCATCCGGCTATCTGGATTTTTTCAAAGGAGAGATAGGAAAAACACACCTGGCTCAGGAGTTGTGGACGCAGATTGATAACGGTCAGCTTGCGCCTGACCTGGCTGAAATCAGGACATCCATTACGGGTGTCAGCAATGAAATCACGCAGACCGTCAATAAGAAACTGGAAGACCAGAGTGCAGCGATCCAGCAGATACAGAAGGTTCAGGTTGATACAAATAATAACCTGAACAGCATGTGGGCTGTGAAGCTGCAGCAGATGCAGGACGGACGCCTTTATATCGCGGGTATCGGTGCCGGTATTGAGAACACCCCCGACGGTATGCAGAGTCAGGTGCTGCTGGCGGCAGACAGGATTGCGATGATTAATCCTGCGAATGGCAACACAAAGCCGATGTTTGTTGGGCAGGGCGATCAGATATTCATGAACGAAGTGTTCCTGAAATATCTGACGGCTCCCACCATTACCAGCGGTGGCAATCCCCCAACGTTTTCACTGACACCTGACGGGCGACTGACGGCGAAAAATGCGGATATCAGCGGTAACGTGAACGCGAACTCCGGGACGCTCAACAACGTCACGATTAATCAGAACTGTCGGATTCTGGGAAAACTGTCAGCCAACCAGATTGAAGGTGATATTGTCAAAACGGTGGGAAAAGCCTTTCCGAGAAATGGCAGTTATGCCAGCGGTACAATAACGGTCACTGTGTACGATGACCAGGCTTTTGACCGTCAGATAGTAATCCCCCCCGTTCTGTTTCGCGGTGGTAAGCATGAAAACTTCAACAGCAACAACCAACAGTCATACTGGTATTCAACCTGTAAGCTGCAGGTGCTGAAGAACGGACAGGAAATCTTTCAGCAACCCGCGACGGATGTCAGCAGGGTATTTTCATCAGTCATTGATATGCCTGCCGGACACGGCCATGTCACCCTGACTTTCAATGTTTCTTCATATGGTG
>OIEP01000046.1_pt1 | contig 119986 bp, 107 predicted proteins | sample 1581861 | NCBI WGS metagenome assembly OIEP01 (sample SAMN03281009, study PRJEB24777) | human gut metagenome | isolation source: fecal sample PR192 from 1 month old female Indian infant, vaginally...
GTCTCGACCCGCCCTCTGGCCGCCGTCCTGGCGGCCAGTCCTGGATGCGCGCCTGCGTTCTCGCCAGGTTTCCTTGATGCGCCCAACCCCCATGCGGTGAGTCCGTTATTCGTCAGTGGCTTTTCAGTGGCTGAAAATCATAAAAAAAGTTATATCCTTTATATTTCAGCCCGTATCAGCTCAGTAAGCGAATCAGCAGAATTAGATTTTCGTTTAAACCACCGATAATGCGATTGCCGCTGGCAAATAAAACAAAAGACAACACCGATGATTTGCTGAAGTGAACGGCATTGCCCGGTTTCCCCGGGGGTTTTTATTGCGGGCCTTCTGCCACAGCGTCAGATGCCGGTTTCTCACCTTTCGCTGCAGACCGACCTTTACGCTTACTAAAACCTTTCTTACCCTCTCCCGGCGCGACAATACCACGGAAGCGGCGTACCGGCGTGCTACGCGCCTGATCGATAAGCTGGAACAACGTGCCCACCAGCGGCTGCATAAAATCCTGATAGCGACACTGCTTTTCGCTAATTTGCGTCAGAACCGATTCCCAGTGGGCGGTCATATCCGGGCGGGTCGCCATTTCAGGCAGCGAATGGAACAGCGCTTTCCCCGCATCGGTAGAGTGGATATAGCGCCCTTTCTTGGTCAGGAAACCACGTTTAAACAGCAGCTCGATAATCCCGGCGCGGGTTGCCTCCGTTCCGAGGCCATCCGTCGCGCGCAGGATCTTCTTCAGATCTTTATCCTGCACGAAGCGGGCAATACCGGTCATCGCCGACAGCAGGGTTGCATCGGTAAAATGACGCGGCGGCTGAGTCTGGCGCTCCACCACTTCGCCCTTTTCGCACAACAGTTCGTCATCTTTTGCCACCACCGGCAGCGGCATACCGTCGTTTTCCTCATCACGCTCTTTATTGCCCAGCAGCGTTCGCCAGCCAGCTTCCGCCAGAAAACGGGCTTTGGCGACAAACTTGCCGTTGGCGATATCGAGATCGATCTGACATTTGCGGAATACCGCATCCGGACAGAACTGCATCAGATACTGACGGGCAATCAGGCCGTAGACTTTTTCCTCATTGTCATTGAGTTTCACCTGCGTGCTACGCGCAGTAGGAATTATCGCGTGGTGCGCATCAACCTTTTTATCGTCCCAGCAACGGTTGCGGATCTCCGGATCCACCACCGGCTGCGGCAGCAAATCCGCCGCGTGGACGCCAATGGCGTTCAGCACCGCATGACGCCCGGCAAAATGCTCCTCCGGCAGATAGCGGCTATCCGAACGCGGATAGGTAATCAGCTTGTGGGTTTCATACAGCTTCTGACAGATATCCAGCACGCTCTGCGCGCTAAAACCAAAGCGCTTCGCCGCTTCAATCTGCAGCGCTGAAAGGGAGAACGGCAGCGGCGCGGGCTCCGAGTCGCGCTTGTCGTTATAGGCGGTCACCGTCGCCGGTTGGCCCTCAATCCGCTTAACGACATGTTCAGCAAGTGCACGATGAAGCAGTCGCCCTTCTTCATCCTGATACGGTTCGCAGGCCTCACTGGGCACCCAGGTCGCCACAAAACGCTCATCCTTCGGGGTAACGATATGCGCCTTCACATCGAAGAAATCTTTCGCGACGAAGTTTTCAATCTCTTCGTCCCGACGAACCACCAGGCCAAGCACCGGCGTCTGCACGCGTCCGACCGATAACACGCCCTGATAACCGGCGTTACGTCCGAGGATGGTATAGGCGCGGGTCATATTGATCCCGTACAACCAGTCGGCGCGGGCGCGGGCCAGCGCCGAGACGCATAACGGAATAAATTCACTGTTGGCGCGCAGGCGGTTAATCGCGCGCTCCACCGCCTGCGGGTTAAGGTCATTAATCAGGCAGCGCTGCACCTGCTGGCGCTTTTCCGGCGATAATTGCAGATAATCCAGCACTTCATCCACCAGTAACTGACCTTCCCGGTCCGGGTCGCCCGCGTGGATCACCTCCTCAGCCTCGCCAAGAAGGCGCTTAATCACGTTAAGCTGTTTGGTTACCGACGGCCGGGGCTGAAGCTGCCACTTGTCCGGCACAATGGGCAAGTCGAGCAGGTTCCAGCGCGCATAGCGCCCGTCATAGACATCAGGCTGTGCCTGCTCCAGCAGGTGGCCGATACACCAGGTGACCACCTGTCCGTTGCCGCACTCAATGTAGCCGTCGCCTTTGCGGTGCGGTTTTGGCAGCACATCGGCAATGGCGCGCGCAAGACTTGGCTTTTCTGCAATAAACAGCCGCATGAAATCAACGGATCTCAATCATGGGGCGTCCACCGCGCGCGGTGAGCAGTTCGCCAATGGCGGCAAGCGTGATACCAAACTCGGCCGCCGCCGCTTGCACCTCCGCCTCCGCCTCCGGCGTCACTGCCAGCAGCAGACCGCCAGAGGTTTGCGGATCGCACAGCAGATCGCGCCACGCTGGCGGCATCTCGCCCATAAGATGACCGTAGCTGGCAAAGTTACGTCCGGTCCCTCCCGGTACCGCGCCCGCTGCAATGTACGCTTCCACACCGGGCAGCTTCGGGATATCCGCATAGGAGAGTTGCGCCTGAACGCCTGCGCCACGGCACACTTCGCTCAGGTGGCCGAGTAACCCGAAACCGGTCACGTCGGTCATCGCTTTTACGCCATCGATGCTGGCAAACGCCGAACCGACAAGATTCATCTGGCACATGGTTGCCGTCGCCAGCCCCTGATGCTCAGGCTTGAGCAGCGACTTCTTCTCCGCAGTGGTCAGCACGCCAATACCCAGCGGTTTAGTGAGATAGAGTTTACACCCCGCCTGAGCGGTACTGTTTTTCTTGATGCGATCGGTTGACACGACGCCGGTCACCGCGAGACCGAAGATCGGTTCGGGGGCGTCAATTGAGTGGCCGCCAGCCAGGGCAATTCCCGCCTGCTGACAGGCAAAACGCCCGCCGTCAACCACCTCGCGGGCGATCTCCGGCGACAGGGTATTGATCGGCCAGCCGAGGATAGCAATCGCCATAATCGGTTTACCGCCCATGGCGAAAATATCGCTGATGGCGTTGGTGGCGGCTATGCGTCCAAAGTCGAACGGATTATCAACGATCGGCATAAAAAAGTCGGTGGTGCTGATAATGGACGTACCGTTGCCGAGATCATAAACGGCCGCATCGTCGCTGGTCTCATTACCCACCAGTAAATTCGGATCGATAAACTTCGCCTGGTCGCTTTTGAGGATCGTTTCCAGCACTTTTGGCGAAATTTTACACCCGCAACCGGCTCCGTGGCTGTATTGCGTTAAACGAATGGTTTGCTCGCTCATGGACATCTCCTGTCATTGCAATCCCGCTATGGTAGCGCTCAAACGTCGGGGTGATAAGTATCACTGTCCTAAATCGCGTATGGTTGCTCATTAAGCAGACAAAAAACGACTTTGCAAAACGGCAGAAGTACCTGGTGAACAGGGTTTCGTCGTCGCGGGATCCGTGAGGCGGCGCTGCGCACCTGTCCGTGCGCCCCTCGCAGGCGCACGCAGCACGTGGCCGGGCCTGGCGTCAACCGTTTCCCGACAAAAGGCAAGCGCCGTCAGAAGCGCGTGACGAACGGCGCGGTATCCGGCAACGCTATTTTGGTTGAGGCTTTCAACATCGGCGTCCCCAGATAGAGAAATCCGACAATTTTATCCTGCTCCCGGCAGGCAAATCCTTCGCGCACCACCGGGCTCTCGGTCAACGCCCCGCTACGCCAGATCCCATTAAAACCCTGCGCCACTGCCGCCATTTGCATGGCCATCACCGCGCAGCCTGCCGACATCTCCTGTTCCCATTTCGGCACCTTCGGATGATCTTCGCAGCGGGCCACCACGGTAATAATCAACGGTGCGCGAAACGGCGCGCTACGGGCCTTTTCAATCGCTTTTTCATCTGCCCCCGCCGCGATGGCGCCCTTTTCCAGCAACTGGCTGAAGCGTTCGCGACCTTCATCGGCAATAATAAAGAAACGCCACGGCTGCAACGTCCCGTGGTCCGGCGCACGCAGGCCTGCGCGTAGAATATTTTCCAGCTGTTCGCCTGCCGGGGCGGGCTCAGTCAGACGTGACGCGCTGCGGCGATTAAGCAATAGTTCGAGAGCATCCACCTGTATAACTCCTGTCATGTCATTTTTCATAAAATTAACATGCGCAAGGATTTTGTTACAGCCCAACAGGTGATTCCTGCTGACAACCGTCGGCACTCTCTTTAGGATAGCCAGACGCGGCTGCCCCGGCGGCTCGCTCATTTTTAATAATGGTAAGGGAGAATACATGCGCACTCTTTGGCGACTACTCGCCGGAATGATTAAATGGACATGGCGGGTACTCAATTTCATTCGCCAGCTCGCACTGAACGTGGTTTTCCTGCTGCTGGTACTGGTTTGCATCGGTATCTGGTCTCAGTTCAGCGGTACCACGACAGAGCACACCACCCGCGGCGCGCTGCTGATGGATATCACCGGCGTCGTCGTCGATAAGTCCTCCGCCAGCAGCAAGCTTGGCGTGATTGGCCGCCAGCTTTTTGGCGCCAGTTCCGATCGTCTGCAGGAAAATTCGCTGTTCGATATCGTGCAAACGATACGCCAGGCGAAAGATGACCGGAATATCACCGGTATCGTGCTGGATCTGAAAAATTTTGCCGGTGGCGATCAGCCATCAATGCAGTATATCGGTAAGGCGCTGCGCGAATTCCGCGATAGCGGTAAGCCGGTGTACGCTATCGGTAACAGCTACAGCCAGGCGCAGTACTATCTGGCCAGCTTCGCCAATAAGATCTGGCTCTCGCCGCAGGGTGAAGTGGACCTGCATGGTTTCGCCACCAACGGCCTGTACTACAAATCGCTGCTGGATAAACTCGAAGTCTCAACCCATGTCTTCCGCGTCGGCACCTATAAGTCGGCGGTTGAGCCGTTTATCCGCGACGATATGTCGCCCGCCGCCCGTGAGGCGGATAGCCGCTGGATTGGCGAGCTGTGGCAGAATTACCTCAACACCATCGCCGCTAACCGGCAGATTACCGCCCAACAGCTGTTTCCTGGCGCACAGGGCGTGATTGACGGCCTGCGTAAAGTCGATGGCGACACGGCGAAATACGCGCTGGATAACAAGCTGGTTGATGAGCTTGGCACCGCCGCTGAGGTGGACAAAGCGCTGACGAAGCAGTTTGGCTGGAGCAAGGCGGACAACGACTATAGCGCAATCAGCTATTACGACTATGCGCTGAAAACCCCTGCCGATCAGGGCGCGACGATTGCGGTTATCTTTGCCAACGGCGCGATTATGGACGGGGAAGAAACGCCGGGCAATGTCGGCGGCGATACCACTGCGGCGCAGATCCGCGATGCGCGTCTGGATCCGAAAGTGAAAGCCATCGTGCTGCGAGTCAACAGTCCGGGCGGTAGCGTCAGCGCCTCTGAAGTGATTCGCGAAGAGCTGGCGGCGGCGAAAGCAGCGGGTAAACCGGTCGTCGTATCAATGGGTGGCATGGCGGCCTCCGGCGGCTACTGGATCTCAACCCCGGCGAACTATATCGTGGCAAACCCGAGCACCCTCACCGGCTCCATCGGCATTTTTGGGGTAATCAATACCGTTGAAAATACGCTGGGCGCAATTGGCGTGCATACCGACGGCGTCTCAACCTCGCCGCTGGCTGATGTCTCTACCACCAAAGCGCTGCCGCCGGAAGTGCAGCAACTGATGCAGTTGAGTATCGAAAACGGCTATAAGCGCTTTATTACCCTGGTGGCGACCTCGCGCAAGAGCACGCCGGAGAAAATCGACCAAATCGCCCAGGGTCATGTCTGGACCGGAGAAGACGCGAAAGCTAACGGCCTGGTCGACAGCCTCGGCGACTTTGACGACGCGGTAGCAAAAGCCGCGGAGCTGGCGAAGCTGAAACAGTGGCATCTCGATTTTTACCAGGAAGAGCCCAGCTTGTTCTCAATGGTAGTGGATAGTCTGACCGGTTCAGTCCGTGCAGCGCTGCCGGCGGCGATTCAGGCCTATTTACCCGCCCCGGTCGCCGCTGCGGCTAACGCGGTGAAAACCGAGAGCGACAAGCTGGCGGCGTTCAACGATCCGCAGAACCGCTACGCTTTCTGCTTAACCTGCGCCAATATTCATTAATCCTTCCGCCGCCCCTTTCCACGGGGCGGCCTGTCTTCTGACAGACTGAAATGAAGGAAACCCGCCAGCGCCTATGCCACTTGCCGCGTCGCCGGTATATACTTCGCCGGTCCATATATAATCTAAGTGATGCTATGCAGAAGAAATCTATTTACGTTGCCTATACCGGCGGCACCATCGGTATGCAGCGTTCAGAACATGGTTACATCCCTGTTTCCGGCCATTTACAACGCCAGTTGGCTTTAATGCCCGAATTCCACCGCCCGGAGATGCCTGACTTCACCATCCATGAATACGCGCCATTGATGGACTCTTCCGACATGACGCCGCAGGACTGGCAGCATATTGCCGACGATATTCGCGACCATTACGACCAGTATGACGGTTTCGTGATCCTGCACGGTACGGATACCATGGCGTTTACCGCCTCGGCACTCTCCTTTATGCTGGAGAATCTGGGGAAACCGGTCATTGTGACAGGGTCACAAATACCGCTGGCCGAACTGCGCTCCGACGGACAAATCAACCTGCTCAACGCGCTGTACATCGCAGCCAACTATCCGATTAACGAAGTCTCGCTCTTCTTCAACAATCGCCTTTATCGCGGCAACCGCACCACGAAAGCCCACGCCGACGGCTTTAACGCCTTTGCCTCACCGAACCTGGCGCCGCTGCTGGAAGCCGGAATTCATATTCGCCGCCTCACCACGCCTCCCGCGCCCCATGGTAATGGCGAGCTGGTGGTTCACCCTATCATACCGCAGCCGATCGGCGTGGTGACGATTTACCCCGGCATCTCAGCCGATGTGGTGCGTAACTTCCTGCTCCAGCCAGTTAAAGCGCTGATCCTGCGCTCTTATGGCGTCGGTAATGCGCCGCAAAGCGGCGATTTTATTCAGGTGCTGACCGAGGCCAGCCAGCGGGGTATTGTGGTGATTAATTTAACCCAGTGCATGTCCGGAAAGGTCAATATGGGCGGCTACGCCACCGGAAACGCGCTGGCTCAGGCCGGAGTGATTAGCGGTTTCGATATGACCGTCGAAGCGACGCTAACCAAGCTACACTATTTGCTGAGCCAGGATCTGGACGTTGCGGCAATCCGCCACGCGATGCAGGAAAACCTGCGTGGCGAACTGACACCCGATGAGTAAGAGCCTATCCCATTAGGGCTATTTTGCTTGTCATTTTGAATCTGGGCAGTGCTCAGAATCCTCACGTACTACGTGTACGCTCCGGTTCTTCCGCGCTGGCCGTGTTCAAACAGGCTGCGCCAATAACGCCTGGTGGGATAGACTCTAAGGAGGAATAGATGACACAGCGTGCACTGTTATTGATTGACTTACAAAACGATTTTTGCGCCGGTGGCGCGCTGGCCGTTCCGCAGGGCGACAGTACGGTGGAGATCGCCAATCAGCTTATCGACTGGAGTCTGGCGCGCGGCGAGATCGTCGTCGCCAGCAAGGACTGGCATCCGGCAAATCACGGTAGCTTCGCCAGCCAGCATCAGGCGGAGCCCTATACCCAGGGCGAGCTTGACGGTCTGGCGCAAACCTTCTGGCCAGATCACTGTGTGCAAAATAGCGCAGGCGCGGCGCTGCATCCGCTGCTTAAACAGCAGGATATTACCGCGGTGTTCCGTAAGGGCGAAAATCCGGCCATCGATAGCTACAGCGCGTTTTTCGATAACGGTCGGCGGCAAAAAACGCAGCTTGATGCGGGGTTACGTGAACGCGGAATAACCGAGCTGACGGTGCTGGGCCTCGCCACCGACTACTGTGTCAAGTTTAGCGTGCTGGATGCGCTGTCTCTGGGCTATCGCGTCAACGTCATTACCGACGGTTGCCGCGGCGTAAATATTCATCCGCAGGACAGCGCCCAGGCGTTTATGGCAATGGCTGCGGCTGGCGCAACGCTGTATACCCTGGCAGACTGGCAAGAAACACAACGCTGAGCCTTAACGCCAGCAGCTTATCCGGCCTCTCCATTACGCACATGTTACGTCCTGACTGGCGTTTCGCGGGCCGGATAACGCTTCCTCTTGCAGATAACAATCCCGCGCCCTTTAACCTGCCCGGATCGCCTCACTGAGCATATTATGCCCATGCGTAGGGGATGCGCCCATCTGCCACGTCAACCGGTTCAGACTGTCCTTCCGCCTTTGTACAGCGGGAGTATAACCTCTGCACTGCCATGTTTTTTTGCCCGGCACCATCCCCCCTTTCCTTCATTGCCCCACAAACACGCAAACGCGTCGACATTTGCACCAAACTGGTCATCAAAAAACCTTATTATGCGGCGAATGCGCCACAAATAGCGCCATTTCATGACTGGCACAAAAATGGCATGGGGATACAAACTTAACCAGTTAGTCAAAAAAAGGGGGAGACCGGGAATGAGCCAGTTGATCTACGCAGAGGAATCTGCGGTCGTGCCGTTGAAACCGATAACCGCCACCGCACGCCCTGCCATCAGGGTAAACCAGGCCAACGTGATTTACCCGGCGGCCGATCAGCCGGTGCATGCGCTGAAAGATATTAATCTGACCATTCGCCAGGGGGAGTTTGTTTCGTTTATCGGACCTTCCGGTTGCGGTAAAACAACCTTATTGCGCGCCATTGCCGACCTGGAACCCATCACCTCCGGTGAAGTGCTGGTTAATGATATGTCGCCTTCAGAGGCCCGGCAGGGGGGCGCATACGGGTATGTTTTTCAGGCTCCGGTGCTGTTGCCATGGCGTACCGTACTGGCAAACGTCAAACTGCCGCTACAAATCCAGGGTATGCCGCCGGAGCGCTGCGACGACATCGCCCGTGAACAACTGGCGCGTGTCGGGCTGAAAGGGTTTGAGAAAAAATACCCGTGGCAGCTTTCCGGCGGCATGCAGCAGCGTGTCTCCATCGCCAGAGCGCTGGGTTTTGAACCTAAAATCCTGATGATGGACGAGCCCTTTGGTGCGCTGGATGAACTGACCCGCGACAACCTCAACCAGCAATTACAGCAGTTGTGGTTTAACGAACAACGCACAATGGTCTTCGTGACGCACTCCATTTCCGAGGCGGTATACCTCTCTACCAAAATCGTGGTGATGTCGCCACGTCCAGGGAGAATTGTGAAGGTAATTGAGTCGCCGCTGCCTGCAGAACGTTCCCTTGCCATTCGTGATACGCCGGCATTTTTGCAGCTTGCCGCCGATGTTCGCAAGGCGCTGGTGGAGGGACATCATGAGCATTAGCCAACGCCTGCATCTCTATGCTCTGCCCGTCGGCAGCGTACTCCTGGTGGCACTGTTCCTCTGGTATGTACTGGCCTTCGCGCTGAACGCACCGGGCGTGATCGACCGGGTATTGACCCCGCGCGGCGCATGGACCAGCCGTGATTTGATCGTCGCCGCCCTGAACGCCACCCGCCCGCTGCTGCCAGCGCCGCATCAGTTGCTTGTCGATATCTGGAACAGCCTGACGCAGTGGCCGATCGACTCGCCGAGAAATTTGTTACTGCACACATGGGTCACCGCCAGCGCGGCGCTGACCGGTTTCGCAATGGGGGTGGTATTGGGTGTTCTGCTGGCCATCGGTATAGTGCACTCGCCCACACTGGATAAGGCGCTGATGCCGTGGATCGTCGCGTCGCAAACCATTCCGGTCCTGGCTATCGCCCCTATCGTATTGATTATCCTCGGCAGTCTGGGGATCACCGGCATGTTGCCAAAAGCGACCATCGCCATGTACCTGTGCTTTTTTCCGGTCACCATCGCCATGGTGCAGGGACTGCGTTCGCCGCAGAAAATGGAAATGGAACTGGTGCATACCTACGCCGCACGACGCGCCGATATTTTCTGGATGGTTCGTCTTCCCTCCTCGCTACCCTATCTTTTCCCTGCGTTTCGCGTCGCCATCGCCAGCGGTCTGGTCGGCACAATGGTGGCGGAGTTACCGACTGGCGCACAGGCCGGGCTGGGGGCGAGACTGCTGACCGGCTCCTATTACGGCAATACCATTCAGATTTGGTCTGCGTTGGTGATGGCGTCACTGCTGGGCCTGACATTGACCGGGATGGTCACACTGACTGAACGGCTGGTGATGCGCCAGCGTAAGGGGGCGTAATGAAAAAGCACGCGATTCCTGGCTCGCTACTGTTAGTAAGCGCGTTTATCGTCGCTATCCTGGCGCTTATTCAGTTAAGCGCCGCTGACCATACGTTTTCTGCACTCCGCCTCAATGCGCTGCTGCTCATTGCCTGTGCGCTGTTGGCCTGCTCAACAAAAAGTTTGCGCAACCTGCTCTTTGCGGTCGCGCTCGTTGTCAGCGCGCTCTGGCTGGCGGTATTACCGTTTAATGGCATGCTCACTCTGGCCCTGGCGCTGCTCGCCGCGGTGAGCGTACAACGTCTGGCCAGCGCGCCGGTTCCACCTGCAGCCGTCGCCGCGTTACTCGGCGTCTGGTTGCTGTGGTTCTGGCAGATTCTGGTCAGCGGATTTGCCGTTCCCCAGGTTATCCTGCCCGCCCCGCTTGATATCCTCACCGCGTTAATCGACAGCGCTTCGCTGCTGGCAGGCGATCTGGTGCAGACCGTTCTCAAATCGGTGCTGGCGGGTTATCTGCTGGGCTGCGGCGCAGGCATTGGCGTGGCGCTGCTTATCGACAGGCTTCCCTTCCTGCAGCGCGGGCTGCTCCCGGTCGCCAGTCTGACCAGCACGGTGCCGCTGGTGGGCGTCGCCCCTATCGCCGTGATGTGGTTTGGTTTCGACTGGCCGTCAAAAGCCGCGGTGGTGATTCTGGTGACCTTTTTCCCGGCGCTGGTCAGCACGCTGGCCGGACTGAAAGCGAGCGACAAGCTGGAGCAGGAATTGATGTACTGTTACGCTGCCACGCCTCATCAGCAGTTGCGCATGCTGCGCCTTCCCGCCGCAATGCCGTTTATTTTTAACGCCCTGAAAGTGAACGCCACCCTGGCGCTGATCACCGCCATTGTCGCCGAATATTTTGGCTCCCCCACCGCCGGGCTGGGCTTTCGCATCTCCACAGAATCGGCGCGAATGCATATGCCGGTGGTGTGGTCGGCGATTGTGGTGTCGTCACTGGCCGGTTCGCTGATTTACACCGTGCTGGTGCGCCTCGACAGACGCATAAATTTCTGGCATCCCTCGATTCGCGGGATGGCGGCGGAAAAGTAAAACAACATAAAAACATGATGATGCACACACTAACCCGAGGAGTTATCCCATGATGAAACGTTCCGCTTTTCGCCGGGGGTTGTTGCTGGCGGCAATGTCTGCGGCATTGACTTTTTCAGCATACGCAGCAGAGAAAGTGACGCTGCAGTTGAAATGGGTGCCACAGGCACAATTTGCTGGCTACTACGTGGCGCAGGAAAAAGGGTTTTATAAAGACGAAGGGCTGGATGTTACGATCAAACCCGGCGGAACGGATATTTCTCCGGTCCAGGTGATTGCCGGGAAATCCGCAGATGTGATCGTTAACTGGCTGCCTGATGCGCTGGCCTCACGTGAAGCGGGCGTTCCGCTGGTCAATATTGCCCAGATCTTCAATCGTTCCGGCATGATGCTGACCTGTAAAAAATCGAGCGGGATTAAAACCCCCGCCGATTTCAAAGGCAAAACCCTGGGTGTCTGGTACGGCGGCAACGAGTACCCCTTCTTCAACTGGATGAACAAGCTTGGACTGAAACCCGGCACCGATATTACTATTCTCAAACAAGGCTTTAACGTTGACCCACTGTTACAGGATCAGGCAGCCTGTATCTCCACCATGAACTATAACGAATACTGGCAGTTGATCGATGCGGGCCTGAAAGAATCGGATTTGATCACCTTCCCGTACGAGGATCAGGGCGTATCCACGCTGGAAGACGGGCTGTACGTGCTGGCTCCGAGCCTGAAAGACCCGGCGTTCGTCGCCAGAATGGCGAAGTTCCTCAAGGCATCGTTTAAAGGCTGGGATTATGCGGTGAAGCATCCGCAAGAGGCAGCGAAAATCGTGGTAGCGGAAGATGCTTCCGGCGCGTCTACCGAAGCGGTGCAAACTCGCCAGATGGAAAACGTGGCAAAACTGATCACTAATGCCAACACGCCGCAAATTGGCTATCTCGATCCGGCGGCTTATCGCCATACGATTGATGTCCTGCTACATAGCGGCGGCGATACCCCGGTGATTAAAAAAGACCCGGGTGACAGTGCGATGACCCATATCGTCTGGGATGCCGCGGCAAAGCTGAAATAGTCCTCCCGCCAGGGACGGCGGATTTCACCGGAGCCAATGATGAATGAAAGTCTGCTGGGCGGCATTGAGGTATCGCTGGAAAAAGGGCGTATTCGCCAGGATAACGAAGCCATCATAATGGCTGCCGCCGAACGCGTCTTTGCCTGTTACGGATTTCGCGGCGCCACCATGCAACAGATCGCCGATGCCGCCGACCTGCCAAAGGCCAATCTTCATTACTATTTTGGTCACAAAAAAAACCTCTATCTGCGCGTACTGGAGTGCATTCTGCACGACTGGCTGGCGCCGCTGGAAGGGATCTCGTCGCATGCGGATCCCAAAACGGCGCTGGAAGAGTATGTCCGTAAAAAGATTGGCTTTAGTTTTTCTCGCCCTGAAGCCTCCCGCCTGTTTGCCAACGAAATCCTTCAGGGCGCGCAGGCTGTTCATCCGCTATTAAAGACACAGCTCAGGCGACTGGTGGAGGAGAAGGCGCGCATTCTTGATGGCTGGATTTCACAGGGTAAGCTGCGGCAACTGGATACCACCCATTTCTTTTTTACCGTCTGGGCGATAACCCAAACCTACGCAGATTTTGATATTCAGATTGCCGCCGTACTGGGGGAAGATTCGCGCAGTGCGGCAGCGCAGTCGCGAACAACAGAACATGTATTGCGCTGCGTTTGCCGCATCTGCGGCCTGGAATGATTGACGACTTCTGCCGCAATATGCAGCAAACAGCGGCAAATATGGTGCAAATTGCACCAAAAAATACCACAAAAAGGCATGCTGCATTATTCACAACGCCCTACCTTCCTTAATTTACACGCTCTGCGGCGAACCTGCTGGAAATGGCACGTAATTAGCATGGTTATTACGTGAAAACTTAACCATCTGGTCAAGATTTTAAACGCAGGGAGAGATAACCCTGCTAATCATTCAGGAGAAGCATGATGAGCGACTGTTCAGGTATCGACGCCCCCGGACGCCAGGCCGCCCGGCTGGCGCCCGACGCGTATGCGCGTGAGTTTGCGGACTGCGCGCCCCCGTTAACCGCCTCGCAGGCGGTGATTGAAGCGGAACGCTGTTACTACTGCTTTGATGCCCCCTGCTCCCGGGCCTGCCCGGCCGATATCGATGTACCGAGCTTTATTCAACGTATCGCCCAGAACAACAATCGCGGCGCGGCGGAGGTCATTCTGCGAGCCAATGTGTTAGGCGGGATCTGTAGCCGCGTCTGTCCGACAGAAACATTATGCGAACACGCCTGCGTGCGTCACGCGCGAGACGGTCGCCCGCTCAATATCGGACTGCTCCAGCGCTATGCCACGGATGATTTCTTTGCACATCCCGGTCAGCCGCTATTCATCCGTGGGCCTGAAACAGGGAAACGGATTGCCGTGGTTGGTGCGGGTCCGGCGGGGCTGACCGTCGCTCACCAGCTGGCGGTTGCGGGTCACAGCGTGGATCTCTTCGATGCCCGCAGTAAAGCCGGCGGTCTCAACGAATATGGTCTGGCCCGCTATAAAGTCACCGATGGTTTCGCCGCGCGGGAAGTGGCCTGGTTGCTCTCCGTGGGCGGAATTACGCTGCACGCCGGAAAAACCCTGGGGAAAGAGATCAGCCTCGCCCAACTGCAGGCCAGCCATGACGCGGTATTCCTCGGCCTTGGGCTGGCGAGCGTGAATCAACTGGAAAACACTGGCACAGAACCTGACGGTATTTTTGAAGCGGTGGATTTTATCGCCGATTTACGCCAGTGCACAGATCTGAGGCAAATCCCTGTCGGCCGTAAAGTGGTGGTCATTGGCGGCGGTATGACCGCCGTTGACGCCGCCGTACAGGCAAAAAAACTCGGCGCGCAGGACGTTACCCTTGTTTACCGCCGCGGCGAAGCGCAAATGAAAGCATCGGAAAAAGAGCGGCAGTGGGCGCAACTGAACGGCGTAACGGTGCGTCTGTGGGCCACCCCGTTGCGGTTCGAACAGCGCAACCATCAGCTTACGGGCGTGACGTTCAGCGTAACGCGCGAGGATGTTCAGGGGGCCGCGACCAGCGGCGAGACCTTCACGCTGGAAGCCGACATGGTGCTTAAAGCCATCGGTCAGACTTTCGAATGTTCCCCGGTCGGGCAAGCCGTGCAGTTAAAACAGGGACGCATCGCCACCGATGAGAATGGCCGCACCTCGCTGGCCGGCGTCTGGGCCGGCGGCGACTGCTGTGCCGGCGGTCTTGACCTGACGGTCGACGCCGTGCGCCAGGGCAAACTCGCTGCCCGCTCTATCTCTCTGGCCCTCGCCATCAACGACGCCGCTAACGCCATCTCTTTTCAGGAGCATGCCCATGGCTAGTCTGCACAGTGATTTTCTCGGCATTCAAAGCCCCAATCCATTCTGGCTGGCGTCTGCGCCGCCTACCGATAAAGAGTACAACGTGGAACGCGCTTTTCAGGCCGGATGGGGCGGCGTGGTATGGAAAACGCTCGGCTTAGATCCCCATGTGGTTAACGTTAGCGGGCCGCGCTACGCCACTCTTGCTGGCGGCGACCGCCGCGTTATTGGTCTGAATAACATTGAATTGATCACCGACCGTTCTCTGGCCATCAATCTTGAGGAAATTACCCGTATCAAACAGCGATGGCCGGACCGGGCTGTCGTGGTATCGATCATGGTGCCCTGCGAAGAGGAAGCGTGGAAAACCATTTTACCGCAGGTTGAAGCCACGGGCGCAGACGGTATCGAACTTAACTTTGGCTGCCCACACGGCATGAGTGAGCGAGGAATGGGCGCCGCAGTGGGCCAGGTGCCGGAATATATCGAGATGGTCACCCGCTGGTGCAAGCAATATTGCCGCCTGCCGACGATCGTCAAACTGACGCCGAACATCACCGATATTCGCTATCCGGCCCGGGCCGCGAAGGCGGGTGGCGCTGACGCTGTTTCGCTGATCAACACCATTAATTCGATCATCGCCGTCGATCTTGAGCAGATGTTGATGTTACCGCACACCGGTAATCAGGGCTCGCATGGCGGCTACTGCGGTCCGGCAGTGAAGCCCATAGCGCTGAATATGGTCTCGGAAATTGGCCGCGATCCGCAAACCCGCGGTTTACCGATTTCCGGCATTGGCGGTATTGCGACCTGGCGCGATGCGGCGGAATTCATCGCCCTGGGGTGCGGGACGGTGCAGGTGTGTACCGCGGCGATGGTGCATGGTTTCCAGATCGTGCGCGACATGATAAGCGGCCTGGAAAACTATATGGATCAGAAAGGGTTCCGGACCCTTGAGGACTTCCGCGGCATGGCGCTGCCGAGCGTCACTGACTGGCGCTATCTCAATCTCAATCATGTGAATAAAGCGATCATCGACCAGGCGTCGTGTATCAAGTGCGGGCGCTGCCACCTGGTTTGTGAGGACACGTCGCATCAGGCGATTACCGCCATCACCGGGGAAACCCGGCATTTTGAAGTGCGTGAGGAGGATTGCGTCGGCTGCAACCTTTGCGCCTCAATTTGCCCGGTTGAGAACTGCATTTCACTGCGCAGCCTGCAGCCTGGCGAAAAAGATAAACGGACTGGAAAAGTGGTGACCGATGTTTACGCCAACTGGACCACGCACCCCAATAACCCGCTGACCACCCCGGCGTAATGGGCGGCGGCGCGGTCGGTTCCCCCTCACCCTGCCCCGGCGCCCTCAAGGGAGAGGGTGAAAAACAGAACCGCGCTGGTAAGCGCCGCCTCGCCGGGGAGCGAGTCAGGCTGAGGGGAAAAGACCATAACCCATCAAACAAAGCACTACAGGAGAAAACGAATGCGTAACCTGTTGATTAAAGGCGGTACTGTCATCAACGCGGACCATCAGCGCCGCGCCGACGTGCTCTGTGTCGATGGCATCATCGCGGCCGTCGGCGATGCATCTCAGTGGGATATTCCCGTTGACACCGAAACCCTCGACGCTGGCGGATTGTACGTGATGCCTGGTGGCATCGACCCGCATACCCACATGAACTTCCCGTTTATGGGTACCACCACCGTCGATGACTTCTACAGCGGCACTGCGGCCGCGCTGGCGGGCGGTACAACCACCCTCCTCGATTTCGTCATCCCTAACCCACAGCAGCCGCTTATGGAGGCCTATCAGCAGTGGCGGGGCTGGGCGGAAAAAGCAGCAACGGATTACAGCTTCCACGTCGCCATCACCTGGTGGGACGAAAGCGTGCGCCAGGATATGGGAACGCTGGTACAACAGGAAGGCGTCAATAGTTTCAAGCACTTTATGGCCTACAAAAACGCCATTATGTGCGATGATGAAACGCTGATGAACAGCTTTCGTCGTTGCCTCGAACTAGGCGCAATGCCGACGGTACACGCGGAAAATGGCGAGATGGTATACCTCCTGCAACAAGAGATGCTTAAGCAGGGTATCACTGGCCCGGAAGCTCACCCGCTCTCTCGTCCGCCGGAAGTCGAAGGGGAAGCCGCTAACCGCGCCATCACGGTGGCCAGTATTATGGGAGTGCCGATTTATGTGGTACACGTCTCATGTCGCGAATCTGCCGCAGCCATTGCCCGCGCCCGCGCCAACGGGCAGCGCGTCTATGGCGAAGTGCTGGCGGGACATCTGGTGATTGACGATAGCGTCTATCGCCATCCGGACTTTGGCTTCGCCGCCGCCCACGTTATGAGCCCGCCGTTTCGCGAAAAATCCCATCAGGCGGCGCTGTGGCACGGCCTGCAATCCGGTCAGCTTCACACGACGGCGACCGACCACTGCACCTTCTGCGCCAGCCAGAAAGCGGCGGGCAGGGATAATTTCGGCAAAATTCCGAACGGATGCGGCGGTGTGGAAGAGCGCATGGCCGTCATCTGGGATGCCGGGGTTAATAGCGGACGCCTGACGCCAGGCGAATTCGTGGCAATTACCTCAACGAATACCGCCCGTCTCTTCAATATCTACCCGCGCAAAGGCTGTGTTGCACAAGGCGCGGATGCCGATCTGGTCCTCTGGGACCCGGCTGGCAGCAAAACGCTTTCCGCCAGCACACATCATTCGCGCAATGACTTCAATATTTTCGAAGGCCGGACGGTCACCGGCATCCCTGTTTTTACCATTAGCCAGGGCCATCTGGTATGGGCCGATGGCGAACTGCGCGCCCGTGAAGGGGCGGGTCGCTATATCAAACGTCCGGCATTCGGCCCGGATTTCAGCGCCGCAGCGGCATGGGAGCGCCAGCACGCCCCGCAGGCCGTCGCCCGTTAATCACCTGACATTGAGGAAACAATCATGAACAGTGAAGTCATTTCACCAGACACGAACCGCATTGATATCAGTGACCTGAGGATTGATGGCGAACGTTTGTGGCAGTCATTAATGGATCTCGCACACATTGGCGCCACGCCCAAAGGCGGGGTCTGCCGTTTAACGCTGACTGACCTTGATCGCCAGGGGCGTGATTTAGTCGTCGGCTGGGGTAAAGCGGCCGGGCTGTCGGTCGAAATAGATCAAATCGGCAACGTCTTTATGCGCCGACCTGGCCAGAACAACACCCTGCCGCCGATTGTCGCGGGTAGCCATATCGACACCCAGCCAACCGGAGGAAAATTCGATGGCAATTTCGGCGTACTCTCGGCGCTGGAAGTTATCCGTACCCTTAACGATCGCAATATTGAAACGGAAGCGCCGATTGAGATGGTCTTCTGGACCAACGAAGAAGGATCGCGTTTTGTGCCGGTTATGATGGGGTCCGGGGTTTTCGCCGGCATCTTTCCGCTGGAGATGGCCTATGCGGCAACCGACACCGAAGGTAAATCGGTAAAAGATGAACTGTCCAATATTGGCTATGCGGGCGAGGTGGTCCCCGGCACCCACCCGATAGGCGCCTACTTTGAAGCGCATATTGAACAAGGCCCTATTCTTGAAGATCAGGATATCGCCATTGGCGTGGTACAGGCCGTACTGGGTATTCGCTGGTATGACTGCATCGTCACCGGGATGGAGTCCCATGCGGGCCCCACGCCGATGGCGCTGCGTAAAGATGCTTTGCAGGTCGCCACCCATATTATGCAGGAAGTCATCAATATTGCCGGGCAATTTTCTCCGCATGGACGGGGAACCGTCGGTATGGTGCAGGTGCATCCAAACAGCCGCAACGTGGTGCCCGGCAGCGTGAAATTCTCCATTGATTTTCGCAACATGACCGATGCCGACGTTGATAACATGGACGCGGCGTTAAAAGCGTACATTGCCGAAATCGCCCAGAAGAGCGGACTGAATGTGGAACTTAAACAGGTCTCACACTATCCTGCCGCCCCTTTCCACCCGGATTGCAAAGAAGCCGTACGGCGGGCTGCGCAAAAATTAGGTTACTCTGCGATGGATATCGTCTCCGGTGCAGGACATGATGCCGTGTATATGAGCATGCTCGCGCCGACCGGTATGATTTTCATTCCCTGCAAAGATGGCATCAGCCACAATGAGACGGAGTACTCATCACCGGAACAGGTTGCGGCTGGCGCAAACGTACTGTTACACGCGATGCTGGAAAAAGCCGGGGTAGTCTCGCGGGAGTAATCGCCCTGCTTATAAACGCCGATGGCTGGCGACCGCATAGTGCGGGTCAGTTAAGCGAGCCATCGGTTTTTTCGCCAGCGTGAATCACTTTTTTAACGTGGTTTTGACGAAAGTGGCGCCCTTTTCGTTCGCCCCCATGCCCGGCATTGCGCTGAAAACCTGCCGCTGCGCGGTCAGGTCGGATTTCCTTCTGACGACTTTCACAACAACACAGCGCGGGCAAATGACGCTTTAGCCAGGCCACTACCGGATCCGTCGAGATTCAGGATTTAAACCGCGCAATAGGCTCCGGCGTGATGCCAAACTCAACTTTTAATTGCTGTTTGCTTTTCATCACCATCTGCCCGTTCGTATCAATGGTCATATGTTGCGCATCAACGTTATGCCGGGCCTGCCACAACATCACCAGTTGCAGGCTGTTTTCTTTCTGCTCCGGGGTTAACGCCACCCCATCGGGCCATTTTCCCAGTTCCACCGCCGTCGCCAGGCGCTGATAAACTTCCGGCGTCATACTGCTGATAATTTGTTCGATATCCATTTGTCGCGCCTTAAGATTGGAATAATTAGCTGAATCGTTTTTTCAACCCTTGATTTGCTCACCATTTTCATCGTTAGTGAAGCTCAGGGAAGCGGAATTAACACAAAAACGTTCACCGGTGGGCTGTGGGCCATCCGGGAAAACATGACCAAGATGCGCATCGCAGTTTCCGCAGCGAATTTCCGTGCGTTGCATACCGTGAGAGTCATCATTCAGGTAGCGGATCGCATCCTCACTTACCGGCTCATAAAAGCTCGGCCAGCCACAGCCCGAATCATACTTGCTCCGGGAGTGAAACAGCGCGGCATCGCACACCAGACAATGGTAGACGCCATCTCGTTTGTTGTGGAGGAGCCGCCCGGTGAACGGCGGTTCAGTACCGTGATTCTGCGTCACGTAAAACTGCATCTCGGTCAGGTTTTTTTTAAGCGCATCCGCGGTGGGTTTATTCGACATTGGCTTGCTTCTCGCTCTTGCTTTTCGCTATGTAAGAACACCTTCTTTACGCCGATTCTAACAAAATATTAACAATGAAATGTAGACTTTTGTTCTAAACTTAGGCAATGCCATAAGGCAGGCAGATAATTGTGACGCACATCACAATTTTATCTTAATCGCCCTTTAAAATTCCGCGCGCTGCCCCCATATGGAATCGAGCTCAAAGGGAAAGTGAGGCAAATCAATCGCGCAGAGGCCGGCTTAGTATTGATTTGTCGCAATGATTGACACGATTCCGCTTGACGCTGCGTAAGGTTTTTGTAATTTTACAGGCAACCTTTTATTCACTAACAAATAGCTGGTGGAATATATGACTATCAAAGTAGGTATCAACGGTTTTGGCCGTATCGGTCGCATTGTTTTCCGTGCTGCTCAGAAACGTTCTGACATCGAGATCGTTGCAATCAACGACCTGTTAGACGCTGATTACATGGCATACATGCTGAAATATGACTCCACTCACGGCCGTTTCGACGGTACCGTTGAAGTGAAAGACGGTCATCTGATCGTTAACGGTAAAAAAATCCGTGTTACCGCTGAACGTGATCCGGCTAACCTGAAGTGGGACGAAGTTGGTGTTGACGTCGTTGCTGAAGCAACCGGTATCTTCCTGACTGACGAAACCGCGCGTAAGCACATCACTGCTGGCGCGAAAAAAGTCGTTCTGACTGGCCCGTCCAAAGACAATACGCCGATGTTTGTTCGCGGTGCTAACTTCGACAAATACGCAGGCCAGGACATCGTTTCCAACGCCTCCTGCACCACCAACTGCCTGGCGCCGCTGGCAAAAGTCATCAACGACAACTTCGGCATCATCGAAGGCCTGATGACAACCGTTCACGCGACCACCGCAACTCAGAAAACCGTTGACGGCCCGTCTCACAAAGACTGGCGTGGCGGCCGTGGCGCGGCTCAGAACATCATCCCGTCCTCTACCGGCGCAGCTAAAGCGGTAGGTAAAGTCCTGCCGGAACTGAACGGCAAACTGACCGGTATGGCGTTCCGCGTTCCGACTCCGAACGTATCCGTTGTTGACCTGACCGTTCGCCTGGAAAAAGCGGCTTCTTACGAAGACATCAAGAAAGCGATCAAAGCTGCCTCCGAAGGCCCGATGAAAGGCGTTCTGGGCTACACTGAAGACGACGTTGTTTCCACCGATTTCAACGGTGAAGTTTGCACTTCCGTGTTCGATGCTAAAGCAGGCATCGCGCTGAACGACAACTTCGTTAAGCTGGTTTCCTGGTACGATAACGAAACCGGTTACTCCAACAAGGTTCTGGATCTGATTGCCCACATCTCCAAATAAGCTGAGATGAGAAAGTAATCTGTAAGAGCGACTTCGGTCGCTCTTTTTTTTGATCTGAAGAGCTATCCGTCATGCTTCAGGTAGCAGGTATAATATCGCCTGCGTTCACTCATCCGGATCACTGACTAATGTAAGCTCATCGGGCGTAATCAGGGACATCCAGCTTCCTGATCGCAGGCAATCCACGGTTGGACAAATCGGGTACTGACGAAATTTGCCCTTCACTCGCCGCAGGATTCACCTGTGACTTTGCCCTCAGGGCCAGCTAAGCGCTGCGCAAAACGGTTACGCGTTTTGTCCAGTTCCCGCATGATTTAAGATAAAAAGGATTGTGTAATGATTAATAAAATTTTTGCTCTCCCGGTTATCGAACAGCTTACCCCCGTTCTCTCTCGTCGCCAGCTTGACGACCTGGAGCTGATCGTTATTGACCATCCGCAGGTCAAGGCATCTGTTGCTTATCAGGGGGCTCATCTGCTCTCGTGGAAACCTGCCGGAGAAGAAGACGTGCTGTGGCTCAGCGACAACACGCCGTTTAAACATGGCGTTGCCCTGCGCGGCGGTATTCCTGTTTGCTGGCCATGGTTTGGCCCTGCCCGGCAGCCGTCCCATGGCTTTGCGCGTATCCTGCCGTGGACGCTTAAAGGCCACGATGAAGATGAACACGGCGTGATGCTGACGTTTGCTCTGCACAGCAGCGATGAAACCCGGAAATACTGGCCCCATGATTTCACGCTGTATGCGCGTTTTAAACTGGGCCAGAGCTGCGAGATTGAGCTGGAAGCGCACGGCGAATTTGAAACCACTTCCGCCCTGCACTCTTATTTCAACGTCGGCGATATTGCGGCAGTGAAAGTGAGCGGTCTGGGCGACCGTTACATTGACAAAGTTAACAACTCAGAAGAAGGGGTATTAAGCGACGGCGTACAAACCTATCCTGACCGTACTGACCGGATTTATCTGAATGCTGAATCCTGCAGCGTGATCCATGACGATGCGCTACGTCGCAATATCAACGTTATTCATCATCATTACAGCAACGTGGTGGGATGGAACCCGGGGCCTGCGCTTTCACAAAGCATGGGCGATATGCCGGACGAGGGTTACAAGACCTTCGTTTGCGTCGAAACCAGCTGCGTGACCGTGCCGCAGAAGGCCAGCGAGGAGAATCCATCGCGGCTGGCGCAAACTATTCGCGTGGTGAAATACTAAATACGGCGAACTCTGCGGGCTGATAACCGTTGTCTGTGTTCTGAATAATTCGAGTTGCTGTTCAAAACGCGTCACCGTTCTGAACAGCGCTTGCGCTGGCTTCAAAGGTGTGCGTCCGCAGGCCGGTTCACACGGCGGGTATAATCAATCCCCGCACGACTCAGGGGGATCGGAACGGCTTCTGACCCAAATCCCCAAAAAACACAATTCCCTCTGATTTCCGGGCAAAGCCCGCCCTGGGATTGACTCAACTGAACGACATTACGCCCGTCCGGCACCGTCTTTACACAATATCCAGCGGCGTTTTTCTTCCTGGCGCCGGATAAGCGCGATCCAGGCTCGCCCGTTCCTCAGCGGACAACACGATCTCCAGCGCAGCGGCATTTTCCGTTACATGCTCAATACTTGCCGCCTTTGGAATCGCCAGCACGCCCCGATGGCTAATCACCCACGCCAGCAGCACCTGCGCCGCCGTCAGCCCTCTCTGCTGCGCAATACTTTTCACAACAGTATGATTTAAAAGCCCATTGCGCAGCCGACCGGCCTGGGCCAGCGGACAATACGCCATCACCGGCAACCGTTGCTGCTGGCACCACGGCAGCAGGTCATACTCGATACCGCGAGAGGCCAGGTGGTAGAGCACCTGATTCGTCGCGCACTGCTCACCGCCAGCCACCTGCCACAACTGCTGCATATCATCGTAATCAAGATTCGACACGCCCCAACGGCGAATTTTCCCCTGAGCAACCAGGGCCTCCATTCCCTCCACCGTTTCCTGCAGAGAATAATCACCGCGCCAGTGCAGTAAATAGAGATCAAGGTAGTCGGTATTCAGGCGACGCAGACTGGCTTCACAGGCGCTGACCAGCTTGCGCCCCCCGGCATTCCACGGATAAACCTTTGACACCAGCACCACGCGATCGCGCTGCCCGTGAATCGCCTCTCCGACCACCTCTTCCGCGCCACCATCTGCGTACATTTCGGCGGTATCGATAACCGTTAACCCGAGGTCGATGCCCGCGCGTAGTGCAGCCACCTCCTGCGCACGCCGCGCCCGGTTTTCCCCCATATACCAGGTTCCCTGTCCAATGACGGGAACTGTCGGATGCTCGCCAAAACGTATTGCCCTTTCTGCCATACATACCTCCCGCAATTTCATTGCACAACCATAATGCAAAACAGGGCGTTTCGCCCTGTTTTGATGCATGAATTGCCCTGTTATAAAGCACAATCAGAAAGAGTAAGTGATTCCGGTAGAAATCAGGCCGCTCCAGGATTTATCCACCATCGGACTATCGGTGATTTCGTCAGACAGGCGGGTATAACGCGCGACGCCGTATACGCTCCAGTCGCCGAGGAAACGATAGTTTGCCGACAGCTCCAGATACGGATTCCAGCTGCTGTCAGGATCGTAGCTGCGCATACCGCTACGAGTGGACTCATGGCGCGAAACACCGTAGTAGTACTCATTCTGGTTATCGCTATTCCATTGAACGCCAACGCCCGGCGTAAGCGTCAGATTCCCGTTGCTATAGCGATACAGCCAGGCCAGATCCCACACAATGCCGTTGCTGTTATCCAGCGTATCGCCAGCCAACGAGGTACGCAAGAAACCGTACTGCGTATTGTGAATATAGGCAAGCCCGGCCATCATCGTGGATTTTCGCTTATCCAGACGACGCATTTGCTGACTGTCGCTGTCACCCGGCTTAAAGTACATTGGCGACCAGTACGCGGTCACCGAAAGCTTATCGTTAGTATCATTCCACAGGTAGTAACCACCACCTAAACCCCGAAACCAAACGTTATCACTCTCATAATTAATAACCGGCACCGGGTAGACATCAGTATCATACTGTTTATAAGGGCGTTCAACGATCCCCACACCCGCTCCCAGACTGAGCTTTCCCTCGGCGTGAACAGCAGATGCTGACGTTGCCATCAATGCACCCAATGCCAGAAGTTTGATTTTAGTCACGATCCATATTCCTGTTGTCAACTTATCTGCGCACGCAGTTTAACGTTGTAAACAACATGTCTCAAATTCTTTACCTGTCATTACATTGAACTCACCAATTTCTCACCACCAGATGACCGCTGGCTGACAATCCAATGACAGTGCAATGACACCCCGAGTCTGACCCGGGCGACAACAGGACGTTATTCCGGATGAGTTATTGATATGTCATTGAAATTGATTCGCCATGCCATGCAAGTTTTCCAAATGCATCTAAGCTTTAATTTAGAAGAAGTAAATCCGGGGCACGTTATTCACCGACTTCGCCAACCTGGCATAAGGGTTGCTGGAGAATCAGTGAGCGTTGTGCGGCTTACCTCTTCCGGGGGCTCCCACTATTCATATGAACGGCTCTCAACCTGTGCTAAAAACGAAAGGACGGCATGCCATGAATATATTCGATCACTATCGCCAGCGCTATGAAGCTGCCAAGGACGAAGAGTTCACACTGCAGGAGTTTCTTACCATTTGTCGGCAAGATCGCAGTGCTTATGCTAACGCAGCAGAAAGATTGCTGATGGCTATCGGTGAGCCGGTCATGGTCGATACGGCCCTGGAACCCAGGCTATCCCGTCTCTTTTCAAACCGGGTCGTTGCACGCTATCCGGCGTTTGAAGAGTTTTACGGTATGGAAGATGCCATTGAGCAGATTGTTTCCTACTTAAAACACGCCGCTCAAGGGTTAGAAGAGAAGAAACAGATTCTGTATTTGCTGGGGCCTGTGGGCGGCGGTAAATCATCGCTGGCCGAACGCCTGAAGTCCCTGATGCAGTGTGTTCCGATTTACGTGCTTAGCGCTAACGGAGAACGCAGTCCGGTCAACGATCATCCGTTATGCCTGTTTAACCCGCGCGAAGATGCGCAGATCCTTGAGAAAGAGTACGGCATTCCAAACCGCTATCTGGGGACCATTATGTCGCCCTGGGCCGCCAAGCGCCTGCATGAGTTCGGCGGCGACATTACAAAGTTCCGCGTGGTAAAAGTGTGGCCATCGATTCTGGCGCAGATAGCCATCGCTAAAACCGAACCCGGGGACGAGAACAACCAGGACATCTCCGCGCTGGTGGGTAAAGTGGATATCCGTAAACTGGAGCATTACGCGCAGAATGACCCGGATGCTTACGGCTATTCCGGCGCCCTGTGCCGCGCCAACCAGGGGCTGATGGAGTTTGTGGAGATGTTTAAGGCGCCCATCAAGGTGCTGCACCCCCTGCTGACCGCGACTCAGGAGGGTAACTATAACGGTACCGAAGGGATATCCGCCCTGCCGTTTAACGGCATCATCCTTGCCCACTCCAACGAATCAGAGTGGGTGACTTTCCGTAACAACAAAAACAATGAGGCTTTCCTCGACCGCGTTTATATTGTCAAAGTTCCTTATTGCCTGCGCATTTCGGAAGAGATCCGCATCTATGAAAAACTGCTCAATAGCAGCGAGCTGAGCCATGCGCCCTGCGCGCCGGGGACGCTGGAAACGCTGGCGCGCTTCTCCATTCTGTCGCGCCTGAAAGAGCCGGAAAACTCAAGCATTTACTCGAAAATGCGCGTTTATGACGGCGAAAGCCTGAAAGATACCGACCCGAAAGCGAAATCCTATCAGGAGTATCGTGATTATGCCGGCGTCGATGAAGGCATGAACGGCCTGTCTACGCGCTTCGCGTTTAAAATTCTCTCGCGGGTATTCAACTTTGACCACACGGAAGTCGCCGCTAACCCGGTACATCTGTTCTACGTTCTGGAACAGCAAATTGAGCGCGAGCAGTTCCCCCAGGAGCAGGCAGAGCGCTATCTGGAATTCCTGAAAGGCTATCTGATCCCGAAATATGCCGAGTTTATCGGTAAAGAGATCCAGACCGCTTACCTCGAATCCTACTCGGAATATGGACAAAACATTTTCGATCGCTATGTCACCTACGCCGACTTCTGGATTCAGGATCAGGAGTACCGCGATCCGGATACCGGTCAGTTGTTTGACCGCGAATCGCTGAACGCGGAGCTGGAGAAAGTCGAGAAGCCCGCCGGGATCAGTAACCCGAAAGACTTCCGTAACGAAATCGTCAACTTCGTTTTGCGTGCCCGGGCGCACAACAGCGGGCGCAATCCAAACTGGACCAGCTACGAAAAACTGCGCACGGTGATTGAGAAAAAAATGTTCTCCAATACCGAAGAACTGTTGCCGGTGATTTCCTTCAACACCAAAACGTCAACCGATGAACAGAAGAAACACGATGACTTTGTCGATCGCATGATGGAGAAAGGCTATACGCGTAAGCAGGTTCGTCTGCTATGCGAATGGTATCTGCGGGTACGTAAATCATCCTGATAATAAGCCCGGCAGGCAATCTCTGTCGGGTTAATAACAGCGGCGAAGAACTCGTTAACTCGGGTTGTGGGATAAAGTGCGCTGAAGCCCGGACATGTAAGGGCATATACCCTGACTCTTTCACGTTGCAGGACAACACGGCTAACCGTGTTGAACGGCGCTTACGCTGGCCCCGCGGGGCAAGGCTCAGGAAGGGGCCGAGTGAAGGCCAACGCGCAGGCAACGTGAAGTATGACGGTATAACCCCTCAATGAAACAGGACGGGTATCGTTGGCAAATGCAGTACAGGAGGGCATATGACCTGGTTCATAGACCGACGCCTGAACGGGAAAAACAAAAGCGCCGTCAACCGGCAGCGCTTTCTGCGCCGTTACAAAGCGCAGATAAAACAGTCGATCTCCGAGGCCATCAATAAACGCTCGGTGACCGATATTCAGAGCGGAGAGTCCGTCTCCATTCCAACGGACGATATTAACGAACCGATGTTTCATCAGGGTCGCGGCGGACTTCGCAACCGCGTACACCCCGGCAACGATCACTTTGTCCAGAATGACCGAATTGAACGGCCACAGGGTGGCGGTGGCGGAGGTGGCGGCGGCCAGGGACAAGCCAGCGCCGATGGCGAAGGGCAAGATGAATTTGTCTTTCAGATTTCGAAAGACGAATACCTTGATCTGCTGTTTGAAGATCTTGCGCTGCCAAATCTGAAGAAAAACCAGCAGCGGCAGTTGACGGAGTTTAAAACCCATCGCGCAGGCTACACCGCCAATGGCGTGCCGGCCAATATCAGCATCGTTCGCTCGCTGCAAAACTCGCTGGCGCGACGTACCGCCATGACGGCCAGTAAACGTCGTGAACTGCATACGCTGGAAAACGAACTGGATATCATCAGCAAAAGCGAACCCGCACAACTGCTGGAAGAGGAACGGCTACGTAGAGAAATCGCAGAGTTACGGGCAAAAATCGAGCGCGTACCGTTTATTGATACGTTCGATCTGCGTTACCGGAACTATGAAAAGCGGCCAGAACCCTCAAGCCAGGCGGTGATGTTTTGCCTGATGGACGTTTCCGGCTCTATGGACCAGGCAACGAAGGATATGGCCAAACGGTTTTACATCCTGCTCTATCTGTTCCTCAGCCGGACTTATAAAAACGTTGAAGTGGTCTATATTCGCCACCATACCCAGGCCAAGGAGGTTGATGAGCACGAATTCTTTTATTCCCAGGAAACCGGCGGCACGATTGTCTCCAGCGCCCTGAAATTAATGGATGAAGTGGTCAAAGAGCGCTACGACCCTGCGCAGTGGAATATCTACGCCGCACAGGCATCGGATGGTGATAACTGGGCGGACGACTCGCCGTTGTGCCACGAACTGCTGGCGAAGAAAATCCTGCCAATCGTGCGTTACTACAGCTATATCGAGATCACCCGTCGGGCGCATCAGACGCTGTGGCGCGAGTACGAACACCTGCAGGCAACATTTGATAATTTTGCCATGCAGCATATTCGCGACCCGGAAGATATCTACCCGGTGTTCCGCGAACTGTTTCACAGGCAGGCATCGAAAGCAGACAGTTAACCTTCGCAAAACAGCCAGCATCCTGCTTCGCTGGCTGTTTTTTACGCTGACTTTATCCAGCCGCGCCTATTGCAGCAGATCAGGATCAATCGCTGACATAATGAGATCCGGCAGGTTGTCCATCTGATGCACTTTGCCGCATTTAACAATAATTTGTCGCGCGTTATCGTATCCGGGCGCCCACAGCCGATTATTTAAAAGCACATCTTTATAGACTGCGACTAGCGGTTTTTTCCATGCCGCCGCCATATGTACCACCGACGTATCCGGCGAAATAACCAAATCCGCTTGCGCAATTAACGCCATGCAATGGTGTAGCGTTTTAAACGGATTAACGCTCACTTTTTCCGCTAAGGGAATGCGAATTTCATTACGGTGATCGAGCAAGATAATATTGACATCAGGATAGTCTGTACGCAGTCTGGCGATAAGCGTTGCCAGTTGCTCCTGCGACATACTGCGATCCTGATTGCCGGCAAAAATATTAATCACCACCTTGCGCCCTTCCCGGCCCGCCATGTAGTCGCCCACTTCCTGATACACATCCTGTGGAATATGCAGATCATAAGACGCGAGATGTTTTTTATCCAGCTTCAGATAGTCGGCGATAAGATCAAATGTCTTACTGACGTGCAATTTTTCGCAATCAAAATCAAAAGACTTTGAATAGTGATTAATTGATGGCCATTTATTAAACCCCAGTACCGATTTAGCATTTATCTGCCGTAACAGCAACATCCTGTGTACCGGGATATCAAACAATGACGGGTCAATAACTATATCGTACTTATTATTCGCAAGCTCATTAATAATGGACTTAGGCACGTTATGGGTGAATTTACGCAAAAAATCCGCTGAGCTGACATTGTCAGCTTCGTAAATATGGCGAATTCGCGGGTTATGCCGCATCACCTGACTGTTCGACTTCGTCAACAGAAAGTCAACGGTCATTCCCGCTTCATGCAGGCATTTAACCAGCGCGGAATCGACGACCACATCGCCTAAAGCGCCTTCATTACGCATCAGCAACACGGTTTTCGCTGACGATAAATCAACCTCATGCCGCGTGCGGCTATCCCAGAACGCCTTCGCGAGATGAATCCGAACCGCGCTACGGACTCTCTTGGTAAAATAGTTACGGCGTCTGTTCAACTCCCTTATTTTTTGGAACTTTCTGGGGGATACCTGCACCGCTACCTTCTCCGTCATCATAACCTCGTAACCACATCAATAGCATCGATATTAGCCATCCTAATGACTAATAAAAACAAAAAAAGTTCTCGCGATAAGTAAAATCGTTGAGCGTTTGATACTGGCAGGATAGTAATATGTTTTTTTATTCCAGCATATCTTATTGAAGAAAAAACGCATTAAATGTGGAGTTAATGTGGAAGATATAAAGGCAATCCCCCTTCTGCACAGGGGGAAAATATGCCTGGAATATATACTTCTTGATTGCATATATCGCGTTCATGTGCGTTGGCCCATCACTTGCCCTTACCAACGCGGTTATAAACGTTTAACCATTTTGTTCCGCAATATGCATTATTTCCGTTCTCAATCCTGATTCTCCACGCACCACCAGAATTAATGAATCAGCTTCCGGATGCGACACGCCATCGCCGGTTTTCATCCGTTGCGGAGAGGATTACACTCACAGCTTTATGTACAAGATAAAGGTCGATATGAACGGATCGGTAAGACAGAACCCCCACCAGCAGTTGCTCAATCTGCTTGACGTACACCATGCGCGCTACCGGCTCATGAAGCATGATGCTGTCGGCAAATGCGAGGCCGTGTCGGCGATCCGCGGTACCGCTCTGGGCCAGGGGGCGAAAGCGCTGGTATGCAAAGTTAAAGGTCACGGTGTGAACCAGCACGTACTGGCTATCCTCGCCGCCGATCGGCAGGCGGATTTAGCCCGTCTGGCCGAATATATTGGCGGCAGCAAAGCCTCGCTGGCCAGCCCGGCAGAGGTGGAAACGCTGACCGCCTGTGAATTTGGCGCGATCCCCCCCTTTAGTTTCCACCCGGCGTTGCGGCTGGTTGCCGACCCGCTGCTGTTTGAGCGTTTCCCAGAAATCGCCTTTAACGCGGGCAGACTCGATACGTCGATTATTCTTGATACTGACGACTATTTACGGATTGCGCGTCCGGAACTGGCCGTATTTCGCCGCCAGGACTGAAACCTTTTCGGCCCAGAAACAGTGGCCTGAGGTCAAGGTGACTCTCCCGACGTTAATACCCGCAAGCTCCGCCGCGGGGAAACACAAGGCACGGGCCCAGAAATAGCGAACATACGGTAAAAAAGCCTGTTTACTCACGCGATTATGCGTAAAGTAAACAGGCTTCTCTTTTGATATTTTGGCAAGGACCTCTGCACATGTTCGATACTACCCTGCTCATTCTGCTGGGCCTCGCAGCGCTCGGCTTTATTAGCCATAACACCACCGTCGCTATTTCAATCCTGGTTTTAATTATCATTCGCGTTACACCGCTGAACGCGTTCTTTCCATGGATAGAAAAGCAGGGGCTGACCATCGGTATTATTATCCTCACCATTGGCGTGATGGCCCCTATCGCCAGCGGGACGCTGCCGCCCTCAACGCTGCTCCATTCATTCGTTAACTGGAAATCACTACTGGCGATTGCCGTGGGCGTATTTGTATCCTGGCTGGGCGGCCGAGGCGTCGCCCTGATGGGCTCACAGCCGCAGTTGGTTGCCGGATTGCTGATCGGCACCGTGCTCGGCGTCGCCCTCTTCCGCGGGGTCCCGGTCGGGCCGCTAATCGCCGCGGGGATCGTCTCCCTGTTTATTGGTAAGGCGTAGTCAGACTGGCAAGATAACGTCCTGGTGTTTGTCCCAGTCCCTTTTTAAACATCGTGATAAAAGCGGTCGTGGAGTCATAGCCCAGGTTCTGGGCCGTCTGTTGCACCGACAGACCGCGGATCAGCATCTGCAAAGAGAGGATTAACTGTAGCTGATGCCGCCAGCGGCGAAAATTCAGCCCCGTCTCACGCACCACCAGCCGCGCCAGATTACGCTCACTCATGGCGAATGCCTCCGCCCATTGCGTCAGCGTTTTCCAGCGTGCCGGCTCGGCGGCTATCATTTCCGCCATTTGATGAATTTTAGGGTGCCCGGATACCGGTAGCTGAAGATGCTCCTGCGGCTGCTGCGGTAGTTCGTCGAACAGTACCTGCACCAGCCTCGCTGTCTCCGGCTTATCCGCCCCGGCCCTGCCACGTTGGGCCATCGCGAGGATAAGCTCACGAACCAGCGGTGAAATCTTTAACGTGCAGCAGCGCCGCGGCATCGGCGCGGCGTCAGGTTCAATAAACAAAAAGCAGATCTGCGCCTGCGGTGTCGCACGGTTACTGTGTGGCACCTGACCCGGCACCCATACCGCATACTGCGGCGGAACCATCCACATCGCATTCTTCACCTCGCAGGTTAGCGCCCCGCGTAGCGCAAGAATCAGTTGCCCTTTGCGATGATGATGGCGTGGAATGTACTGCTCGTCGGCAACGACCTGGATGCGGAAAGCCAGCGCCGCATCACGATCGCTATCCGGATCGTAGCCATCAAGACCGAGTCCGATCATAAAATTGTCCGATTTTAGCGATAATCTGTCATTTTAGCTTGATTCAAACAGGTGGCAAACACGCTATTGTTAACGCCCCGTTTCCTTGTCTGAGATAGCCATGAATTTTGTTTCACCTGCTGCCGAACGCCCCCCTTTTTTATTCATTGTCGGCATTCTGCTTATTGCGACGACTTTACGCGTGGCATTTACCGGCGCCGCGCCATTACTGGATGCCATTCGCGGTGAATATGGCCTGACTACGGCGCAAACCGGTTTACTGACCACCCTGCCGTTGCTGGCCTTTGGTCTGGTTTCCCCGTTGGCTGCGGGCATTGCACGCCGTTTCGGTATGGAGCGCAGCCTGTTGTTGGCAATGATTCTGATTTGCCTCGGGATCGGATTGCGCTCCCTGCCCTCCGTTGCGCTACTGTTTTTCGGCACCGCGATAATCGGGTGCGGCATTGCCCTCGGCAACGTCCTGCTTCCGGGACTGATCAAACGAGACTTCGCCCGGCACATTGCCAGAATGACCGGCGCATACTCCCTGACCATGGGCGCTGCGGCGGCGCTGGGGTCGGCAATGGTGGTGCCACTGGCGCTTACCGGAATGGGCTGGCATGGCGCGTTGTTGATGTTAATGGTTTTCCCCTTACTGGCGCTGTTTGTCTGGCTGCCGCAATCACGTCGCCAGGTTCCCGCGACTCTGACGGGGTCAGGCGCGATGCACAGTCGCGGTATCTGGCGCTCGGCGCTGGCCTGGCAGGTAACGCTTTTTCTCGGGATTAATTCGCTGGTCTATTACATCATCATCGGCTGGCTCCCCGCCATTCTGCAAAGCATCGGCTACAGTGAAACGCAGGCGGGTTCGCTACACGGATTGCTCCAGTTGGCCACCGCCGCACCAGGACTGGTCATCCCGTTACTGCTTCATCGTTTGCAAGATCAGCGCGGCATTGCCGTTCTGACGGCCCTGATGTGCACAGCCAGCTCGCTTGCTCTGTGGTTTTTCCCCGCCCAGGCGGCCGTGTGGGCGATTATCTTCGGCTTTGGTTCCGGTGCGACCATGATTCTGGGGCTGACCTTTATCGGCCTGCGCGCCAGCTCAGCACACCAGGCGGCGGCGCTGTCAGGAATGGCGCAAACCGTTGGTTATCTGCTGGCCGCTTGTGGTCCGCCGATAATGGGGAAAATACATGATGCCAACGGCGACTGGCATATTCCGCTGATCGCCGTGGCGATGATGTCCGTCGTGATGGCCGTGTCTGGCGCCCTGGCCGGACGCAATCGAGAAATTCACGGCTGACACTGCCCACGCCCGGCAATCTTCACTGCCGGGCGCGTGCTCATTGATTTGCCGCGCGTAAGAACGCCTGTACCAATGGTGCGGGCCGCCCTTCCAGTGCATTGCGTTCATGCTGGAATAGCGTGGCGACGAAGAACGGATGTGTCACCAGTTCCACCGCCCGGATCTCGCCTTCATCATCCCAGCCGGTCACCCGCAGATCGCCCTGCTCCAGCTCCCGGGCAAACGCATCGGCAATCCCGTAACTACAGTGATATCCCTCTTCAATACTGTCACGACCATAGGCTCTGGCGATAAGCGTACTGGCGCGCAGTTCAATTGTGTCCGACTTTTCCACCAGTGAGCAACTTAGCGGTGCAATCACCATTCGTCCTTCGGTATCGGTCTCCGCATGCGCGGCATCCCGCCAGCCCAGGACATTGCGCGCGTATTCAATAATCGCATGCTGAAATCCGCCACAGGTACCGAGGAACGGCACACCGTTTTCACGCGCGTGACGAATGGCGATAAACGCGCCTTCGGTATTTTTATAAGGACTGCCGGGAACCGCCCAGATAGCATCATAGTGGGCAAGCATATCGGCGGAGTTTATCTCACGGGTTGCCAGCCAGTCATAGCGCAACGGTAGATCCAGCACGGCGGCGGCATCGTCAATTGCCAGGGGAATCGCTTTGTGAGCGAGGGCATCGGGGTTGTAATCACCAACCAGGGCGATACGCAAGAGAGAGTTCATAGCAGGTTCCTTATGTTACAGCGATTATCAGACAACACAAGGAACCTCAGATTAACGATCCCGGCGGCCGAACACAATCCTTATTTCCTAAAACGGCTGAAGACGTACAATGTCATCTCACAGGCGTTATGGTATGACGTACAGACACTATCTGCTCTACAATGACAGCGTTAGCGAACAGATTCAGGCGCCGCTTCCCGGCTTCGCGAATACACAATGACGTGTCTGACGGGTACGAAGGGAGGATCACAATGATTCAATGTAAACGCGTTTATGATCCCGCGGAAGAGCGCGACGGCTATCGCGTTCTGGTCGACCGCCTGTGGCCGCGCGGGATAAAAAAGGCGGCGCTGCATTATGATGAATGGTGCAAAGCCCTCGCGCCGTCCGCTGATTTACGTAAGGCATTTCACAGCGAGACGATTGATTTCGCCCACTTTAGTCAATGCTACCGCAAGGAGCTTGATGACCAGCACGATGAAGGCCTGCGCCTCGTCGCACTGGCCCGCCAGCAGCCGCTGACGCTGCTCTATGCGGCGAAAAACACCCGGCAAAACCATGCCCGGGTGCTGGCAGACTGGCTGACCGCGCTTAAATAAAAATTATGACTTCTTCGGGTGATCGCGACGCCAGAGCGCCCATTCGTCTATGGTTTCGCCGCCGGGAAGTTTGCAGTCACTACGTACGCCCTGCGGGCTTTGAACCGGGACCAGAACGCCCCCCTGTTGCCCGCAATACACCGAAGCCGGATTAGCCATCCCTGGCGGATGAGCGGGCTGAGTCGGTTGAGGTTGCGCACATCCCGCAAGTACCAGAGGAAACATCACTATCATCCACTTCATTTCGGCTCCTTCATTGTCATTGTTCGATACGGCCTTTCGCCCTGAATCTTCACGATTTCTCCATTTTAGCCACACTTTTACCTCGTAGAGTAGCTCCTGTTCTCGAACTGACCAGAGAACAGATCATTCCATAATCAATGAGTTTTTTCCCCGCCTCCCCCGGCGGGGTTTTTTTAGGGTTAAACCCACCAAATAAGATAATTGATTTAAAAATTGTCCCGTCAGTAAGCTGCGCTGACTTGCCAGCGGCTTCATTAACGGCGTGATCTTCCCCTTTAAGGTTGTGGCGTATTCCCGAATCGCATCACGCCCGCCGCACGCTTTAGCACAATAACGGTCTTATCGTCAGCGAATTTTTCATCTTGCCTGGACTAATTGAACGCGAAATCCGCTATGATATGACGCCTCACTTGCATCTACAGGGACACCATAATGAAACTGGGTATTCTATTTCCGGTCGTGATTTTTATCGTCGCGGTTATTTTTCTGGGCTGGTTCTTTATTGGAGGTTATGCAGCGCCGGGCGGAGCATAATGAAAAAAAGCACCCTTATAATGCTCATCGTCGCCATTGTGGCCGTCGCGGGCACGCAATTTGGCTGGTGGTAAATCCAGGAATAATCGCTTCCTCATCGGCGGGATATTGCAGAATTATCTTATCTACTCAATAGGTTAAAAGAATATAGTCACTTCATCAGCCGACTCCGCCGGCTGGCCCCGGCGGACGGATTTAACGGGAGAAGTGAGGAATGAAAAAACCGATTGTGTTGCCGCTGATTCTCGCGCTTTGCACGCTGTTATCGGGATGTATTATCGACCCAGGCTATCATCGCGGGCCGCCGCCGCCCCACTATCATTGTGATGACAGAGGATGGAGATAACGAGAAAACATAACAAGGCGAACGTCTGTTCGCCTTGTTGCCTGAGCTTAATCCTGACGATCTGAACCTAAAAACAGAAATCCCAGCGGAATAGAGAATAAAAGCGTGAACACGAGGCTGTAGACCATAACCATCGCCCCCTGCAGGAAGAACATTGACGTCGTCCACTCTGAGTACGGCATATTATACTCACTTACCACCCCACCAAAGGTCGCACGACCAACGACAAACAGCGCGATAATAAACACCGTGGCGATCGACAAGAAGAACTTCTTGCTGTTTTTATTGTGAGTCAGTTTCTGCAGAATCATCCGGTTCCCTTCTTTTATGCGCGATAATCAGCTGTATATGTAACACCAATGCAATCAAAACTGAAGGCGTTTGTTACAAACAAAGAACGGTCGGCCACGCGCATACCGGCACGATGATTACGACTGGAGCGTCGCCAGACGGGCGGCGAAACCAACAAAAATAAGGCCAATCAGGCTGTTGCCAATTTTCGCCAGTTTCTTTTTCGTTTTCACGTAGCGGGTGACAAAAGAGCCGGAAAGAATCAGAAAACTCATATAGAAGAAGCTAATAACTTCCAGCGTCAGCGCCAGAATAAAGAACGCCAGGCCAGGCGTTCTGGCATTAACGTCAATAAACTGAACGAAAAATGAAACATAAAACAGAATGGCTTTCGGATTCGTCAGGCTGAGCGTCAGAGAACGTTTCAGGATAGCGCTCCCCGGTTCCGACCCAGAAGCCGAATGACCCTCGCGCTGGGTTAGCACCGCATAGAGCATTTTACCGCCCATCCACAGCAGATAAATCGCCCCCAGATAACGAACAATATTGAACAGCACCGGAGTGGTTTTGATAAGCGTCGCGACACCGGCAAAAGCCAGAAACATCAGCACCGCATCACCAAAGAACACACCTGCCGCGGCCAGATAGCCCTTTTTAACGCCGTGAGCGATGCCGGTCTTCAGAACAAAAAGGGTATTTGGGCCGGGGACAAGAATGATAAAGATAGCCCCGACCAGATAGGTCAGGTAATTCAACACACCAAACTCAGCGAACACAACGCACTCCTTCGCTTACAACAACAAATGATCCCGCGCACGTTAACGCAACAGGGACCATTTTGAAAGCGCTGTAAGTGCGGATCGCTTAATAGAGCGAAGCTTCCCCCAGCGGACGGGTCTTAAAGCGGCGGTGAACCCACAAATACTGCTCTGGCGCGCGCAGAATCTCTTTCTCAATAACCTTATTGATATAGCTGGCCGCATCCTGCTTATCTTCGCCAGGATAATCACTCATCACGTCGCTGATATGCAGACTGTAACCTTTACGATCCGCCTTGCGCACCATACTGATGGTAAGCATTTTCGCGCCGGATAAGCGGGACAGCACATAGGTGCCGTTAGTGGTTGCCGCCTGTTGTACCGAAAAGAACGGCGCAAAAACGCTTCCCTTCGGACCGTAGTCCTGGTCAGGTGCGAACCACACCGCTTCGCCAGATTTCAACGCATGTACCAGGCCGGACAAATTGCGGCGATCAATCATCGCTTTATTGGAACGTAAACGACCACGCGTCTGCACCCACTCCATCAGCGGGCTATTATGCGGACGGTAAGTTGCCATCATAGGGCGACAAATTCCCATCGTACGCCCACCGAGTTCAAGAGACATAAAGTGTATGCCAACCACCATCACGCCTTTTCCGGCGTTCAGGGCATTATTAAGGTTAGCCATGCCTTCAACATCAAACCATTTCCTGACCCGCTCATCGCTCCAGAACCAGGCCATTCCCGTTTCAATAAGCCCCATTCCCAGCGACATAAAGTTCTGTTCAATGAGTTTCTCACGGGCGGCCGGCGACATATCCGGAAAGCAGAGTTCGAGATTTCGTCTGGCGATATGCTCCCGGCGTCGGAGAAAACGTCGTGACGCCCGGCCGGCGCTGCTGCCGATAATGTGCAAAATGGGATAAGGTAACTGAACGATAAGCCAGAGTATGGACAGGCCAAACCAGGTCCCCCAGTTACGCGGGTGGAGTAAACTTTTGTTAAAAGCGCAAGACATGTTTTTTCCTGTAAACATCTGAACATGAGGTAACGCTTAAGGAAAAAACGAGTCCCTTCATCTGTCATTAGGCGGTACGTGTAACAGTTGAGACAATAATAATCCTGATAAATTCATTCCGGCAAGTAAAAAACCGCGACAGCATAAAAAAACACAATACCCGCACAGTTGTAACAAAATGTAAAATACAAATAAATAAGTAATAAAAAATAGCCTCAAAAATGATTATCACGCTAATGATTCATTCTACTGTAACGCCCTCAATTTCGATGCGCCGTCGCCGTAAACCCCCGGTGGCTGACGCCACGGCAGGCGCTGCGATCGCCTGCCCCGCGGCGGTTCGCATTAACCAAAACCTTAGCGCCGCGAAATAAAACGCAACGAGGCGCGGATCCGCAGTAGGCCTGAATACGCTATTCATTTATCGCGCCCTGCCGTCAGCCACATTAAACAATGTAATTATCGAGATAACGTCTGAAATAAGAATCCACTTATTTTATCGCTGCTGATAGTTAATTTTCAGCGCAGCGATTCATAGCGCAACCATTATTGCAGATTTTTATCTACGGCCCTTTAACCGAACAGCAGGAAATAAAGTTCAGGCGTTTTTTCTGGCGCCGGAAAAAACGCATCATAGACAAAAATCTCGGACGATTCTCACGTTTCAACAAACCATTGCAGGCAATCCTGAGCGCCTGTTTATATCCTTCATCTTTAATTAACCCCAGCGGCGACATCAGCGACATCGGTCCATGATGAAAACGCACGGAAGCAAAGCCTGCCCGCTGGAAAATCGCCTGCCAGCCCGCGGCGCTTAACGGGCTGACGTGAGATTTCACGACCCCCTGAAGCTGAAGACGCGTTTCGTCATCGAGCGCATCCTGAGAATACATAATATCATGAGTCAATAAACGACCGCCGGGTTTCAGCACGCGGAAATATTCCGCCGCCAGCTTCTCCTTCGCTTTATCGGCGTACATGGTAAGCATCGCCTCATTAATCACCACATCAAACGTAGCGTCGGGAAAGGGCAAACGATTAGCATTGGCCTCCAGCACCACAACCCGATTATCCACGCCCTCACGGACGATATTTTGTCGGGCTTTCGCCAGCGCCTCTTTATCCATATCAATCGCGTAGACGCTGCAACGAAAACGTTGCGCCAGCTCAATCGCGGTGGTGCCCATATTACAGGCCACCTCCAGGACTTTACTCTCCGCGGTAAAGCCCGCCTGCTGAAACAACCACTCTGTTGCCTCTATTCCCCCAGGGCGTAAACGGGTTTTCCCCAGTCTGGCCAAAAACGTATGTCCAGCTTGTTCGCTTGTGTTCATCAGCATCCCCTTTCTGATTTTATAAGATGCATTATAAATACAACATTATGATTGCCGGGGGAATGCCGTGAATAAATTTTATTGGTATGGCGCCACACAGGCATATAATGTCGCGTATTGACCAAAAATCTATTCAATATTTAACAATTACTTAGCATACAGAGCGCGCTACATCGTGTTAAGTGCGCGCCTGTTTTAATTGAAATGAGAAACATTCTCATATTAACATACACCTATTGATGAATTGTTCTGAACCCGGCCATGTCCCAGCCTTCCGCCACGACGTCACCGCTAACGCTTGCTTCGCTGTATAGCGACAATCACAGTTGGCTGAAAAACTGGCTTACCCATAAGCTACAATCCGCGTTTGACGCCGATGATGTGGCGCAGGATACCTTTGTGCGGATCATGGGCAGCGACTCGCTGACCACGATTCGCGATCCAAAGTCCTTCCTTTGCACCATCGCGAAACGGGTGATGATCGACCTGTACCGCCGCCATGCGCTGGAGCGCGCATGGCTGGAGATGCTCTCTGAGTTACCGGAGGCGCTGGCCCCGTCGCCTGAGCTGCGGCAAAGCCAGCTTGAGCTTTTACAGCAGATTGACGCCATGCTGGACGGGCTGAACGCCAAAGCGCGGGAAGCCTTTTTGCTCTCGCAGCTTGAAGGGCTGACTTACGCTGAAATAGCCAGACGCCTGTCGGTCTCCGTCAGTTCGGTTAAAAAATATATGGCTAAAGCCACTGAACATTGTCTGCTGTTTCGTCTGGAGAATGGCCTGTGAACCGGACGCTGACCGATTCCCGCCGCCAGGCATTACGCTCCGCTTCTCACTGGTACGCCGTCCTGAGCGATGGTTGCGTGAGTCCGCAGCAGGAAGCGCGCTGGCAGCAGTGGTATGAGCAAAACAACGATCATCAGTGGGCCTGGCAACAGGTGGAAAACCTGCGTCAGCAAATGGGACAATTGCCGGGTGGCCTGGCCAGCCGGGCGCTTCACGATAGCCGCCTCGCCCGCCGCAATGTGCTGAAAGGGTTGCTACTGTTACTGGCCGCCGGTGGCGGATGGCGGCTATGGGATTCTGAACTGGCGGAAGGGCTACGCGCCGATTACCGTACGGCGAAAGGTCTGCCTCACCAGCAGCGGCTCGCCGACGGAACGCTGCTTACGCTGAATAGCGAAAGCGCGGCGGATGTCCGGTTTGACGCTCACCAGCGTCTGGTCCACCTGCGCTATGGCGAAATCGCTATCAAAACCGCCAGCGATAGCCAGCGACGGCCATTTCGGGTACAGACACGTGAAGGGATACTGACGGCGCTCGGCACCGAATTTACGGTGCGCCAGTTTGTCGACGCAACCCAACTGATGGTGCTGCAACATGCCGTTGAAGCAATGTTACCTTCTGGCCGCACCCAACGCGTCAATGCCGGTGAAAGCCTGTGGTTTACCCGCGATCGCTTTGCCCCCCTGACAAAGCTTAAGGACGGTGAAGGGAGCTGGATCCAGGGCATTCTGACCTTTCGTGATACGCCGCTGAGCGACGTTATCGCTACCGTCTCCCGCTACCGCTCCGGCGTACTGCGTTGCGATCCCGCCGTAGCCGGATTGCGCCTGAGCGGTACCTTCCCGTTGAGTGATCCCGACGCAATTCTTAAGGTTATCGCGCAAACAATGCCGATAAAATTGCACTTTATCACCCGCTACTGGGTCACGCTTACGCCTGCCTGAGAAAAAAAACACAAAAAATTCTCATTCGCTGTTGTCCTTTTTCCCTCACTCGTTCGACTTATTCATTGAAGACAACCAAAAACGATCATGGAGAAGTCATGACACCTTTACGCGTTTTACGCAAACCGATGCCTCTGGTGATGGCAATCCGTTTAAGCCTGCTGCCGTTAGTGGGGCTGACTGCCGCGTCGGCCTTTGCCGCCACGCAGTTTGATATTGCAGCCGGAGATTTAGACAACGTACTCAACCAATATGCCGCTCGCAGCGGTATTACCCTCTCTGCCGACGCCGGTCTGACACGCGGCAAACATAGCGCTGGCCTGCATGGCAGCTATGAAACCGAAGAGGGCTTACGCACGCTGCTCAACGGCAGCGGACTGCAGCTCAAGTCTTTGGGCAATAATGTCTGGACCCTTGAGCCCTCGCCTGTCAGCGCAGAATCCACCTTAACCGTGGTGGGTGACTGGCTCGGCGACGCGCGTGAAAATGATGTTTTTGAACACGCCGGCGCCCGCGATGTTATTCGTCGGGATGATTTCGCCAAAACCGGCGCGACAACCATGCGCGAGGTCCTGAACCGTATTCCCGGCGTTAACGCCCCGGAAAATAACGGTACCGGCAGTCACGATCTGGCCATGAACTTCGGTATTCGCGGACTCAACCCGCGCCTTGCCAGCCGCTCCACGGTGCTAATGGATGGCATCCCGGTTCCCTTTGCTCCCTACGGCCAGCCGCAGCTTTCGCTGGCGCCGGTGTCCCTCGGCAATATGGATGCCATTGATGTGGTTCGCGGCGGCGGCGCGGTGCGCTACGGGCCGCAAAGCGTCGGCGGCGTGGTGAACTTTGTTACCCGCGCCATTCCGCAGGATTTTGGTATTGCGGGCGGCGTCGAGGGGCAACTCAGCCCCACCTCGTCGCAAAACAATCCGAAAGAAACCCATAACCTGCTGATTGGCGGCACGGCGGATAACGGCTTCGGCTCCGCCCTGCTCTACTCAGGCACCCGTGGCAGCGACTGGCGCGAACACAGCGCGACGCGTATTGACGATGTGATGCTGAAAAGCAAATATGCGCCCAATCAGGTGCATACCTTTAACAGCCTGCTGCAATACTACGATGGCGAAGCCGATATGCCAGGCGGTCTCTCCCGCGCCGACTACAATGCCGATCGCTGGCAGTCCACGCGGCCTTACGATCGCTTCTGGGGGCGCCGCCAGCTTGCCAGTCTCGGCTATCAATATCAGCCCGATGCCCAGCATAAATTTAACATCCAGGGGTTCTATACCCATACCCTGCGTAGCGGTTACCTGCAACAGGGTTCGCACATTACCCTTTCGCCGCGCGAATATTGGGTCCGCGGCATCGAACCGCGCTATAGCCAGAGCTTTATGATCGGCCCCTCCGCTCATGAAATAGGTGTTGGCTACCGCTATGTGAACGAATCGACCCACGAGATGCGTTATTACACCGCGACCGCCAGCGGCGTTCTGCCCGACACCGCCAGCCCGTACGATCGCGATACCCGTTCCGGCACCGAGGCCCACGCCTGGTATATTGATGATCGTATTGATATCGGCAACTGGACGATTACGCCGGGTATGCGCTTCGAGCACATCGAGTCTTACCAGAACAACAACCTGAAAGGCACACATGAGCAGGTCAGCTACAATGCGCCGCTTCCTGCTCTAAATGTGCTTTATCACCTCACCGACAGCTGGAATTTATATGCCAACACAGAAGGATCATTCGGCACCGTACAGTACAGCCAAATTGGCAAGGCTGTGCAAAGCGGCAATGTGGAACCGGAAAAAGCACGCACATGGGAGGTCGGCACCCGCTACGACGACGGCGCGCTGAGCGCTGAAATGGGGCTGTTCCTGATTAACTTCAACAATCAGTACGACTCCAATCAGATCAATGACACGGTTACCGCCCGCGGTAAAACCCGCCATAGCGGCCTGGAGGCGCAAACCCGTTACGATCTTGGTGAGCTGTCGCCCGCGCTGGATAACCTTTCGGTTTACGCCAGCTACGCGTACGTCAATGCGGTGATCCGTGAGAAAGGCGACACCTATGGCAATCAGGTTCCCTTCTCGCCGAAGCATAAAGGCACCTTTGGCGTCGATTATAAGCCAGGCAACTGGACGTTTAACCTTAACAGCGACTTCCAGTCCAGTCAGTTTGCGGATAACGCCAATACCGTTGCCGAGAGCGCTGACGGCAGTACCGGGCGTATTCCCGGCTATATGCTATGGGGCGCGCGCGTCGCCTACGATTTCGGTCCGCAGATGGCCAGGCTCAACCTTGCCCTGGGGGTAAAAAATATCTTCGATCATGAGTATTACATCCGCTCATACGACGATAACAATAAAGGCCTTTACGCCGGTCAGCCGCGCACGCTGTATCTGCAAGGCTCAATGAAGTTCTGATGATTGTTTTTGGCGGATAGCGGCGTCAGCGCCCTGTCCGCCCACTGGAGTTCACTATGTTTACCCTTGCTCGCAGGTTTCTTTTCAGTCTGTTGCTTCTGGCAGGCCCGGTATTTGCCGTTACCGTGCAGGATGAGCACGGTACTTTTACCCTTGATAAAACGCCGCAGCGGATCGTGGTGCTTGAATTCTCTTTTGTCGACGCGCTGGCGGCGGTCAACGTTAGCCCGGCTGGCGTCGCTGATGATAACGACCCCTCGCGGATTCTGCCGGAGGTGCGTGCGCGCCTGAAGTCCTGGCAGTCGGTCGGCACCCGTGCTCAGCCCTCTCTGGAGGCAATCAGCGCGCTACACCCGGATCTGATCATCGCCGATAGCAGTCGTCATACGGGCATTTACCCCGCCCTGCGGCAAATTGCTCCGGTACTGCTGTTAAAATCGCGCAATGAAACCTATGCAGAAAATCTGCAATCAGCGGCCATTATCGGCAAAGTCGTCGGCAAAGATACGCAGATGCAGCAGCGTCTGGCACAGCATCGGCAAACAATGGCGGCGTTTGCCCGTCAGTTACCGGCCGGAGCCAGCGTGCTGTTTGGCACGTCGCGCGAACAGCAATTTAATCTTCACTCGGCGCAAACCTATACCGGCAGCGTACTGACGGCGCTCGGGCTAAAGGTTCCACAGCCCATCAACGGCGCGCCGATGACGGCGATTAATCTCGAACAACTGCTGGCAATAAATCCCCAGTGGCTGCTGGTGGCGCATTACCGCGCTGAAAGCATCGTTAAAAAATGGCAGCAAGATCCGCTCTGGTCCATGTTGCAGGCGCAGCAAAATCAGCAGGTTGTCGCCGTCGACAGCAACAGCTGGGCGCGGATGCGCGGTATCTTTGCCGCCGAACGTATCGCCAGCGACATGGTAAAAATTGTCCACCATCAGGCGGTCGATAGCACGCCATGAGACCGTTCCATCGTTCGTTTTTTATCTGGGGGCTGCCGCTGCTGACGCTAACCGGCCTGTTCTGGCTGAGTCTGTTCTGCTATGCGGCGATCCCCATCTCCCCGCTCAACGCTCTTCACGCGCTGTTCGCCCCTGACACGCCTCCCCTTGCGGAGGCGTTAGTGCTTAATCTGCGTCTGCCCCGCAGCCTGGTGGCGATGATGCTCGGCGCCAGCCTGGCGATATCAGGCTCGCTGCTGCAAACCCTGACGCATAACCCGCTGGCATCGCCCTCGCTGCTGGGTATTAATAGCGGCGCGGCGCTGGCGATGGCCCTGACCAGCGCTTTCAGCCCGGCGCCGCTGGCAGGTTATTCGCTGGCGTTGATCGCCGCCTGCGGCGGTGGAATAAGCTGGCTTCTGGTGATGACCGCCGGCGGCGGCTGGCGTCAGGAACTGGATCGTCATCGGCTGATCCTCGCCGGTATTGCCCTTTCGGCACTCTGTATGGCGCTGACCCGCATCACCCTGTTACTGGCGGAAGATCACGCGTACGGAATTCTCACCTGGCTTGCGGGCGGCGTTTCCCACGTACGCTGGGCCGAATTCTGGCAGCTTTTTCCCTTTACAGCGCTGATTATTCCCGGCGTATTGCTGCTGTCTAACGCGCTTAATCTGCTCAATGTCGGCGATAACACCGCCCATTCACTGGGGGTAAATTTGTTCCGCCTGCGTCTGTTCATCAACGCCGCAACGTTATTGCTGACCGGTAGCTGCGTCAGCGTGGCCGGCCCAGTCGCGTTTATTGGCCTGCTGATCCCGCATCTGGCGCGGCTTTGGGCGGGCCACGATCATCGAGTGCTTCTGCCTATGAGCGCCATACTCGGCGCGCTGTTCATGCTGCTGGCGGATATTCTCGCCAGGGCGCTGGCCTGGCCGGGCGAGCTTCCTGCCGGCGCGGTACTGGCGCTGGTCGGCGCTCCCTGTTTCGTCTGGCTGGCAAGGAGGCGCGGATGAGACTCCGCCGCATTATTTTGTTGCTGCTCATACTGGCGCTGTTAACCGTATTGTCCCTGCGAATGGGCGCAGTGCCGCTGCCGTGGCAGGCGCTGCTTGATGGATGGCATCCCGGCAGTGATTCTCATTATGTGCTGATGCAATATCGCCTGCCGCGCGTTGTCCTGGCGCTGTGTATCGGCGCCGCGCTGGCGGTTTCCGGGGTACTGGTACAGGGAATCGTGCGTAACCCGCTGGCCTCGCCGGATATTCTGGGCATTAATCACGCCGCCAGCCTTGCCTCAGTGTGCGCTCTGTGGTTTTTGCCCGCGTTATCCCTGCTGTGGCTTCCGCTGTTGGCCTTTATCGGCGGAATGACGGCGATGGGCGTGCTGAGTCTCCTGGCAGGGTTTTCCCGTCCCATGCGCCTGGCGTTGACCGGTGTGGCGTTATCAACCTGCTGGGCCAGCATAACCGATTACCTTTTATTGTCACGCCCCCAGGATATCAATAACGCGCTGCTGTGGCTGACCGGCAGCCTGTGGGCCAGAGACGGTTCATTCGTCATCGTCGCCCTGCCGCTGCTGGCCGTGTTGCTCCCTCTGAGTTTCGCTCTCCACCGCGATCTGGATCTGGCGGCACTGGGCAGCGACCGCGCCGGGACGCTTGGCGTTAATATGCGCTGGCTTAACGGCTACGGCTTAACCCTGGCGGTGGCTCTCGCTTCGGTGAGCGTCGCGGTCTGCGGCCCTGTTGCTTTTATCAGCCTCGTGGTGCCGCACCTTGTTCGCCGTCTCTTCGGCGGTCGTCATCGCTATGTATTACCGGTTTCGGCCCTGGCCGGTGGACTGTTGCTGCTGTTTGCCGATCTGTTAGCGCGAACCCTCCAGCCGCCGATGGAACTACCGGCTGGCGTGTTAACCGCGATTATCGGCGCCCCCTGGTTTATCTGGCTACTTGTGAGAATGCGTTAAATGGAACTGCGAACGGAAAATCTGACCGCTGGCTATAACGGCAAGCGCATTATCAACGATCTCAATCTGACCCTACCGGCCGGGAAAATCACCGCCTTGCTGGGGACAAACGGCTGTGGAAAATCCACCTTACTGAAGTGCTTCTCTCGTCTTTTGACGCCGACAGCGGGTGAAATCTGGCTCGGTAATACGACATTAAACCGAATATCGACGCGGCAACTGGCGCGAAGACTGGCGCTGCTGCCGCAACAGCATCATGTACCGGAAGGCGTGACCGTCCGCGAACTGGTCGGCTATGGCCGCAGCCCGTGGCTGCCGCTATGGGGGCGACTGTCGGCGCGGGATCGCCAGAGAGTCGAGGACGCGCTGATGCGAACCGGCGTCGCTTCACTGGCGGAGCAGCCGCTAAGTGCCCTTTCCGGCGGCCAGCGGCAGCGGGCTTTTCTGGCGTTACTGCTGGCGCAGGATACGCCGCTGGTGTTGCTCGACGAACCGACGACCTGGCTGGATATCAATCATCAGGTGGAATTGATGAAGCTGATGCGCGAGCTGCAAATGCAGGGAAAAACCGTGGTCACCGTACTGCACGATCTTAACCAGGCCAGCCGCTATTGTGATCATCTGATTGTGCTGGAAGGAGGACGCATTCAGTCTCAGGGTTCGCCGGAGACGGTGCTTACGCCGGAGATGTTGCGTGAGGTTTTTCATCTGGAGGCGGAGATTCATCCGGAACCGGTGTCGCAGTGCCCGATGTGCGTAGTGAAATAGGCCGGTATAAGTAATACTGGTCCGTTAAATGCGTTATCTGGATTTTTAAGCAGACCCGTTGCCAGGGGGGAAATGTCTTTTTTAGCGTGGTTTTGGCGAAAATGGCGTATTTTGCGTTTCCTCCCATTTGATTCAGTGGCCTGTTCCGTTCACGATAAATACGCGGATATCCGTTATATCCACAGCGTGTGAACGGGCAGGGGGACGTTTCGCCCGTCCCCCTGCACCCCCGGCATGGCGCTGAAAACCTGCCGCTGCGCGGTCCGCTCCACTCCGGCTTCATCTGGCGGACCGGGCGGGACTCGACGTCCCTGTCTCGACCCGCCCTCTGGCCGCCGTCCTGGCGGCCAGTCCTGGATGCGCGCCTGCGTTCTCGCCAGGTTTCCTTGATGCGCCCAACCCCCCTGCGGTGAGCCCGAGTTAAATAAGGGAACGTCTTAGCCGCTGTCGGTCGTAAAAACCGATTTTTGCCACTGCATCAGGCGTTCGCCAAAACCACCGTTTAACTGACTGGCGCCGGACTATAATCCCCGGACGCCATCGCCTGCGTTTCTCAGTAAGTGTGGAAATACTGCTGAATCACCTGCGGATTTTTAGTCTCAGTCAGCGCGGTCATCAGCAAAATACGCGCTTTGGCCGGGTTGAGCGAATCAGCCACCAGACCCGGCTGGCTATCATCAACCGGCACTACGCCGCTGCCGGTACGCGAAGCGCGCACCACCACAATCCCGGCTTTTTCCGCTTTTTTGATCCCCGCCGCGCTGCGCACAGAGACCGATCCCGCGCCCGTCCCTGCATAAACAATACCATCAACATGATGCGCAATCGCCGCGTCATACATATATTCCGGATCATCCTGATAGCCATAAATAATGACCACTTTCGGCAGCGTGTTAAGGTTACGCACGTCAAAGACCGAGCGAACAGTGTGAATTTTATCCACACGGGTTTCAAACTGCGGTTTGCCACCGACGATCACCCCAAGATAGCCCTCTTCCGGCGCCTTAAAGGTATCCAGCGTCGTGGCATTGGTTTTGGTAACAAAACGCGCAGCGCCAATGCGGTCATTAAGGACCACCATCACGCCGCGCCCCTTTGCCGCCGGATCCGCCGCCACGGTTACCGCTTCCAGCAAATTCATCGGGCCGTCAGCGCTGATGGCCGTCGCCGGACGCATCGCCGCCGTGAAAACCACCGGCTTATTGCTTTTTACCGTCAGGTTGAGGAAATAAGGCGTCTCATCAAGGGTATCCGTACCATGAGTAATCACAACCCCATCCACATCGTCGCGGGCCAGCAGTTCGTTGACGCGTTTTGAGAGCTTGAGAATAATATCGCTGGTCATGTTTTCACTGCCGATATTCGCCACTTGCTCACCGTCAACGCGCGCCACCTTGCTCATTTCAGGCACGGCATTAATCAGCGTCTGTACGCCAATCGCGCCGGCTTTATATCCCGTAGTCTGGGTATTATTCGCCGCTGAACCGGCAATGGTTCCCCCGGTCGCCAGGATCACGATGTGCGGTAAACGCGTCTCACTGAACGCGAAAGCACTCATCGTCAGTAACCCAATTGCCAGTAATGCTCTAAAATTCATATTTACTCATCCCGAAATAGATATTAATCGAACCTGCGCAGCGGTAATGCAAAGGCCTTGCCAGAATTTATTCGTCACTTTATTCGGCTTTACTTAGTAAAGTGATTAATTTTCAAGCAGAAAGAGTGTCGCCACTGTCGGATGGCACCATTTCAGTGCAACAGCGCACCCAAAATGAGCATGCATAAAAATGCACAATTCCGATTCAGCGTATCCTGTCGTACAGACGCAAAACGTGCAATCATGACATCCTCAGTTAGCCGCGCGCTAAATGAAGTAAAACGATACGAGCAACGCGACGGAGAAAAACAATGCGTATCGCCTTAAAATCGGCATTGATGCTTACCAGCCGCGTCATCCAAATCATTAATCCTGAATTGCACCTGCACATGCAAAGAACGGCGCTGATTGCCCTGGAGCTTGCGCTGGCTGCCGGACTCTCACACCGGCAGCAGCAAGTCATTTTTTGCGCCGCGTTGTTACACGATATCGGCGTATTGGGCGATAAAAGAGTTATCTCATCGTTGAATGACATTGATAACCTCGACGATCCGCATCAACAACGGGGAGCCGAAATGCTTCTCGGGTTAACCACCCTGTCCCCCATACTGCCAATTATCCGCGACCACCATTTCAGCCCATCCCACAAAGGCAGCCAGGAACAACATATCGTTTATTTTGCTGACGTCTTCGAACGCCTGCTTTCCGGCGGTAAAAATGAAGCGACATATAAAACCGATATAATCGATAAATTTCGCTCGCTGCACCAGGATATTGACCCGGAACTGTGTAAAATCTTATGCCAGCTCGCACAAAAGGAGCATTTCTGGCTGCATCTTAATCCTGGACATATCCAGCGGATGCTGGAAATTATTGGCCCCATCAACGATGTTTATATCGATATCGACGGGCTGAAAGATATTTGCTTATTGATCGCTAACGTGGTTGATACCTACAGCAGTTTTACCGCCAGCCATAGTCTGATGGTGGGGAAAATCTCTCACATGCTGGCGGACTATATAGGCCTGCCCGCGGTAGAGTGTAAAAAAATTGAAATCGCCGGTTATTTACATGATATCGGCAAAGTCTACATTCCACTGGCGATTCTGGAGAAACAGGGTGAACTGAATGCCGAAGAGCGGTTACTGGTTCGTGAACATAGCTATATGACCGGCGAAATCCTTAGCGCTTTTAGCGAACTCGGCGAGATCATCAACTGGGCCGCTAACCATCATGAAAAACTGGATGGCAGCGGTTATCCTCTTCATCTTAATAAGGATCATCTGCAACAAGCGGACCGGATTATCGCCATCGCTGATATTTTCACCGCCCTTACCGAAGAGCGCCCCTATCGTCATGGTATGAGCCATAAGCAGGCGTTACGGCTGATAGAGATTGATGTTATAAATGGCGCGTTAGACAACGATGTATATCGTGTTTTGCACCAGCATGCCGATACGCTCCATGCCGTTATTAACACACCGCGCCCATAATCACTGGCGCGCTTCTGGTGAAGCGGGAATACAACGATTAAGAGCCTATCCCACCAGGCGTTATTGGCGCAGCCTGTTTGAACACGGCCAGCGCGGAAGAACCGGAGCGTACACGTAGTACGTGAGGATTCTGAGCACTGCCCAGGTTCAAAATGACAAGCAAAATAGCCCTAATGGGATAGGCTCTAAAAAAGATAATTAATTGATCTCTACGCAAGGACATATCCGGTGAGAATCGCCACCATAACCAACTGGGCGTACGGCATCACCGTCGCCCTCACCCTCACTTCCGGCATCGCGATGTTGATGGCCTCCGGCGCCGATAACGCCGAACGTCGGGCCGTCGAACAACGCCAGCAGTTCTACCAATTAAGCGAAGAGGTAGAAAGCGGCGCCTGGGAACTTTCAGATCTCGCGCGGCTCTACATCATCCAAAAAGATCCGGATGTACTACAAGAATACCGGCGACAATCTCAGGCTACCACCACCATTGAACACCGGCTGGAAAAACTAAAAGAAAACGGCGCCACCGCAGATGAACTGGCGCTATTGCGCGACGGTTTGCAGATTGCCGATGCGCTCCAGGCAGAGCAGCAAACATCGCTGGCGCAGATTGCCAGAGGCGAAGATAAAGCGGCCATCACTCTACTTTACGGCCCATCCTATGAGCAGCAGCTTGAGCAAATTCAGACGCAGCTTGACCATTTTCATCTGATGCTGGAAAGCCGGGTAAATAAAGCGATTTTGCAGGCGACCGAGACATCGCGTCACTGGAGAACGCTTTCTGAGGTGATGGTCGCAATCACGGCGCTCATGTTCCTGTTTGTGCTTGGTTTTATTCTTAAACGCCGGGTACTGTACCCTGTGGTCCGCCTCAGCGATGTGGTACAGCGGCTGGCATCGCAGGATTATGCTGTCGAGACGCCGCAGTTTAACCAGATTGATGAAATTGGCGATATGGCCCAGGCGATTAGCATCTTTCGCGAAAATGGACTCGCGCGCCAACGGCTGGAACAAGAGCGCGATGCCGACTGGGCGATTCGCACGCTGCTGGCGCGCATGACCCAGCGCTTACAGGGCTGTGAGTCGTTCGAGGATATCATTAAAGTCGCGGAGCTGTTCGCGCCGAATATTGCGCCTGAGATCCCAGGCCGGCTCTATATTCTCGACACCGCCCCCTGGCAGATGCGCTGCGTCGCACAGTGGCTTTCACCACCGGAAGAAACCGCCGTCTTTCAACCAGATGATTGCTGGGCCGTGCGGCGCGGACTGAGCCATCCCCCGGTGAATGGCGAACCCGATATTGCCTGTTATCATCTGCCGGATGCGCAGGCCGGGCAATCGCTGTGCGTCCCCCTCATTGCCCAGGGGGAAACCATTGGCCTGCTCTCGTTCAGCCATATCACCTCTGCAACCGCCCTTTCCCGCCCCTATCTCGAACTGATGGCGGAAGCGCTGGGACTGGCGCTGGCCAACCAGCGTTTACGTCATGCGCTGTTGGAAAAAGCGCTGTTCGATTCACTGACCGGTCTGCGTAACCGCCACCATCTGGACGATGCGCTGCATACGCAGATGAATCTGGCAGTGCGTAATGACACGCCGCTGAGCTGTCTGATGATTGATATCGATCACTTTAAAACGATTAATGACCATTACGGTCACGAGGCAGGTGATCTGGTGATAAAAAGCATCGCGGCTATTATCCAGCGTGTCGTGTGCGATAACGGTATGGCATTCCGCTATGGCGGCGAAGAGTTTCTGGTGCTGCTGCCCGGAACCAACGAAGAGGCGGCGATGGCCTGCGCAACCGACATCTATAACGGTGTTCATCTGCTGGCGCTGCGCTATGGTCTGACCGAAATTGGCCAGGTCGATGTATCAATAGGTATCGCCAGCTACCCGCAAAACACACAAAGCGAAGGTCTTCTGCGCGCGGCGGATGCGGCACTCTACCGGGCAAAAGAGCTGGGGAGATCGCGGGTGGTAAGTTTTGGCAGATTGAAAACAGAGTGAATGGCGAAGAGATAATCCACCTGACGGTATAACGGCGTGCGACAAGGAGGTTACACCGCCATTCGCAAGATGCATGCGCGGTGACCGTGCGCTGTTCTTGTCCGGCGTGGCCGCCCCATTTCCTGGCTTTAAGTAAAATCCATAACTGAGGTGCAAGAGTTTGCTCAGGAAAGAGGATCAATATCGTCTGCAGCAATTTCACTGCGCGAGAACCATCAATAAACAGAGTTACTCCCGACAATGTGCTGATGCGCGGGTGTTTAACGGAAATAATTGAAACAAGATGTTTACTTATTTTTCCTAATATTTTTATTTAACATAAGCTTGCTTTTATTCAATAAAGATAACACCCCTATTTATTTAAACAAAATAAAAACACAATCATCATTATAATAACATTTTAATCACAACTCATTTTTTGTTTGTGAGCCATTTCATCATTTTTATCGGTAGAAAAAGGTATGCTTTCAGCGTATGTAAATTGATTTGGTGGATATCATGAATAATAAATATAAATTACACGAATTTCTTGATGTCAATCGTTTACAAACACTGCAAGACAATTTCAGTAAATCAATGATGATTGCTCTGGTCGTCGTGGATCAGGAAGGGGTGCCGGTTACCCGCCCCAGCGGCTTTTCAGATTTTTGCGCGCGCTCCAGAATGAATGAAACGTTAGCCCGGCACTGCTACGATAGCGACAGCGCGGGCGGTAAGGCCGCAATGCGTGCCGGAAAGCCCGTCGTATACCGTTGTTACTGCGGTTTTGTCGAGTTTGCGGTACCGATAATGATTAATAATCATTATCTTGGCGCATTTATATCAGGCCAGGTGAAGGTAGAAGAAGAGAAAGAAAAAAGTATCCCCTATATCCTTGACAACAACCACCTCTGGCAAGAAAACACCTGGCTTATCAACCTCCATGAAAACACCCCGCGTATGCCTTATGAGCGCTTTGAATCCACAGCGTATACGCTGCTTCATGTGGCTTCTTATCTGGTGGAACAGGCGCATGCCAACAACATTCAACGCGAGCTACGCCACAAAGAGCAGGAGTTAACCAGCGAATTACGCAAACGCGTTGAGATTGAACGTTCATTACATGAAGCGGAATTCAAAGCGCTTTCTTACCAGATTAATCCGCATTTTTTATTTAATGTACTCAATACGATAGGTCGCCTGGCGTTTCTTGAAGAGGCCAGCCGTACTGAAACCATGGTGCACGATTTTTCAGATATGATGCGCTACCTTTTGCGTAAAAATAATAACGGCCTGATTACGCTTGGTCAGGAATTGAACTATGTGAATTGTTACATGGCGATTCAGAAGGTCAGAATGAATGACCGTTTTGATTACATCTGCGAGATCCCCGAAAAATATAAGGATGTTGTTTGCCCTTTTTTAATCCTTCAGCCTCTTGTTGAGAATTTTTTCAATTATGTGGTGGAGCCACGAGAAACCAAGAGTTATATTATTCTGCGCGCAACTGACGATGGCAAGGATGTGATTATTGAAATCACTGATAACGGTGATGGCATTTCCCGGGAGAATATCGAACATATCCTTTCAGGAAGCCAGAACCGACAAAAAGGTGGAATAGGTATCAATAATATTAAAAATCGCCTGCAATTGCTATTTGGTGAAAGCTATGGCCTGCAAATCATCAGTCCCCATAAGCCAATGCTGGGTACCACAATAAAACTACGGTTCCCGATGGTGCCAGCCTGAGTCTGGAGCATAAATATGTATAATATTGTCATTGTCGAAGATGAGTATATTGAATCGGAAGCGTTAAAACGCATCATTTCCCACTGCGTCGAAAATTCAGTGATTCATGAAGCGTCAACGGGGAGAAAAGCCATTCAACTCATTGATCAACTTAACCAAATAGACATGATGTTTGTAGATATAAACATCCCGTTACCCAATGGTAACCAGGTCATTGAGTATCTTAAACAGAAGAATACTGAGACCAAAGTCATTGTCACCACGGCAAACGATGACTTTGACATTGTTCGCCATATGCTCAGTCTGAAAATTGACGACTATCTTTTAAAGCCCGTTAAGCAAAGCACCCTGAGCGACACAATTCGCAAAACCCTGCTGGTCGATGAAGAAGAAGCGTCAGCAATACGCGAACTGCGACAAAATATTAGCGATCTGATTAGCCGCTGCGACTATCCTGGCTGGCATACTTTATTATTCAGTATTCTTGATGCCGCCTGTACGGGCCGGGCTTTTGGCGGCGATCGCTCGAAGGCGCTGATCGACGTTCTTGAATTACTCCAGCAATATCTTGCGGGATCAGGGGAAAAATATGAGCACTGCCGCAATAAGGCGGCTGATATCGTTCAACATATCCATCAAAAAGGCCTACCCGCCAGCCACTACTGGCATACCATGAACAGCTTGTTAAGTCTCAGCGAAGACATTTTTGAACAGGCGATAAAAAATACTCACGGTGAGATGGATTTCGTTTCCCGGGCAAAATTTCATATTGAGAAAAATATTCTTAAAAACCTTACCCTTGATGACATAGCGGCGAAAGCGTTCGTGAGTCCCTGCTATTTAAGCCGGGCATTTAAAAAGAGTACCGGGACAGGTTTTTCGAGTTACATTACCAGCCGTAAAATTAATATTGCGAAATCACTGTTGCAATTTAGTGATTTAAAAATCAACACCATCGCACTTGAACTTTCGTGGCAAGATGCGAATTATTTCTGCCGCATCTTCAAAAAAGAGACGGGGATTGCCCCGTCAGATTACCGCCGCATTGTATCACCAGAGTAGTGCTGATTTACCGTGGATTTTTTGCGCTGGCAGTATGGCCGAGCGCAAAAAAGTCCGCCACGCGGGCAAAATAGTTTACGCGCCAGCAAAACGGTAACCGCTAAAATAAGATACGCTTGTTTAACAGTGGTTCCGCCGTGTCTGAATATCTTTTTACCTCAGAATCCGTTGCCGAAGGTCATCCGGATAAGATGGCTGACCAGATCTCTGATGCCATTCTGGATGCTTACCTGGTGCAAGACCCCTGGGCCAAAGTCGCCTGTGAATGTCTGGTGAAAACCGGCGCGGTGATCCTTGCCGGTGAAATTGCCTCCGATGCGCATATTGATATCGAGCACGTTGTTCGCCGGACGGTAAAATCCATTGGTTACGATGATTCCGCGAAAGGGTTTGACGGTGCGACCTGTGCCGTGATGAGCATGTTGGGCCGACAATCGGACGATATCGCCAGAGGCATTCGCGCAAACTCGCCGACAGGGCCTGGCGCAGGTGACCAGGGGATCACGTTCGGTTATGCGTGCGACGAAACACCGCAGCTCATGCCCGCCCCGCTTTTGTATGCGCATCGCTTAATGGCACGACAGGCGCTACTGCGTAAAACTGGCCAACTTGACGGGCTATTACCGGATGCCAAAAGCCAGCTCACGTTGCAATATTGCAATGGCCAGATACACCATGCCGCAGTAGTCGTGGTGTCCACGCAGCATCGTGCCGATCTTTCGCTTGCGTTGCTGCGTGAAGCGGTTATCGAAGAGATCGTTAAACCCGTCATTCCCGCTGCCTGGCTGACGGCAGAAACACGTTTGCTGATTAACCCCGCGGGGCCATTCATTAACGGCGGACCGGCTGCGGATTGTGGTTTAACCGGCCGTAAAATCATCGTCGATACCTACGGCGGCGCGGCCTGCCATGGCGGTGGCGCATTTTCAGGTAAGGACCCGTCTAAAGTCGATCGCTCCGCCGCCTATGCCGCGCGCTATGTAGCAAAAAATATCGTTGCAGCCGGCCTGGCAACGCGCTGTGAAGTGCAACTGGCGTGGGCCATCGGATTATCCCGGCCGGTCTCTGTACGTATTAATACCTTCGGCACGTCGCGACTCACATCCGAGTTTTTGACCCGGATGGTCGAACGTCATTTTGATCTGAGCGTATATGGCATTATTCGCCAGCTTGATTTACTGGCTCCCCGTTATCGTCAGACCGCGTGTTACGGCCACTTTGGCCGCGAAGGTTTTCCCTGGGAACTCACCGATAAAGCGGCACTGCTGCGTGACGAAGCGGCAGGCCAGACGTGTGCTCTCTCTGATACCCCATTCAATTGAAAAATGACAGGAGATAGTTATGGCCGGACAGAGCTTAGGCTTAATCGAAACCGTCGGCTTAACGGTGGCGATTGAAGCCGCCGATGCTGCAATGAAATCGGCGAATGTCGACCTGATCGGATACGAGTTGACGAAAGGCGGCGGTCTGGTGACGGTGAAATTAACGGGAGAAATCGGCGCGATGAACGCGGCGGTTTCCGCTGGCGTTGCCGCTGCAAATAACGTGGGCAGTGTCTACGCCTGGAAAGTCATTGCCCGTACCGCAACCGGCATTGACGAACTGATCGCCTCAAAGGAAACGCAGGGTGTTGCGCCTCAGGAACCAGTGAAATCTGTAGAAGCGATGAAGCCGGTGGATCAAAGCAGCACGCCAGTAGAGGAAAATAAAGAAGCTATCATCCCGGTCGTTAACGTTGAACCGGATGAGATTATCTCCGATTGTCTGGCGCAAGAAGAGAACGTGGTGACGGATATGGCGGACACGGTTTCTCCCCAGCCAGAGTCTGAACTCACGCAGAGTGGCGTGGAGGCAGTACCGGCTTCTCTGTTAATAACAGAGAAGGCAGAAAAAACGGCCAATGACAATAAAAAGCCATTGCGGGCAAGGGTAAAGAGCACCCGGCGCTAAAAATAATATTTATACTCGTCATACTTCAGGTTGCATGTGTGTTGGCTTCTGAGTGACTGGTCTCATCCATGAGACTCGCCCTTGCGGGCTGTCGCTTTATGACGTCCAAATCTGTTGCTGACAGATTTGTCGTTTCTCCCGTCACATAGCTATCTATGCTCCCGGAGATTGACTCTCTTGCCGCGTGATTTGGCCTGTGGCCTCACCTCTGTGAGGTCAGCGTAAGCGCTGTGCAAAACGGTTAACCGTTTTGTCCTGCAGCTCGAATTAGACAGAAAATCTATCTGCGTATTCGCTGTGAACGGAACAGGCCACAGAACCAGAATTTGAGGGGGCAGCACTGCGTCTTTCCATACACCGGCAAGCTCGGTTAGTTTCCACTCCTGTGGACAAAGGTTCCGTTCACCGTAACCCCGCAAATGTATTACCGTCGCCCGTGAACGGGTAAAGGGGGAGAAAACCGTCTCCCCCTTTACTATCCCCGCGGTCCCGCAAAGAAACCGGTGCTGCGCACTGCGCTCACCTCCCGACCCTCAGCCTGCGGTCGGCTCAACTCGACGGCCTGTCTCGATTCGCCTCTGGCCGCCATCCCTGGCGTCCAGCCCTTGTCTTCGGGTCTCCGGTTCGCCGGTTTCAGCAGGCACCAGGGCATCGCTGCGGTTTTTGTGCTTTCAGCAGGGTATTCGTCGCTGCTTAAAGAAACTGTGTTTTATCACTTTCAGCGGCCAGGCAGTTGCAGGTTTACTGCGGGCTTACCGCCGGGGGGGGTGGGCGCATCAGGGAAACCTGGCGGGAACGCAGGCGCGCATCCAGGACTGGCCGCCAGGACGGCGGCCAGAGGGCGTGTCGAGACAAGGCCGTCGAGTCGCGCCCGGTCCGCCAGATGAAGCCGGAGTGGAGCGGACCGCGAAGCGGCAGGTTTCCAGCGCAATGCCGGGGGTGCAGGGGGACGGGCGAAACGTCCCCCTGCCCGTTCACACGCAACGGACAGAAAAACTATCCGCGTATTCACAGTGAACGGAACAGCCCACTGAACCAGAATGTCAGAATGTGAGGAACCAGCACTGTTCTCACCGGGGGGATAAGAGGCCTGTTTTAGCTGTCATGCCCGTATTCCTGTCAGGTGGCGGCTGACGCCTTACCTGACCTACAAACCCCATAAATATAAGCCCAACGGCACGGGTTCCGTTCACCGCTACCCCGCAGAGAATTTATTAGGATCAGACTGCGGTATTCTTCGCGATTTCCTCCCCTCTGGCTGCGGGCAGATTGCGCCCAATGCCATAACGATAAATGGCTGCGCCGAGAAGCCCGCCAATCACCGGGGCGATCAGAGGGACAAGGAAATAAGGAATTTCCCGGCCTCCCGTCATTGCAATCGATCCCCAGCCGTTAAGCCAGGTGAAAAGTTTCGGGCCAAAATCACGGGCAGGGTTCATGGCAAACCCGGTCAATGGCGCCGTTGCCGCGCCGATAACCGCAACCAGTAAACCAATCAATAATGGCGCCAGCGGGCCTTTAGGCACACCATTACCATCATCAGTCAACGCCATAATTAGCCCGATGAGCATCGAGGTAATCACAATTTCTACCAACGCGGCCAGCCAGACGCTAATACTCGGCGCCGGATAAGTCGAAAATATGCTGGCTAAGTACAGACTATCCTGACTTCCACGTACCATATGGTGGAGTTGTTCATAATCAGCAAACATATTGTGATACAGCAGATAAGTGAGCGCCGCGCCGCAAAACGCGCCGACCATCTGCGCCAGAATATAGGGCACAACTTTTTTTACATCAAAGTTAGCAAATACGCATAACGCAATAGTCACCGCCGGGTTAAGATGCGCACCGGATATCCCCGCCGTCAAATACACGGCAAGGGATATAGCCAGGCCCCATACGATACATATTTCCCAAAGGCCAAAGCTGGCGCCAGCCACTTTGGTCGCGCAAAGTACGCTGGTGCCGAAGAACATAAACAGTCCGGTACCGAGAAATTCGGCAATGCACTGCCCTTTTAACGTCTCAGTTGATTCGCTCATAATATTTTCCTGTCTTAAGCGATATTATCGCCGTATATCGCTTAATGAATTGTGGGTACGAGAGGACAATTAAAATTAACCAAAATCATCTTTCTGCTACTGCTTAGCCGCCGATATGGCAGTGAAAACCCATTGACTCAACCACTTTTTTAAGACTGTCCATTTTTTCTTCCGAGTGCGCGGCGGCATCTCCCATTGGATAAATTCTGCCGAGCAAATTATATTTATTCTCGCCAAACGTATGATATGGCAGCAGATGAATAGTATCGACACCGGACATCAGGCGGGCAAATTCGGCAATGCTGCGAATCTCCTCCGGATTGTCGTTGACGCCAGGAATGACCGGTATGCGGACGATAACGTTGGTGATAAATGAAATTCGCAGTAGGTTTTCCAGAATTTGACTGTTATCTACTCCGGTATTCGCTTTATGTACCGCTGGATTTATCGCTTTAATATCGGTCAATGCCAGATCAATCCACGGAAAGACATCTTCGATCACCTCTTTGCGGGCAAACCCGGTAGTTTCTATTGCGGTATGCCAGCCTTTTTCTTTGCACGCCTTTAATAATTCACGGGCGAATTCCGGCTGCGCCAGCGGCTCGCCGCCCGATAACGTTACCCCGCCGCCGGAACGACGAAACAGATTCTCTTCCTTCTGCAATTCACGCATAACTTCACTCACCGTCATGCGTTTACCTTTCATCTCCAGCGCCTGGGTCGGACAAACGCGCGTACAATCACCGCACTGGATACAACGTTCGCGATCGATAAAAAAGGGGTTGCCGGGAGAGAGCGCCTTTTGCTTACAGGTAGCAATACATTTCCCGCACTGAATACAATCGCTCTTTTTATAAATTAGCTCAGGTTGCGGACGTTGCGATTCAGGATTACTGCACCATTTGCACGCCAGGGGGCAGCCTTTAAAAAAAGGGATTGTCCGGATACCTGGGCCATCGTGCAGCGAATAGCGTTGAATATTGAATAAAACGCCCTCGGTATCGTATTCGACTCTATTCATAACATCACTCATCAAAAAAGCGACCACGCGGTAATAAACAGGCCAGCCGCTAAAATCGGGTCCGATAGCGGGCCATGCCTCCCGGCATGGCCCGGACAGGAGAGACAAAATCAGAAATGCTGTTCGGTACGGCTGATAATGTCATCCTGAACTTCTTTGGCCAGCACCACGAACTGGGCGCTATAGCCGGCAACGCGAACGACAAGATCCTGATGCTGCTGCGGATTTTTCTGCGCCTCCACTAACGTATTGCGATCGATAACGTTGAACTGGACGTGCATCCCTTTCTTATCGAAGTAGTTGCGCACCAGTCCGCCAAAGTTACGCAGACCTTTCTCGCCGGCCAGCGACGACGGCAGGAACTTCTGGTTATAGAGCGTGCCGTTTGAGGCGATGAAGTGATCCAGCTTGGCCACGGAGTTGGCCGCAGCGGTTGGGCCAAGGGTATCTTTCCCCTGACGCGGCGATACGCCGTCCGCCAGCGGCTCTTTCGCCAGACGGCCATCCGGCAGCGCGCTGACGTCTTTACCAAACAGCACGTTAGCCGATACCGGGTAGATGCCGGCCTGGAAACGACCGCCGCGCGGGTTGGTGTATTTCTCCACTTCCTGGCAGTAAATCAATGCGCAGTTGCGGGCAACAAGGTCAACGTCGTCGATGTCGTTACCGAAACAAGGCGTGTTTTCCAGAATATGGCGGATCTCTTCATAACGCGCGTTGCCTGAAGCGGACTCGGCGCCAGCGCCGTTAGCGGAGAGCTGACGGTAGACTTCATTTTTAATCGCCGCCGGATTGAGGGAGCCGTGCTGATCGATAATCCGTTTGACCACCTCATAGATATCCTGCTCGCCCAGGGAAGATTTCTCCGCGGCGCTATGCGGGTTGCCGCCAACCGGATAACCGAAGTTAGCATCCAGCGCGCCTTTCAACTCCTGGAGAGTCATACGGCGATCTTCAAACACCTGCTTCTGAATGGCATAAACCGAGTCGCCAGTATCCGCGACGCCGAACGCCTGCGGGCCGGTAAAGTTATAGATTGCGCCACCTTCCTGCAGGGATTTACCGCGACCAATACAATCATCCACCAGCGCGGAAAGGAACGGCAGCGGGCAGCGTTCTCCATGGGCGATGTCAACGCTGTTACAGGCTTCGACTAACTGGTGAACAAAGTGCGCCATCTGTTTTTTGAAAGCGGTATAGAAGTCGTCCATGCAGGTGTACTGCGTCATCTCCCCGGTAACCGGACCGAGCTGTTTGTTACCGGCCCGCCCGTTGTTGAGGGTGATTTCCAGGACTTTAGCCACGTTGAAGAAAGCCGCATCGTGCCAGCCTTCCGTACGATGCGGCGCCTGCGGTTCCACGCAACCGATGATGCAATAGTCACGCGCATCGTGCAGGGAGACGCCGCGGTTTTGCAACGCCGGAATAATCACCTCATCGTTATACATGGCGGGTACGCCAAGGCCCAGACGCACCAGTTCACAGGCGCGATAGAGGAACTCGTCCGGGGTACCCTGCCAGACGCGGATAGAGAAAGAGGGTTGCGGCAAACGCACATGGGCGGTGGCTTCCATGCACATGTAGGTTAACGGGTTGGTCGCATCGCGACCATCTTCCGTTTGGCCACCTACGCACAAGTTCTGGAATACGGCATAACCGGCGAAGGCCTGAGCAGAGACTTCGTCGCGGGTTTTGTTGATATCGTTAAGTTTGATCCAGCAGCAGTCCACCAGTTCCTGAGCAAATTCATTGCTGATCGATTTGTCCGCGGCCAGATAGGGGTACATATACTGGTCAAAACGCCCCGGAGAAATCGAGTGACCACTGGACTCAATCTGCAGCATGCTCTGAATAAACCAGAATGTCTGACAGGCTTCCCAGAAGGTGGTCGCGCCATATTCCGGTACGCGGGTACAGTTTTGCGCAATTTGTTCCAGTTCACGCTGGCGGGTAGGATCGCGTTCTTCCCGTGCCAGACGGGACGCTTCCTGGGCGTAGCGATGCGCGAAATTGATCGCCGCCTGATAGCTCACGATGACGGCGTTATAGAACTGCTCTTTTTTAATGTAGTCCGGCGAGCTGCGGTCAAGATTTTCCAGCGCCCGGGTGACTTCATTGATAATACCGCGAAAACCGATTTTCAGTACCTTGCCGTAGTCGACGCTGACATGGCCGACACCGCCGAAGAAATAGTTCCCCACGGTGAATACACCGCTGGCCATACTCTCTTTGGTCTCCTCAGACATATAAGAGGCGGCCAGCGAGCTGGTGGTTTTGCCCGGCCAGTATTGAAATGCCTGATGCAGCTCATCCGCGGTTTTCTTCGGAATAATGAACGGGTCAGCGACGCGGTGCTCCATGGTGTCGAACTCTTTCTCAACCCAGTCGTAGGAGAATTCAGGGCAGATCTCCGTGGAACGCGGATTAATGGTGACCGCACCGACAATTAATTCGTCCGGACGAATGGTGACGGGTAATTCATTGAATATCTTTTCAACGACTTTTGCGCGACGCATAATTGCAGGAAGATGTTCATTTTCTTTATACGCATCAGTGGCCAGCACTGCACGCTCAGATTCCACATAGGGTTTAGCATGCAGAATCATATTTTTGAGTCTTACAACACGATCGGTCGGATGAGTAAAGCCTTTCTCTAACATACAATAACTCCCGAAATGATATTAGCGTGATTGATCAACCACACCTGAATTGTTTAATCTGACGGCAGCGCTGAATACACTAGTGAATAATGTTGGCACCTATTAAACTAATGAAATAACGTAATATTGCCGGGTGCGCCTTCCAGGTTGTAGCCGTCACCAGCTTTCCGTCCTGAACAGCTTCATCATCAGCTGCAGTAACCCAGTTCCCCCCGGCCATTTCAATCTCTGGTTTCAGGGTGAAATATCCCGTTAATTTTTTCCCTTTCAAAATACCGGCGGCCACCAGAATTTGCGGGCCGTGACAGATTGCCGCAATGGGCAGTGAAAAATTATTCGCATAATGAATAATATTCAGCACCGATTTATTGAGGCGTAAATATTCTGGCGCACGACCGCCAACAATGTATACGCCGCCGTATTCTTGCATCCTGATTTCATCAAAGGAGGCAGTTAAGCGAAATAAATGCCCGGGTTTTTCGGTATAGGTTTGATCGCCTTCAAAATCATGAATTGCGGTCTTAATATATTCTCCCACGCGTTTCCCTGGGCAAACAACATCCACTCTGAAACCTAACATGCTTAATGCCTGCCATGGCACCATGACTTCATAGTCTTCAGAGAAATCGCCTGCGAGCATCAAAATTCTTTTCATAAGCGAACTCTCAGAATGTATTGTCATCATCTTCAATAACGCGCATGGCTTCATTCACTGCGGCGACTTCGCCGAATATGGCCAGCGTTGTGATATGTTGCGGGCAACTGCCAAAGATTTCCGATACCGCAACATGTGCGCTTTTACTGGCCTGATCGGCATAAAAGTACAAATCCGGTATTGGCAACATAATCAACCCGACCGCGTCAATACGAACCCTTTCCAGACGACTGCGTGACTCAGAAGGCATGCGTCGTTTCAGCATGGCCAGCGTTTCTGGCGTCGGCGCGTTGATAATCCGTTTTTTCATCTCAGCGTTACCCGTCCTGCTTATATCAGCGAATATTCAGCGCTTCGACCATCACACACCGGCGGTTTCTACTGAAGGTGCGCGCAGAGGTCAGCCCTTCCCCGGTCGGCCCGGCGATGGTAAACGTGGCATGACCTTCGCCGCCCACACCAATACCTGCGTATGACGGGCCGTTTTTCACGAAAATAGTGGTCTGGATCAGACGCGCCATTTTGGTGAGCTTCTCCACATTGGTGGAGTGCATCATGGCCGTATGGCGGTTACCGTGTTCCACTTTCACCGCCAGATCGATCGCTTCATCGACATTTTCGACCCGCACGACCGGCAGAATCGGCATCATCAGTTCATGTACGACGAAAGGATGATCACGCTCGGTTTCGATCAGAATCACTTTGATCTCTTCCGGTACGCTAATACCTATCTGCTGCAGAATATAGCGGGCATCTTTACCCACGAACGCCGTATTCGGCCCGGTGCCTTTTTCATTCAACACCCGCGACTGCAGCTGCTGAATAAGCTGCTTATCGCACAGCAGCCAGGCCCCGCTTTTCTTCATGCAATGGATAAGATAATCCGCCACCTCGTTGACAACGATGACCTCCTTTTCAGCCACGCAAGGCAGGTTATTATCAAAACTGCAGCCATTGATGATATCCCGGGCGGCCTTCTCGATATTGGCGGTTTCATCCACCACCGCAGGTGGGTTGCCAGCGCCAGCGCCAATCGCCTTTTTACCTGACGACATAACCGTTTTGACAATGCCCGGACCACCGGTTGCCACCAGCATATTGACCCGGGGATCGTTGATTAAGGCGTTAGTGTTATCAATCGAGGGCTGCGTTACCGTCACAACCAGATTGGCGGGCGCGCCAAGCCGTGCCAGCTGCTGGTTGATCAGGGCGACGCAATGCAGTGAAACGTTACGTGAACGCGGATGAGGACTAAAGACCACCGTATTACCCGCCGCCAGCATGCCGATGGCGTTATTAATAATGGTCTCCGTCGGGTTGGTGGTCGGCGTAATGGAACCAATAACACCGTAGGCTGAGTGTTCGGTCAGCGTCAGACCGCCGTCACCACTGAGCGCACCGGTTGACAGATCTTCAATGCCAGGGGTTTTTTGCGCGGCAACGCGGTTTTTCACCAGTTTGTCAGCATAATTGCCCATTCCGGTTTCTTCTACCGCCATTCTGGAAATCGCCTGCAACACATCATCCTGCAGAAAAAGCGTGCGAATTCCATCAACAAAACTGGCACGATCCTGCATGGAGCAGTGACGATATTGGATCTGTGCGTGCTGCGCGGCGCTAATCGCCTCATCCATTGTCGCGAAAGCGCCGTCGCCAGAGGCATTCTCCGCAGCTGGCGCCGTTGCCAAACGGCTCGCCAGTACGCTGGCGACAATCGCTTCAATACTGGCGCTATCGGCGACGGGCGCTGTAGCAGGCGTGCCGGAGGCCTGAGTTTCCGGCGTTGTTTTTGTGTACTTACTCAGTACGCGGGAAACGGCCTGAGTAATTTCAAGATCGTTCATGCTCTACTTTCCTTACTTCACTTCACACACGTTGCCGCCCGCCATCAAATGTACGGTGTTGTTGTCGATTTGATTGGCGCCGGATCCAGGGTGGACAGCAGTTGCATTCCAACATCTCTTGCTGCAATAACCGCCTGACGAACGGCACCCGAGTCACCGGCAAAAGTGAAAATCACTTCATTACTAAAGCTGGTGCCTTTCGCCGGGCTCGCATAACCCACAGGTTCAATCACCGCGGCTTTCGCCGCCGCATCGGCAACCACCACACCAATCGCCGCAGGGGAAGCGCAGGTCATGCCAAAGGATTTACCGATCGGTGCGCCGAAAGCCTTGTTAAGGGCATAGCTGGCGCGAGCGGTATACTGGAACTCAAGGTGGCCGGCCGGCGTACCATAGACATCACCCATTGTGCGTTCAATTTCCGCCAGAGCGACTTCAACCGCACGACGAACATCGGACACATCAGATGCACCGAAGATAATTAAGCAACCATGACCGCCGCCGCCTTCTGTATCACGTGCCAGCTCAATAGAAAGAATTTCGCTGTTGGTGGCTTTAATTGCCTCATCCGCAGCAAAAATATGCGGACCGGCACCAGTGCGTGCGCCAAGAATACCAATTGAGCGATATTTCTTGTCGATATTCATGGCTTCATGTAGTTGATGATCAACATTAGCAATAACCAGCCCGATGGTATGCCCTAACGCTGTACCGACAAATTCCGTTAAACTACAACCGGTAAAGCTGGCTGCTGTTTTGTTATTTGTCTGGGCGTCAGTCTGCTTATTCATTACTTCAGATATAATCTGTTCAACAAGATTATCTCTCATAGTCAGTATCCTCTGGCTTTATTAACTGACAGCTTTCGGCAGGATTTTTTCCACTTCAATATGCGGGCGCGGAATAACATGTACGGATACCAGTTCACCCACTTTCCCTGCCGCCGCGGAGCCCGCATCAGTCGCCGCTTTTACTGCCCCGACGTCGCCGCGGACCATAACAGTAACTAACCCGGAACCGATTTTTTCGTAACCAACCAGCGTTACGTTAGCAGATTTAACCATGGTATCTGCGGCTTCAATTGCCGATACCAGACCTTTTGTTTCAACCATACCTAATGCTTCTTGTTGCATAACGACCTCAATATTTCCAGGTAAGTGTAAAGTCAGTAATGAATTAACGCTGAAGGGAAATTCATATACCTAATAAATTCATGCACTATGATGTTATTGCACTAAAGACAAAATGTTTTGTTCGCCAGATAGACTTTCTTGCTATTCACTATTCCACTGGACAATAAAATCCTCCCCATCCGCAATAATGGCGACTCAGGCCGCGCCCTCAAATGAAGCTGAAAGCCCGGCGGCATCCTGCGCGATCATTTTTTCTTCATTGGTGGGGATCACTGCCACAACGGGAGAACCTGGGAGTGAAATAACGCCCTCACGGCCAGCAACAATCTGCGCATTTTTCGCCGTATCCAGGCGTATACCAAAGATAGCCAGCCGCCGGGCCGTCAGTTCACGCACCAGCGCAGAGTTCTCGCCAATACCGCCGGTAAAAATAAGCGCATCAAAGCGGTGCAACGAGGCGAGGTGCGCGCCAAGATGGCGGGCAAGACGGTGAACCATGACATCAATAGCCAGCGTTGCGCGGGGATCGCCTTTGCTGCGTGCGTCCTGCAACGTACGGCAATCGCTGGAGAGACCGGACAACCCCAATAAACCTGAGTCGTTATTCGCCATTTTGTACAGTGACTCGATGGTCTGCCCTGTACAACGGGCGATATAGGCTGCCGCGCCCAAATCCAGGTCGCCGCAGCGCGTTCCCATCACCAGACCTTCAAGGGGCGTCATTCCCATTGAGGTATCCACGCTTTTACCGTTTTTCACCGCGCATACCGACGAACCGTTGCCAAGATGCGCGATAAGAATGCCATGATCGTCGGGATCAAGATTTAATCGCGCCACGGCTTCCGCCGCGATAAAGCGATGCGACGTGCCGTGGAAGCCATATCGTCGGACCTGATATTTTTGTTGATACTCAAGCGGAATGGCGTAGGTATAGGCTTCCGGCGGCAGAGTCTGGTGAAACGCCGTGTCAAAGACGGCCACCTGGGGCAACTGCGGTAACAACGACAGGGTTGCCTCAATGCCAATCAGATTAGCCGGGTTATGCAACGGCGCCAGAGCCGAAAGCTCACGAATCCGCGCAATCACCGACGGTGTAAGCAGAACAGATTGTTTGAAATCTCTGCCGCCATGCGCCACGCGATGACCGATGGCGCATACGTGTTCAAGCATCCCCATATTATCGAGACGGGAGAAAAGCGTTTTTAACGCACTGTTATGGGTGGATTCAGCAAGTCGCGCCGTGGTTTTCCCCCCTGCCGCATCTTTGAATGTGATGCAGGCGTCTGTCAGTCCAAGCTTTTCAGCCAGACCAGAGAGTAATGGCGTCTCCTCATCCAGTGGGATAAGCGAAAATTTTAGTGACGATGATCCACAGTTAATAACCAGAACCAATGATGCTAGCGACATGATAACCTCTGTCCGTATTTGTCTTTTCAAAAACTATCTATTGAAAGGCGTGAGTGGAAACCGTTCACGGCTGAAACGCGCGAGCGTCTCGCTGGCAATCGCAATATCTTCCTCAACGCTGCCGCCGCTGATGCCGATCGCCCCAAGCAGCACACCGTCTGACCAGCAGGGCAATCCGCCGCCAAAACAGCAGATGCCGGGTTCATTTTGCAAACCATACAGGCTGGCGCCGGGTTGTACTTCGCCCGCAAGCTGATGCGTCGGTATTTTTAGCGCCACTGCTGTCCAGGCCTTTTGCCCGGCCAGCCGGTGGCTGACAAGCAGCGCGTTGTCCATGCTAAAGAAGTAGCGTTGCTGACCGCAGGCATCCACCAGACTGAAAACAATGGGAACATCGGCGGCGTCGGCGGCATCGCTGGCATATTGCGCCAGTCGCCTGGCGTCAACGAGGCTCAGCGACATGCGCCGAACCGGCAATTGACGTGAAATCGCCTCATTAATGCGCTGTTCCAGGTCGCGGTTTTGCTCAATGCGCATGGCTTTTCCTCTCAGGACTCTCACTGACCATTCAGGTCGAGCGAATCGACGATACCGACGACCGCGGCATCAATAACGGAGTGCTCTTTGCTGGTACTCATGCGGGCAGAACTGCCCGTGGTCACAATCACCGTTTCCCCATTCCCTGCGCCGACAAAATCCACGGCCACCTGTGCCGTGCCCGTGGGCTGATAGTGCTCATCCAGACGGGCGACAATCAGCAATTTCGCGCCATTGAGCGAAGCGTGTTTGGTGGTTGAAACTAACGCGCCGGTTACCTTTGCCAGATACATGTATCCTCCTGGTGGTTCTGAACAACGACGAGACCGCGATCCCGGATTTCATCGCGGGCAGCGGGAGTGATTAGCGTATGGTTACCGATATACAGCGTCTGGCCCTTTGGGTACTGACGCACATCGCTAAGGGTTACCAGCCGCGGGTGATGACGCGTAGGTGACCTGTGTTTCCCGTGGGTGTGTTGATGGCCCATGACGGTGAAACCATATTCCACCAGCGTGCTGGCATAGTTCGCCAGACGCGCGCGGAACGCTTGCGGCAGCGTTTCATCGCGGCATTCGCCATTAAGCGTTACGATGACGGATTGATTCACGCTGAGCGCATGCCAGGCCCAGCGACAGACCAGGTTATCCCGAATACCGAGGGCGATTTTGCTTAAACTATTACTGGAGAGGGCCGGAAAATAGACGCCGGTGGCGGGGGTCTCTGCTGGTTGCGGGTCCCGGTTATCGCACACGACATCAATACCGCGCCGGGCCAGCGCGTCCAGGCAGGAGGATTGCAACGACGAGTGTCTGGCGCTCCAGGAGAATGTCATAACCAGTAAATAACCGCTACGATCCAGCGCCGCGAGGCACGCCAGCGTCGTGGGCAGTGTGGTGAGATCTTCCCCGCTGATCACCACGCGCATCACTCGGTTTCGCGATTGCAGGCGTTGTTTCCGCTGCATCAGGATGTCATCAATAATGGTATCCAGCAGGCGAGAGAGTCGTTGCGAGTCCATAGTTTTCCTTCTCAGCGGCTCAGCATCGCAATGCCAAGCGGGGTGACCAAAAGCGGCTGCGTGGCCTGAACAACCCGTTTGCCGGTAGATTTGCGAAAAACATCGGCAAACTGCGGAAAGCTGCTTGCGCCCCCGACCAGATAGAGCGTTTCAACCGGATATTCCACCAGCCAGGTCGCCACCAGATGGGCCATTTTTTCCGCTACGGGACGCACCAGCGCGAAGACCTGCTCTTCATTTTCAGGTGATTTCTTCATCTCTTCCGCTTCAGCGAAAGTGATGCCCAGCGCGCCGGAAAGTACCAGCGTCATATGATTACCGCCGGTAGGCTCGTCGGCGCTAAAGATAACTTCGCCATTGCGCAGAATACTGATCCCGGTGGTGCCGCCACCGACATCAACAACCGCGCCGTCGCGGATGTTGAGCGCCCGCGCCGCCGCAACCGGTTCATCCACCACGTCCGTCACCTCGAAACCGGCCGCTTCCACCATATTGACGATCACTTTGGTATTGCCGGGAATGATGCCCGGCGGGATTGCGGTTGCCGCATGGGTTAGCGGCCTGCCGAGCCGTTCCTCCAGCGTCGCTTTCAGCCCGCTAACCACCCGACTGGCGGTCAGAAAATCCACCACCACACCATCTTTGATCGCCCGCGAGGGATGACTGATGCCAGCAACTGGACGATCGTTTTCATCCACAACGATTATCGCGATATTGGCCGTACCGGGATCGACACCCACTTTCAGTCCCCCCTCACCGCGACGACATTCGCCACGGCTGACCAATTCCGCCAGTTCGTGTAAGCGCCGGGTTTCGGGGTTCTTAGCCATAACGGCATTCCGTCAGTACACGTTTTACGCAGTCGCCGTTACGTAAGCCGAAGCCATTGGCTTCTTCCACGTCGATATGCATTTCCAGCACGGCATCGGCGCTTACACGCACCACTACATGGCTGAGAATGCCGCCCCGGTGACCTTCAATGTGGACATCGATTTCCATACCGTCGCGCAGCCCATACTGCTCCGCCTCGGCTGGCGAAATATGAATATGCCGCCAGGCAACAATCGCCCCGCTCGGTTTGCTCACGCATCCCCGCGGGCCGATGATTTCAATGCCCGGAGAGTCCTGCAAATCGCCTGACATCCTGACGGGGGCTTTCACGCCGAGGGCAAAGCTATCGGATACGGAGATTTCAATCTGGGTGGCGCTGCGCAGTGGGCCAAGTACGCGTACCTTGCTTAATTCGCCTTTCGGGCCGCGCAGCGTGACCGTCTCTTCGGCGGCGTATTGTCCGGGCTGTTTTACCGCTTTCATGCGGGTGAGCGTTGAGCCGTAGCCAAACAGCGCGTCCATGTCTTCCCGGCTCAAATGCACATGGCGATTGGAAATGCCGACCGGGATTTCCAGCGTCCGCGGCGTACCTGTTTCATTGCTTGCTATCGCGCCGCGGGCCGCCAGTTCCTGAAGGATCTGCCGGGTAATCAATTCGGCTTGCAGCTGGTTATCATTCATCATGTCAACGACCTGAAAAAGAGGAATAAAACGATCTTCAGAATATTCAGTCCTGAATTGTGCTTTTTGCCGTCACGCAGGACTTTTTTGACTGTCCGGTATTCACAGGACAAACTTATCCAGATTTACCCGACAATTTGCGTCAGTAGCTGGTCCACATCTGCGGCCCCTGGCTGGCAGGGATTTGACGTGGTACATCCATCGGCTAACGCCGCATTAATCAGCGGCTGACGTAAAGATTCGAAATCCGTCAGATCTTTACCCAGCTCCCGCAATGTGGCAGGAATCCCGAAATAGCGATTAATCTCGTGAATGCTGTTGATCAGTGCCCGGAGGGTTTGTTCCGCCGTGGCAGCCTGAATACCCATGATGCTGGCGCATTTTAAATAACGCGGAATCGCTTGTTCGGCATGACTGGCGTTCCAGGCAATAACGACAGGCAGCAACATGGCGTTGATCTTGCCATGCGGTATATGCAGCATGCCGCCAATGGCATGCGCCATGCCGTGCACCAGCCCCAGGCCTGCGGAATTAAACGCCATGCCGGCCATGCAGGACGCGTTGTGCATATGGGTGCGTGCCTGAATATCTTGTTCATTGCGGAAAACCACGGGAAGGTATTGCCATGTCAGGGCAATCGCTTTTTCCGCCAGCGCGTCGCTGAAGTCATTTGCGCCAGAGGAGACCAACGCTTCAATGGCATGCGTCAGCACATCCATGCCCGTATCGACCGCCACTTGCCGGGGAACAGACAGCACCAGATGCGGGTCAAGGATGGCATAATCGGGCACCAGTTCGTCGGCAATCAGCGGATATTTTCGCCCATTTTGTGGATCGGAAATAATTGCATAGGAGGTGACTTCCGAACCGGAACCGCTGGTGGTGGGAATAGCAATAAGCGCAATCGCATGGTCCGGGAAATACTCTTCCAGCGTGGCTTTAATCCCTTTTGCGGCATCAAGTGAAGAACCGCCGCCCAGCGCAATAATGACATCCGGCTTAAATGTTTTAAATTGGGCGGCCCCCGCTTGCAGGATTTCAACGCTGGGATCGGGTTTCACGTCGCTGAAAATAGACACGGAAGCCTGCGGCATCTCATTAATCAGATAGCGGGTTTTACCCGAAGTCGCCATAAAGCTGTCAGTGACAATCCCAACCCGTTTATGATCTAACTGACGTAATGCCTTAATAGCATCTTCGCCAAAATAGACTTTCGGAATAGAAAAAAAATAGTTCGCCATCTCTCGACTACCTTATCCCTTAATACTGAGCGTCGGTGGGTAAACGCCGATCGTTAAAAGAGACCTGATGGTGTCATATGAGGCATAAAAATGGGCTGACCATGTTTGTGCACTGGCAGGATTATGTTGCTGTCGTCTCCGGCGGCTGACAAAAAAATACAGAGGTGACATCAGTAAAAATCCACCTATTGAAGAGGTGGCTTTAAATGGGGCCCCCTGGAAGGGGGCCTCAGACTGCTGAAGCGGGTTTAATCATTAAGAGCATCGCGCCCGGGCTTTAATCTCTTGTCTTCCCATACCGTGGTACCTGCGCTGATGACCACACATCCAGCAGGAGCACGGACATGGTGTATGGTATACCTTACCAAATGCAACTGGCCCACCAGAATACGCATTGCGGTAATGTCTGCGTTTTGATTTAAGTCTTGCAGCATGATGTCGGCGCAGAGCGCGCTTTTGTGATTTCATAACAGAACTCCGTAAATTTTATCGGAGCGGCCACACCTTCGTATAGCCGCCTGAACGGGAGCTCTGAATAGATTATTTTTCTCATTCTATAAATTTGGCATCAAAATATTTTGGACTAAAAACAGCCACATTGGGTTAGTTTACGGACGTGGATGCATCTTTCGCCACCGCTTCCAGAAACCATATTCTTGCCTAATATTGTTCTCGCAAGTAAGCCTTCCATACTTCGTTGTCGGTGGGTTAGCGATGATGCTCTCCAGCGATTCTCCAGCGTCAAGACGAGCATAAATTTTGTAATCGGCCGCATTCGGATTTTTTGGTTCTGCCTTTCCAACACTCATAAGTCCTCCTGACACTCAATGATACGTGTTCTCTGATGTTATGGAGAGCACATCGGCGTAAACAAATATTATTAGGCCGAGATCTATTTCAATTTATCCGCAATACCATATTTGGACATGATTAGGGTTCGCATTTCCAGATAGTATTTTGCACACCACTACCTTTCGGTAAGTTCGGATTCATATTTGCGCTATGCACATACACAGCTTTCGACTTGCCATACTGCTGACATGCCTTAACAGCTGTGCCATGTAAGCTATCCAGCCCATACCAGGCATCGGACTGAATACTGACCTTTTCACCATCGTTATATTGGACTACCGCACACCCTGACAGCATTCCTATGATCGTAATGCCCATCATCAATTTAATATTTTTCATTGTTCCCCCACAATTACTGAGGGGGATTATAGGTTAAGCAGCCAAATCTTTCGACTGGCATATTTCCGGCAAATTTGCGCGTACAAGTGCTTCCGCGAACGGCGGAGGGACGGCGTTTCCGCAGCGCGCGACCTGCTTATCTTTGGCGTACTTCACGCCGCGGTAGTCCTGGTCGATGATGTACCACTCGGGGAATCCCTGCGCGCGGTATAGCTCATGCGGCTGAAGCATGCGCATGTCGATATCAACGATGCGGTAAGTCACTCCGCCAATTTCCACCAGCCCGGTGCATTCCTCTCCGCAGTATTCTTGCAGGAACGCCAGCACCTGCTGCGCTCGCTCTTCGTCGTAGTCCTCGACCGCCAATGTCGTTTTAACCTCACCGACATGCTGGCCACCAGCCGTAATTGTCGGCATCGGCTCGTCAGTGCGCTGGCCGTCGCGGCAGGTACCGCGCAATTTGACCAGATGAGAAGCAACCACAGCATGGTGATTTCCTGTCGTAACTGTATGCGCAGGGGAATCCACGGAACCGCCGGGATGGCCGGTATTGTTCACCATAAGATGCGCAGCTACCACCGCGTGATGGTCTACAGTCGTTACTGAATGAGCTGGCTCATTCAGCCCTACGCCCGCCCCGGTATAGTTCCCGCCGTAGTGTTTCGCCAGGAATGCAGATACCAGTTGCGATTTACCGCCGCCGCCCGCGGTGATTGTTGCGCTGGGCTCGTCGGCGCAGTGGCCTACACTGGCACCAAACTGCCGGGCGATAACTGGCGCAATAACGCACGCATGATTCGTATTGCACAGGGTGTGCATCGGGCTTTCCATACTGCGGGGCTTCGCCGAATACTTTGGCCCACCGGCCCCAACAATAAACGGCGTCAGCGCTGCCTCAACGATGCCGAGGGCATGACCATTCCCGCCCGGGAGCGCCGACGTGCCAGCGGTTACAGTCGGTACTGGTTCGGTGACTTCCTGCCCGGTTGCACCGGTACGGAATTTTGTCAGGTGAGGTACCGCGATTGCGTAGCCATGGGTTTTCGTAATCGTCTGCAGCGGTTCATCCAGCGACTGTCCCCGGAAACAGTCATATTTCCCTTTTGTCGTGGTGTGATTGCACTTCACGATAAACGGCGATGCGCTTTCGATAACGAAACGCTGAATGCCGCGTGCAATACGTTTCAGGGTGTTGACCGCCAAAGGAACTGCCAGGACATAAATCTCAACAGCAGACAGATCGCTACCATGATGATCGTGGAAAGGACTGGACCACTGTCGCCATTTAGAACTTTTAGGGATGGGGGTTTTGATAATTTATTTTGATAAAATTTTGATAACTCTTCCAATAAAAATAATAACAACGGGAACTATTAAGTTCCCGTTGTTTTTCAAGCAAAGATTTGGATTACATGTTCGCGATAATCGCGTCGCCAAACTCGCTACATTTCAGCAGCTTCGCGCCGTCCATCAGACGTTCAAAGTCATAGGTCACGGTCTTGGCGGCAATCGCGCCTTCGGTGCCTTTAACGATTAAGTCTGCGGCTTCGAACCACTGCAGGTGGCGCAGCATCATTTCAGCGGACAGGATGATAGAGCCTGGGTTCACTTTATCCTGACCGGCATATTTCGGTGCCGTACCGTGGGTTGCTTCGAACAGTGCGCACTCGTCGCCGATATTCGCGCCCGGGGCGATACCAATACCGCCGACCTGTGCCGCCAGGGCATCAGAGATGTAGTCACCGTTAAGGTTCATACAGGCGATAACATCATACTCAGCCGGGCGCAGCAGGATTTGCTGCAGGAAGGCATCGGCGATAACATCTTTCACCACAATCTCTTTCCCGGTGTTCGGGTTTTTAATCTTCAGCCACGGGCCGCCGTCGATCGGTTCACCCCCGAACTCTTCGAGTGCCAGCTGGTAGCCCCAGTCTTTGAACGCACCTTCGGTAAACTTCATGATGTTGCCTTTGTGCACCAGCGTCAGCGAATCGCGATCGTTGGTGATCGCGTATTCGATAGCGGCGCGAACCAGACGTTTGGTACCTTCTTCAGAGCATGGCTTGATACCGATACCGCAATGTTCCGGGAAGCGAATTTTCTTCACGCCCATTTCATCACGCAGGAATTTAATCACTTTATCGGCTTCAGCAGAATCCGCTTTCCACTCAATACCGGCATAGATGTCTTCCGAGTTTTCGCGGAAGATAACCATATCGGTCAGTTCGGGGTGTTTAACCGGGCTCGGCGTTCCCTGATAGTAGCGTACCGGACGCAGACAAACGTAGAGATCCAGCTCCTGACGCAGGGCAACGTTCAGGGAACGAATGCCGCCGCCGACCGGCGTCGTCAGAGGGCCTTTAATAGCAACACGATATTCACGAATCAGATCAAGCGTTTCGGCGGGCAGCCAGACGTCCTGGCCATAAATCTGGGTCGATTTTTCGCCGGTGTAAACTTCCATCCAGGAAATTTTACGCTCGCCTTTATAGGCTTTCGCAACGGCAGCATCAACCACTTTCAGCATTGCCGGCGTGACGTCAACACCGATTCCGTCGCCTTCAATGAACGGGATAATCGGATTGTCAGGAACGTTCAGCTTGCCATTTTGTAGGGTGATTTTTTGACCTTCCGCCGGAACTACTACTTTGCTTTCCATTAACCTCTCCTTCGAGCGCTTCTGGTTCTGCTCTTCCCTCTTCACGCCAGCCGGGCGTTGGCTTTATCCGCCCCTCCCGCTATCGGAATGTTCCGCTAACCGAAGATGTCGCGTCCTTGTCGCCTTCCTGCGATGCGAATCGGTGTGAGCAACTTTTGTTAATAATTTGTAATGGGCATGTCGATACTACCTGAATGTTTGCGTCCATGAAAGGCATTCGTAATTAGGCTATAATGCGGCAATTGACAGAGTCTGAAAATACCATGCAAAAAACTTCATTTAGAAAACATCGCGTTGAGCGATTCAGCCGCCGACAAGTCACCAGACAAAATAGAGAACGCCAAGTAAAAACCGTGATCTTGTTCAATAAACCATATGATGTGTTGCCGCAATTTACCGATGCATCCGGACGCCGAACGCTAAAAGATTTTATTCCCGTCAGCGGAGTCTATGCCGCAGGCCGCCTTGATCGCGACAGCGAAGGTTTGCTGGTGCTGACCAACGATGGCGCGCTGCAGGCGGCGCTCACCCAGCCAGGTAAACGTACGGGTAAAATTTATTACGTTCAGGTTGAGGGAGAACCCACACCTGAGGCGCTGGCTGCGCTACGGGACGGCGTCACGCTGAATGATGGCCCGACCCTGCCGGCAGGCGTTGAACGGGTGGAGGAACCTGCATGGCTGTGGCCGCGTAACCCGCCGATCCGCGAGCGAAAATCCATTCCTACCCGTTGGCTGAAAATCACCCTTTACGAAGGGCGCAACCGCCAGGTAAGGCGTATGACCGCGCATGTCGGCTATCCGACGCTGCGCCTGATTCGCTATGCCATGGGCGGCTATACGCTGGACGGGCTGGTCAACGGCGAATGGCGCAAAAGCGAATAACAACCTTCATAAGGAAAAACGATGTTTAAACCACACGTTACCGTTGCCTGCCTGGTGCACGCAAAAGGCAAATTTTTGATCGTTGAAGAAACCATTCATGGTAAAGCGCTATGGAATCAGCCTGCGGGTCATCTCGAAGCCGATGAAACCCTGGTACAGGCCGCAGAACGCGAGCTTTGGGAAGAGACCGGCATTCGCGCCACGCCGCAGCATTTTATTCGCATGCATCAGTGGATCGCGCCGGATCGCACTCCTTTTTTGCGTTTCCTTTTTGCTATCGAACTTGACGCTATGTGCGCAACCGAACCGCACGACAGCGATATCGATCGCTGCCTGTGGCTTAGTGCTGAGGAAATTCTTAACGCAACAAACCTGCGTTCCCCCCTGGTTGCCGAGAGTATTCGCAGCTATCACCAGGAACCACGTTATCCGTTGTCATTGATCGGGGAATTTAACTGGCCGTTCACAGGGGGTGCCTGAACGGTTGGCGCGTGCTAGAATACGCCGCCTCGAAGTTGAATGTAGTGAGTATTCCAATGTCAGAAAGCCAGAAAAAAGTGATCGTCGGCATGTCCGGCGGGGTTGATTCCTCCGTTTCCGCCTGGCTGCTGCTCCAGCAAGGGTATAAGGTGGAAGGCCTGTTCATGAAGAACTGGGAGGAGGACGACGGCGAGGAATACTGTACCGCTGCAGCCGATCTTGCCGACGCCCAGGCCGTCTGCGATAAGCTCGGGATTGAACTTCACACCGTTAACTTTGCCGCAGAATACTGGGACAACGTATTCGAACTGTTCCTCGAAGAATATAAAGCCGGACGCACGCCGAACCCGGATATTCTGTGCAACAAAGAGATTAAATTTAAAGCCTTCCTCGAATTTGCCGCAGAAGACCTCGGCGCCGACTACATCGCCACCGGCCACTACGTGCGCCGTGCCGATGTGAACGGCAAGAGCCGGTTGCTGCGCGGCCTCGACGGCAATAAGGACCAGAGCTATTTCCTTTACACCCTGAGCCACGAGCAAATCGCGCAAAGCCTCTTCCCGGTCGGCGAACTGGAAAAACCGCAGGTACGCAAAATTGCCGAGGATCTGGGCCTGGTCACCGCGAAGAAAAAAGACTCGACCGGTATCTGCTTTATCGGCGAGCGGAAATTCCGCGAGTTTCTCGGCCGCTACCTGCCCGCTCAGCCCGGTAAAATTGTCAGCGTTGACGGCGACGAACTTGGTGAACATCAGGGGCTGATGTACCACACGCTGGGTCAACGCAAAGGGCTGGGTATCGGCGGCATTAAAGACGGCGGCGAAGATCCGTGGTATGTGGTCGATAAAGACGTGGAAAACAATATTCTGGTTGTGGCTCAGGGCCATGACCATCCGCGCCTGATGTCCGTCGGACTGATCGCCCAGCAGCTTCACTGGGTCGATCGCGAGCCGCTAACCGGAACGCTGCGCTGTACGGTAAAAACCCGCTATCGCCAGTCTGATATTTCCTGCACCGTAAACGCGCTGGACGATGACCGCATCGAAGTGATTTTTGATGAGCCGGTTGCGGCGGTCACGCCAGGCCAGTCAGCGGTTTTCTATCGCGATGAAGTCTGCCTTGGCGGCGGTATTATTGAACAACGCTTGCCTCTGCAGGCCTGACAGACATTTTTGCCGCCGAACGCCTCAGTCAGGCGAGCGGCGGTTTACAAGGAGAATGTGTGGCGAAGAATTATTATGACATTACGCTGGCGCTGGCCGGAATTTGCCAGGCCGCGCGGCTGGTTCAGGAACTGGCGCATCAGGGACATTGTAACAACGATGCCCTGCATGTATCGCTGAACAGCATCATCGACCTCGACCCGGCGTCAACGCTGGCGGTGTTCGGCGGCAGTGAAACCAATCTTCGCCTCGGGCTGGAAACCCTCCTCGGCGTGCTGAATACCAGCAGTCGCCAGGGTATGAACGCGGAACTCACCCGCTATACTTTAAGCCTGATGGTGCTGGAGCGTAAGCTTGCCGCCAACAAAAAGGCTATGGATACCCTTGGCAACCGTATCGGTGGCCTGCGCCGTCAACTGGAGCATTTCGATCTGCAATCTGAAACGCTGCTCAGCGCGATGGCGGGCATCTATGTTGATGTGATTAGCCCGCTGGGCCCGCGAATTCAGGTCACCGGTTCGCCAGCCGTGCTACAAAGCCCTCAGGTACAGGCAAAGGTGCGCTCAGCCCTGCTGGCGGGCATTCGTTCCGCCGTGCTCTGGCACCAGGTGGGCGGTGGACGCCTGCAGCTCATGTTTTCTCGTCATCGTCTGGTTAACCAGGCAAAACAAATTCTTGCTCATTTAACCCCGGAGTTTTGATCTATGGAATTATCCTCACTGACCGCCGTTTCCCCAGTCGACGGCCGCTACGGCGACAAAGTCAGCGCGCTGCGCGGTATCTTCAGCGAATTCGGCTTGCTGAAATTCCGTGTTCAGGTAGAAGTACGTTGGCTGCAAAAACTGGCCGCGCACGCAGCGATCAAGGAAGTTCCTGCTTTTGCTGCCGACGCAAACGGTTACCTCGATAAAATCGTCGCCGATTTCAGCGTAGAAGATGCAGAACGCATCAAAACTATCGAACGTACCACTAACCACGACGTGAAAGCGGTTGAGTATTTCCTCAAGGAAAAAGTCGCCGACGTCCCTGAACTGCATGCGGTCTCCGAGTTTATCCATTTCGCCTGCACCTCCGAGGACATCAACAACCTGTCCCATGCGCTGATGCTGAAAACCGCCCGCGATGAAGTGCTCCTGCCCTGGTGGCGCAAGCTGATCGACGCAGTTAAAGATCTCGCGCAGCAGTATCGCGATATTCCGCTGCTCTCCCGCACTCACGGTCAGCCGGCAACGCCGTCCACTATGGGTAAAGAGATGGCAAACGTCGCTTACCGTATGGAACGCCAGTACCGTCAGCTGAATCAGGTTGAAATTCTTGGCAAAATCAATGGCGCGGTGGGTAACTACAACGCCCATATCGCCGCTTACCCGGAAGTAGACTGGCACCAGTTCAGCGAAACGTTCGTGACCTCGCTGGGCATCCAGTGGAACCCGTACACCACGCAGATTGAGCCGCACGACTATATCGCCGAACTGTTCGATTGCGTTGCGCGCTTCAACACCATTCTGATCGATTTCGATCGTGACGTATGGGGCTATATTGCGCTCAATCATTTCAAACAGAAAACCATTGCCGGCGAAATCGGTTCCTCGACTATGCCGCATAAAGTTAACCCGATCGACTTCGAGAACTCCGAAGGCAACCTCGGTCTGGCCAATGCGGTCATGCAGCATCTGGCGAGCAAACTGCCGGTTTCCCGCTGGCAACGCGACCTTACCGACTCCACCGTACTGCGTAACCTCGGAGTAGGTATTGGCTATGCGCTGATCGCTTATCAGTCCACGCTGAAGGGAGTAAGCAAGCTGGAGCTGAATCAGGATCGTCTGCTGGATGAACTGGATCATAACTGGGAAGTTCTGGCGGAACCTATTCAGACCGTGATGCGCCGCTACGGCATCGAGAAGCCGTATGAGAAGCTGAAAGAACTGACCCGCGGCAAGCGCGTTGACGCGGAAGGTATGCAGCAGTTCATCGATAGCCTGGCGCTGCCGGAAGATGAGAAAGTTCGCCTGAAAGCCATGACGCCAGCCAACTATATCGGCCGCGCGATTACCCTGGTTGACGAACTGAAGTAATTCCCCTTCCCCTCTTCCCGCCCGGGAAGAGGGGCCTGCTGGTCAACGCCTGTTCGATATAGGTTCTGCACGGAAAGCGTCTCAGAGATGCAGCGCCTGACGTGTGGCGGATTAATCTGCTGAATAAAGCGCGCTGCCGTTCGGTTTATACAATGTTTATCCCCATAACCGCAAATCAGCGTTAAACTATTCAAATCACAATGAAATGGAGAACTGGCATGCGCGTACTCGTGGTTGAGGACAACGCTCTGCTGCGCCATCATCTGAAAGTTCAGCTACAAGAGCTGGGCCATCAGGTCGATGCGGCGGAAGACGCAAAGGAAGCGGATTACTATCTGGATGAACACGTTCCGGATATCGCCATCGTCGATCTTGGCCTGCCTGATGAAGACGGACTTTCCCTGATCCGCCGCTGGCGCAGTCATGACGTTTCGGTGCCGGTGCTGGTGCTGACCGCACGCGAAGGCTGGCAGGATAAAGTCGAAGTTCTGAGCGCCGGGGCCGATGATTACGTCACCAAGCCGTTCCATATCGAAGAGGTTGCCGCCCGCATGCAGGCGCTTCTGCGGCGTAATAGCGGCCTGGCATCGCAGATTATCTCTATTCCGCCTTTCCAGGTGGATTTGTCGCGCCGGGAGCTTTCAGTTAACGGTCAGCCAATCAAACTGACGGCGTTCGAATACACGATTATGGAGACCCTGATCCGTAACCGGGGTAAAGTTGTCAGTAAAGATTCGCTGATGCTGCAACTCTATCCCGATGCCGAACTGCGGGAAAGCCACACGATTGATGTCCTGATGGGGCGATTGCGCAAAAAAATCCAGGCCGAATATCCGCAGGATGTCATTACGACAGTGCGCGGCCAGGGCTATCTGTTCGAACTGCGCGGATGAAAGGGCTGATGCGGCATATTTTGCCGTTGTCGCTACGCGTCCGCTTTTTGCTGGCGACGGCCGCCGTGGTTCTGGTGCTGTCGCTATCTTATGGCATGGTCGCGCTGGTTGGTTATAGCGTAAGCTTCGATAAAACCACTTTCCGCCTGCTGCGCGGCGAAAGTAACCTGTTTTATATGCTGGCGAAGTGGGAAAACGATACCATCGTCGTTGATATTCCCGAAAATCTCAATATGCAAAGCCCGACGGTAACGTTGATTTACAACGCCAACGGCCGTCTGTTATGGGCGCAACACGATGTCCCCTGGCTGACAAAACGCATTCAGCCGGAATGGCTTAAAAACAACGGCTTTCATGAGATTGAAACTGACATCAGTAAGAGCAGTATGTTGCAGCACAACAATCATGAAATTCAACAACAGTTGGACGCTATTCGTGAAGAGGGTGACGATACCGAAATGACCCATTCGGTCGCGATCAATATCTATCCGGCGACCAGCACCATGCCGCAGTTGAGTATCGTCGTTGTCGACACCATTCCCGTGGAGCTTAAGAACTCCTATATGGTGTGGAGCTGGTTTATCTACGTGCTGGCAGCCAACCTGCTGCTGGTCATCCCGCTGTTGTGGGTCGCCGCGTGGTGGAGTTTGCGTCCTATTGAGTCGCTGGCTAAAGAAGTACGTGAACTGGAAGAGCATCACCGTGAAATGCTCAACCCGAACACGACCCGCGAGCTTACGCGACTGGTCAGCAACCTAAACCGCCTGCTGAAAAGCGAGCGTGAGCGCTATAACAAATACCGTACGACGCTGACCGATCTCACTCATAGTCTGAAGACACCGCTGGCGGTCATGCAAAGTACGCTGCGTTCCATGCGCGGCGGGAAGCTTGGCGTCAACGAGGCAGAGCCGATAATGCTGGAACAGATTAGCCGTATTTCACAGCAAATCGGTTATTATCTGCACCGCGCCAGCATGCGTAGCGGCCGCTCACTGCTCAGCCGTGAACTGCACCCTATTGCCCCGCTGCTCGACAACCTGACTTCTGCGCTGAATAAAGTCTATCAGCGTAAAGGGGTGAACATTACTCTTGATATATCGCCGGAAATCAGTTTTGTTGGCGAAAAGAATGACTTTATGGAAGTCATGGGCAACGTGCTCGATAACGCCTGCAAATACTGTCTGGAGTTTGTGGAAGTCTCTGTGCGTCAGACCAACGACAACGCCCTGCATATTCTGGTTGAAGATGATGGTCCGGGGATCCCGCAAAGTCTGCGCAATGTGGTGTTTGACCGTGGCCAGCGCGCCGATACCCTGCGCCCCGGTCAGGGCGTGGGGCTGGCCGTCGCGCGTGATATCGTTGAACAGTACGATGGTCGTATCCTTACCGAAGAGAGCTTACTTGGCGGCGCCTGCATGGAAGTTATTTTTGGCCGCCAGTTCCCGGAAGATAAAGAGAGCTAAACCAGCCCGTTTTTTAACGGCGCCTGCATCATGCCAGGGCGCTATCCGTTATAATCCCTGACAGACACCTGCTATGGAATATAAATATGGATTATCAATTAACGCTTAACTGGCCCGACTTTATTGAACGCTACTGGCAAAAACGCCCGGTGGTCCTGAAGCGGGGCTTTACCAATTTCGTCGATCCGTTAAGCCCGGACGAGCTGGCAGGACTGGCTATGGAGAGCGAAGTCGACAGCCGCCTCGTCAGTCATCAGGACGGTAAATGGCAGGTCAGTCACGGTCCGTTTGAGAGCTACGATCATCTGAGTGAGAATAACTGGTCGTTACTGGTACAGGCGGTAAATCACTGGCACGAACCGACGGCGGCGCTCATGCATCCTTTCCGCGCCCTGCCCGACTGGCGCATTGACGATTTGATGATCTCCTTTTCCGTTCCCGGCGGTGGCGTCGGCCCGCATCTCGATCAATATGATGTGTTTATTATTCAGGGCACCGGCCGCCGCCGCTGGCGCGTAGGCGAGAAAGTGCCGATGAAGCAGCACTGCCCGCATCCGGACCTGCTGCAGGTCGACCCGTTTGACGCCATTATTGATGAAGAGATGGAGCCGGGGGATATTCTTTATATTCCGCCAGGATTCCCGCACGAAGGCTATTCGCTGGAGAATTCGCTTAACTATTCGGTTGGCTATCGCGCGCCTAACGCCCGCGAGCTGTTCAGCGGCTTTGCCGATTATGTTCTGCAACGGGAACTGGGTAGCCAGCGCTATGCCGATCCCGATGTGCCGTCGCGCGATCATCCGGCAGATATTCTGCCATCAGAGCTGGATCGCCTGCGCGATATGATGCTGGACTTAATTAACCAGCCGGAGCACTTTACGCAGTGGTTTGGCGAGTTTATCACCCAGTCCCGTCACGAACTGGATGTTGCGCCGCCCGAACCACCGTACCAGCCGGATGAGATATACGATGCCCTGCAGCAGGGGGATACACTCTCGCGCCTCGGGGGGCTGCGCGTGCTGCGCATTGATGGCGAGGTGTTCGTCAATGGCGAAAAAATTAACTCTCCGCACCGCCCGGCCCTTGATGCGCTGGCAACCCACCTGACGCTGAAAGCTGAACACTTCGGCGATGCGCTGGAAGATCCGTCCTTTCTCGCCCTGTTGGCCGCGCTGGTCAACAGCGGCTATTGGTTCTTTGGGGACTGAGGCATCTGTATCTGTTTTGCCCGGTGGCGGCTTGCGCCTTACCGGGCCTGTGGGACGGAGTTCGAGGTTGAGAACCGAATCGTCTGTTTTGCCCGGTGGCGGCTCACGCCTTACCGGGCCAGCGGGAAGCATGGGATAAGCACAGCGCAAGCCGGTGAAAACAACCGTCACTCGCCTCGTTTTGCCGTCAGTTCGGCAATGCGCACAATCACCTGCACCGCTTTCTCCATGCCTTCCAGAGTCACAAACTCATGCTTGCCGTGGTAGTTATAACCGCCGGTAAACAGATTCGGACACGGTAGCCCCATAAACGAGAGCTGCGCGCCGTCGGTGCCGCCGCGAATTGGCTTCATCTCCGGCTCAATCTGGCAGTCAACCATCGCCTGACGGGCAATCTCCACCACATGTGGGTGCGCCATCACCTTCTCATGCATATTGTAATAACTGTCCTCAATCACCAGTTCAATATAGCAATCCGGGTGTAACCCTTTGCCGACTTTTTTGGCAATCTCCATCATTTTTCGCTTGCGGGCCTCAAACTGCTTACGGTCAAAATCGCGAATAATATAGTGCATATCGGCCCGGTCGACCGTGCCTTTGATACTGGCCAGATGATAGAAGCCCTCGTAACCTTCGGTGGTTTCCGGCGCTTCATCGGCAGGCACCTCGGCATGAATGCGCGCCGCCAGCGACAGCGCATTGACCATCACCCCTTTCGCCGTGCCGGGGTGAACATTGTTACCGACAATTTTAATGGTCACCGACGCGGCGTTAAAGTTTTCGAACTCCAGCTCGCCGACACCGCCGCCATCCACGGTATAGGCCCAGCGAGCGTCAAACGCGGCAACGTCAAAATGCTTCGCCCCTTTGCCCACCTCTTCATCCGGAGTAAAGGCCACCCGGATATCGCCGTGGGGAACGTTTTTCGCCTTTAACGTCGCCAGCGCGGTCATAATTTCAGCGATCCCCGCTTTATCATCAGCGCCAAGTAGCGTTTTCCCCTCGGTGGTAATCAGCGTCTGACCGAGCAACTGATGCAGAACAGGAAACATCACCGGTGAGAGCACCTCATCACCGATCCCAAGAGCGATATCGCCGCCGCGGTAGTTTTCTACGATCTGCGGATTGACGTTCTTGCCGCTAAAGTCAGGCGACGTGTCAACGTGGGAAATGAAGCCAATGGGCGGAATATCGCCCGCGACGTTGGCCGCCAGGGTGCCCATGACCGTCCCTTTCTCACTTAGCGTCACATTGACAAGTCCCATTTCTTGCAGCTGAGTCTGAAGCAGACGTAATAGTTTCCACTGCCCTTCCGTGCTCGGTACCTGACGCACGCCGGGCTTCGACTGCGTGTCCAAAGAAACGTACTGTAAAAAACGCTCAAGCAATTTATCCATGTAGCCACCCTCTTCTCTTGTGACAACATTATTGATAAGCCGGACAAGACAAATATTGCGTCAGGTCATTTTTAGCCCGGCAAATGAGAATTTAATACATTTCGCACAATAATGTTGTAAAGGTCGGTCATCATGGTGCATCAATCATTGGCGATTATAGACGTTTGCCGTAGAATGCGGGCCCTTATTATTCTATGCGCAACCCCAAAGGTGGTTAACCACAAACCCCGCATCGGTCAGCTTTCCGTTGCGTCTACATGGGACAGAGTCAAAAATTGAATATGCAACCGCGTTCGCGTGCGCCGCTGGTTCAACTGGCGGAAATTAGCAAAAGCTTTGATGGTAAAACGGTAATATCCAACCTCAATCTGACCATCAACAACGGTGAGTTTCTCACCCTGCTTGGCCCCTCCGGCTGCGGTAAAACCACCGTTCTTCGTCTTATTGCCGGGCTGGAAAATGTCGATAGCGGCCGAATCCATCTCGAAGATCAGGATATCACCCAAATCCCGGCGGAAAATCGCCATGTCAACACCGTATTCCAGAGCTACGCCCTGTTTCCGCACATGACGGTATTTGAGAACGTCGCGTTTGGTCTGCGTATGCAGAAAACTCCGGCGGCGGAAATCACCCCGCGCGTCCACGAGGCCTTGCGGATGGTGCAGCTTGAAGCGTTCGCCCAGCGTAAGCCGCACCAGCTCTCCGGCGGGCAGCAGCAACGTGTGGCGATTGCCCGGGCCGTGGTCAACAAACCCAGCCTGCTACTACTTGATGAATCGCTCTCCGCCCTCGATTACAAACTGCGCAAGCAGATGCAAAACGAGCTCAAAGCACTGCAGCGTAAACTCGGCATCACCTTCGTCTTTGTCACCCACGATCAGGAAGAGGCACTGACCATGTCCGACCGTATTGTGGTGATGCGCGATGGCAAAATCGAGCAGGACGGTACGCCGCGCGAAATCTATGAAGAGCCGAAAAATCTGTTTGTCGCCAGCTTTATTGGCGAAATTAACATCTTCAGCGCCACGGTCATCGAACGTATTGACGAACAGCGGGTCCGCGCCAGCGTTGAAGGCCGCGAATGTAATATTTACGTCAACTTCGCCGTTGAAAAAGACCAGCGCCTTAACGTCTTACTGCGCCCGGAGGACCTGCGCGTCGATGAGATCCATCACGCGAATGAAGCCGATGGGCTGATCGGCTATATCCGCGAACGCAACTATAAAGGCATGACGCTGGAGTCGGTGGTCGAACTGGAAAACGGCAAGATGGTGATGGTCAGCGAATTCTTTAACGAAGACGATCCCGATTTTGACCACTCTCTCAATCAGAAAATGGCGATTAACTGGGTAGAAAGCTGGGAGGTTGTGCTGGCCGATGAAGAACACAAGTAAATTCCAGAGTGTGGTGATCGCCACTATCGTGGGCTGGCTTGTGCTGTTTGTCTTTCTGCCCAACCTGATGATCATCGCTACCAGTTTTCTGACCCGCGACGATGCTAATTTCGTCAAACTGGTCTTTACGCTGGACAACTACGCGCGCCTGCTCGACCCGCTCTATTACGAGGTACTGCTGCACTCGTTAAATATGGCTCTGCAGGCGACGCTGGCCTGCCTGGCGCTGGGCTATCCTTTCGCCTGGTTTCTGGCAAGGCTGCCGGAGAAAGTGCGCCCCCTGATGCTGTTTCTGCTGATCGTACCGTTCTGGACCAACTCGTTGATTCGTATTTATGGACTAAAGATTTTTCTCAGCACCAGAGGTTATCTCAACGAATTCCTGCTGTGGCTGGGCGTTATTGATACACCAATACGCATCATGTACACCCCTTCAGCGGTGATTTTAGGTCTGGTCTATATTCTGCTGCCGTTTATGGTGATGCCGCTCTATTCCAGCATTGAAAAGCTCGATCGTCCGCTGCTGGAAGCAGCAAAAGATTTGGGCGCCAACAAGCTGCAAACCTTTATCCGCATTATCATTCCGCTGACCATGCCGGGAATTATTGCCGGCTGCCTGCTGGTGATGCTCCCGGCAATGGGGCTGTTCTATGTTTCCGACCTGATGGGCGGAGCGAAAAACCTGCTGATTGGTAACGTGATTAAGAGCCAGTTTCTTAACATTCGCGACTGGCCGTTCGGCGCGGCAACCAGCATTACGTTAACGCTGGTAATGGGTCTGATGTTGCTGATTTACTGGCGCGCGGCGCGTCTGCTTAATAAAAAGGTAGAGCTGGAATGATCGGTCGACTGCTGCGCGGCGGCTTTATGACCGCCATTTACGCGTATCTCTATATTCCCATTATTATTCTGATCGTTAACTCTTTTAACAGTTCGCGATTCGGCATCAACTGGCAGGGCTTCACCGCCAGGTGGTATAGCCTGCTTATAAACAACGACAGCCTGTTGCAGGCGGCGCAGCACTCGCTGACCATGGCGGTGTTGTCGGCAACTTTCGCGACGCTTATCGGCTCCCTGACCGCCGTAGCGCTGTATCGCTATCGCTTTCGCGGCAAGCCGTTCGTTAGCGGGATGTTATTTATAGTGATGATGTCACCGGATATCGTGATGGCCATTTCGCTTCTGGTGCTGTTTATGCTGATCGGTATTCAACTGGGCTTCTGGTCGCTGCTGTTTTCGCATATTACTTTCTGCCTGCCTTTCGTGGTGGTCACGGTGTTTTCGCGCCTGAAAGGCTTTGATGTGCGAATGCTGGAAGCCGCGAAAGATCTCGGCGCCAGCGAGCTGACTATTCTGCGGAAAATCATTTTACCGCTGGCGCTACCCGCCGTGGCTGCGGGCTGGCTGCTGAGCTTTACCCTGTCGATGGACGACGTGGTGGTCTCTTCGTTCGTTACCGGGCCGGGTTATGAGATCTTACCGTTGAAAATCTATTCGATGGTTAAAGTCGGGGTATCGCCGGAGGTTAATGCGCTGGCGACTATTCTGTTGGTTCTGTCGCTGGTGATGGTTGTTGCCAGCCAGTTAATTGCTCGTGATAAAACTCAGGGGACGTTAAAATGAAAAAATGGTCGCGCCACCTGCTCGCTGCAGGCGCTCTGGCAATCGGGATGAGCGCCGCGCACGCGGACGATAGCAAAACGCTCTATTTCTACAACTGGACCGAATATGTTCCGCCGGGGCTGCTGGAACAGTTCACCAAAGAGACCGGTATCAAGGTTATCTATTCGACCTACGAGTCAAACGAAACCATGTACGCCAAGCTCAAAACCTACAAAAACGGCGCCTATGACCTGGTGGTGCCTTCCACCTATTTTGTCGACAAAATGCGCAAAGAAGGCATGTTGCAGAAAATCGACAAGAGCAAACTGAGCAACTTCAGCAATCTCGATCCGCAAATGCTCAATAAACCCTTCGACCCGAATAACGACTACTCGATTCCCTACATTTGGGGCGCCACAGCGATTGGCGTTAATAGCGATGCTATCGACCCGAAGACCGTGACCAGTTGGGCCGATCTCTGGAAGCCGCAGTATAAAAACAGCCTGCTGCTGACCGATGACGCACGCGAAGTATTCCAGATCGCGTTACGTAAACTGGGCTATTCTGGCAATACCACCGATCCCAAAGAGATCGAAGCGGCTTATAACGAGCTGAAAAAGCTGATGCCAAACGTGGCGGCGTTCAACTCCGATAACCCGGCGAACCCGTATATGGAAGGTGAAGTAAATCTCGGCATGGTATGGAACGGCTCCGCCTGGGTCGCGCGCCAGGCCGGTACGCCGCTGGAAGTGGTGTGGCCGAAAGAAGGTGGTATTTTCTGGATGGATAGTCTGGCGATTCCGGCCAACGCCAAAAACGTCGACGGCGCGCTGAAGCTGATCAACTTCCTGCTGCGTCCGGAAATCGCCAAACAGGTAGCAGAAACTATCGGCTACCCGACGCCAAACCTTGCCGCGCGTAAAATGCTGAAGCCGGAAATCGCCAACGATAAATCGCTCTACCCTGATGCCGCGACCATTCAAAAAGGCGAATGGCAGAATGACGTCGGCAGCGCCAGCGCCCTGTACGAAGAGTATTATCAGAAGCTGAAAGCGGGTCGCTAGTTACCGGCAAAATCTGCGCGAAAGGCTCACGCCCTTCGCGCCTAAAAGCGCGTTGTGTGATTACCCGGCTATCTCTTTCAGCAGTTTATCCACATAACGCGGTACTTCCTTGCTCGCCAGGCCGTAATGCTTCTCTTCAAACTCGCTGCCCACCTGGCTCGGCTCAAGATTTAGCTCAACCGTATGGGCGCCCTGCAGTCGCGCTTCATGAACAAAACCTGCCGCCGGATAGACGTGCCCGGAGGTGCCGATGGCAATAAAAATATCAGCCTCGGCCAGCGCCAGATAAATTTCATCCATATCCAGCGGCATCTCTCCAAACCACACTACATGCGGACGCAGCGGCGCCGGGAACTGGCAGCAGTGGCACTTGTCATCCGCCGTCACATCGCCGGTCCACTCCAGTACTTGTCCGCTCCACGAACAGCGCACCTTCAGCAGCTCGCCGTGCATATGAATCACCCGACGGTTGCCGGCGCGTTCATGCAGATTATCGATATTCTGGGTGACCAGCAGAAAATGGTCACCCAGCGCCTCTTCCAGCCGCGCCAGCGCCTGATGCGCCGCGTTAGGCACGATATCCGGGCTTTGCAGCTGGCGACGACGAGCGTTGTAAAACGCCTGCACCAGCGCCGGGTCGCGAGCGAAGCCTTCCGGCGTCGCCACATCTTCAACCCGATGCTCTTCCCACAGGCCATCGGCGGCGCGGAAGGTTTTAATTCCCGATTCCGCCGAAATACCCGCCCCGGTCAGCACCACTACTCTTGGTTTTTCCATCGTTTCTAAAGTCTCCTTATCTTCGCCGAAAAAAATCCGCTGACGCAGACGGTCATGTAACCGACGTTTGTTGCGGCGAAATCGACTTAATCGATGTAAGCGGCGCGACTGCATAGCTACCTCTGTCATTAATGAGTCAGATGAAGAAAAGCCGCTCCGCGCATGCCGCCGGCATCACCATGACGCGCACGCTCTATACGCGGCGCGCTGGCGACCGGAAGCAAATGTCGCGGCAGGCGCTGCGCCAGTCCTTCTGTAATTGCAGTAAAGTTAGACAATCCTCCGCCAAGCACCAGCAGATCCGGGTCGACAATGGTTAAAATATTTCCCAGGCAGACCGCCAGCAGGTCGAGATAGCGCTCAACGTGCTCATGTGCTTTTGCGTCCCCCTGCTGCCAGAGTGCAACAATCTCTGGCGAGGTGAAGGATTGTTGATAAAAATAGTCGTACAGCCAGGCGAAACCACGGCCAGAAAGGTAATTTTCAATGCAGCCCAGTTGACCGCAGCCGCAGCGGACCAGTGGAAAATCACGTCCTACCACGTCCAGTGCATCTACCGGCAGACGGATATGACCAAACTCGCCGGTGATATAGTGATGCCCGGTAATCGATTTACCGTTAAGCACCAGACCACCGCCGACGCCGGTGCCAAGAATCAGCCCCATGACCAGCGGATACCGGGCAAATTCATCATCCCAGGCTTCGGAGAGCGCAAAACAGTTAGCATCGTTATCCAGACGCGCGTCGCGCCCCAGACGTTCGCTCAGATCGGCCCGCAATCGCCTGCCGCTGGCGGCGGGCACATTAGCGGCATACAGCGTACCATCTTCCGTTTCCGGCATTCCAGGAATACCGATTCCCACCGAACCCTGGCAGCCAAAACGCTGGTCGGCCTCCTGAACCAGCGCTTCTATCGCCTGTAAAAATGCCTCATAGCTCGCTTTCGGCGTGGCGACGCGTTTTTCCCACCGTAGTCGCCGCGCTTTATCAAAAACGCCTAACGCTATCTTGCTGCCGCCGATGTCAAATCCATAGTACATTTCAGCAATTCCTCTTGAGTCGTCAGCAACGCTGACGATGACGATAAATTACTGGCCGCTCAGCACCCTCGCCGGGTCAATACGGCTGGCGCGGCGGGCGGGATACCAGCTGGCCAGCAAACTCAGCAACAGTGCCGTCACCAGCACGTAAACGACATCCAGCCAGTGCAGTTCAGACGGCAGGAAGTCAATAAAATAGATGTCGCCGGAGAGGAATTTATGCCCGATCACAGCCTCAATACCGTTAATCATCGCCGTCAGATTAAGTGCGGAGATAACGCCAATCGCTGCGCCAATCAGGCTCCCTACCGAACCGGCAAGTAAACCATACCATACGAAAATCGCGCGGATCAGGCCGTCTTTCGCGCCAAGCGTTCGCAACACCGCAATGTCGCCGCTTTTATCTTTCACCGCCATCACCAGGGTAGAGACGATGTTAAAGCAGGCGACGCCAATCACCAGCACCATCGCCAGATACATAATGGCGCGGATCATTTGAATATCGCGATACATATAACCATAGGTGCCTATCCAGCTCTTGATGTACACATAATTGTTGGTCACTTCGCCGGCATCGCGCACCAGCGTATTGGCATGGAAGACGTCAGTCACTTTAATGGCGATACCGGTTACGCTGCTGCCCATATCAAGATACTGCTGCGCATCCTGCATCGGAATCATGGCAAAACTATGATCGAGCTGGCCGCTAAGTTGCAAAATACCGGTGACGTGAAGTCTGACACGCTTTGGCTGCAGCAGCTGATGCTCAGCGTCGGCGTTGGGGATCATGATGGAAATCCAGTCGCCCTGCTTAACATGCAGCGCGTCGGCGACGCCTTTACCAAGGATCACCTGCTGTTCACCGGCTGTAAAGCTGGCCCAGGCGTTATTCTGCACAAAATGGGGTAATGCGCTGAGGCGACTCTCCTGCTGCGGATCGACGCCTTTCACCTGAATTGCGCGCATGTTACTGCCGCTCTCCACCAGTCCGGTGAAGTTGATATAGGGGGCGGCAGCAACAATACCTTTCACCTTTTCAACCCTGGCGAGCGCATCCTGCCAGTTATTCCACGGCTGCTTAACCGGTTCAATTTCGCCGTGCGGCACGACCGCCAGAATGCGGTTGTTCAGCTCGCGCTCAAAGCCGTTCATCGCGCTCAGGCCAACAATCAGCACCGCGACGCCCAGCGCGATGCCGATGGTGGAGATAACCGAAATCAGCGATACCATCCCGCCGCGCCGCCGTCCACGGCTAAAGCGCAGGGCAATCAATAACGATAACGGAGAAGCCATTACTCGGCCCCCATCAGGGAAAGGGTATCGGTCAGACGCCCGTCGCGCATCTCCAGCTGACGACCCATGCGTTTTGCCAGTTGCAGATCATGGGTAACCACCAGAAATGCGGTGCCCTGCGCCGCATTCAGTTCACCGAGCAGTTGAAAAATACTGTCGGCATTACGGGCATCAAGGTTACCGGTAGGTTCATCCGCCAGCACCAGACGCGGTTTATTGACCAGCGCGCGCGCAATGGCGACCCGCTGGCGCTCACCGCCTGAAAGCTCGGACGGGCGGTGGCCGCTGCGGTGCTCAAGCCCGACAGCGTGCAGCATCGCTTTCGCCTGACGCTCAATCTCCGCCGCTTTCTGCTTACCAATCAGCAGCGGCATCGCCACGTTTTCCAGGGCGGTAAAATCGGGCAGCAGATGGTGAAACTGATAGATAAATCCCAGTTCACGGTTGCGCAGGTCAGCACGGGCGGCGGCAGAGAGCTGGCTCATCGGCTGGCCGGAAAAGATAACATCGCCGGCGGTCGGCGTATCCAGCCCGCCAAGCAGATGTAACAGGGTACTCTTGCCGGAACCGGAGGAACCGACAATCGCCATCATCTCACCCTCTTCAATGCTGAAGCTGACATTATGCAACACGTCGGTGTGTACGGTGCCTTCCTGATAGCGTTTGCACAGGTTGTCGCATTGCAGCAGGATCTTATTCATAACGTAAAGCCTCAGCGGGTTGAGTGGCGGCAGCGCGCCATGAAGGATACAACGTAGACAGTAATGCCAGGACCATCGCCACCAGGGCAATCACAATCACCTGCAGCGGCTCAATGGCCACCGGCAGCGCGGCACCGTCAAGAAACGCGCCGATAATCGGCATCAGATTATTTAACTGGCTGGCAAGCAGCGTGCCGAGCCCGGCGCCCAGCAGCGCGCCGACGATGCCAGCGCTGGCCCCCTGGACCATAAAGATCAGCATAATCTGCCGCGGCGTCAGGCCCAGAGTCTGCAAAATCGCCACTTCTCCCTGTTTCTCCATCACCATCATTCCCAGCGAGGTAATGATGTTAAACGCGGCAACGGCGACGATCAGGCTCAGCAGCAGGCCCATCATATTTTTTTCCATCCGTACGGCCTGAAACAGTTCGCCCTTACGCTCGCGCCAGTCCTGCCATTTGGTGCCTGCCGGCAGCGTCTGCTGGCTCAGGGTATCGACCTGTAAAGGATGACTCAGCCACAGACGCCAGCCGGTAATATTACCCAGCGGGTAACGCATCAGGCGCGAGGCGTCGTCAATATTGGTCAACATCTGATAGCCATCGACTTCACTGTTGGCAGCAAAGGTGCCGATCACATTAAACAGACGCTGGCTGGGAACCCGCCCCATCGGCGTGAACTGGCTGGCGGAAGGCACCATCACGCGAATCTGGTCGCCGCGATTAACCCCCAGTTGCCCTGCCAGTTGCTCACCGAGGATCACGTTATATTTTCCTGGCTGCAGATCGCTCTGCTTCACGTTAACCAGATATGGCGTCAAAGGATCTTTTTGGGCCGGATCGATCCCCAACATCACGCCAACCGCCACGCTGCGGGCGCTTTGCAGCACCACATCGCCGGTGGTTAACGGCGCAATACGGGTAACACCCTGTAATTTAACGGCGCTTTCCGGTAGCTTCTGCGGGTTCAGGGACCCATTCTGGGCGCTAAGAATGGCCTGCGGCATCAGCCCCAGGATGTTATTTTGCAGTTCACGTTCAAAGCCGTTCATCACCGACAAAACGGTGACCAGCGCCATCACGCCAAGCGTAATGCCAATGGTCGAGAGCCAGGAGACGAAACGACCGAAGCGGTCGGCTGCGCGGCCGCGCATATAGCGGAGGCCGATAAAAAGTGCGGCAGGTTGATACATGTAATCCATCTGATTGCTGATAGCCGATGCCCGAGTATATAAGCGATTATGGACAGCGTAAATGTCTGATACCTGACGATTTTATTAGCAATTGGTCTATAAACATAATAAAAACATAAGGATAGTAAGGTCAGTGCTGATTTATCTTTACGCTTATCAGAGTCCGTTACATTTTTGCCCGCAACATAACACTGGCGATACGGGTTGGCGAATCCGGATCGATCGCGGATAATCACCCTATTGAATATCAGCGAGTTGCCCTCCATATCGGCAAAGCGAATCCCCAAGAGACTATGATACCGTCTATGCCTGAACAATATCGATACTCCTTGCCGGTTAACGCTGGCGATCAGCGCCAGCTCGGCGAACTTACCGGCGCGGCCTGCGCCACTCTGGTGGCGGAAATGGCCGAACGCCATCGTGGTCCGGTGGTTCTGATTGCCCCCGATATGCAAAATGCCCTGCGTCTGAATGATGAAATCAGCCAGTTTACCGACAGCATGGTGGCGGGCCTGGCGGACTGGGAAACGCTCCCCTACGACAGTTTCTCCCCGCATCAGGACATCATCTCTTCTCGCCTCGCGACCCTGTACCAGCTACCGACGATGGAACGCGGCGTATTAATTGTCCCGGTCAGCACGCTGATGCAGCGCGTCTGTCCGCATAATTTTCTTCACGGCCACGCGCTGGTGATGAAAAAAGGTCAGCGTCTGTCGCGCGATGCGCTGCGCGCCCAACTGGATAGCGCCGGCTATCGTCACGTCGACCAGGTCATGGAGCACGGCGAATATGCTACGCGCGGCGCATTGCTCGACCTGTTCCCTATGGGCAGCGAACAGCCTTACCGCCTCGATTTTTTCGATGACGAAATCGACAGCTTGCGTCTGTTTGACGTTGATAGCCAGCGCACGCTGGAGGAAGTCGCCAGCATCAACCTGCTTCCGGCGCACGAGTTCCCGACCGACCAGGCGGCCATAGAGATCTTCCGCAGCCAGTGGCGCGACCGTTTTGAGGTGAAACGCGACGCCGAACATATTTATCAGCAGGTCAGTAAAGGCACGCTGCCTGCGGGGATCGAATACTGGCAGCCGCTGTTCTTTAACGAGCCGCTGCCGCCGCTATTCAGTTATTTCCCGCCGAAGACGTTAATCGTTAACACCGGCGATCTGGAGGCCAGCGCCGAACGCTTCCACAATGAGACCCGCGCGCGTTTTGAAAATCGCGGCGTCGACCCGATGCGTCCGCTTCTGCCGCCGGAACAGCTATGGCTGCGCTGTGATGAACTGTTTAGCGAGCTGAAAAAATGGCCGCGCGTACAGCTCAAAACGGAACGTCTGGCGGATAAAGCCGCCAATACCAATCTTGGTTATCAAACCTTACCCGAACTGGCGATTCAGGCGCAGAACAAAGCGCCGATGGATAACCTGCGTCGGTTCCTTGAGTCCTTCAGCGGGCCGGTTATTTTTTCCGTAGAGAGCGAGGGGCGTCGCGAAGCGCTGAGTGAAATGCTGGCGCGAATTAAAGTGGCGCCAAAACATATTTTGCGCCTTGAAGAGGCGACTGGTGACGGACGCTATCTGATGATTGGCGCGGCTGAGCATGGCTTTATCGACAGCCAGCGTAATCTGGCGTTGATTTGCGAAAGCGACATGCTGGGTGAGCGCGTCGCCCGCCGCCGTCAGGATTCGCGACGCACGATTAACCCGGACACCTTAATCCGTAATCTGGCGGAACTGCATATCGGCCAGCCGGTGGTACATCTTGAGCATGGTGTCGGGCGCTACGCGGGCATGACCACGCTTGAAGCAGGCGGCATCAACGGCGAATACCTGATGCTGACCTACGCCAACGATGCCAAACTGTACGTACCGGTTTCATCTTTGCATTTGATCAGCCGTTACGCCGGTGGCGCGGAAGAGAATGCGCCGCTGCATAAGCTGGGCGGCGATGCGTGGGCGCGGGCGCGCCAAAAAGCGGCCGAGAAAGTGCGCGATGTCGCCGCTGAGCTGCTGGATATCTACGCCCAGCGTGCGGCGAAAGAAGGCTACGCATTTAAACATGATAAAGAGCAGTATCAGCTATTCTGCGACAGCTTCCCATTCGAAACCACGCCCGATCAGGCGCAGGCCATTAACGCCGTCTTGAGCGATATGTGTCAACCACTGGCGATGGATCGCCTGGTCTGCGGCGATGTCGGCTTCGGCAAAACCGAAGTGGCTATGCGTGCCGCCTTTCTGGCGGTCGAAAACCATAAGCAGGTGGCAGTGCTGGTGCCCACCACCCTGCTCGCCCAGCAGCACCTCGATAACTTCCGCGATCGCTTCGCTAACTGGCCGATACGCATTGAGATGCTTTCACGCTTTCGTAGCGCCAAAGAGCAGGCGCAGATCCTCGAACAGGTGGCGGAAGGGAAAATCGATATTCTTATCGGCACCCATAAGCTGCTGCAGCCGGACGTAAAGCTGCGCGATCTCGGTCTGTTGATTGTTGATGAAGAGCACCGCTTTGGCGTACGTCACAAAGAGCGTATCAAAGCGATGCGCGCCAACGTCGATATCCTGACCCTGACCGCCACGCCAATCCCGCGAACCCTGAATATGGCGATGAGCGGCATGCGCGACCTGTCGATTATCGCCACGCCGCCCGCCCGTCGTCTGGCAGTCAAAACCTTCGTTCGCGAATATGACGCGCTGGTGGTTCGCGAGGCGATCCTGCGTGAGGTACTGCGCGGCGGCCAGGTCTACTATCTCTACAATGATGTGGAAAATATCCAAAAAGCGGCGGACAGGCTGGCTGAACTGGTGCCGGAAGCGCGTATCGCCATCGGCCACGGACAGATGCGCGAGCGCGAGCTGGAACGGGTGATGAACGATTTCCATCATCAGCGCTTTAACGTGCTGGTGTGTACCACCATTATTGAAACCGGGATCGATATTCCAACCGCCAACACCATTATTATCGAGCGCGCCGATCACTTCGGTCTGGCGCAGTTGCACCAGTTGCGCGGTCGCGTTGGGCGCTCGCACCATCAGGCCTACGCCTGGCTACTGACGCCGCATCCAAAAGCCATGAGCACCGATGCGCAAAAACGCCTTGAGGCTATCGCTTCGCTGGAAGATCTTGGCGCCGGATTCGCGCTGGCAACCCACGATCTTGAAATTCGCGGCGCCGGTGAACTGCTGGGTGAGGATCAGAGCGGTTCCATGGAAACCATTGGCTTCTCGCTGTATATGGAGCTGCTGGAAAACGCCGTTGATGCGCTGAAAGCCGGACGCGAGCCATCGCTGGAAGATCTCACCAGCCAGCAGACCGAAGTGGAACTGCGCATGCCGTCGCTGCTGCCGGACGACTTTATCCCGGACGTGAATACCCGCCTGTCGTTCTATAAGCGCATTGCCAGCGCGAAGAACGAAAATGAGCTGGAAGAGATCAAGGTCGAGCTTATCGATCGCTTTGGCATGTTGCCGGACCCGGCAAGAAACCTGCTTGATATTGCCCGGTTACGTCAGCAGGCGCAGAAACTGGGGATCCGTAAGCTGGAGAGTAACGAAAAAGGCGGCATCATTGAGTTCAACGAGAAGAATAACGTTAATCCACTATGGTTAATTGGCCTGCTGCAGAAACAGCCTCAGCACTACCGGCTGGATGGCCCCACGAGGCTGAAGTTTATGCAGGATCTTACTGAACGTAAAATGCGAATGGACTGGGTGCGCCAGTTTATGCGCCAGCTGGAAGAGAACGCCGCCGCATAGGGGTATCCGGGATGCGGTATTCCGTATCCCGGTCCGTTCCCCGTCACTAGCGGAAAAATTTACAAACATTTTGCACTCTTCCGGCACTTCCTGATACTCGCTACGCCATAATGCAGTGACTTTGCGTATAAAAATAAATGGTTAGTGATTATGGAGTTAGGGTGATGAAACGCTGTTCACGCATTTCCGTCTGGCTAAGGATGATAGCCATTACCGCCACGCTGGCGCTACCCGCGCACGCCAGTACCTGGCCACTTCCCCCGCCTGATAGCCGTCTGGTCGGACAAAACCAGTTTCACGTCGTTGAGAATAACGGCGGCTCTCTCGAAGCCATCGCCAAAAAATACAACGTGGGTTTTCTGGCTCTGCTACAGGCCAATCCCGGCGTTGATGCTTACGTTCCGCGCGCCGGTAGCGTGCTGACCATTCCGCAACAGACCCTGCTGCCCGATACCCCGCGCGAAGGATTGGTCATTAATCTGGCTGAACTTCGTCTCTACTACTATCCGCCGGACAGAAATGAGGTCACCGTTTACCCGATTGGCATTGGTCAGTTGGGCAGCGATACCGTCACTCCGACGATGGTTACCACCGTCTCGGATAAACGCGCTAACCCCACCTGGACGCCAACGGCCAATATCCGCGCCCGTTATAAAGCAATGGGCATTGAACTACCTGCCGTGGTACCCGCCGGACCCGATAACCCGATGGGTCATCACGCCATTCGTCTGGCGGCATACGGCGGCGTGTATCTGCTGCATGGCACCAACGCGGATTTCGGTATTGGTATGCGCGTTAGTTCCGGCTGTATCCGCCTGCGCGATGACGACATTAAAACGCTGTACAACGAAATAACGCCGGGAACAAAAGTCACGATTATTAATACGCCAGTGAAGGCTTCCGTTGAGCCCAACGGTACCCGGCTGGTGGAAATTCATCAGCCGCTGTCGAAGCATATTGATGACGATCCGCGAACGCTGCCGATGACGCTTGACGACAGCATGCAGGCTTTTAAACAGTCGCCGTTAACCGATGAAGAGGTGATGGTGCGCGCCATGGCGCTGCGTTCAGGAATGCCGGTTGACGTCACCCGCGACGATTACGTTACCCAACAGTCGCTATAGGTCACGATTCCACAGACTTTCATCGTCTGTCTGCCACCTTGCCGGATGAAGCCCGCCGCCTGTTCAGCGCCATAAAAACAGGCGGCCTTCATCGGCCTTCGAGCCCATGCGCGGAAACACGATATCGCTTTCCCCGAACCCCCGATTAAGTATTCGCTTCTGGCTGACCATCAAATCGGGTTATGCGCGGCCAATAGCGTTTAACCGAAGGGGTGTACGCCATGCCTCAAATTTATTTGTAGATCACTGCTGTCCCGTGCAGGTTATTCGGACCGGAGACGGAAGTAATACGGTAAGCGCTTGCGCCCATCTTATCCGCTTTTTGCGCCAGTTGTTGTTCCAGCGAACCCAGGTTAGTCCCGGCTGAGGCGGAAACGGTGCCGATTTTGTGCTGCCCTGCCGGCGTTGACTGAACTTCAACCGCCGCAAAGCTGGCGAAAGAGAGTGAGCTAAGGACAGCGGCGATGGCAACTACAGTGCTATTTTTCATGATGATATACCTGTGCAGATGAATGATTTTGTTGGAACCAACACATTAAATTAACGATCGATAAATAAATGATAATGTGAAGCAAATCACGCGTCAAACCATTTTTATAATGAGCGTTACAATATTAACAAACAGTTTGAAATTCATACGGATATGAATTATTTATTTTTAATCTGACAGTGCTGGTAGCCGGTAAGGTTTGTTTTTATAATACCCTTTCAACATACCAACACAGGTACAACGGCACCATGACAACTGATGTTCAAAGTTGCACAAAAAAAAGCCGTGGCCGACCTAAAGTGTTCGACAGGGAAGCGGCGCTGGATAAGGCCATGACACTCTTCTGGAAGCACGGCTATGAAGCTACTTCTCTCGCCGATTTGGTTGAGGCGACGGGCGCTAAAGCCCCAACGCTATACGCCGAATTTGTAAATAAAGAGGGATTGTTTCGCGCAGTGCTGGATCGCTATATCTCTCGTTTTGCCGCCAGACATGAAGCATTACTGCTTGATGAAGACAAATCCGTCGATCAGGCATTGCGCGATTATTTCACCGCCGTCGCCACCTGTTTCACCAGCAAAGAAACACCAGCCGGCTGCTTTATGATCAACACTTCCGCGGCGCTGGCGGCCTCATCTACCGATATTGCCAATACCGTAAAATCACGGCACGCAATGCAGGAACAGACACTCACCCAGTTTCTTCTGAAGCGACAGCGCCGTGGTGAATTACCGCCAGACGGCGATGTAAATCAGCTGGCGCAGTTCCTCAATTGCATATTACAAGGGATGTCGATCAGTGCCCGGGAAGGCGCTGATTTCACTAAAATCATGCAAATCGCCGAAACGACGCTGCGCCTGTGGCCGCTGGTTCTCCACCACCAGGCTGTCTGACAAAAGCGCGGATTCTGGAATTTTCCGGCCGCGCTTCGCCTGTGCGGGACTGGCTCACTGCATGACATGCTGATATTCGTGATTTTCCTTGCCGGGTAAGGCGTCATCCGCCCCCCGGCAGAAAGGCGAGCGCAGTTGCTGATACAGGCTTATCATCACTGTCACCGATTTTTCTTTCCGGCTTTTCCATTTAATTTCCCCTCCCGCCTTGACCACACATTTAATAGTACTTTCAATAGCTTATTTGATTAATTTTCGAGAATGATATTGATAACAATAATCAATACGGGCAAACTTCAGCCTTGAATATTTCTCTTTATTTCAGTTTGTAACAAACGGTGCACCTGTGCCGGAAATTAAAACAACAATATCGTAAATTCAGAAAAGGAATGAGCATGAAAAAACGTCTCTGGGTGCTTAACCCACTGCTGCTGGCAAGCGCCCTCCCCGCCTGGTCCGCTGATGACAATATGATCGTCAGCGCCAACCGCACGCACCGTACCGTCGCTGAAATGGCCCAGACCACCTGGGTTATTGAAGGACAGGAAATTGAACAACAGGTTCAGGGCGGTAAAGAATTCAAAGATGTACTGGCACAGTTGATCCCCGGTATCGACGTCAGCAGCCAGGGACGGACCAACTACGGTATGAATATGCGTGGTCGAGCCATTGTGGTGTTGATTGACGGCGTTCGCCTGAACTCCTCCCGTACCGACAGCCGTCAGCTCGACGCCATTGATCCTTTTAACATTGAGCACATTGAGGTGATCTCCGGGGCAACATCGCTGTACGGTGGCGGCAGTACCGGCGGTCTTATCAATATTGTCACCAAAAAGGGCCAGCAGGAGCGCCAGGTCGACCTGGAACTGGGAGGAAAAACCGGCTTTGCCAATCGTAACGATCATGACGAGCGCGTCGCAGCAGCGGTGAGCGGCGGTACCGACCACGCTTCCGGTCGGCTGTCCGTGGCATATCAGCGTTTTGGCGGCTGGTATGATGGTAACAACGACGCGCTACTCCTCGATAATACTCAGACCGGGCTTCAGCATTCCGATCGCCTGGATGTGATGGCAACGGGAACCGTTGAAATTGACAATAACCGTCAACTGCAGCTAATAACCCAATACTATAAAAGCCAGGGTGACGATTACGGGCTGTACCTGGGTGAAAATATGTCGGCGGTGACCGGCAAGGGTAAAGCCTTTACCACTAACGGCCTGAATTCCGACCGCGTTCCCGGCACTGAACGCCACCTGATGAGTCTCCAGTACTCGGATGCCGATTTCTTCGGCCAGAACCTGATAAGCCAGGTCTATTATCGCGACGAGTCCCTGACCTTTTACCCTTTCCCTACACTCAGCAATGGTCAGGTCAGCAGTTTCTCTTCTTCAAAGCAGGATACCGATCAATACGGCGCGAAAATAACCCTGAATAGCCAGCCGCTGAATGGCTGGGACCTGACATGGGGAGTGGATGCCGACCACGAAACCTTCAATGCCAACCAGATGTTCTTTGATTTGGACCAGGCGATGTCTTCCGGCGGGCTCAGCAATCAGGCTATCTATACCACCGGTCGCTACCCTGGCTACAGTATTACCAACCTGGCGCCGTTCCTGCAGTCCAGCTATGACCTGAACGATATCTTTACCCTCAGCGGCGGCGTGCGCTATCAGTGGACGGAAAACCGGGTCGACGATTTCGTAGGTTACGCCCAGCAACAGGCTGTCGCCAGCGGCGCGGCCAATTCAGCGGATGCGATTCCCGGCGGAAAAACCGATTACGATAACGTTTTATTTAACGCCGGGATTGTCGCCCATCTTACCGCGCGTCAGCAGACCTGGTTTAACTTCTCTCAAGGCGTTGAACTACCGGATCCGGGTAAATACTACGGCATCGGAAAATATGGCGCAGCGGTCAATGGTCACCTTCCACTGCTCTCAAGTGTGAACATCGGCGACTCGCCGCTGCAGGGAATTAAAGTCAACTCTTACGAGCTTGGCTGGCGTTACACGGGTGATAATCTGCGGACCCAACTGGCGGCTTACTACTCAACTTCCGACAAAACCATCGCCGTCAACCGTACCGATATGACGATTAACGTACAGTCGGACAAACGTCGCATTTATGGCGTAGAAGGTGCGGTGGATTACGTCTTCCCGAACAGCGACTGGCTCGCAGGGGCAAACTTTAATGTTCTGAAATCCCAGGTGAAGAGCCACGGTCGCTGGCAGAAGTGGGATGTTACGCTCGCCTCCCCATCAAAAGCCACCGTATGGGTAGGCTGGACGCCGGATCCGTGGTCGCTGCGGGTACAGAGCCAGCAGGTGTTTGATTTAAGCGACGCCAGCGGTAATAAACTCGACGGTTATAATACCGTGGACTTTATCGGTAGCTACGCACTTCCTCTCGGTAAGCTCACCTTCAGCATTGAGAACCTGCTCAATGAAGACTATGTCACTCTCTGGGGGCAACGCGCACAGTTGCTTTACAGCCCGACCTACGGCAGCAGCGCGCTATACGAGTACAAAGGACGCGGCCGCACCTTTGGCCTGAATTATTCTCTGAGCTTCTGATAAAGCGCCCCTCAGCCTGTGCGCCTGAGGGGCTACTATCATTACTTATGCGTTATTTGGGCCATTTCTCTCTTACAGGGGCGCGGCAAGCCGGGTTCAACGCTGTGTCACCCGGCTCACTGAATTAAGTAAGCCCACATTATCCGGGTACTGAGATAAATGCCCCTTTTACGCTTTATTCGTCAGAATCAGTTGACCATTGCTGTCCAGCGGAATTTGCTTACCGGGATCGCGTTCCATACGAATTTTGCCTTTCTGGTCGCCAATTTTATAAGTGACGTCATAACCCAGCACTTTTTCCGATTTGTCGTACACGGTTTTGCAGCGCTGCTGCGTGGTGGTGTAGGTATCCCCCTCCTGCATTGATCCCTGGATCTGGTTACCGGCATAGCCACCGCCCAGCGCCCCCACCACGGTGGCGACATCACGCCCGCGTCCGCCGCCAAACTGATGACCAATAACCCCACCGGCGACGGCGCCTAAAACGGAACCGGCGATACGGTTTTCATCCTGCACCGGACGACGATGGGTAACGGTGACGTTCCGGCACTCCTGGCGTGGCGTTTTGATACGCTCTTTTATTGGCGTACTGGACACCACCTGCGCATACTGCGGGCCGCGATCGAACACGTTAAGACCGGCAACAGCTGCGACGCCCAGCGCGGCGGCCACGCCAATCCCTATACCCGCCAACATTGATTTATTCACGGGAGATCCTCCTTTATTGCTATTGTCCGTCATTCTGTAATTCAGACATAAGGCTCGAAAATAAGAAAGAGGATGAAAAGTGCGTGAGGATACGTAAAAGCGGTGTAATTAAGATGAATCCGAGAAAATAACCGGCCTCTGGCAGGTAATGCCGGTCAGTTAAGCGAGCCATCGGCGTTTTATGCTGTTTTATTTGCGGCTCTGATGCTGTACGAGGGCTGATGGATATCGCCTGTTTTTTCATGACATGCAGCAGCCGGGTAGCCGCAGATTGATTACGGGCTCACCGCATGGGAGTTGTGCGCACCAAGGAAACCCGGCGAGAACGCAGGCGCGCATCCAGGACTGGCCGCCAGGACGGCGGCCAGAGACAGGGAACCTTAATGCAGCTTCAGACGCGGACGAATAATACGGTTGATACGTCCGACCAGCATCATCAGACCGGTTTTAAAGTAACCATGCAGGGCAATCTGATGCATACGGTATAAAGAGATATAGACGAAACGCGCAATACGCCCTTCAATCATCATAGAGCCGCGCATCAGGTTACCCATCAGGCTCCCGACGGTTGAATAATTAGAGAGCGACACCAGCGAACCGTGATCTTTATAGGTATATGATTTCAGCGGTTTGCCTTTCGTTTGCGCCAGAATATTGTGCAGAGCACAGGTCGCCATCTGGTGCGCCGCCTGCGCGCGCGGCGGCACAAAACCCCCTTCCGGACGAGCACAGGATGCGCAGTCGCCAATCGCATAGATATCCGGGTCGCGCGTCGTTTGCAGCGTCGCTTCCACCACCAGTTGGTTGATGCGGTTAGTTTCCAGCCCCCCGATCTCTTTCATAAAGTCCGGCGCTTTAATCCCGGCAGCCCAGACCATCAGATCAGCATCAATAAACTCGCCGTCTTTCGTGTGCAGACCGTTGGCATCAGCGCTGGTGACCATGGTTTTGGTCAATACGCGAACGCCAAGTTTGGTCAGCTCGCTGTGCGCGGCGCCTGAAATACGTTCCGGCAGAGCCGGCAGGATACGCTCCCCGGCTTCAACCAGGGTCACGTTCAGGGCTTCATTGGTCAGCCCTTTATAACCGTAGCTGTGCAGCTGTTTCACCGCATTGTGCAGTTCGGCCGACAGCTCAACGCCGGTCGCTCCGCCGCCGACGATCGCGATATTCACCTTACCGTTCGCGCCGAGATTCGCCGAGTACTTGAGGAACAGATCCAACATTTCCTGATGGAAACGGCGCGCCTGATGCGGGTTATCGAGGAAAATGCAATTCTCTTTCACCCCCGGGGTATTGAAATCGTTTGAGGTGCTTCCCAGCGCCATCACCAGCGTATCATATGACAGCTTACGTTCAGCCACCAGCAGCTCACCCTTATCGTTACGTAGCTCGCTCAGGGTGATGGTTTTCGCTTCGCGGTTAATATCAACCACCGACCCGAGCTGGAACTGAAAACCGTGATTGCGGGCGTGGGCCAGATAGCTCAGCGCATCGACGCCTTCGTCAAGTGAACCGGTCGCGACTTCATGCAGTAGCGGTTTCCACAGATGGCTGTGGTTACGATCGACCAGCGTAATTTTTGCTTTTTTACCGCGGCCCAGCTTTTTACCCAACTGAGTGGCCAGCTCCAGCCCTCCGGCACCGCCACCCACAATCACTATTTTTTTCAATGGTGTAGTCACGCAACCCCCTAAAATTATTAACCAATTGTTAATTAAAAGTTATTAAAATAGCCTTTATTTAACAACAGGTTACGGAAGTGAAACCATTCAGCGAGATCGAGAATAACATGAACGGTGCATTGGTCATACCAAAATTGATATGCATCAAGTTTTACTGCATATTTTTTGTGCACACAATCACATATACACCAAATAATCCGCCTTACGGGGCAAAAACGAGGCTGATGACAGGCTCGTGCCCGCTGACATAATGTGCGCACATTTCTGCAGGATGACGGTCAACAACATCCACCATTTCTGGTGGCGGAAGAATACGCTTCCTCAACAATGTGAAAACGTGTAGCCAACGCGTCGACAATCAGAAAAAGACGGGAGAGGTGAAAACGCCCGCAGCATCTTAACGCTGCGGGCCGGGGAGATCAGCCGAGGGTTTTAAAGGCCTTTATACGCTGAAGATGCGGAGAGATATTTTTAAATTTGTGGGTCTGTTCTTCATCCCAGATTATCTCGTAGTAACGGCTCAGCAAGTCCGCCGAACGCTGGCTATTCAGCGCTTCGTCCTGCCGTGACAGCACAACCAGACAACGATCGCGGTTTTTTTCGCGGAAATTGTCCACGCACTTGGTAGCGATATCCGCATACTCTTCCGGCCGATCAATCTTCCCTTCCATGTTTTCATGGGGAAACAGATTCGGGTTCAGAATAGTTTGACGAATATCGCAAAGGAAGCCAATCCGCTCCGCCCAGAAACCACCGAGGCCCACGCCGCAAATCAACGGGCAAGCGTCGGCGCTAAGCTGCAGCATCTTATCGACCTCTTTTAACAAGTGCTGCATATCATGTTTGGGATGCCGCGTGCTGTAGCTAATCAACCGGACATCAGGGTCGATAAACTGTAGCTGAAGCACCTTCTCATGGTTACCGGGGCTGTTTGAGTCAAAACCATGTAAATAAATAATCATCGCATCCTCACCAGACAACAACGCCGTTCAGGTTAATTATGCTGATTTCGCCTCCAGCCAGCGCGCCTGAAGCTGCTCCAGTTGCGCGCTAATCGTCTTCCAGCGGGCGGAATCCCTTAACGCCTGACGACTAAACGAACCTTTATGATACAATTTTGTAACACGCTCTGCTTTGATCGGCGACAGGTTATCCAGCACGCTGACCGCACCTTTACGATTATTGCAAACGAGGATCATATCGCAACCCGCATCCAGCGATGCCTGTCCTCGTTCAGCGTAACTGCCCATAATCGCCGCCCCTTCCATCGACAGATCGTCAGAGAAAATCACCCCGTCAAAACCCAGCTCACCGCGCAGAACGGTTTTTAGCCAGTGAGCGGAGCCGCTCGCCGGTCGTGGGTCAACATCGCTGTAGATAACGTGGGCAGGCATGATGGCGTCAAGCCGCTGCTCGCTAATAAGCGTGCGAAACACGGCCATATCTCTGGCGCGAATTTCCGCTTCCGTGCGCGGGTCTCGCGGCGTCTCTTTATGGGAATCGGCCGTCACCGCGCCGTGCCCCGGAAAGTGCTTACCCGTCGTTTTCATGCCCGCGCCGTGCATCCCGTCGATGAAATGGCGGGCTATCGCCAGCGCTTTTTCGGGCTCTTCATGATATGCGCGCTCGCCGATCGCGGCGCTGATATGACCAACATCCAGCACCGGCGCAAAGCTAATATCAATGTCCATGGCGATCATTTCACTGGCCATCAGCCAGCCTGCCTCTTCAGCCAGTCTGCCGCCCTCTTCCATGCCCAGCAACGCCGCGAAGGATTGCGCCGCGGGAAGACGGGTAAAACCTTCGCGAAAACGCTGCACGCGACCGCCCTCCTGATCGACGGCCACCACCAGATGGTTTCGCGATGCCTCACGAATCTGGCGAACCAGTTCACGTAGCTGCGCCGGATCGTGGTAGTTGCGGGTAAACAGTATTAACCCGCCAACCAACGGATGGGCCAGAATCTCTCGCTCTTCCGCATCCAGTTCAAAACCTTCGACATCCAACATTACCGGCCCCACATAAACCTCTCTTTATCCTTTTATTCGTTGTCTGACTGACGCCATATTTCATCCGCCAGCGCGATAAACTGTCGGTCGCCGGTTTGCTGCCAGCGTCGTTCGTACCATCCTGCCATCAGCAACCGCACCCACGGACGCCAGCGCCGTATTTGTCGCCAGAGCTGACGCTCATCAATATGTGCCTGTTTCGCATATTCTGCAGCTAACCGGCGACGAGTAACCGGATCGACCCATACCGCCGCCAGCTCCAGCGCAATATCGCCATCCCCTGCATATTCCCAGTCAATCAAGCGCAGCCCGCCTGCGCCATGCACAATATTGCCGGTATGAACATCCATATGTAAGGGGGCAAGACGCAGAGGACGGGGCTCGCCGTGGCGCAGCAGCCGTTTGTGCCAGCGTAGCCATTGCGGGGTACGCCGGGCGGGATCGCACTGCTGCCAGTACAACTCAAGCAATGGCCTCAACGCGATGCGCCAGCCAAAACGCGGCTGCTGATGCAGATGATACAATAACCCTGCGAGCGCCGGACACGCTGGCAGTACGTTTCCGATTTCACCCGCGCAATATTCCACCACCATCCAGGCGGGAGAATAAAAAAGCGGCACCGGCGAGAGAGAATCAGGCAGGCGGGAAAGCGCATGATACTGGCGACGAAAATGGTAAACGGGCGCCTGCAAATCATGCGGCTGACGCAACACCAGCTTTCGTCGACCATCGCTGAGAATACAACTGCCGCCGCTCAGACCCGACGGGGACTGCGCGGCGACGGGTGAATAACGCGGGAAAAAGCGCGATAATACTTCATCGCGCGAGAGTTTATTGTTGCTGAACGGCACCTTTACCTGACCAGATAATTTCGCCGGTCTGCACCAGCATCAGTTGCATTTTCAGCTCAGGTGAATTGACGTTGCCGGTCGCGCTGGAATAAAGCACATACTGCGCGCCAACGGCGCGTGCAATGCCCATCGCTTTACTACGGCTGCCGAGGCTATCCTGCGGCGACAGGCCAAGCTGCTGTTTGGCCACGCTCAACTGCTGCTGGGATACCAGAACAAATTTCCCGTTCCCCGTCAGCGCATTGCGCAGCGCCGTTGTGGCTTCACTGGCATCCAGTGAGCCGTTCGTACGGTTATTGACGCTATCAACCAGCAAAATGCTACCTGCATTCACGCCGCCTGCCTGCAGCATCTGCCCGACCATGGGCTGAACCGCCGCGCTCCAGCCAAAATGACGCACGCGTGGTGCCGGCTGAGTTGGCTGCTCTCCATGTTCAATCGGACCGGGTTGCGTAGGTATCACCGGAATACTCGGCACTACCGGCTGCGGCTGAACGGGCTGCTGCGGTTTCGGCTGCGCTTCCTCAACGGGAGCGGGCTCCTGGCGTTGCCCCACGCATCCGGCAAGGAATATCGCCAGTGCGGTAACGAATGCATAGCGACATATTTTAGTCATTACGAAGACCTCTTACAGATAAAGATAAAGTCGGGCCTTGTGCGCCCCGAGAATATTGGCGCTGCCATACAGCGTAACGGAAGCGTGCGCAGGGACTGTTATGCTACGCGCAGGCTCCAGCGGGTGCATCTCCAGTCCCCTGGCGTCATACCAGAAAAAGCGATAATGCACGGTGACCGGTACCGGGCGTTCATTAAACACTCTGGTTGTCGCCCTCGCCTGGATCTCGGATGCGCTCACCGTCGGTACTTCAGCGCTAATCCCTGCGGCCAGGACGTTGGACTCCATCACCAGACTTTGCCGATCGCTGACCGGAATTTCCGGATGCGAACGACATCCGACCAACAGCACTACCGCCAGGAAGACACAGAAAGGGACCACGCGCACGAGTATTAGCCTTTATGGGCCAGTAGCGGGCCTAGCGGGCGACCACCCAGCAAATGCATATGGATATGATAGACCTCCTGACCGCCGTGGCGATTGCAGTTGACGATCAGACGATAACCATCGTCGGCCAGCCCTTCATCGCGGGCAATTTTCGCTGCTACGGTCATCATACGCCCCAGCGTCAGCTCATGCTCGGCGGTCACATCGTTAACGGTAGGAATCAGAATATTGGGAACGATTAAAATATGGGTCGGCGCCTGCGGAGAGATATCGCGAAAGGCGGTAACTAACTCGTCCTGATAGACCACATCCGACGGGATCTCCCGGCGAATGATTTTGCTGAAAATCGTTTCTTCTGCCATGACTGATTCCTTCTTAATTTTTAACTGTGCTCTGGCCTGCCTCTGCAGATAAACGCGGATGCACAGGATTCGCCTAAGAGTATGAGCGAGTTACTCCCTCTCTTTCAACCTGAATGCGTTTTTTCTTACGCAACAAACCATTTAGCTGTTGGTTGATTCATCACTTCGTACGTTTTCCCCTACGGCAGTCTTCGCGGAAACCATTCACAGCATCTATGTTACTTATGTTTACATATTAAATATTAATGCGTATATTTCTCATTTGCATTCATAAGTAGAAATATTCCCAATCGACCGCGGACACAGATCCATGGCGAATAACAACACTCATATGATCAAGGAATTACAATGTTTCTCTCCACATCTTCTCGTGATGGGCGTATTGCACCATCCCTGCTTGCTATGGCTATTACCCTGGCGCTCTTCCCTCATCTCAGCCACGCCGCCAATAGCGAAGACACCATTATTGTAGACGGTTCCACTAATAATGATTCCGATACACAAGCGCAGGATTACAACGTCAAAACCACCGCTGCCGGGACTAAAATGGAAATGACCCAGCGCGATATTCCGCAATCGGTCAGTATCATCACCGAACAGCGGATGCAGGATCAGCAGTTACAAACGCTCGGCGACGTGATGGATCACACGCTCGGGATCAACGGTAGTCAGGCGGACTCCGATCGTACCACCTATTACTCACGCGGTTTTCAGATCGACAACTATATGGTTGATGGCATCCCTACATGGTTTGAATCCCGCTGGAATCTCGGCGACGCGCTTTCTGATATGGCCCTCTTCGAGCGGGTCGAAATCGTACGTGGCGCCAATGGCTTATTGACCGGCACAGGTAACCCAGCCGCTTCAATCAATATGATTCGCAAACACGCAACCAGCCGTGAGTTCAAAGGTCATGTCTCCGCGGAGTATGGTAGCTGGAACAAGCAGCGCTACGTTGCCGATCTGCAGAGCCCGCTGACTGAAGATGGCAACGTACGCGCCCGTATTATCGCGGGCTACCAGAACAACGATTCATGGCTCGATCGCTATAACAATGAGAAAACCTTCTTCTCCGGTATTATCGATGCTGACCTCGGGACATCAACCCGCTTGTCCGCAGGCTACGAATATCAACGTATCGACGTCAATAGCCCGACATGGGGAGGTCTGCCGCGCTGGAACACGGATGGCAGCAAGAACCACTACGATCGCGCCCACAGTACCTCACCGGACTGGGCCTATAACGATAAAGAGTTCAACAAAGTTTTCGTCACGCTGAAACAGCGCTTTGCCGAAACCTGGCAGGCGACCCTGAATGCAACCCATTCAGAGGTTAAGTTCGACAGTAAAATGATGTATGTAGATGCGTACGTCAACAAAGACACCGGAATGCTGGAGGGCCCCTACAGTAATTACGGCGCAGGCTACGACTACGTCGGCGGAACCGGCTGGAACAGCGGCAAGCGAAAAGTTGATGCTCTGGATTTGTTCGTTGACGGCGGCTACGACCTGTTCGGCCGCCAGCATAATCTGATGATTGGCGGCAGCTACAGTAAACAAAATAACCGCTATTTCAGCGCCTGGGCGAACGTCTTCCCGGATGAGATCGGCAGTTTCTATAACTTCAATAGCAGCAGCTTCCCGGAAACCAACTGGGGTCCGCAGAGCCTGGCGCAGGACGATACCACGCGGATGAAATCGCTGTACGCGGCGACGCGCTTTTCGCTGCTTGACCCGCTGCATCTGATCCTTGGCGTCCGCTTTAACAACTGGAGTATCGAGACGCTGACCTACACTATGGAGAAAAATCATACCACCCCCTATGCCGGTGTGGTCTACGACATCAACGATAACTGGTCGGCTTATACCAGCTATACTTCCGTTTTCCAGCCGCAGAATAAGCGCGATATTTCCGGAAAATATCTGACGCCCATTACCGGGAATAACTATGAAGTCGGTCTGAAGTCAGACTGGATGAATAGCCGCCTGACCACCAGCCTCTCCCTTTTCCGAATCGAACAGGATAATCTCGCCCAGGCGACCGGCGCGCAAATTCCCGGCAGCAACGGCGAAGACGCTTATAAGACCGTCAACGGTACCGTAAGCAAAGGGGTGGAATTTGAAATCAACGGCGCGCTCACCGATAACTGGCAGATGACCTTCGGGGCCACGCGCTTTGTCGCCAAAGACAATGAAGGCAATACGGTAAACCCGAATCTGCCGCGCACCAGCGTCAAACTCTTCACTCGCTATCGCCTGCCGGCTATGCCCGCATTGACGGTGGGCGGCGGTGTCACCTGGCAGAACCGCGTTTATACAGATAAGGTGACGCCATACGGTACTTTCCGTGCCGAACAAGGCAGCTATGCGCTGGTTGATTTGTTCACCCGTTATCAGGTCAGCAAAAATTTTGCCATACAGGGTAACGTTAATAACCTGTTTGACAAAACCTACGATACCAATATTGATGGTTCGATTGTGTACGGTGAACCCCGCAACTTTAGTATCACTGCCAGCTATCAGTTCTGATCCCTTATTCGCAGCGTAAAGGGAGTAACGGGCTAAAGCGGGTCCGTTACGGGCGTCATCCGGTTTTTATTTTGCTTACCGGCGTGACGCTCTTTTTACGGATGGGACGACGAAAGTAATGTCTACTCTGCTTCCGCCTGCAGAATGTTATTTATTACGGCCTTCTGCAGCCTGGTCGCCACAGATTTATTGCGCGCATTAAAAAAGGCAGCCGTCTGGCTGCCTTAGTCTCCCCACATCACAACTTAGTTGCTGCGGATATAATCATCCATTTCAGTCTTCAGGTTATCGGATTTGGTACCGAAAATCGCCTGAACGCCTGAACCTGCAACCACCACACCAGCGGCGCCCAGTTTTTTCAGGCCCGCCTGATCAACTTTCGCTACATCCGCCACGCTCACACGCAAACGGGTGATACATGCATCCAGGTTGGTAATGTTCTCTTTACCCCCAAAGGCGGCAATCAGCGCCGGAGCCATCTCGCTGGCGACGCCAGCCTTGCTGTCGTCCGTTGCGTCTTCACGACCCGGCGTTTTCAGATCCAGTACTTTGATCAGCACACGGAATATGACGTAGTAAACGATCGCGTAGCAGATACCCACAATCGGGAACAACCACAGCTTGCTGCTGTTGCCGGACAGAACGATGAAATCGATCAACCCATGAGAGAACGACGTGCCATCACGCATCCCTAACAGGATACAGATAGGGAAGGCCAGACCTGCCAGAATTGCGTGAATAACATACAGGATCGGCGCAACGAACATGAAAGAGAATTCGATCGGTTCGGTAATGCCGGTCAGAAACGAGGTCAGCGCCGCGGAGATCATGATACCGCCCACTTTCGCGCGGTTTTCCGGTTTCGCGGAGTGCCAGATAGCAATTGCAGCAGCCGGCAGACCGTACATTTTGAACAGGAAGCCGCCGGACAGTTTACCCGCCGTCGGGTCGCCCGCCATATAGCGTGGGATATCGCCGTGGAAGACCTGCCCCGCAGCGTTGGTGTATTCGCCAATCTGCATCTGGAAAGGAACGTTCCAGATATGGTGCAGACCAAACGGCACCAGGCAGCGCTCAATAAAGCCATAGATACCGAACGCCACAACCGGGTTCTGGTACGCGGCCCATTGAGAGAACGTCTGGATAGCAGTACCGATCGGCGGCCAGATAAAGGACAGGATCACACCGGTGAAGATCGCGGCCAGACCGGAAATAATCGGCACAAAGCGCTTGCCCGCAAAGAAGCCCAGATATTCAGGCAGTTTGATACGGTAGAAGCGGTTGAACATATACGCTGCGATAGCGCCCGAGATAATACCGCCAAGGACACCGGTATCCGCCAGGTGTTTAGCCGCGATTTCTTCCGCGGGTAAATGCAGAACCAATGGCGCCACAACCGCCATGGTTTTCACCATGATGCCGTACGCGACAACCGATGCCAGCGCGGATACGCCATCATTATTGGTGAAGCCCAGCGCGACACCGATAGCAAAAATCAGCGGCATATTAGCGAAGACCGAACCGCCCGCTTCCGCCATGACGTGAGAGACGACGACTGGCAGCCAGCTGAAGTTCGCAGAACCGACGCCCAGCAGAATACCTGCAATAGGCAGTACGGATACTGGCAGCATCAGCGATTTACCGACCTTCTGCAGGTTAGCAAATGCATTCTTAAACATAATTGAGAGTGCTCCTGAGTATTTGGTGCTTTTTTTACGCTTTCACGCATTGGCGCGGGGGGAGAACCGCACCGTGGACAGGACATCTAAGCGCCCTTTATTTATTACACAGAGTAAAATAATTCCCCGAATGATTGTTTGACGGCTATCACGTTTCAAACAGACATTAGATAAAAATTTACGTTAGTTTACACATCATGGTCTTGAAGGTTGTCAGAACCCCTTCACCGCCGCATTTTTGGCGGTGAACTTTACTCGCTTTAGCTATTAATTACGAGCATTAAAATAATAGGAGTATCAGACAGATTGCAGCCTGGAGGGATGGATATGGAAAAGCGTAATGAAATTTTCCGTGGTCTGTTGTGCCAGATGCTCCAGCGAAACACCTTTCAGAACCGCCATGTACTCGGCGACATCCCGAACCATCGCCGGCTGGTTCTCTTTACCTCGGTGCGGTACCGGGGCCAGGTATGGTGAATCGGTCTCGACCAGCAGGCGGTCGAGAGGCACATAACGCGCAGCATCACGAAGCTGTTCTGCATTACGGAACGTCACAATACCGGAAAACGAGATATAGAATCCCATATCCAGCAGCTTACCCGCCGTCTCCCTGTCCTCAGTGAAACAGTGTAGTACGCCGCCACAATCCATCACGTTTTCCTCGCGCAAAATCGCCAGCGTATCAGCCCGGGCGTCGCGGGTGTGCACGATAACCGGCTTATTCAGCTCCCGACCAATGCGAATATGGTCACGAAACGATGCCTGCTGACGCGTTTTAGTTTCCGGCGTGTAGAAATAGTCCAGGCCGGTTTCTCCCATCGCCACTACCCCTTCCTCTGCCGCAAGTTTGCGGAGCTCGTCAACGTCATACTCTTCATCCTGATTTAACGGATGCACGCCGCACGAGAAAACCACATCGTTACGCTCGCCCACCCGTTTGCGCATATCACGATACCCCGGCAGCGTCGTGGCAACCGCCAGACAAAATTTCACATCACGCGCAGAGGCTTTTGCCAGCACATCGTCTACATCTTTATGCAGCGTTTGATAATTCAGGCCATCAAGATGGCAATGGGAGTCGACTAAAATCATGATGTCTCTCTCAGAGGTGGGATAGGGGCAAAACCGCCCCGGGTTGCAGATAGTGTTCCCAGCGCAGAAGACGCTCGGTTAGTAGCAGTTCGCGATTAACGCCGACCACACTCAACAGCTGTTCCCGGCAGACGCCAACATCACCCGCAATCGCCTGTAAGCAGGCGGCAGGCAACGTGGCGGCCAGTTGATTCAACAGGGGCCAGACATCCGGGTTGCTGACCAGCGTGACCCCCTGCTGCCTTTTTTGCGCATCAACCAGCAGCGATGCCAGCCAGTACAGACGAACGGCGGCCTGTTCATGGTTCAGAATCGGCAACAGGGTCAGCCAGTCACCGTGGGTTAAAGTTGTCGCCAGTGTCTGACACAGTTGCTGGCGTGAGGCCCAGTGCGCCTCCTGTAACAGCGCCAGAGCCGCCGCTGGCGCATTGGCGCTGAGGCGTAACGCCGTCAGCAATGCATCTTGTGACATTGTCACTTCTCGCTCCAGCCACGCCAGCGCATAGTGTTCTGACGGGGGAGCAAGATGGTGCAAGCGGCAGCGGCTACGCAACGTAGCCAGCAAGCGAGCGGGCTCCTGACAGGCAAGGAAGAACCAGGTATTCTCCGGCGGCTCCTCCAGCGTTTTCAGTAATGCATTGGCCGCTGCGTCAGTCAGCATCGCGGCATCGTCTATCCATACTACCTTAGCCCCCCCTAACCGGGCGCGTTCATAAAGCTTTTCGCTTACCTCACGCACGGCGTCAATCCCAAGGGAAATCTTTCCCTTTTCAGGGGCCAGGAGATAATAATCAGGATGGGTACCGGCCTGCATCAACTGACAGCTATGACAATGACCGCAGCTCTTATGCCCCTGGGGCTGGTGACACATCAGGAAGCGGCACAGCGCATAAATCAACGCGTCACTCCCCATTCCTGGTAGGGCCTGAACCAGTAACGCATGGTGCCCCCGTCCCGCCTGGTAGCTGGAGACTAACTGTTCAAAAGAGGGGCGTAACCACGGATACCATTTCATGCACGCTGCTCCGCGAGCCACTGAGTGACCGCAGCACGAATGTCGCGCGCAACAGCCTCCAGCGGCTGCGTGGCGTCAACGGTGCGAATAGTGGCGTCCTGCGCCGCCAGTTCAAGATAGCGTGCGCGGGTACGATTAAAGAAATCCAGCGACTCCTGTTCAATGCGATCAAGCTCACCGCGTGCGCGAGCACGTTTCAGGCCGACCTCTGGGGTAACGTCAAGATAGAGCGTCAGATCAGGGCGAAAATCCCCCAGCACCGCATCCCGCAGCGTCGCCAGCATTGTTTGATCGATACCGCGTCCCCCGCCCTGGTAAGCCTGAGTCGACAGGTCGTGACGATCGCCAATCACCCATTGTCCACGGGCCAGCGCCGGTTTAATCACCGTCTCGACCAGTTGCACCCGAGCGGCATAAAACATGAGCACTTCCGCTTTATCATTGATCACCTCATCGCCGGTAGATTGGATATCCAGCACCAGGCTACGCAGCTTCTCGGCCAGAATGGTGCCGCCCGGTTCGCGGGTAAACAGCAGATCGCTGACGCCTGACTGTTGCAACGTCTCCACCACCAGATTACGTGCGGTAGTCTTCCCCGCCCCCTCCAGGCCTTCGATGACAATATAGTTACTGCGCATTTTTTTCCTTAAGTACCTTTAAATAGTCCTGTACCGCACGGTTGTGGCTGGCCAGGTTAGTGCTAAACGTGTGCCCGCCCTTACCATCTGCGACAAAATAGAGATAAGGCGTTTTTGCCGGATGCGCGGCAGCGTTCAGTGAGGCTTCACCCGGTGTAGCAATTGGCCCTGGCGGCATGCCGTTAATGACATAGGTATTGTAAGCAGTAGGGGTTTCCAGGTCTTTACGCGTTAACTTACCATTATAACGCTCACCCATCCCGTAAATCACGGTCGGATCGGTTTGCAGGCGCATACCGATCCGTAAACGATTAATAAATACAGACGCGATGCGATCGCGCTCTTCGGGTACCGCCGTCTCTTTCTCAATAATCGACGCCATCGTCAGCAGTTGATTCTGATCCTTATACGGCAGATTATCCGCTCGCCCTGCCCAGACCTTTTCAACTTCAGAAACCATTTTCTCATGTGCGCGTTTGAGGATTGCGACGTCGCTGGTGTAGGCCGTATACATCCAGGTGTCCGGCCAGAACCAGCCCTCAACCCAATCCGCATGATCCAGGTTAAGCGCTTTAGCAACGGTTTCATAACTATCATCCGCCAGCGTATGCTTCACATAAGGCGCATCGCGCAGCTCGCGCAGATAATCACTCACCCGCATCCCTTCAACGAAGCGTAGCGGAAACTGGGCTTCTTTGCCGCTGACCAGAAGTTGCAGCATCTGCCGTACCGTCATTTCAGGCGTCAGACGATAGGTCCCGGCCTTAAAATGAGATAACTCCGGCTCAACGCGCAACAGCCACTGGAAAACCCGGGGCCGGTTAATCACATTCTCGCCATACAACTGCTGCCCCAACGCCAGACGTCCGGTACCCGCGGCAAGAGTAAAAATAGTCTCTTCTTTAATCAGTAACTTGCTGTCCGCCAGTTGACGAACCTTCCACATACCGATGCCTGCGGCGATGCCCAGCATCACCACCAGCAACAGGATGAAACGTAACATTTTCTTCATAACTAATCAGACAGCTCACACAATGGGGCTAAAATAGGGTAAAGCTCCCGCGCGGACCAGCATATATCGTCCCAGCGGCGAACCGGCACCAGCGGCATTAATGCGTTGCAGACAAGCACCTCATCGGCATCGCGTAACGCCTCTGGGCGTGCGGTGGTTTCGACAACACGAAACGGCGAGGGTGCCAGCTGCGCGAGAATATGCTGACGCATAATACCGTTAACGCCCGCTTGTTCGAGGCGTGGAGTATATACGTCAAAGCCTTTACGCCAGAATACGTTTGCGGCACAGCATTCCGTAAGCCACCCGTCACTGTCAAGGACCAGCGCTTCATCGGCGTCCGTCTGCTCAAGATAAGAACGAATCAGCACCTGCTCCAGGCGGTTGAGATGTTTAAGTCCCGCCAGGGAAGGGTTACGTCCCAGTTGAACAGGACTCAGCGTCACAGAGATCCCCTCTTCGCGCCAGCGGGTATAGTGGGCAGGATAAGGTGATACGCCAAGAATACGCGTGGGATTCACACACCCTGCGGTACTGTAGCCACGTCCTCCCGCTCCACGTGTGATCATCACCTTCAGTACGCCATCCTGCTGCGATTGCGCAAGATGCTTCATCTCCTGACGTAATAATGCCCACTCATTATAGGGAATAAAAAGTTTTTCACAGGTAGTCCGCAACCGCTCCAGATGGGCCACAAGGAACTGAACGCGGCCTCTGACGATGCGGGCGGTGGTAAAGCAGCCGTCGCCGAACTGTACACCACGATCGTTAACCGCAAGCGTTTCACTTTTAGTGCCATTTATCAAAAACATAAAGGACTCCTTATCGCTGACCGGTCAGTGTCGCAGGAGGAAAGGTATGGAGCAAGCGGAGAAAACCGAATAAAAAAGGCCCGACAAGCGGGCCAGTTTTCCGATGCGCATTGACGACATCAACGATGTTACGTCGGGCGCACATCACACCTTTTTAAAGATCAGCGAACCGTTAGTGCCACCGAAACCAAAAGAGTTGCACAGCGTATACGCCATACCACTGACCTGGCGCGCTTCGTGCGGAACAAAGTCCAGATCGCAACCTTCATCCGGATTATCCAGGTTAATGGTTGGCGGGATCGCCTGATCGCGCAGGGCGAGGATCGAATAGATTGACTCTACCGCGCCCGCAGCGCCCAACAGGTGACCCGTCATTGACTTGGTGGAGCTGACCATTACGCGGCTGGCTGCGTCACCGAAAACGGATTTCACCGCCTGCGTTTCTGCTTTATCGCCTGCCGGCGTAGAAGTACCGTGGGCGTTGACGTAGCCAATCTGGCTGGCCTCAATGCCCGCATCACGAATGGCGTTCACCATCGCCAGCGCCGCGCCAGCGCCATCTTCCGGCGGCGACGTCATATGGTAGGCATCACTGCTCATACCGAAACCGACGACTTCAGCGTAAATTTTAGCACCGCGCTTTTTCGCGTGCTCGTACTCTTCCAGTACCAGCATGCCCGCGCCATCGCCCAGCACGAAACCGTCACGCTCTTTATCCCACGGGCGACTTGCCGCCTGCGGGTTATCATTGCGCGTGGACAGCGCACGCGCCGCGCCAAAACCGCCTACGCCCAGTGGGGTACTGGCCTTTTCCGCACCACCGGCAACCATAGCGTCGGCATCGCCATAGGCAATGATGCGCGCTGCGTGGCCAATGTTGTGTACGCCTGACGTACAAGCGGTCGCGATGGAGATACTTGGCCCACGCAGACCAAACATGATGGTCAGATGCCCGGCCACCATGTTAACAATTGTGGAAGGAACAAAGAACGGGCTGATCTTACGCGGTCCGCCTTTTACCAGCGAACTGTGGTTTTCTTCGATCAAACCGAGACCGCCAATACCGGAGCCAATAGCAGCACCGATGCGGGTCGCATTCTCTTCCGTCACTTCAAGGCCAGAATCCTGCATGGCCTGAATGCCAGCGACAATTCCATATTGAATGAAGGGGTCCATCTTGCGCTGTTCTTTGCGCGAGATGAAATCATCACAGTTAAAATCCTTTACTAAGCCAGCAAATTTGGTTGCATAGGCGCTAGTATCGAAATGGTCGATCAGGCTGATGCCACTCTGACCGGCAAGGAGAGCTTTCCAGGTAGACTCTACGGTATTGCCGACAGGAGACAACATGCCCAGTCCGGTCACAACTA